>Ga0224508_10002417_pt1 | contig 15869 bp, 11 predicted proteins | sample SF_Jan12_sed_USG_4_FD_170157 | JGI IMG/M metagenome (GOLD analysis project Ga0224508, IMG submission 170157) | Sediment microbial communities from San Francisco Bay, California, United States - SF_Jan12_sed_USGS_21 | ecosystem: Environmental > Aquatic > Marine > Sediment | place: USA... | reverse complement strand
GTTCGAGGAGCGCACGTTGACCCAGACGTTCTACTCCGTGCAGGGCCCGATGGGCCGCACGGTCGCCGACACGGCGCTGCTGTTGTCGGTCATCGCGGGCCGGTCCCGCCGGGACCCGATGGCGTTTCCACTCGACAATGCCGCGCTGGCCACCCTCGACGAGGTCGATCCGGCTGAGCTTCGCGTCGGGATCACCGAAGACCTCGGGGGTGTCCTCGTGTCGGAGGACGTCCGCCGGGTCTTTCGCGACCGGGTCGATCGGCTGGCGCCCCAGCTCGGCGGCTGCGTCGAGCTCGAGGTCGATCTGCGGGCGGCGTCCGAGATCGACTGGTTGTTGCGGAGCGATGTGTTCGTCGCCCAGTACCACCGTGAGGCAGAGACGTGGGACGAGCGGTTCAACCCCAACATCCGCCGCACCTACGAGTCGGCGCTCGCCACCCCGATGGAGGACATCGCTCGGGCCCGGCGGACCCAGATGGATCTCTACCAGCGTTTCCAGGCCGTGTACGACCACGTCGACGTGGTGCTCTGCCCCGGTGTCAGCGTGTCACCGTTCCCGTGGCGCCAGCTCTACCCGCTCGAGATCGACGGCGCTCCGGTCGACAACTACATGGCGTGGCTCGCACTGACCGCCGCTATCACCGTGATCGGCCACCCGGTCACGGCCCTGCCATGCGGTACCGACCTGCAGGGGATGCCCTTCGGCCTTCAGGTGATCGGCCCGGCCTACAGCGACCGGCGGCTGTTGTCGATCGCCGCCGCGCTGGAGGCCCTGTTCGCCGCCAACCCGGTGACCGCTCGCCCAACCCCGAACATCGACTCGCTGCTCACCGAGACGCCGAGCCTGAGGACCAACGGCCGCGACGTGCACTGAGCGGCCGACCCGCACGGATTCGGGTCAGCGGTGAACGACGAGCGTCTTGGCGTGCCGGTCCCAGAACGTCTGGCGGCGATCGTTGGTGTAGAGCGAGCCGATGGCGATGCCGGCGACCACGAGCATGATCAGGAACGGGACGTACAGCAGCGTCGACAAGACCGACAACACGATGAACAGCACCATGCGCATCGCCGCTGCGGTGAACCCGATCTTCGAGCCGTCCTCGCCGACGACCCGCATGCCGAGCATCATCTTGCCGAGGGTGGCCCCGAAGGCGGTCACCATGAAGATCTCGTAGGCCGCGATCGCGGCTGTGGTCCAGAGCCCGAGCGCCAGGATCTGGAGGTAGGTGGCGTCTGAGTTGCTGTCGGTGGGGATGAAGACCAGTAGTAAGAAGACCCACATCCCCACCCAGACGAACTGGTCGATCAGCCGGCCCAGGATTCGCCGCTCTGGTGAGGCCAGCTGCCAGGACCGTGAAACCGGGCCGGAGTGATAGCCGACGGGGTGGGTTCCCGGCGGGTTGGCGGCCGTGTACGGCCCGGGCGCTGCATCGACCGGGGTCGGGCCGCCCTGCCACTGCGCACCGTTCCAAAAGCGCTGGGTCCCGGGCGGATCGCCGGTCGCGTAGTACCACCCGGCCGCGGTCGGGCCCGTCCCGGTCAGCGGTCGGGCTCTGAGATCGTCGACCGGGGCTGAGCTGGCGGTGAGCGGGTTCGGTGACCAGGGCTCGGGAGCGGCCGGGCCTCCGGTCACGCGCTCGTGGTTCGAATCGAGACCCACGCCTACGGGCGGTGCGGGCAGTCGGCCCGATGCCGGGGGCTCCGGCCGCCGGTCCGGAGTCGGCGGTGGGCCGCCGGCCGACGTGGCATCGGGGTCGGGCTCGGAGTCGGGCTCGGAGTCGGGGTCGCCGACGAGGTACCGCTCGAGCTCCCGGGCGAAGTCGTCGGCGGTCTGGGGTCGGTGATCCGGGTCCTTGGCCAGCGCCCGCTGGACGAACAAGCTCAGCTCGGGGGGCGCCAGCTCCGCAGGGATCGCCGGCGCCGGGTCGTTGAGCAGGCGGTTCATGAGCGGATGGATCGACTGGTCGGTGTCGTACCAGAAGGGAGCCCGGCCGACGACGAGGGCGTAGAGGGTCGACGCCAACGAGTAGAGATCCGAGCGCTCGTCGCGTTGGTTGGCGAACGTCTCGGGTGCCGTGTGGAGCATGCTGGCGGTGATGTGGGTCGACGTGGCCCCGGTTGCGTCCCGGAGCGAGGCGATGCCGAAGTCGGCCAGCCGGGTCTCACCGTCGGTGGTGAGCAGGATGTTCTCCGGCTTGACGTCGCGGTGGAGGATCGACTCACGGTGAGCGGCCTCGAGCGCGCCGCAGATCGGCAGCAAGTGGCCCACTGCCTCCCGCCACGGCAGGCGGCCCCTGGCCTCGAGCTGGTCCTGGAGCGTGCCTCCCTCGACCAGCTCCATCAGCAGATACGGGCGGTCGTTGGTGGTGTACCCGGCGTTGTAGACGCTGACCACGCTGGTGTGGTCGGACAGGCGGCCCATCACCTCGCACTCGCGCTCGAACCGGAGGCGCTCGGACTCCTTGGTGAGCGGGTTGAGCAGTTTGACCGCCATCCGTCGCTTGAACAGCGTGTGACTGGCGGCATAGACGACGCTGAAGCCACCGCGTCCGATCATGGTGACATCGTTGAGATGGTCGATCCCAAGATCGATCTCAGTGGACATCGGTGTTGCGTTCCCTCCCGTGCCGACGAGATTCTAGTGCGGCGGGACGGCGCCCGTCGCCGGGAGTTCGGCCTCGAGGCCGAACGTCCCCGAACCTGACACGATCGTGGAAATCCCAGCGACGAAGCCGAATCAGTAGCCGGCGCCCCAGATGTGGATCGGGTCCGACTGGCCGGTCGCCCGGGCGGCGCCGGTCCCGCGGTCGATGTTGAGGTTCACCCCGTTCACGTAGCTCGACGAGGCCGGGTCGGCGAGGAACAGCATGGCTGGCGCCATCTCCGATGGCCGGGCCATCCTCCCGGCAACCGCGGCGGCGTGGTCGATGATGTCATCGCCAAGACCCCGCCGGAAGTCGGCGACGATCGATGTGTCGGTCACACCGGGGCAGACGCTGTTCATCCGCACCCCGGTCGGGAGGAGCTGAACCGAGCGCCACAGCGTGTAGTACTGCACGGCCTCCTTGGAGAACGCATAGCCGTCGCCCCAGACCTGGCGGTTGGCGTCGAGCCAGGCGAGGCCGCTGTCGAAGTCGGTGGCTGCCATCAGCTGTTGGTGGAGGTGCTGCCGCTCGGGCCAGCCGCGGCCGGCGGTCGACGCGATGTGCACCACGGCACCGGTGGGTCCGATCCGGGGGAGCAGGGCCTCGGTGAGGTGCCGGAGGCCGAGCCAGTTCACTCGCATGACCTGCTCGGGCGAGAAGCGGCCGCCGTTTGGGAGTCCGGCGCAGTTCATCAAGGCGGCAAGGTCCGGTGGGAGCTCGCCGATCGCAGCGTCGATCGACGCCGGATCGCCGACGTCGCAGCGGTGACCGGTCAGCGAGCCGTGACCGCCCGGGGCGACCGGTAGGTCGGTGACCGGGGCGATGTCGAGGACGTGCACGGCCGCACCCCGTCGGGCGGCGAGGGAGGCGGTGGCGGCACCGATGCCGGACGCGCCACCGGTGACGACGATCGTCTTGCCGGTGAAGTCGAGCAGCTCGCCCATCGGACAACCCTAGGGTGCCGCGCGTGAGCAGCCCAACTGGTCGAGAGCCTGCCCGGCTCGAGTCGGGCTCAGGCGTGACGAGGTGGACAGGAGGGGAGGGAATCCTCCTGTCCACCACGATCAGGAGCGGCCCGACCTGGCAGGTTCCGGGATTCGGTTTCCGGCGAGTGCTGGGTGGGGCCGCTTCGAGTGGCCCGAGGGCGAGTAGGGGAAGACCAGCCGGTCGTCTACGAGAAAACGGTAGCGGTCCGTGTTGCCGGAGGCCCACCGCTGCCGTTGCGGCATCTCGCATCGAGATGGCCCGTCCCGGCATCGTTACCGCATCGATGAGTGGCCAGCCGATCGGCGCGACCGCAGTGCCGACCATCGCCGCAAGCGATGTCTCCCCGCAGGGCAGATTGCGTAAGTTAGCCGCACGGCATGCGGTCAAGCCACGCAATCTCCAAGGGGTGGCTCAGGAGTTCCGGTGCGTCTCCACCCAGTGGAGGAAGCGGTCGCGCTCCCAGGTGTTGATCACCTGATCTCGGGGCGCCCAGCCTCGTTGGGCGGTGAGCACGCCGTACTCCATTCGTCCCAGCTCCGAGGTGTGGTGGCTGTCGGTGTTGATGACCAGCTTCACCCCCCGAGCCACTGCTCTGCGGACGACGTCGGAGGCGGCGTCGAGCCGGTCGAGGGCGCCGTTGATCTCCAGCGCCACGTCGAACTCGAACAGCGCTTCGAGGACGACGTCGACGTCGATCTCGATACCGGGACGCCGGCCGATGTACCGGCCGGTGAGATGGCCGATCGAGTCGACGGTCGGATCGGCGATCGCCGTGACGAGCCGGGTCGTGTTGGCCTTCTTCGATGCGTCGAAGTGGGAGTGAACCGAGGCCACCGTGTACTCGAACTCCGCCCGGAAGTCGGCGTCGTAGTCGAGGCCACCCTTCGGCCCGATGTTCAGCTCGCACCCGAACAGGATCGTGAGATCCGGGTACTCCTCTTGTACCTCGCGGATCGCCTCGCGGTGCTCCAGGAACTCTTCCCTGGTCGAGCCGTTGATGGCGAGGTCCTCGCCGTGGTCGGTGATGGCCAGGTAGTCGTAGCCCCGATCGGCGGCCACCTTGACCATGTCGGTCAGCGGGGCTCGGCCGTCGCCGGAGCGGTCGGTGTGGTAGTGCAGGTCGCCCTTGATGTCGCTCAGCTTCACGACATCGGGCAGCGACCCGTCGGCGGCCGCCTCGACCTCGCCGGTCGCTTCCCGCATCGGTGGCGGGATGTAGACGAGGTCGAGCGCCTCATAGATCGCGGCCTCGGTTGCGCTGGCGACGACCGTGGCCGGCTCCGCCTCCGAGTCGGTGTCGGCGCTCTCGCTCGGCGTGTCGTCGGCGGTGCTTGGTGCTTCGAGGAGACCGTACTCGTTGAGCAGCCAGCCCCGATCGATCGCACGTTGCCGCAGCGCGATGTTGTGGGCCTTCGAGCCGGTGAAGTACAGCGTAGCCGCACCGAACTGGCTCGGTTCGACGACCCGGACATCGACCTGGAGCCCCTTGGCGGTCAGGAACGACGTCTTCGTACCGCCGCTCAGGATGATCTCGGACACCGCTCCGTGATCGACGACGGCCCGCATCACCGCCTCCGGGTCCGAGGAGGCGACGGTGATGTCGATGTCGCCGATCGTCTCCGCCATGCGGCGCAGGCTGCCGCAGAACATCACGTCGGTGACCCCGTCCACCAGACCGAGATCGGCGACGAGCCGGTCGGCCAGCGGTAGGGCGTCGGCCACCGGGGTTCGGCGATCCTTACCGGTCAGGCCCAGTCGTTCGATCGCCTTGGCGATCTTCGCCTCACTGGTCGCTCCCATGCGGGGCAGCGTCCGGAGCTTCTCGCCGGCAATGGCCGCCTTCAGACCTTCGAGGTCCTCGACCCCCAGTTCCGAGCGGACCAGCTTCAGGGTCTTCGGGCCGAGACCGGGGATCTTCGACAGCTCGACGAACTCCGGGGGATACTCCAGACGGAGCTTCTCGAGCTTGTCCACGGTGCCCGAATCGATGAACTCACGGATCTTGGACGCGGTCGACTTACCGACCCCTTTTATCTTGGTCAGCTCGGTGATCGACAGGCCGGAGACGTCGCTGCCGTAGCCCTCGATCCCCAGTTTGGCGTTCTCGTAGGCTCGGACCTTGAACGATTGCGGGCTCTCCTCGGCCAGGGTCGTCAGGCCCGCCAGCTCGCTCAACATCGCCAGGACATCGGCGTTCGTGGTCATCGTGTCAGTCTAGAGACACGCTCACGATTGGTTGACGACATGGTTGTTGGGGCTAGCCTTCCGCGACGGCAGGTAATCGGCGGCAAGTCGTCCAAGTTTTGACGGCCGTCCGTCGCTGGTGACCGGCCGTGGGGCGTGGCTGTGGGCAGTGACACGGGAGCGGACATCTATGGCGGCGGCAACGTTGGCGCAGGAACTCGAGTCGGAGTCGGTCGACTTCGACCAGCTCCATCGTGACTACAAGCCCGTGCTCGGGCTGGTGCGAGAGCTGATCGGTTTCGTTCCCAACTGCGACCCGTATCTCGAGATCTGGCCGATCGGGTTCCGGACCTACAGCCTGCTGGTGCCGAACCTGCTCAACCTGCCCGCGTCGCTGATCGGCCAGGGGGCGCCGAAGGATCTGGTCGGGCTCGGCATGTATACCGCCAGCCGGGCGGCCGGTTGCATGTACTGCTCGGCCCACACGTGCACGTTCGCCCTTCGTCGCGGGGCATCACCCGAGGCCGTCACCGGCGAGGCCCACACTCCGGCCGAGGCCGCCGTCGTGTCGCTGGCCCACGCTCTCGGACAGGTACCGGCGACGCTCACCCAGGCCCAGGTCCACGATCTCGAGGAGCACCTCGATCCCGGCGACGCCGAGTGGATCGTGCTCGCGGTCGCCCTGATGGGGTTCCTCAACAAGTTCATGGACACGATGGGGATCGAGCTCGAGGTCGAGGCGATCGCCGACGTCCAGGATCTGATCGGACCGACCGGCTGGTCGACCGGCAAGCACCAGTGGAAGGACGAGCTCGACATCCCACCAAACGGTCACGTGCCGAAAGACTCGATGTCGACCTACCTGCGGGTGTTCCGCCAAGCGCCAGGGGCGTTGCGGCTGGAAGGCCGTTGGACAAGAGGGGTCTCGGGCCGGATCGGTAGCGCCCTGATGATGCTCGAGGATCAGATCGGCCACTCGTTCCCGATCTTCGCCAGCCTGAAGCACAAGCGGTCGGTCAAGGCGCTCGCCACCGTGCTGCGCGACAACCTCAACGAGGAGCACACTACGGTCGGGCTGCCGGCGAAGTGCATGGTCGCCCTCGTGTACGCCAGGGTCGTCGACAACGAGGCGCTGACCGCCGAGGCGGTGCAGCTGGCCGACATCCTCGCCCCCGACCTCGACCCCGACATCATGGTCGGCGTCGGGCACTACGCCCTCGCTCCCGGCGAGGAAGCGGTGATTCCGGGCGGGCTCTCCCGCACCGAGGCGGCGGCGATCATCCTGGCCAAGGCTGCGTCGACGAGCCCGTCCAGTGTCAACGAGATCACCGTCTCGACCGTGACCGATCACCTCGACGCCGAGCAGATCGTCGAGGTCGTCGTGTGGATCGCCGTGCTCCAGATGCTGCACCGGCTCTACGCCTACTACGACGCTCGCCTCGGCCTGACCTGAGATGGGGTCGCCGTTGTGGCCCGGCCAGCTCGGGTCCTCAACCGAGCACGGTCCGGGCGAGCAGCACGACCGCGGCTGCGGCGCTGACGGCGAGGATCGACGGGCGGATGCCGCGCCGGTCGACGGCGGGGAGCAGCGGCCGGCTCGCGACGAAGCCGAGCAGCGCCGCCGGTAGCAGGAGGAGCCCGCTGCGGGCCTCGGCGATGCCGAACCGTTCGGCGATGATCAACCCGACGAAGGTCAGGGCCGAGACAGCAACGAAGTAGCCAGACAGCAGGCCTCGGGTTCGCGCTCCGTCGGCGCCGGCGAAGAGCAGCGCGACCGGCGGCCCACCGATGCCGGCGGTCGTCGAGCCGAAGCCACCGGCAGAGCCGGCGAGGAACAGGTTGCGGCCGCTCGGTGCGGGCCCGCCGCCCACCGCGGCCACGATCACCATGGCGAGCACGCACACGGCGACGAGCAGCGCGACGCCCGATTCTGGGGTGGCTTGGAGCACGACGACACCGGTGACGATCCCGATGATCGCTCCCGAGGTCGCCGATCGGATCGGGGCCAACGTCACCGCGTGGCGCTCCCGGATGACGACGAGGCAGCTGAGCAAGGCCGTCGCCATCAGCACCGAGCCGGGGACGAGGTCTGGGGCGAGCTGGAACACGATCGGCTGGGCGATCAAGTTGGCCCCGAAGCCGATCGAGGCCTGGAACATCGACGCCAGGGCGACGATGGCGAAGACTGCGACCATCGTGGTCGCGGTCACGGGCGGCCCGTCGCCGAGGCTCCGGTGTTCACGGCTGCCCAACCTAACGGAGGCGCCCTGCCCCGCCGCTCGGCGCCGACCGCCATCGGGTCTCGATTGCGTTGCTATCCTCGACCGGGATTCGCCGACGACGACGAGGACAGCGAGATGGCCCTGGACGAACTGCTTGCCGACACCAGGCGGGTGCTGCGGGAGAAGGCGGTCAGCGAGTTCGATCCTCCCATCGAGCTGGCGTCGGGTCAGCTGTCTCGGTACTTCGTCGATGGCAAGGCTGGCCTGGCGGTGGCCGCCGACCTGCGGCTGGCCTGTCGAGCCCTGCACGGTCTGGTCGACGACGCCGGGCTCGCCTACGACGCGGTCGGCGGACTGACGCTCGGAGCCGACCATCTCGCCGTAGGGGTTGCCCTGACCGCAGACAAGTCGTGGTTCTTCGTTCGCAAGGAGCCGAAGGGCCGGGGAACCGGCCGCCAGATCGAGGGCGCACCGCTCGGGCCGGGAGTGCGAGTGCTCGTCGTCGAGGACGCCGTCACCACCGGTGGCTCGCTGTTCAAGGCGATCGAGGTGATCGCCGCCACCGGAGCTGAGATCGTCGCCGCCGCGACGCTGATCGATCGGGGTGGGGGAGCGGTCGGGCAGCTGGCCGAGCGCGGCATTCCCTACTTCCCGATTGCGACCCACATCGACCTCGACCTGCCCCCGGTGGCGCCTGCCGCCGGGGTCGGCGCCTGATGCCAGCCGCTCACGGGACCGGCGGGTCGGCGTCGATCGAGCTGGCGGCGCCCGACGACTGGCACGTCCATCTGCGCGACGACGAGCTGCTGGCGGCGGTGGCCCCGATCACGGCCATGACCTTTCGCTACGCCCTCGTGATGCCCAACCTGGTGCCCCCGATCTGCACGACGGCCGCGGCCGAGGCCTACCGGCGGCGGATCCTCGACTGCGCCGGTCCGGACGCCCGGCCCGATTTCACACCGATCATGGCCCTGTACCTCAACGGCGACCTCGATCCTGACGACTTCCTTACCGGGGTCGACACCGGAGTCGTGCATGCCGCCAAGTACTACCCGGCCGGGTCGACCACGAACTCCGAGCGGGGCGGCGACTCGCTGGGCGGGTTCATCGATGTCCTCGAGCGCATGGCGGAGCGGGCGATCCCGCTGCTCGTCCACGCCGAGGCGACCAACCCGGAGATCGACGTCTACGACCGGGAGCGGCACTTCCTCGACACAGAGCTGAGGCCGGTCGTCGAGCGGCTCCCGGAGCTGCGGGTCACCGTCGAGCACCTGTCGACCCGGGCCGGCGTCGACTTCGTCCTCGACAACGAATCGGTGCGAGGCTCGATCACCCCCCACCACCTGGCCTGCGACCGGTCGGATCTGCTCGCCAACGGGCTCCGCCCCGACCTCTACTGCAAGCCGATCATCAACTCGGCCGACGATCGCCGGGCCCTGGTGGCCGCCGCCACCTCTGGCTCCGATCGGTTCTTCCTCGGCACCGACTCCGCCCCCCACCCCGCCAGCGACAAGTACGGCGCCAACGCCAGGCCGGGTATCTTCAACGCCCCGTTCGCCATTCCGGTCGTGGCCGAGGTGTTCAACAACGCCGGTGCCCTGGAGCGGCTGGAGGCGTTCACGTCGGTCAACGGGTGCCGGCACTACGGCTTCGAGCGTGCGTCCGACCGGATCCGCCTCACCCGCACCGAATCCGGATCCGACGCCCCCGTCGCCGATTCCGTCATCACCGCCAACGGTGACCGGGTCACGATCTTCGGGGTCGCCGAAGCACGGCTCTGGACGGTCAGTGCCCTAACCGAGGCCCCGGCCGGCTGAGCTGGGGCCTGGCTCGGGACGTCCGACCCTGGTCTGGCGATGCGACCGAGGGACAGGATGAGGGGACCGAGGCCGGCCGGCTCATGGCACGTCCAGTGGTCGCGACGGCCGGGGTGTCGGGAGGAGGCGACCAGCGTGCGTCGTTCGGAGAGTCGGTACCCATCGGATGGAACGTCCGGTCAGGGCGACGTGCTGGCGACCTGGGCCGTGTGGGTGGTCCTGCTCGGTGTCATGGCGGTCACCTACGCCCGGCTCGATCCGGCCGAGTTGTACAACGTCTCTGGCGATGGACTCGCCGGGGCGATGTCGAGGGTGCTGGTCGAGCTCAACTACCCGATTGCGCTGGTGGCCATCGGCATCGTGCTGCTCGCCCTCGACGGCTTGGCTGCTCGATGGTGGTTGGTCGGTTCTGTGGCCGTCGCCCTGTGCGCGGTGACGGCCTGGCCCGGGGTGGTCGACGACACCGACCTCGACGCCCGACCGGTCAACGCGATCCCTGCGGTCGGCGTCGTCCTGGCCTTGGTTCTCACCGCGGTGGCGGTCGACAAGAGCGGGCGCAGCCTCGCGCCCCGGCGGCCACTCGACCGGGGCCGGCTGATGGTCGCGGCGGTGATGCTCGCGTTGTCGGTCCCCTGGCTCGCGGCCGACCTCGGGTTCCACGTCCCCGAAGGAGTCTTCATCGCCGAGCGGCCGGTTCCTCGCCCGGACGGCACCGTGTTGCCGGCAGTTCACCTCGGTCACCACCACGGGCTCGATGGAGCGCTGCTGGCGATCAGTGCGCTGCTGTTGTCGCGGCCGCGGCTCCGCTCGCCAACGCTGGCCACCCTGGCCGGGCTGTACAGCTCGCTCATGTTCGCCTACGGGCTCGTCAACGCTGGGCAGGACTTCTGGAACGAGCAGCTGCAGAAGCGGGGTTGGATCGACCGGTCGATCCCATCGGCGGTCGAACCGAGCCTCTCGCTGATCTGGCTGGTGATCCTGGCGCTGAGCGCCGCCACCTACCTCGTCATCAGGTGGGAGAGCACTAGAATCGGCCAACATCCACCCGCCCGGCGGGTGGCGATCCCCATCTGAAACCCAGAAGCCTGGACTTGGGCAGGCCGGGCACCACCTCGATGTAGCGAGGGATGGCAAAGCGCGGCATCATCTCGCCAGGAGTGTTGGAGGGCACCTCGAGATCGTGCTCGTCGACGATGCGTACCTCCCATCAGAACCATGTCGGTGCAACCAGAAGTCAGAATGTCCCAATCGATCTGGCGAAGGGACTGGAACTGACCCCATGGAACCATGACGGCCTTGGAAGGACCGGTGGTGCCGGAGGTGAAGATGAGCGCGGAGATGTCCCAGATCTCGGGTCCCGGTTGGGGTCGCGGCTCTGCGCCCTCGAGAAACGCGACAGCGTCGTGTCTCGCCGGCGCCTCGGTGACCGCGCCATGATCTCGATCAGGCCTCGATGACCCTCACCGTGCCGGCGGTTCCGTCGACCTCCACGAGCGCCCCGTCGGCGATCCGTTTCGTGGCGTCGGTGGCCGACACCACGCACGGAATGCCGAGCTCGCGGCTCACGATCACGGCGTGGCTCATGATCGCTCCGACGTCGACAACGACCGCTTCGACCGGCACGAAGAGCGGCGTCCAGGCCGGATCGGTCAGCGGGGCGATCAACACGTCGCCCGGTTGCAGGCCGCGGGGATCGGCCGCCTCGGTGACGATCCGAGCTCGACCTCGGGCGATGCCGGGACAGCCCGGTAGGCCGGTGAGCAGCTCACCAACCGGTAGCGGCTCGCGAGTCTCGGTCCGGAGCTTCCACCTCGACAGCGGGGGCTGGCTCCCCGAGAAGAAGAACGGCGGCTCCCGCTCAGCGAGCCGGCGACGCTGTGCCCGTCGTCCCTCGATCACGCTGGCGAACGAACCAGGGTCGGCGACGTAGTCGTCCATCTCGCCGTCGAGGACGAACCACAGGTCGCCCCGCTGGCCGCCGCTGCGCTCGACCAGGCGGCGGTCGAGCTCCATCGCCCGGAGGCGCGCCCCGTGGATGGCCCGGATCACCGTCGTCTTCGTCCGCTCCCGGCTGCGCGAGTACAGCCGGGCCGCAGCCAAGATCTTCCGGAACGGCCAACGGGCCAGGCGGGGCAGCTCGGCGAGAGCCTTCGCCTCCGCCTCGGCCGCGTCTTCGGCAAGGCGACGATGCTGTCGCACGGGATCATGGCTGTCGTCGGCCGCAAACATCCGGTCGACCATCGTCAGCGCCAGCGCGGGGTCGGTCTCCCACGTGTCGAACGCCGTGTCCCACTCGTTCGGCCCTCGCGACCCGTACTGCTCGAGGAAGACCTGGAACCGGTCGACGAACGAGGCGGCCTCGGGATCGGCCTGCAGTCGCTCCCACAGCCCGTGACCACCGGCGTCGAAGGCCGCCGCGACCGCTGGCGTCGCCTGGGCGAGACGGCTCAGCTCCCAGATCGCTCGTGACGGAGCGGCCGAGTCGACATCGCCGAGGCCGGCCAGCAATCGAACGGCGAGGGTAGGATCATCGAGCTGTCGATCGCACAGGCCGGTCAACACCGCTACCGTCATCCCGGCGGCGAAGCTCACGATCAGGTGCCGCTCGAAGAGGTCGGCGAACAGCGGCATCAACTCGTCGATCGAGGACCGCAGCTCGGCGTCGGTCGACGTCTCCGGGTCGCTGAGCATGCCGAGGTACTCGTCGACCAACCGCTGATCGTCGGCCAGCTCCGGAAGGTCGTCGGTCCGGACGGTCCGCCACAAGTAGCGCAGCCCGGCGAGGGTCGCCACCAGGTTCCGCTCGCCCGGCAGGGGCTCGTGGGGTGGCGGATCGCCAACGCCGAGGTAGTTCACATCGGCGTCGGTCGCTTTGCCGCCGGGCGTTCGGGCCGCGGCCAGCCGCTGGATGCTCAGATTGAGGTAGGCGTAGCCCCCGAACACGCCGCTGCCGATCGCCGTGGAGATCGGTATCCCCTCGAGCTCCTTGGGGCGAACCAGACCGCTCGTGAGTATCGCGTTCCGCATCGCCTTCTCCCCCGCCTCGGCGGCCACGGAGAAGCTGAGCGGCGTGAACACCTCTGGATACACCTCACCGGCGTTGCCCCTCGTGTAGACCGGGAAGCGCTCGCTGGCGTCGTGCCCGACCCACGACTCTTCGGTGTCGCCCGTTCCGTCGAGGATCGGTTTCCAGATGCCCATCGAGCAGGTCTAGCAGAGGTCGCCGGCCAGCCGGCGCCTGGACAACCGAGCATCACCGAATCAGTACAGTGGCCCGGTGGCCTCATCGTCGAGCGGGTACCAGGTCCCGCTCCTCGCACGATTCGTCGGACTCGGGGCCATCGTCGTCGTGGCCGTCGCTGCCTGTGGACCGGACCGCGCGTCCGACGCCGGTGCGGACACTGGCGGGTCGGACCAGAAGGCGGGCTCCACCTCGTCGAGCATCGTCGTGCAGCGGGTCATCGACGGCGACTCCCTCGAGCTCGTCGTCGATGGCGGCGAGATCGATGTACGGCTCCTCGGCATCAACGCTCCCGAGCTCCGGACGTTGAGCGACCAGCGCTCGTGCCCCGGCGACGCAGCCCGCGGCCACCTCGAATCCCTCCTGGAGGGTGCCGGCTCCCTGGTGTTTCGCGCCGGCGAGGAGGATCGGTTCGGGCGGCGCCTCGGCGTGATCGACGCCGACGGTCACCCGGTGACCGAGAGCATGGTCACCGACGGCTGGGCCCTCGCCCTCTGGTCGGCCGACGACGAGCGGCTGACAGCGTCGATGCTGGCGGCAGCCGAAGCCGACCGCGGATGGTGGGGCGCCGAGTGCGGCCCGCCGGCATCGGCGACGCTGGCCATCGGTGATCACCAGGCCAACGCGCCGGGCGACGATCGCGAGAACCTGGCCGAGGAATGGGTCGAGGTGGTGAACACCGGGCCAGAACCGGTCGATCTCGATGGCTGGACGATCCGCGACGAGACGACGAGCAACCAGTTCCGGATCTCCGGTCTGACCCTCCACCCCGGCCGATCGGTCAGGTTCCGGTCCGGCTCCGGCCCGACCACCGCCGACGACTACTACCTGGGCGAGCAGTTCCCGGTCTGGTCGAACGGCGGCGACACGGCGCTACTCGTCGATCCGGCCGGCATCGTGGCCGCCTACGCCTTCCTCACCGGCTGAGCCGCCAACAGGAGACTACGCGGCACTCGACTTTCGAACGCGCGGCACAGACAGCAAGATGGCAGCGACCACGATGAGCGGGAGGCGAGATGTCGACGTACTACGACCTGGGACACCATCACCGCAAGGTCTCGACCTCCTCATCCGACGCCCAGCTGCGGTTCGATCGAGGCCTCATCTGGACCTATGGGTTCAATCACGAGGAGGCGGTTCGGTGTTTCGAGCGTGCTCTCGAGTTCGATCCGGGCTGCGCCATGGCCCATTGGGGCGTCGCCTATGCCAGCGGGCCGAACTACAACCGCGGTTGGGAGGCGTTCGAGGGTGACGACCTGACCGACGCCGTGTCGCTGTCCCATGCGGCAACCCAACGGGCGCTCGACCACAGCTCGGGTGTCACGGCGGTGGAGCAGGCGCTGATCTCCGCCCTGGGGGAGCGATACCCGTCCTCCCGGCCCGATGATGACTGCTCCATCTGGAACGACGGCTATGCCGAGGCCATGCGCTCGGTCTTCGCCGAGCACGGTGACGATCTCGACGTTGCTGCGCTCTTTGCCGAAGCCTTGATGAACCGCACGCCTTGGGAGCTCTGGGACCTCGCCACGGGTCGGCCGGCCGCCGGGGCCGATACGGCCGAAGCCCGCGACGTGCTGGAGCAAGCCCTCGCCGCTCCCGGTGGCCGAACGCATCCCGGAATCCTCCACCTCTATCTCCATCTGATGGAGATGTCGCCCCATCCCGAGCTGGCCCTCCGGGTAGCCGACGGGTTGCGGGGGCTCGTGCCCGATGCCGGGCACCTCGAGCACATGCCGACCCACATCTACGTGTTGTGCGGCCAGTACCAGAACGTCGTCGACTCCAACGACGCCGCGATCAGGGCCGACCTCGTCTATCTGGAGCGCGAGGGGCCGATGAACTTCTACTCGCTCTATCGCGCCCACAACTATCACTTCAAGCTGTACGGGGCGATGTTCCTCGGGCAGTACGAGGCTGCGATCACGGCGGCCGACGACATGGTGGCAACGCTGCCAACCGAGCTGCTCAGGTTGGAGTCGCCGCCGATGGCCGACTGGCTCGAAGGGTTCGTCCCCATGCGGATGCACGTGCTCATTCGCTTCGGGAGGTGGCAGGAGATCCTCGACACCCCATTGCCCGACGATGCCGAGCTCTACTGCGTGACCACGACGATGATCCATTACGCCCGGGGCATCGCCTGTGCCATCACGAGCCGCCTCGATGAGGCGGCCGAGGAGCGCGAACGGTTCCGGGCCGCACTGGGCCGCGTGCCCGACACTCGTTACATCTTCAACAACACCTGCCTCGACATCCTCGCGATCGCATCCGAGATGCTCGACGGCGAGCTCGAGTACCGGCGTGGGAATCACGAGTTGGCGTTCGCCCACCTCCGGCAGGCGATCGAGCTCGATGACGGTCTGCCCTACGACGAGCCCTGGGGTTGGATGCAGCCGACTCGCCATGCCTACGGGGCTCTGCTGCTGGAACAGGCTCGGGTGACGGAGGCCGAGGCTGTCTACCGTGCCGATCTCGGCCTCGACGACAGCCTTGCTCGCGCCTACCAACACCCCGACAACGTCTGGAGCCTGCACGGCCTGCACGAATGCCTCACGAGCCTGGGGAAGGACGCGGAAGCCGGGATCGTGCGAAGCCGGCTCGATCTGGCCCTGGCCCGGACCGATGTCGAGATCAACGCGTCCTGTTTCTGCCGATTGGCCCACGTCTGAGGGCACGGACGCGACGGTAGAGGCTATGAGGCTGGTGCCGGTGGTGGTCGGTTGGGCCCGCGATCAGAGCGATGGCGAGCGATGGCGAGCGATGGCATCCCGGCCGC
>Ga0224508_10002416_pt1 | contig 15870 bp, 12 predicted proteins | sample SF_Jan12_sed_USG_4_FD_170157 | JGI IMG/M metagenome (GOLD analysis project Ga0224508, IMG submission 170157) | Sediment microbial communities from San Francisco Bay, California, United States - SF_Jan12_sed_USGS_21 | ecosystem: Environmental > Aquatic > Marine > Sediment | place: USA... | reverse complement strand
GACCCGCGCGCAGATGCTGGAAAAGGAAGGACGACTGCCCGACGTGCTCGTCGCGTGCGTCGGCGGCGGGTCGAATGCCATCGGGCTCTTTCACCCGTTTGCGGACGACGAGGACGTGCGGCTGGTCGGCGTGGAGCCGGGTGGCGACGGGGTTCACACGAAGCGACATGGCGCAGTTCTCACCGTCGGCGTGCCGGGCATCTTTCACGGGCAGCGGACGCTCGTGCTGTCGAACGATGACGGTCAGATCTTTCCGGCGCATTCGATCTCTGCGGGGCTCGACTATCCCGGAGTGGGCCCGGAGCACGCGTACCTTCGCGATAGTGGACGCGCCGAGTACGTTCCGGCGACCGACACCGAGACGCTCGACGCGTTTCAGTACCTCTGTCGGATGGAGGGGATCCTCCCCGCGCTCGAATCCGCGCATGCGATCGCGCACGTGCGAAAGCTCGCGCCGACGCTCTCACCCGAGACCCTGCTCGTGATCAATCTCTCGGGGCGCGGCGACAAGGACGCGCCCCAGGTGCGAGACATCCTGCGCGGCGCAGGGACCGGGTCGTGAAACGCCTCGTCGAGAGATTCGAGACGCTCCGCGGTCGCGGGGAGCGCGCGCTGATTCCGTTCCTGACGGCCGGCGATCCGGATCTGGCAGCCACCGAGACGCTGGTCCTCGCGATGCTCGAGGCCGGCGCGGACGCCATCGAGATCGGGGTGCCGTTCTCGGATCCCATCGCGGAAGGTCCGACGATCCAGCGATCGAGCGAGCGCGCGCTGGCGGGAGGCACCGGGCTGCGGAGCATCCTGCGGCTCGTGAAAGATCTGCGCAGCCAGACCGAGCGGCCGTTGATCCTGATGGGCTACGCGAATCCGTTCTTTGCGATGACGGCGACCGGGTTCGCCGAGTCTGCCGCCGAGGTCGGCGTCGACGGCGTGATCGTGCCGGACCTGCCGCCCGAGGAAGGGGCCGAGTTCTACTCCGCCGCGGAAGGCGCGGGCATTGCGCCGATCCTGTTGGCCGCTCCCACGACGACCGACGCGCGGCTGGCCCTGCTGGCCGCGCGGACCCGCGGCTTCCTCTACTACGTCTCGTTGACCGGGGTCACGGGCGCGCGGACCGAACTCGCGTCGGACCTCGAGGCGGGGATCGCTCGCGTCCGCAAGATCTCGGACATCCCGGTCTGCGTGGGATTCGGGGTCTCGACCCCGGCGCATGCGCGCACTCTGGCGCCGTTCGCCGATGGCGTCGTGGTGGGCAGCGCGATCGTCGACCGGATCGAAGCCGCGGCAACGACGGACGGCGCTGCGGTCGCCCTCCAGGAGTTCGTGCGGGCGCTGAAGGAGCCGCTGGGCTCATCCCGCGACGAGGGCTGAGAAGAGCTCGCGTACCTGACGGGCGGTGTCTTCGAGCGCGCCCGAGTTGTCGATCACGTGGTCGGCCAGCTTGCGCTTCTCTTCGATCGAGATCTGCGAGTCGATCCGCCGTTCGGCCTCGGCACGATCGTAGTCGTTCCGCTCGAGCTGTCGGGAAATCTGGAGTTCCCGGGGCGCATAGACGACGACGACCGCGTCCGCTCCCGAGTTGGCTCCGGAGGCGGTTCCCTTGCGGCGGGTCTCGAAGAGCAGCGGTATGTCGAGGACGATCAGCTCTGCGCCGGCTTCGCGCGCTCGGGCCAGACGAGCGGCGGATGCCCGGCCGACGCCCGGGTGGACGATCGCATTGAGCCGGGTCCGGGCTTCGGGGTCCCGAAACACGATGTCGCCGAGCTTGGCGCGATCGAGGCTGCCGTCGGCGGCGATCACGTCGGAGCCGAAGGCCGCCGCGATTTCCTCGAGCATGGGTTGGCCCGGAGCCTGCAGCTCGCGCACGATCTCGTCGGAGTCGATGACTACCGCGCCGCGCTCGCGGAGCATCGCTGCCACCGTGCTCTTGCCCGTGCCGATCCCGCCCGTCAATCCCACGACCACCGTCATGGCGGCGGAGTCTACCGGTTCGTCTCCGAGGCGGTCTCGCAGCGTCGGAAACTCGCCCCCAGAGGGCGAATTTCTAAGTTTCTAAAGACCGTCCCCGGGTTTAGAAACTCAGACGTCGGGGTAGCCGGGGACTTCGCGGGCGGCCTTGACGCAGTTCTTGCCGGCGCCCTTCGCCCGGTAGAGAGCCTGGTCGGCGGCCTGGAAGAACGAGCGCCGACTGCCCTCGAACTGTGCGACGCCGATCGAGATCGTGATCTTGGTCAGCTGGCTCGAGCCGTCGAGAATGAAGGAACCCTCGGCGACGCTGCTTCGAATCTTCTCCGCGACGTGGATGGCCCCGGCGAGATCGGTGTCGGGGCAGAGCACCACGAATTCCTCGCCGCCATAGCGCGCGAGGAAATCGGTCTCGCGCACGGACTCGTCCAGCACGCCGGCGATTCCTGCGAGCAGCTCGTCGCCCGCCGCGTGCCCGAGGCGATCGTTCAGGCGCTTGAAGTCGTCGATGTCGCACATGAGCATCGAGAGGTTTTCCGAGGTCCGGCTGACGCGCTTGATCTCGCGGGTCAAGTGGTCCTGGAAGAACCGATGGTTGTGGAGCCGTGTCAGGCCATCCGTGATCGAAAGCTGCTCGAGGACCTCGTTCGCGCGCTGGAGTTCCGCATTCTGAGCGACGAGCTTGTGATTGGCGCGCTCGATCTCGACCCGGTGGGAGAGGAGCTTGCGGGTCATGTCGTTGAACGTCCGGGTCAGGAGGCCGATCTCGTCGCGGGCATCGGATTCGACGAGTTCGACGTCCAGTTCGCCTTGTGAGATCCGCCGCGCACCTTCGGAGAGGGCCTCGATCGGGCGAACCATCGCGCTCGTGATGCGGTGCGCGACCAGGCTGAAGAGGATGAGGATGCCGAGGTCGATCACGAAGACGCGCTTGACCATGTCGAAGACGGGTTCGAACGCCGCCTCGTAGGTCTCCTCGACGACGAGGCTGAGCTTCGTGCCTTCGATGGGTCCGGCGGTACCGATCCTTCTCTCGTCGTCGGGGCCCGAGAAGCTGACGACGCCGGTGCGGAGCTGCTCGAGGGGGAGTCGCGTGTGCGGAGCCGGGGTCTGGGTCAAGCGACCGGTCACGAGGACCTGGCCGTCCTCGGACACGAGATGGATCACGCCATCGCGACCGAGGCCGGCGACTCCGAGCAGAGGTCGCATGCGGCTGCGCGAGTAGACGCCATGGAGGCTGCTCCCGGCGGCTCTCCCGTCGAGGCCGAGACCCATTCCGACATGCGGAATGCCCTCGGCGTCTTCGCCGAGCCAGAGGCCCGTGGCTTCGGTGGGCACGAGCCCCGCGACATTTCCGGCCAACGAGATCACGCGGCCGTCGGAATCGGTGAGAATCAACGCCTCGAAGTGCGGGGAGTCGCGGAGCAGCTGGGTCAGCGCGGCGGTGTCTTCCAGCCGAGACCCGGCAGACGCGAGCTGGGCGAGCTCGCCGCCGGCGTCGTCGAGCCACCTCGCCGTTCGGTCCGCCGCTCCCGCGACGGCTGCGGGGAACGTGCGGGACAGCTTGTCCCGGAGGAACGTGTGGGTCGAATACACCGAGATCCAGCTGACGAGCACCGCCGTCAGAAACGTCGACAGGAAGACGACGAAGATGATCCGGGTCGCGAGGCCGCCGGTGGCGGACGCACCGCCGTGCCTGGAATCGAACAGCGAAGCGGCGGGCCCTCCGGATCCCGGGCCGTCGATCTGAGGCAGATGGGCTCTGGAAGGCAGGGCTTCCGGCATCGAGAGGGGCTCCCGGGGGTCTGCATCCAGGTATCGACCTCACCGAGCGGAATCTTGATGGCAGTTTCGATCGCGCCGAAGTTGGGTTTCGAAAGAGATTTCAGTGACTTACAGTGTTTTTCCGTCGCTCGATCGGGGCTGTGCGCGGTGGTGAGCCCGTTTCGCCGATAACCCCCCGGAAGCGCGAAGGAATCGCCGCTGCTGGGTTTGACCGCTCCCGAGCGCTCGACTATCTTGCGCGAGCTTTTTCAGGGGGTTAGCCGGCCTTGCGCGTGCCGGGAACTCACCGTGGCCCCCCGGCCCGGTCCCTGCCCAACGGGACCCGAGGGATGATGACCGAGTCCAAACGTGGCGACTCGCTGGCCGAGGTACCCGCGCGGGCGGAAGCCCGTACGGAACTCGACGGTCTGCGCGCCGAAATCGATGCCGTGGATCGCCGCATCCTCGAACTCCTGAACGAACGCGCCGAAATCGTGCAGCGCGTCGGGGAGTTCAAGCGCGAGGCGGCCACTTCGGTGTATCGCTCGGCGCGAGAGCGCGATCTCGTGGCCTCGCTTGCGGCGACGAACCCCGGGCCGTTTCCCAACGCCGCGCTTCCGCATGTGTTTCGGGAGATCGTCTCCGCGACGCGCTCCCTCGAGACGCGGTTGCGCGTCGCGTATCTCGGCCCCGCCGGGACGTTCTCGCACATTGCTGCGGTCGACACATTCGGAAGCCAGACCGATCTGTTGCCGCGCTCGACGATTCCCGAGGTGTTCGAGGCGGTCGAGCGCGGAGAAGCCGATCACGGGCTCGTTCCAGTCGAGAATACGAGCGAGGGCGTGATCACCGTGACTCTCGACACCTTCGTCGACAGTGACGTGCCGATCTGCGGCGAGACCCTGCTGCGGGTGTCCCACGATCTGCTCTCTCGCTCCGGAAACCTCGAAGACGTGCGCCGCGTCGTCTCCCATCCGCAGCCTCTCGCGCAATGTCGGGCGTGGCTCGACCGTCACCTGCCGGGCGTCGAGCGTCTCGCTCGCGCGAGCACGGCCGCCGCCGCGCAGGAGGCCGAGGCCGACCCGGCCACCGCTGCGATCGGGAGCGCAATGCTCGGCGAACTCGTCGGCTTGAAGGCGTGCGCCCAGGCCATCGAGGACCGGCGCGACAACACGACGCGCTTCCTCGTCATCGGGGGAGAGGCGCCGGAACCGAGCGGCCAGGATCTCACTTCGGTGATCTTCACCGTGCGAAAGGCGCAGGCCGGTGCGCTCCACGGGTTGCTCGCGCCGTTCTCGGAGCACGGCGTGAACCTGCTGAGCATCCAGTCGCGACCGCTGCGCGGGGCACCCTGGGAGTATCTGTTCTTCATCGACCTCGAAGGCCACCTGAGCGAGCCCAGTGTGGAGCGCGCCCTGAGCGCGGCGGCGGAGGTCGCGAGCTCGTCTCACGTGCTGGGTTCGTTCCCGCGCGCGGGTCGACGGAGCGAGAGCTGATCGTGGCGCTGCCCGTCAAAGCGCACATCGCAGAGCTCGCGCCCTATCAGCCCGGGAAGCCGACCTGGGAGCTCGAGCGTGAGCTCGGAATCGAGAGTTCGCTGAAGCTCGCGTCGAACGAGAACCCGCTCGGGCCTTCCCCTCGAGCGGTCGAGGCGATCCACGAGATCGCAGATTCGGTCCACATCTATCCCGATGGCGGCGCCGCGCGACTTCGCGATGCGTTGGCGAAGCGACTCTGCGTAGAGACCGATCAACTCGTGTTCGGTTGCGGGGGCGACGAGGTCCTCGGCCTGGTCGCGAAGGTGTTTCTCGGGCCCGGGGACGAGTGCCTGTATGCGTGGCCGTCCTTCGCGATGTACCCGATCTACACCGCCGGGATGGGCGCCGATTCGGTCCAGGTGCCGCTCGACGACGCCCTGGTGCACGACCTGCCGGCGATGGCGCGAGCCATCACCGATCGGACACGTGTCGTGATCGTCTGCAATCCCAACAACCCGACCGGGACGAGTGTCGGCGCCGCCGAGTTCGACGCCTTCGTCGCGGCACTGCCTCAGGATGTGGTGCTCCTCATCGACGAGGCCTACTGCGAGTACGCGACGCGGAAAGACTTTCCCGATGCGCTCGGGTGGGTCGAACGGCGGCCCGGCACCCTGGTGATGCGCACGTTCTCGAAGATCTACGGTCTCGCGGGCCTGCGGATCGGCTATGGGGTGGCGGACCCGGAGCTGGCGGGTTGGCTCGAACGCGCGCGGCATCCCTTCAACGTGAATCTCGTCGCGGAGGTCGCGGCACTCGCGGCGCTCGAAGATCGCGCGCACGTCGACCGCTCTCGGGCAGTGAACCAGGAAGGGATCGAGTTCCTGACGCGCGAGCTGACCGCGCTCGGCATCGACGTGTGGCCGACCGACGCCAACTTCCTGTTGGCCCGGACCGGACCCGGCATGGACGAGTGTCTGCTTCGGGAGGGCGTCATCGTGCGTCCGCTCGGGGGCTTCGGCATGCCGGACCACGTGAGGATCACGATCGGCACCCGGGCCGAGAACGAGCGTCTGCTCGAGGCACTGCTGCGTGTGAGAGGCAGCGCATGAGCGGCGCTCCGTTCGAGAAGCTCGCGGTCGTCGGACTCGGCCTGCTCGGTGGTTCCGTCGCGCTCGCCGCGCGGGCGCATGGCGCGGCAGACACGGTGGTCGCGTGGACGCGCCGAGCCGAGACGGCTCGCGACGCGCTCGCACGCGGGGCGGTCGAAGCGGCGGACACGGATCCGGCCGTCCTCGAAGGCTGCGATCTGCTCGTGCTGGCGACGCCGATCGAAACGATGCCGGCGATCCTCGCCGCGGCCGCACCTCATCTCGGCGAAGGGGCGCTGGTCACGGACGTCGGGAGCGTGAAGGGCTGCCTCGCCGAAACGCTTCCGGGTCTGCTGCCGGCGACGGTTCGCTACGTGGGCTCGCACCCGATGGCCGGAAGCCACCGGCGCGGCCTCGAGCACGCCCAGATGGATCTCTTCGAGGGCGCCGCGTGCATCGTCGACGCGAGTGCCGCTCCGCCCGATGCCGCACGGCTCAGGGCGTTCTGGGAGGCGCTGGGTGCGCGCGTGCTGCTGCGGTCCGCCGTCCGCCACGACGAAGAGGTGGGTTGGATCAGCCACGCGCCGCATGCCGTCGCGTTTGCGTTCGCCCGTGCTCTCGACGAGGCCCCGGAGGCGGCGTCCGAGCTGCGGGGCCCGGGATTCCGTGACTTCACGCGAATCGCGCACAGCGACCCGGAACTCTGGGCCGAAATCCTCTGCGCCAACGGAAAGGCCCTCGCCGGACCGCTGGCGGCCGTGGCGGATCGCCTCCGCGAACTCGCGCGGGCAGCCGAACAGGGCGACACCGAGACGACACTTCGCTACCTCGCGGCGGCGCGCGATTCTCTCGCGCGCCTCGCGCCTGCGCCCGATCCGGGGGCTGAAACCCGGAGATCCATTCCCGAAAGGAAGACAGACGACTCCAATGAGTGAAACCACCAACCAGAGCAGTGGCGAAAGTTTCGCCGAGCTGTTCGAACAACAGACCCAGGCAATCAAGTCAGGGGAGGTCGTGAAAGGCACGATCACCCATCTCGATGAAGACCACGTCCAGGTCGACATCGGGTTCAAATCGGAAGGCTTGATCGACGCTTGGGAGTTCATGGACGACGAGGCGAAGCTGCTCGTCAAGGTCGGCGATCGAGTCGACGTGCTGATCGAAGAAGTCGAGGACGACGGCGGTCGGATCCAGCTCTCGAAGGAGAAGGCGGATCGCCTCAAGGTCTGGGACGAGATCAGCATGGCCTACGAAGCCGATCAGTCCGTCGAGGGCACCATCCTGTCGCGCGTGAAGGGCGGTCTCTCGGTCGACATCGGGGTCAAGGCGTTCCTGCCCGGATCCCAGGTCGATCTGCGACCGGTTCGGAACCTCGAGTCCGTGATCGGCGACAAACTGCACTTCAAGATCATCAAGTTCAACAAGCGGCGCGGCAACATCGTGCTCTCTCGGCGTGCGCTCCTCGAGAAGGAACGCGAGAAGCTCCGCGAGACGACGCTGGAGACTCTCCAGGAGGGTCAGATCGTCGACGGCGTGATCAAGAACATCACCGACTACGGCGCCTTCATCGATCTCGGCGGGATCGACGGTCTGCTGCACGTCACCGACATGTCGTGGGGCCGCGTCAACCACCCGAGCGAGCTCTTCCGGGTCGGCGACGAGATCAAGGTCAAGGTGCTCAAGTTCGACGCGGAGAGCGAGCGGGTCTCGCTCGGCCTCAAGCAGATCCAGCCCGACCCGTGGGTGGACGCTGCCATGCGGTACCCGATCGGTGTCCGGATCAAGGGCAAGGTCGTGTCGCTGACGGACTACGGTGCATTCATCGAGCTCGAGCCCGGCATCGAGGGTCTCGTGCACGTGTCCGAGATGTCCTGGACGAAGCGCGTCAAGCACCCGTCGAAGCTGGTCAACGTGGGCGACGAGGTCGAGGCCGTGATCCTCGATGTCGACGAGTACAACCGCAAGATCTCGCTCGGCATGAAGCAGATCGAGCCGAACCCGTGGAGCGTGATCGAGGAGAAGTACCCGATCGGTACCCGCGTCTCCGGCCAGATCCGCAACATCACCAACTTCGGGGTCTTCGTGGGCCTCGAAGAGGGCGTGGACGGACTCGTGCACGTCTCGGACATCTCGTGGACGGAGCAGATCAAGCACCCCAGCGAGAAGTTCGAGAAGGGCGACGAGGTCGAAGCGCTCGTGCTGAAGATCGATCGCGAGAACGAGAAGTTCTCCCTCGGCATCAAGCAGCTGACGCCGAACCCGTGGGACGACATTCGCAAGAAGTACTCGATCGGCTCGGAGATCTCGGGAGAGATCACGAGCGTGACCGACTTCGGCGCGTTCATGCGTCTCGAGCCCGGGATCGAGGGGCTGATCTACAGCTCCGAGTTGGCGAACGAGCGCGTCGAGAAGCCGTCCGACGTCGTCTCCGAGGGGCAGACGGTCACGACGATCGTGACCAAGGTCGACCCCGTCGAGCAGAAGATCTCCCTCTCAATCCGAGCCGTTTCGGACAAGGAAGAGCGAGAGGCTCTCAAGAGGCTCGCTGAGCAGCAGGCTCAGACCCAGACGACGACGCTTGGGGATCTGCTGAAAGAGAAGCTGGACCAGAAGACCGACGGCGACGAGTAGAGCGGACCGCCCGCACCGAGGGGGAATCGGATGACCAAGAGCGGACTCATCGAGAAAGTGGCCGAGTTGACGCCGCACATCTCGAAGAAGGACACGGAGGTGGTGGTGAACACCATCTTCGATTCGATGACCGAAGCCCTGAAGACGGGTGAACGCATCGAGATCCGCGGGTTCGGGAGCTTTCAGGTCAAGGTCCGCGAGGCCCGCGAGGGTCGGAACCCGAAGACGGGCGAGGAAGTGCACATTCCGGCCAAGCGGACGCCCTTCTTCAAGGTCGGCAAAGAGCTGAAGGAGATGGTCGACCAGGGTGTGCCCGGAGGCGGGCCCGAAGAGAGCTGAGCAGGAAGCGGAGCGAACGACACGTGAAGCTTCTACGTCGACTTCTCGGACTGGCGATATTTCTGGCGGCGTTCGTCCTGGCCTATCGATTGGCCGGGGCGAACGCCGACAGGATCGCCGTGGACTTGTTGTTCGCGACGACGCCGACGGCCGAACTCTGGATCGTATTGCTGTGCGCGTTCGGAGTGGGCGCGCTGGCAGCGAGCACGGCGCTGTTCTTCGAGATCGCGCGGCTCGGGATGCTCTCGAGGCGCTACCGCAAGACCGTCGTGGGGCTCGAGAAGGAGATCCATCAGCTTCGGAATCTCCCGATCGGGGAGGACTCGCAGCCGGTCCTGCCCGGGTCCGCAGGCCCCGAGTCCGCGGGCCGACAAGGGTAGCGCCGCATGCCTGGTTCCTGGCGCAATCCCTTGCAGCGGTTGCGCGGATCGACGCGCGCAACGCCCGGGGCGCTCGACGCCGCGTACCGGCGCGCGCTGGTTTCCGTCCTCGACCGCGACTATGACGCGGCAGAACAGGACCTGCGGGCCATCGTCGAAGCCGATTCGGGGCAGATCGAGGCCTACCTCGCGCTCGCTCGCGTGTATCGGCAGCGCGGCGAGATCGGCCGGGCGATCCGTCTCCATCAGAATCTCGTCCTCCGGACGGACGTCGGCGCGCCATGGCGGGGCCTCGCCTTGCGCGGCCTCGCGGAGGATTTTCGCGGGGGCGGCTTCCTCGAGCGTTCCGTTGCGGCCTACGAAGAAGTCGTGCGCGAGAGCCCCGACGACGAGGAATCGCGCGACGCTCTGGTGCAGCTGCTCTGCGAAGCGCGTTCTCCCGAGCGCGCGCTCGAGTTGCTGCCGCGCCGCTGGCGAGGCGGAGACCGCGCGCTCGAAGGTCGGCTGTGGCTCCAGGCGGCGGAGATCGCGCACCAGGAAGGCCGCGCCGACGATGCCCGCAAGGCGATCCGGCGGTCGCTCAAACGGGATCCCGACGCCGCGAAGGCCTGGATCCTGGCCGGCGAGTTGGAGGCCGAGCGGGGTCGATCGAAGCGGGCACTCGAGCGCTGGCGGAAGGCGGCCGATCTCGATCGCCGCGGTGCGGCGGGGCTCTATCCGCGCATCCAGTCGGGGTTCGCGGCCACCGAGGATTCCCGCGGCTTCGAGACGTTCTTGCGCGCGCGGCTCGACGATTCCCCGGACGACTTCGCCGCGCGGTTGGCACTCGCGCGGGCCCTGAGCGAGCGGGGCGAACTCGACGGGGCGGTCGGCGAGTTGAAGCGGATCCTCGATCTCGACCCGGAACAGCCGGAGGCGCTGGCCGAACTCGGTCGCGCACAGGCGGCGGCGGGCCTCGATGCCGAGGCCGCAGAGACGTTTCGGCGCCTCATCGACGTCGCCGAGCGGCGCGGCTGGTTTCGTGCGCGCGAATGGGCGGTGGAGTGAGCAAGTCGGCTCTCGAGACTCCGATGATGCGCCAGTTCCTGGCCATCAAGGCGAAGCACCCGGGTTCGATCGTCTTCTACCGGATGGGCGACTTCTACGAGATGTTTCTGGCCGACGCCGAACTCGCGGCGCCGCTGCTGGGGATCACGCTGACCTCGCGCGACAAAGGCAAGTCCGATCCGGTGCCCATGTGCGGGATCCCGGTCCACGCGGCGACGGGATACGTGAAGCGACTGGCCGAACTCGGGCACCGCGTGGCGATCTGTGAACAGGTCGAGGACGCGAAGCTCGCCGCGGGAAAGCGGCTGGTGCAGCGCGAGGTCGTCGAGGTCGTGACGCCGGGCCTCGTGGGCGACCCGGAAGGTCTCGATGCCCGCCGCGAAGTCTCCGTCGCGGCGCTGTGGCCCGGCGAGGGCGGCAGCGCCTCCGGACTCGCGATGCTCGAGGCTTCGACCGGGCGTTTCGAAGCGACGACGGGTGCACCGGATCCTGATCTCTCCCCGGCGCTGCTCGAAGAACTCGGGCGCATCGGCCCGCGAGAGGTCCTCGTGCCGGAAGCGGCCGCCGAGAGGCTGGGAGCGGTCTTGCGGAAGCGACTCGGGGATGTCGCCGTCACGCCGGTCAGCCCGGTGAGCTTCGAACCGAGCGCGGCCCCCGCGCAGCCGGACGGCTTCGTGCCGGACGATCCGTCCCCGGCGTTCCGCGCCGCGGCGGGGGTGCTCGCCTACCTCCACGCGCATCAACCGTTCGCGGTCCGGCAGACCGCCCGCCTGCGGGTCTACGCGCTCTCCGACACGATGATTCTCGATGCGGCGACTTGTGCCCATCTCGAGCTCTTCGAGAGTGCGGAAGATCGGTCGCGCCGGCACACGTTGATCGAACGGATCGACCGAACCGCGACGGCTCCCGGCGCCCGCCTGCTGGCTCGCTGGCTCTCCTATCCACTGCTCGAGCCCAGCGAGATCGTGCTCCGTCAAGAAGCGGTCGGCTCCCTCGCCAGTCGGGACCGGGTCCGCGCCCGCCTGCGGGACGCGCTGGGGAGCGTCGGAGATCTCGAGCGGATCCTGGCCAAGAGCGCGCGTCCGGGCTCGACGCCGCGCGACGTCGCCGCACTCGGAAGGTCCGTCGGCGCGCTCCCCGGGGTCGGCGAGGCACTCGGTGGAGCCGAGGAGGCGCTGGTCGACGCGCATTCGTCTTGCGAACTCCTCGAGGCGCCGGTTCCGGTGCCTGCGGTCGCGGAGTTGATCGCCGAAGCGCTGATCGACGATCCGCCGGCGATCCCGCGCGGTTCCCGGGGCGCGGGCGAAACGGGCTACGTGCGGGAGGGCTTTCGTCCCGAACTCGACGCGCTGCGCGACGCCGCACGGAAGGGCCGCGAGTGGATCGCCGGGCTCGAGGCGCGCGAACGCGAGCGGCTCGGCATTTCGACCCTCAAGGTCTGCTTTCACCCGGTGCACGGCTACGCGTTCGACGTGACCCGCCCGCACCTGGCGCGGGTTCCGGACGACTGGGAGCGCAAGCAGACGTTGAAGGGAAGCGAACGCTTCACCACCGCAGAGCTTCGCGAGGTGGCGGACCGTGTACTCGGTGCGCACGAGCGTGCGGCTGCGCTCGAACGGGAGATCTTCGAGGGCCTGCGACAGGAGGCGCTCTCGCACACCGTCTCGTTGCAGAATGCGGCTCGGGACGTGGCACGGCTCGACGCTCTCGCGTCGCTCGCGGAGGTGGCTCGAGAAGACGGCTGGGTTCGTCCCGAGGTCGACGCCGGACGCGTGCTCGAGATCCGCCGCGGCCGGCATCCGGTCGTCGAGCGGGTGCTGCGCGAAGACGCCGGCGATGAGTTCGTCCCCAACGACGCCGATCTCGACCCCGAAGCCGCGCAGATCCTGTTGCTGACCGGCCCGAACATGTCCGGCAAGAGCACCTATCTGCGACAAGTCGCGCTCATCGCGTTGCTCGCGCAGATCGGCAGCTTCGTCCCGGCCGAGTCCGCCCGCATCGGCGTGGTCGACCGTGTGTTCACGCGGGTCGGCGCTTCCGACCGCCTGGCGCGCGGCGAATCGACGTTCATGGTCGAGATGCGCGAGACGGCCCAGATCCTCTCACAGGCCTCCGACCGGAGCCTCGTGATCCTCGACGAGATCGGGCGGGGGACCAGTACCTTCGATGGCTTGTCGATCGCGTGGGCCGTCGCGGAGTACCTCCACGACACACCCGGGCTCGGGGCACGGACACTCTTCGCGACGCACTACCACGAACTTGCGGACCTCGCGCGGACGCGGCCGCGGGTTCGGAATGCACACTTCGAGGTGCGGGAGTGGGGGGAAGACGTCGTGTTCCTGCGCCGGCTCGTTCCGGGCGAGGCGAATCGCTCCTACGGCATCCAGGTGGCGCGCCTCGCCGGGCTGCCTGCGCCGGTGATCGCGCGCGCCCGCGAGGTCTTGACCGCGCTCGAGAGCGGCGAGGCGACGACCGTCGCGCAGGTCGGCGGCGACGCTCCGGTCCCGGGTCAAGATCAGCTCGGACTCTTCGCGCCTGCAGCGCCCGCGCCGGAGCCGACTTCGGCCGAGCGATCGGTGCTCGCACGGCTTCGGGAGGCCGACCTCGACAAGACGGCGCCGATCGATGCGTTGCTGTTGCTCCAATCGCTGCGGATCGGGCTGGATTCCGAGTCGTGAGCCGGCGGATCTGCTTCGCTGCGCTCCTGGCGGCGCTTCCGCTGCTCGTCGGGATCGATCGACCCCGAGGTCTGGCCGACGTCACCGACGTCCGGCATTGGTCCTATGCGGGCTACACCCGGGTGGTCGTCGAGACGACCGCCGAAGTCCACACGAGCGTTCAGCGGCTCGGGGCGGACCGGAAGGCGAATCGCCCGGAGCGTCTCTACCTCGATCTGCCGGGAGTCTGGATCGGGCTGCGTTATTCCGACCCGATCCCGGTCGGCGACGGTCTCCTGCGCGCCGTTCGACTCGGCCAGAACACGAAGCGGCGCACGCGACTCGTCGTCGATCTCGAACGCTACGAGCGCCACCGCCTCCTGCACCTGACGGGACCTCCCCGCGTCGTTCTCGACGTGTTCGCCCCCGGCGACGCGCCCAAGGAGGGCGCGCGGCTATCCTCAGAGCTGCGCCCCGTGCGCACGGTCGTGCTCGATGCCGGTCACGGTGGAAGCGATCCCGGCGCCATCGGCGTGGGTGGAATCCGCGAGAAGGACGTCACCTTGAAACTCGCTCTGCAGGTGGCTGAGCACCTGCGCGCCGAGGGCCTCGCGGTCGTCCTCACGCGGACCCGTGATCGCACCCTCAGCCTGGAGAGTCGGACCGCGCTGGCGGAGGGGGCGCGGGGCGATCTGTTCGTCTCGATTCATGCCAACGCGGCCCCGCGGCGCAGCGCTCATGGGATCGAGACGTATTACCTCGACGCGAGTCACGAGCGCCACACGCTGCGCGTGGCCGCCCACGAGAACGGCGTCTCCGCGGCGCGCCTCGATCCGCTGCAACGGACCCTGGCCGGGCTCCGCGCTTCACATCAAGGGGACCTGTCGAGCGATCTCGCGCGGAGCGTGCACGGACAAGTGGTCTCTCGTGTCCGCCGCGAACACCGCGGTGTCGCAGATCTCGGCGTGAAGCGAGGTCCGTTCTACGTGCTCTTCTTGTCGTCGATGCCGTCGATCCTGGTCGAGGTCGGCTTCTTGACGAACCGCGCCGAGGCGCGCCGGCTCCGAAACAGCGAGTACGCTGCTCTCCTTGCCGAATCGATCGCGGCAGGAATCTTTCACTATCGCGATCGCCGCTCTCCGGTCGTCGCACGCCAGGTCACCCACCCTTGAACACCCCCGTACCGGACACCTACGTTCCCGACTACGTCGCAGGCGACCCGGCGACGCGCGAGACGCTCGACCGCTCTGCGGGGGAGGGGGTCCGGCGCTATCTGGACGACCTGCTCGCTGCGCTCGCCGAGCTCCATCGCGGAGGCGCCTCGGGACGGGCGGTCAACGAGGCCCACTCGGACGGAGTCGACCGGCTGCTTCGGCGCCTCGCCCAGCTGGCCGAGGCTCGTTACTACGCAGATGGGGGCGATCTCGGCGATCGCCTTTCGATCGTCGCGGTGGGCGGATACGGCCGCCGCGAGATGTCGATCCGCTCGGACGTCGATCTTCTGTTCGTGCACCGGGGCGAGCTGACGCCGCTCGCCGCGAACCTCGCCGAACGGATTCAGTACTGGCTCTGGGACGCCGGAATCGTCGTGGGCGGAGCCGTTCGCAACGTCGACGAGACACTCTCTCTGGCTCGCGAGGACAACAGCGTCGCGACGGGCCTCCTGGGCGCCCGGTTTCTCGGCGGGGATCCGGGTCCGCTTCACCAGCTCGGAACCGGCGTGCGCGCCCATCTCCAGGATCACGCCGCGAGCTTCGTCGCCGACCAGATCGCGGGGCTGGAGGATCGTCATACCAAGTTCGGCGAGTCGCTCTATCTGCTGCAACCCAACCTGAAAGACGGTTGGGGCGGATTGCGGGACTACCACACGGCCTACTGGGTCGCGTGTGCGGCGCATCCGTCGGTCGGGACGCTGGAGGACCTGCTCTACGTCGGGGTCCTCAGCGAATCGGAGATGCGATCCTACGAAGCCGCTCTCGACTTCGTCTGGCGGCTCCGGAACGAGCTTCATCTGCTGCTCGGGCGCAAGGTCGACCAGATGGGCTTCGAGCATCAAGAGCAGATCGCCGCCGGACGCGGCTTTCGTGACGAAGGGCCGGCCCTCGCCGTCGAACAGTTCATGGGCGAGTTCTACCGGTGCGCGCGAACGATCGGCAACATGAGCGAGATCGTGATCGAGCAGTGCGAGGCGCACACGCGGCCGCCGGCTCCGCGCCCGACCGCGCGCGAGGTGGAGGGCGGATTCCGCGTGGTCGGAGACCATCTGGAGATCCCGCACGGCACGCACCTCCGGCAAGAGCCGCTCCGACTCCTCTCGGCGTTCCGCGCCGCGCAGCGTCAGCGGGTCGCACTGAGTCGGACCGCGCGCCGTCTCGTGGCCGAGAACCTCGATGTCGTCGACGAAGGTCTCCAGCGAAGCCCGGAGGCGAGGACGGTCTTTCTCGAGATCCTCGGATCGGAGTTTCGCGTGATGCGGACCCTGATGGAGATGAACGAGGTGGGTCTGCTCGGTGCGTACTTG
>Ga0224508_10002415_pt1 | contig 15878 bp, 7 predicted proteins | sample SF_Jan12_sed_USG_4_FD_170157 | JGI IMG/M metagenome (GOLD analysis project Ga0224508, IMG submission 170157) | Sediment microbial communities from San Francisco Bay, California, United States - SF_Jan12_sed_USGS_21 | ecosystem: Environmental > Aquatic > Marine > Sediment | place: USA: California... | reverse complement strand
TCTATGGCAGACTGCATCCCGATCCGCAGCCGCCGGACTGGTATCGCGACCCCGAGGTGCTGGCGCAGGTGACGCCCTACCAGGTGCATTTCAAAGCCGGGCATTTCAACTCGCAGGCCTGGGTTACCCGTTTTGCCGACGGCATGCCGGTACAGGGTGCGCGCGTGAGCCTGCATCGCGGTGCGCGTAATTCGATCACCTCCCTGGTCGGGCTCGAGATCGAGGCGACCACCGATGCCGATGGCCTGGCCCTGCTGCCCGGGCTGGAGCAGATCGATCCCGGGCTGGAGTACATCAATAGCTATCGCCCGAATGATCAGGGTTTTTTCGCCAGGGTTGAATACGACGGCGACATTGCGCTGTTGCCGCTTAACTATTATTACGAAATCGACGGCGTCGGCACCTATTCCTGGCTGCGGCCGAAAGGCGGACACACGCATGCCTGGGGGACCACCGCGCAGGGCATATACAAGCTTGGCGACAGGATTCAATTCAAGATTTACGTACGCGATCAGAGCAACCGACATTGGGTATCGCCGGGCAAGTCGGCTTACCGGCTGCAGGTCATCGATCCGCAGGACAAGGTGGTCTACGAGCAGAAAGAAATCTCGCTCAGCGCTTTCGGCGCCTTCGATGGCGAGTTCAAGGTTGCGGAACAGGGCGCGGTCGGCTGGTACCGATTCAAGCTGACGCCGGAAGAGGCGGCAAACAACAAGCGCGACAGGCTTGAGTGGCACCCCATGTCGGTGCTGGTTACCGATTTCACGCCGTCGCCGTTCAAGGTCAAGACCGAGCTCAACGGCGATTTGTTCAGGGCCGCCGATCGCGTCGTAGTCACGTCGCTGGCGACGCTACACTCGGGCGGTCCTTTTACCGACGCCGAAATCAGATTGACCGCGCGCCTCAAGACCAAGGACTTCACCACCTCCAATCCGCTCGCCTCGGGTTTTAGTTTTGGCGGCAGCAAGGGCCAGCGCCTGAGCCAGGCGCAGCGGAATTTGCTCGATGTGCGCGGTATGCTGAGCGATTCCGGTGAGTATGAAAACGCCTTTACGCTAAAAGACGCCGATATTTACTTTGGCAGGCTGATGGTCGAGTCGGCGGTCAAGGACGATCGCGGCAAATTTGTCGCTTCGTCATCTTCCGCCGATTATGCCGGGCGTGACCGTTTCGTCGGCCTGAAAAATACTCGCTGGTTATATCAAAAAGGGGAACCGGCAAGGCTCGAAACCCTGGTGGTCGATCAGCAAGGAGAGTTGGTTGCGGGGGGCGATATACGCATCGATATTTTCCACCGCGAGTACAAAGCCTCGCGTGTAAAAGGGCCAGGCAATGCTTATCTGACGAAGAACATCATGCAGTGGGTCGAGCAGAGCAGTTGCGAATTGAAAAGCCAAACCAGCGCGGTGAGTTGCGAGTTCGAACCCCAGCGTCCGGGTTATTACCAGTTTGTCGCCACTACCCGGGACAGTAAAAACCGCGAGCATAAAACCACGCTCAACGGGTGGGCCACCGGCAGCGGCAGCGTAATCTGGGATCAGACCGACGACGCGACCCTGCAGATCATTCCCGAACAAACCGAGTACCAGATCGGGGATACGGCGCGTTACCTGATCAAAAACCCGTTCCCCGGGGCGCGGGCGCTGGTAACAGTCGAACGTTATGGCGTTCTCGACAGCTGGATCGAAGTGCTCGAAACCGGAACGCCGGTGATCGAGGTGCCGATCAAACCCGATTACCTGCCGGGGTTCTATCTGTCGGTGGTCGCAATGTCGCCGCGTGTCGCCAAACCGTTGAGCGCCGAAAACGTCGACCTCGGCAAGCCGTCTTTCCGCATGGGATACGTGTCCGCGGAGGTGTCCGATCCCTACAAGCAAATCGATATCGACGTGGTTACCGACAAGGCGGTGTACAAACCGCGCGAGCGGGTGAAGGCCGATATCCAGCTCGGACTCAAGCACGCGCAGGGCGACGAAAACTACGAAATCGCGATCGCGGTGGTCGACGAATCGGTGCTGGCGCTGAATCGCCGCGGCGATCGGTATTACGATCCTTACGCCGGATTCAATCGGCTGGACAGCCTCGATGTCAACAATTACAGCCTGATCAGCCGGCTGGTCGGGCGCCAGAAATTCGAAAAGAAAGGCGCCAACCCGGGTGGCGGCGGCTCCGACTCTTCGAAGTTGCGCAACCTGTTCAAATTCGTAAGTTACTGGAACCCGTCGATCAGCCCGGATGCCGACGGCAAGGCGCGGATCGAGTTTGAAGTACCCGACAACCTGACCGGCTGGCGGGTGTTGGCGCTGGCGGTCACCGAGGACGACGAAATGGGCCTCGGCGATGCCAACTTCAAGGTTAACCGGCCTACCGAAATACGGCCGGTGATGCCCAACCAGGTGGTCGAGGGCGACAGTTTCAGTGCCGGCTTCAGCGTCATGAATCGCACAGGCGAACCGCGCAAGCTCAAGGTCGACGTCCGGCTGCAGGGGCCGCTGGCGCCGGGGCAGGCGACGGATTTCAGCTACCAGCTGGAAATCGCTGCCTTCAAACGCGAAAATGTCTGGATTCCGGTAAACACTCGCGGCGACGGCGAGCTCAGCTTCGCCATCGACGGCAGGGACGCGATCGACGGCGATGCGCTGGAACACCGCCTGCCGGTCAACAAGCGCCGTTCGCTGGAAACAGCGGCGACCTATGGCAGTACGACCGAAGAATTGTCACAGGTATCCGTCAGAGTGCCCGACGGTATCCACACCGATGTCGGCTATATCGGCGCCGTGTTGTCGCCAACGGTCATCGGCAACGTCGATGGCGCGATGCGATACGTCAGGGATTATCCCTATCTTTGCTGGGAGCAGCGGCTGACGCGGGCGATTACCGCGAACTCCTATATCGAATTGAAAGACTACCTGCAGGAGGACACCGAGTGGCCGTCGCCGGAGCAGGATATCGTCAAGGAACTGGAGGCGGCTGCCAACTTCCAGGCGCCCAATGGCGGCATGACCTACTGGGTTGCGTCGAACCAGTATGTCAGCCCCTACCTGTCGGCCTACACCGCGATCGGCTTCAACTGGCTGCGCAGCAGCGGTTACCGGATCCCGACCGCGGTCGAGGATCGTCTGCATGACTACCTGCTGAACCTGTTGCGCCGCGACGAGTTTCCGAGTTTCTACAGCAAGGGCATGGCCTCGTCGGTACGCGCGGTGGCGCTGGCGGCGCTGGCGGAATCGGGCAGAATCGATCGCAACGATATCGACAGGTACCGTTCGCATCTGCCGGAAATGGACCTGTTCGGTCAGTCGCACTTCCTGCTGGCGGCCGCGAAAATCGAAGGCGTCGACAACGAGACGCTTAAATCCACGCTCGACTCCATCCTCGGGCACGCCAGCCAGTCAGGCGGAAAATTTCAGTTCAACGAGGCCTGGGATGACAGCTACAAGTACCTGCTGGCGACGCCGCTGCGCTCGAACTGTTCGATTCTGAGTTCGCTGCTGACGCTGCAGGCCGAATCGGATTTGAACAAGCTGGTGGGCGATATTCCATTCAAGATGGTGCGCAGCATTACCCAGAGCCGGGGTAATCGTGAGCATTGGGAAAATACGCAGGAAAACGTGTTTTGCATGAATGCGCTGATCGATTATGCCAGGGTCTACGAAGCCACCGAACCCGCGATGGAGGTCAAACTGCGCTTCGACGGCGAAGATCTCGGCAAAACCCGGTTTAACAACAAGACCGACCCGATGGTAAGCGTTAAACGCGACCTGCGCGAATCCGACGAAGGGCTTGCTGCAAAGCTCGAGATCGAGAGAAAGGGTCAGGGTCGCCTGTACTACTCGGCGCGCATCGCCTATGACCTGAAACAGGACAACGCGTCGCGAATCAATTCAGGCATCGAGTTGCGCCGGGAATACTCGGTCGAGCGAGACGGCAAGTTCGTGTTGCTGGAAAGCCCGTTCAAGGTTAAACGCGGCGAAGTGGTCAAGGTAGACCTGTTCGTGTCGGTGCCGACGGCGCGGCATTTCGTCGTCGTCAACGACCCCATTCCAGGCGGGCTCGAGCCGGTGAACACCGACCTGGCCACCGCTTCGCAGGTGGACGCGGAAAAGGGTGATTTCAAGGCGGCCGAGGAATCCTATTTTTACCAGTTTTCCAACTGGACCTACTTCGGACGCTATTTCTGGAGTTTTTACCACAAGGAGTTGCGCCACGATTCGGCGCGCTTTTATGCGGACTACCTGCCGGCGGGTAACTATCACCTGTCCTATGCGGCGCAGGTCATCGCCGAGGGCGACTTCACCGTGATGCCGACGCACGCCGAGGAAATGTACGATCCCGATATCTACGGCAAGGGGCTGCCCGCCACGCTGAAGGCGGCCGGGCGGTGATAGCGCGAACGCGACTTCGGGGATGGCCGATGCGGGTGTTGCTCGCCGGCCTGCTGATTGCCGGCCTGCTGCTGGCGATCGCGACCTTTGTCTCGATGCGGCCGATTCCGGACAGCCTAACGGAGCATGGCGGCGTGCCAAACAAGCGGGTATATCTCGATCGTTACGGCGAACGCCTTAATGTCACTTATGAAAACAGGTGGAACCTGCAGCAGCGCATCAGCCTGCACCAGGCGCCCGAGTTTCTGGTCGAGGCAATCCTGATCTCGGAGGATAAGCGTTTTTTCGAGCATGCCGGGGTCGACTGGCTGGCGCGCCTGAATGCGCTGCGACAAAACCTGTTTGCCGGCAAGGTGCATCGGGGCGCGAGCACCATCACCGAGCAGGTCGTCAGGATGATACATCCACGGCCGCGGGTACTGTGGTCGCGCTGGCTCGAGGGTTTCGAGGCGATGGCGCTCGAACGCCGATTTTCCAAGCTGGAAATACTCGAATTCTATCTTAACCAGGTCCCGTACGGCGCCAGGCGCAGAGGAGTGAAACAGGCCGCCAGTCTTTATTTCGATCGAGATATTTCTACCCTGAGTAAAAAGGAAATGCTGGCGCTTGCAGTACTCCTGCGATCACCGCGCTGGTTCGATCCGTTGCGGCAATCCGGCAATTTGCAGGCGGCCATCGATCGACTGGCGCGGCGCCTGCAGTTGCCACGGCCGGAGCTTGCCGCTATCGCTGCACAGAAGTTGGCATTAGGTGAGCCGGTTAAACGTCCCGATGCATCCCATTTTGTCAGATTTGTAGAATCTGAACGAAACCATGTCGGCGGCGGCGCAGAGGTCGGCACCACCATCGATCTGGAACTGCAGTCAAAGGCCCAGGCTATTCTCGATAACAGGCTGGAGCGGCTGAGGCAGCGTAACGTCGGCAATGGCGCAGTGCTGGTGATTGACCACGAAAGCAACCAGATTCTGTCCTGGGTCGTCGGCTATGCCGGTAAAAGGGACAGAAAGTACAACAAGATCGATGCCGTTCTCGCCAGGCGTCAGCCGGGTTCGGCGCTAAAGCCCCTGCTGTACGCAAACGCCCTGCGTGATGGCTGGACCGCGGCAACCATGCTGGACGATTCGCCGCTCGAGCTGCGCGTTGGTCGCGGATTGCACAGCTTTCGAAATTACAACCGCGATCACTATGGTCCCGTTTCACTGCGTGAAGCGCTGGGCAATTCGCTCAACATTCCTGCGGTCAGGGCAATTCAGTACGTAGGCGCGGGACCTTTCCTGACTTTCCTGGATGATCTCGGAATTAAAAGTTTATCCGGGCATCCGGATATATACGGTGACGGTCTTGCGCTCGGCAACGGCGAGTTGAGCCTGTACGAACTGGTTCAGGCCTATACCGTGCTCGCCAGGATGGGTGACTACAAACCGCTCACGGGAATCGCCGGTGATGAAAGGAAGAATCAATCCTATCGCGTGTTGTCGGAAGACATCGCCAGCCTGGTTGCCGATATTCTGTCCGACCCGGCTGCGCGGGAAAAGGAGTTTGGCTGGGATTCGGTGTTGAACCTGAGCCATCAAACCGCAGTCAAGACCGGCACCTCGAACGACTATCGCGACGCCTGGGCTGTGGGCTTTAACGACAGGCACACCGTTGGCGTGTGGATCGGTAATCTCGATTATTCCGAAATGGACGAGGTCACCGGTTCGTCCGGCGCCGCGCTGGTAATGCGCTCTTTATTCAGCGAGCTTAATCGTTACCGGGAAGTGAAGCCGTTATTTCTGAGCTCTAATCTCGAAACACACAAGGTCTGTATCGATAACGGGCTGCTGGCGAACGGGGATTGCGAAACGCGCGATGAATGGTTTGTTGCAGGCACCGAGCCCCGGGGACAGGTTCAGGCGACTAGCGAGATACGCCTGCAAAAGCCGAGCTGGGATTTGCTGCTGGCGATGGACCCGCGCATCCCGGACCAGCACGAGTACTTTGAATTCGCCGTCAGCGATCGTGCCGATATTGCCGAGGTGCGCTGGTTCGTCAACGACCAACTGGTCGGCGCAACCAGTGGAGCGACGTATAGCTGGAAGGTTGCGCGCGGCCAATACCGCGCCCGCGCCGAGGTTCGCCTGACCGGTTCGGCCCCGGTCATCGAAACCGAAACCGTTAGCTACAGGGTGAATTAAAAAGCGGACGCGGTTATCAGCGTTTCTACCTGCGCAAACCATCGCCCTCGAGCAAGTAATCACTGCGCTAAGGTTTTTGCGAGGTATCGTCGATTTGCTTTGATTGTAAAGTCCCTTCGAAATCAGGCCTGCACGGCCGTCCGCATCGATCTTCGAGATCAGAACAACGAAATCCGCCGGCAACGCGGTATCAAGAATGTTCCCCTGTTTTAATTGCGCCGAGCCGTCGTAACAGGCGCAATTCGGCCCAGAGCAGGGGTCGATGGCCAGTTGTGTTACAGTACGCGGTCTAGCTGAAAAAATTTCCCCGTTTATCAATGACTAACGGGGGACTTGGTGATTGACAATAAATACTTGTGCCCCCCAATAACAGCGAATAATTCGGGGCAATAAAAGTATAGATGTCGGCTCGGGCCGGCAGGAGGCTATCGACGTGCTGAAGAAAATACTACTCCCGAGTATTTTGCTCATCCTTGCTTACGGATTCTGGATCAGTCCTGATTTCAAGGAAATTGCCGCTGGTGTTGCGATATTTCTGTTCGGAATGCTGTTTCTCGAAGAAGGCTTCAAGGCCTTTACCGGCGGTATACTCGAAAAACTGCTGCAGAAAACCACCGATAAGACCTGGAAGAGTCTGCTCTTCGGGGTGGTGTCGACCACGGTCATGCAATCCAGCTCGTTGGTGTCGGTGATCACGATTTCCTTCATCAGCGCGGGACTGGTTACCCTGGTCGCCGGAATCGGCATCATATTCGGCGCTAATATCGGCACCACCACCGGCGCCTGGCTGGTGGCCGCGTTCGGGCTCAAGGTCAAGATTTCCGCCTATGCGATGCCGATGCTGGTGTTCGGCATCGTGCTGTCGTTCCAGAAATCGAAGTACCTGAAAGGTATCGGCTCGGTGCTGGCGGGTCTCGGTTTTCTATTCCTCGGAATTCACTACATGAAGGAAGGCTTCGAGGCCTTCAAGGACAGCTTCGACCTGGCGGCACTGGCGGTCCCGGGTTACCCCGGGCTGTTCCTGTTTGCAGCCATCGGCGCCGCCGCAACCGTTGTCATGCAGTCGAGCCATGCGACCCTGGTGCTGATACTGACCGCGCTGGCCGCGGGCCAGATTACCTATGAAAACGCGCTCGCGCTCGCCATCGGCGCCAACGTCGGTACCACCATCACCGCCATAATCGGCTCGCTGAGCGCCAACGTGCAGGGCAAGCGGCTGGCCGGGGCGCATTTGATTTTCAATGTCGTTACCGGGGTGATCGCGATTGTCTTTATCAGCCAGTTCGTGTGGGCGGTGGATGAAATAAGCAGCCGGGTCGGCATCGCCGCCGATAATTACACGATGAAACTGGCCGTGTTTCACACCCTGTTCAATTTGACTGGCGTGCTTGTCATGGTTCCCGTGATACAGCGGCTGTCTGATTTTCTGTACAAGTATTTTCCGGAGCGAGAGCTGGCGGTGGCCGAGCCGCGTTACCTGAACGACGCCGCTTTCGAGTTTCCCGAAACGGTACTCAAATCAGTGAAGCAGGAGGTCTGGCACCTGTTCGATTCGGCATTCGAATTGATTGCCCACGGCATGAACCTGCATCGCACGCAGATCCTCGAGTCGGATGATTTGAAGAAAACCCTGGAACAGGACCGAGAGGTTCACGACTTCGATATGGACGAGCTCTACGAGACCAAGGTCAAGGTGCTGTACGCCGCCATTGTCGATTTTATCTCGCGTTCGCAATCCGAGATTCCGAGTATGTATGCCGAGGAAATGTTCCGTTTGCGAACCGCGGCCGCTGAGATTGTCGAAAACGTCAAGCACGTCAAACATTTGCGAAAGAATGCAACCCGCTACCTGGTTTCGGACAATGAGCATATTCGCGCAGAATACAACCGCCTGCGTTACCAGATCGCGATGCTGCTGCGAGAAATTTACCGCGTCAGGGAAGAAGAAGACTACGATCACGAGCTCGCGGTCAGGGATCTGAAAACCATGAAAAAGGAGGTCAGGATAAAGCACGGTGAAATGAACGAGCATATATCGGCTGTGCTGCGCGACGAGCACATCACGCCGATCATGGCGACCTCTTTGTTAAACGATTTTAATTACGTCGACGGTACCCTGAAAGGTCTATACGACTGCGCCAAGGCGCTGCTGTCGTCGCATGCCGAGCTTGTCGCCGACGCGGAAGAAGAAATCAACCTTGACGACGACACGGAAATGGACGAAGCCACGGCCGCCTGAATCCAGCCGTCAATTTTGCCGTCAAGCATAAGCGTTCAGGGAGCGATGCCGCGGACTTGCTAAAAGAGTCGTGCCCACGCAAGCGGGCATCCTGAAACAATGGTTTTCCCATTGGCAAAAGATAGCCGCCCGATTTTACTACAGCCCGCTGCGTTTACCTGCGCACCGTGTCGTTGTCGCAGGATCGTCCATCGACGATGATGCGGGCCTCGAAGCGGGTATCGAGCGAGCCATTTGCATTCAGGCGCGCAAGGCCGTTTACGATGCGGCCGTCGTAACGGCTGAAACCGCCGCCAACGTAGAGATCCGTGCTGCCGTCGGCTGCGCGCGCGAGGCTGGCGACCTGGCTTTGCGACGACAGGTCGGTTGGATCGCTGAAGCCCGTGCCGGTGACAAAACTGTTCACTTTCGAACCGGTGATGCCGAGACGAACAACCCCGCCCGCCGGATCGCCCTGGTAAACGGTGAACTCGCCGCCGACGTAAATCTCGTTGCTGCCGTCGTCCGCGCGCACGATGTCGGTGACATCGTCGTCGAAGCCGGTGCCGACGACGAACAGGGCGTCGGGATCGCCGTTTTGATTCAGCCGGATGATTCGATTGGGGCCGCTGAAACCGCCGCCGACATAGACGTTGTCCGTAACGTCGAGCGCCGGAGCGACGGTGAAGACCGGATTGATGCCGACCGATGGATCGAAGTCGGGCGTGCTGTCGAGTGAACCCGTGCTGGTCCAGCGCTGCAGCGGCGGGAAGGTTCTGCCGCCACCGTAGACGTCGCTCGATCCGCCGCCTTCCATCGCCACGGCCTCGAGGCTCGGCACGATGGCGATGAAGCCGGGATCGCGCGTGCCGTCTTCGTCGAGGCGCAACAGTCCGCCAACGAGGTCGCCGCGGTAGGCGGTGAAATCGCCGCCGACGTAGATATCCCCGCTGCCGTCAGCGGCTGGCACGATACGGTTCACGGGTCCGTTGAAGCCGGTGTCCACGACGAAACCGGCGTCGAGCGTGCCGTCGGGATTCAGCCGCAGAATGCCCTCGCTGAAATTGCCGCCGACATAGATATCCCCCGAGTCGGGGCCATCTACCGCGATCGCAATCGCGCGCACCGCATTTTCGCTGTTGCCGGTGGCGATATCGACGGCGACCTGCTCGAGGCCGTTGCGGCCGAGGCGGGAAACGCGATCGACGGTACCGCCTTCGGTTTCGGCCAGCAGCCCGACCCAGACTTCACCGGCCGGTCCGCTGAGCGGCGCGATTCCGCGAACCTGGAGGGCGCACAGCAAGCCGCCGTCGCCGTCGCTGCTGCTGTCGCTGGCGAGGATGCCGAAAATACCGAGCGTGTAGATCGCGCTTAAAAGCAGCAGGCGCGGGCGAGGGCTAATCTTCGGTTTCATCGGGCCGCTCGGTAGAGAAACGAGATAGCAACAGGATCGCGACCGCACCGCCCGCGAAAGTCGCCAGCAGGTCGAGTGGATCGAAAACTCCCCGTTGCCAGTAAGGTCCGAATGCGCTCCAGGCGGAAGCGGGCAGGATAGATCCGAGCCAGTCGGCGAGCCGGGCCGCGATCAGCGGCGCCTGGGTCAGTTCAAGGCAGGCCGCGAGCCCGATCCATAACGCGCAGTGCCGAAGCGCCGCGCCGCGCGTCGAGGCGCAAACCCCGATCAACAGGCCGATCGCCAGCGTGTAAAACAGCGACGGCGCACTGTTCAGATAAAAGGAATAACCCGACAGCCAGTCGCTGCGCCAGTGCAGGCCCGCGACCAGGTCAGGGGAGCTCGGGCGCGCGAACACGTAGACCGACAGGGCGATCAGCAGCGCCAGGCAGGCGATGCCGAGTATTGCCGCCAGGTATAGCCCGTTGTGCTCGTGTTTCCTGTCCATTCGCTTAATCGTTAGCGCAATATGCAAGCAGAGATATTAAAACGAACCGCGCTTTTCTGCTAAATCGATTTAAATCAGGTAGTTACCAATGGATCATGCTGGAAATATCCCGACCAGGTCATGATATGCGTCAACCTTAAACGAAATCCGGGCCAGTGGCGATGCATAATCCTCAGGTCCAGGCGGGCCTGAATGGCCGCCAGGCGCAAGGGATCCGGATTGGAGAACCTCAGATCGTAGCTGGCTAGCGCCCAAAAAAAGACGACCCTCGAAGGGGTCGTCCTTTGTTGCCCTCTTGACAGCAGGGCTGTTGCCTTTTATATGGCGTTCTTACGGTCGAATCAATTGCCAAGCTGATCTTTGATATTCGCGTCACGCCCCGTCACCCATTGGCGCAGCGATTCGAAGCGCCCGGAGACGGGGCCGTCGATGTTGTTGTTCGGATCCGCTGCAAGGGCTGAAGCCAGCAGCGCTTCCAGGTCGTACAGGAAGGCGATCTGGGCATCGATCTGCATGGGGCCGTTCAGCAATTCGCCCATGATGCGGTCATAGCTGGCGCGGAACGTCGGGTTGTTGAGAATGAGTTCCTCGTAAGGCGACTGTGATGTAGTCATCCTGCGACCCTTCTTTTTCGAAGTGCCGTAGATGCTGCCCGAGGGATCTTTTGATACGAAAACCGAATCGAGATCCCAGGGGACGTAGAGTCGCTTGCCGGCGGCGAAGTCGATGAAGTAGAAATTCTTGCCCTTGGAGAACAGCGCGTCCGGGCCCATGGTGAAGGCGCTGACCGCGCCCTGGGTCAGCATGGCTTCCATATCGATCAGCGAGTCGAGCTCGGCGGCCATGGCGGCATCGCCTTCCGGCTTTTCGCAGGTCGAACCGGTATCGCCGCCGCCTTTGTTACCCTTGCCCTTGCCTTTGCCGCCGCCATCGGCGCCAAACGGCGAGTAGCACAGCTTGGCGCTGGTCGGGCTGTCAGGGTCACCGACCTTGAGCTCGTAGTTGGCGCCGACGTCGCTGGCCTTGTACAGCCAGGTCTCATCCTTGGTGTAAAGACCGCGGTTCTTGAGGAAGGTCTTGTCGCGCTGCTCGACGTTTACGTAGACGCCCATGTATTCGCCGTTGACGTACAGCTTGACCCAGGCGGCGAGTCCCGGCTTGTAACCGCTGGCCGAAGCCTCCGCAGCCACGCGATTCAAATACCAGGCAAAGCCTTCGGCAACGACGTCGACGTCATCGCCGTTTTCCAGGCTGAGCTTCTTGACGCCGTTCCAGCTCTGGTCGACGTACTCGTTAATGTCGACTTTAAGGCTGACCTTGTCGCCAAGCGGATCAGCCGACTTGCGGCGCACCGAGACCAGAATCGGGTCCGGCTCGTCAATATCGCCATCCGCCCAGAGCCTGGCAGGCACCTCGATAGCATAGGTAGTATCAGCCTTGATGGTAGTCCAGTGGTCCGGGTCCATATCGAGGTTGAGTGTGATCAACTGCGTCGGGTTATACAATCCCGGCCAGTCGTAGGCGCTGGCGGGCGCAGTCGTCAGGGTAAGCAGGGCAATCGCAAGCAGGCGTCCCAACAGGTTGTGTCGTTTCATTAATGCATCCTCAAAGTATTATTATCTGGATCGGTATCTTTATTAACGTAGCTCGCTAGAAAAAGGTTCCTTATCTTTAGTACGGAATTTACCTGTACTAAAGTCCAGGTAACCTGCGGGCCGTCGCGCCGCGATATTCCACACCCGCGGATTAAAGGGAATTGTGCTTGAAACAGGTTTTCGGCACTGCAAGCCTGGTTGTTGTACCGGGCTGCCAGCAACAGTTTGCGTGGGCAGCCGATCTTCGTGAAGCAAATCACAGTTCTGAAATCGGTTCTTTATATATATCGGCGTATCCATGGCATACGGTATTAGGGAATTTCCCGGAAAGGAACCTTTTACAATCTGGGTGCGTGTAAAGAATAACGTTTAATAAATGAGATTCGTGTCGATTACTGGAAAGAGAGCCGATGTTTAACCAGATTAGGGGGAAGCGGTCTGCTGCAGAGGAGAGCACCGGTAATAATGTAAGAGTCTTGCCGATAATGTCTTGAAATATGGAAGATAATCTTCAGAAGTTTCCATTGACGCAGAGTAAGGCGGGCCGATCGCGTTCCAGGAAAGCCGGTCGAGTCGGTTCCGCCAAGGGCATCGAGACGATGTTCCGCAGCGCCTATCGCGCCCAGCTGGACCTGATTGCACTGGCGGCGACCAAGGCGAATATCATGATTTCGTTGAACGGCTTCATCGCCTCGGTGCTGATGGTCTCCGGGGCGTTTATTTACGCGTCGGCACCGGTTTTCCTGCCGCCGGCGATCATCTTCCTGGTCACCTCCGCGATCTCGATTTACTATGCCCTGTGGGCGGCATCCCCGGGTTCGGCGCCGGAGTATGGCAGGCTCTTTCGCTGGGTGCGTGATTTCATTACCGGCAAGGCGGCATTCAACGAATACAAGGCATGCGTTGATACCTGTTCAGGGCAATTTATCGATGGCGAATCCAATATCCTGGTTTTCGAGGACTTCGCCTCGCTGTCCAAGGCAGAATACCTGAAGCGTATGCGCGCACTGATTTCGGATCACGGCGAAGTGTATGAGACAATGAGCGATCAACTCTACTGGCTCGGCACTATTGCCGACAAGAAGTTCAGAATGCTGCGCTCCTCTTATGCCGTCTTTCGCCGCGGTATCATCCTGTCGATTGCGACCTTCCTGGTCATCAAGGTATCCACCTACTTCCCCGCGGTGTCCGTCGACGCCGCCGAAGCGCCTGCGGGAGCAAACATCGAAATATCGGAATTCGAGAATATTTACGAGCCCTCCGGCGTGGAGCAACTGCCTGACGGGCGGCTGTTGATTATAGAGGACGAATCCGCCAGGGCCCTGCGTATCGTCCGCCTGCAGGAAGACGGCAGTATTGAGGAAAACAGGATACTGGATGAATTCCTGGTCGGGTCGTTTCGCCGCAAGCTGAACGACCTGGAGGGCGTCAGCGTCGATAAAGACGGTTATGCCTACGCGATTACCTCGCATTCCCTGAACGACAAGGGCAAGTCGAAAGGCAGCCGGGAGCAACTGATCCGCTTCCGGCTCGAAGGCAACAAGCTGTTGGAGCATGCTGTATTCCAGGACCTGGGCGAGCACATTTTGAAGACCGGGCTCATGGATCAGGCCGCGCACTCGAAAGGCGAGGGAAAACTCGATATCAATATCGAAGCGCTCAGTTTCGACCAGGACGGGCGCCGCTTGCTGGTCGGTTTCCGCGATCCCCGGATCGATGGCAAGTCCGTTATCGCCATACTGGAAAACCCTGGTGGTATTTTCGAGCGCGACGAACAGCCCCGTTTCGCAGCGGAACTCATCCTCCTCGATCTCGGCGGCGGCGGGATACGCTCGCTGGCATACGATCGCAATCTCGAAGGCTACCTGTTGACCAACGAAGTCAAGGTTCAGGGCAAGAAGCGGCAATCGCGCATATGGTACTGGGACGGCGACCCCAGGCACGCCGCTGAAGCCATCGATCTGCCCGGCCTGATCAATATCAAAAACCTGGAAGGAATCGCCCCGGTCGAAGTTGCCGGCAGGCCCAGGATCCTCGCCCTTGGCGATGACGGCAATGCGCGCAAGAAAGTCCCCGCGCATTACCTGTTGCTCGACTATAGCCAGCTCTCTATCCAGCGCTAGCAGGCCCGCCCCGGGTTAGCTTCGAAACCTTGCAGTAAAACCTCGATACTGCGATTGACGTCGGCCGAATCGTTTTACAGGCGGGCGTTTTCCTCGAGCCTGGCGAGTCAGGCGCCGCTGCCGCTGATGAGCGCCACCCCGGCGACGATGACCGCAATCGAAAGCCACTGCCTGGCGGAAACCGGTTCGTCGATAAAAAATTTCGCCAGCAGCACGGTGACCACCGGGAAGGCCGAGGAGATGACCGCGGTTGCGATGCGACCGCTGCCAAGGCTGCCGAGCGCCAGTGCGAACACGCCGATGGCGTCGAGGCATCCGTGCGCGATCACGATCGGCCACCAGCGTAGCGGGATGACGACGCGCTGCCTTTTGCCGGCGAAGACGATCAGGATCGCCGCCAGGCCGAATACCCGCGTTGCCCAGGCCGCCTGCAGCGAGCCGTGCTCGATCGCGATTTGCTGAGCCGCGATCACCTGCAGCGCGTAGGCGACATTGGCCGCCAGCGCGATGTAAATGGTTCGCCGTATATATGCCGGCGTCAACTCGTCGGCGGTGGTGAAGTGAGCCGTCTGCCGCGAAAGCAGCGCCACGCCGCTAACCACGATCACCAGGCCGACCAGTTCTTGCGCGTTCGGCATAACGCCGAGCAGCAACAGGATTACCAGGATCAACGCCGGGTGGCTGGCGACGATCGGGGCGGCTATGCTGATCGGTCCCCTGGCCAGCGCGGTAAACAGCAACACCAGCATCAGCATGTTGGCAATGCCGGCCAGCGGCAGCAGCCAGGCGTCGCGCCAGCTAAAATGCAGTTCCGCCGGGAAAAACAGGAAGCCGATCGACAGCAGCAGGCTGCCGCTCGCGAAGACGCCGAACACCGCCGTGTTGGCGCCCAGCGCCCTGCCGGTAAAGCGCGCGACAAAATCCCCGGTGCCGTAGCCGAGGGCGGAGATCATGCCCCAGGCATAGCCGCTCATCGAAGACCTGGCTCAAGTGCGGGGTAGGCGAACATGCTCGGTAACTGCGGCTTTTCACAAAGTCGAATGATGCAGGTCATGGTAGGTGATTAAACCCACACGCACAATTGACTGCCTGTAAATAGCGCCCGGGATTCGACTACCCGCGCGGGTATTTTTGAACTTGTTGGGCCCAGGGTTTTGAACTGCAATATTGCAGGCCCCGGGATCGATGGCGCCTGCCTAAGCGCGTCATTGCGAGCGTGGTGACTGGACCGGAACCCGTTTACGGAATATTGTTGTTAGCAATGATTTTTAATGAAGTTCCAGACCTGTCAACCGTCGTGGGCGCGGCGCTGCTGTTCATCGCGCCCATACTAAGCACCGAGGCCGGGGGTAAGCCGTGACCCAGGTGAATAACGCTGGACACTGGGATGAAATTTATAGCAGCCGGCCGACTAGCAAGGTCGGCTGGTACAGGCCGCATCTCGATACGCCGTTAAGCTGGATCGAAGATTTGAATCTC
>Ga0224508_10002414_pt1 | contig 15880 bp, 15 predicted proteins | sample SF_Jan12_sed_USG_4_FD_170157 | JGI IMG/M metagenome (GOLD analysis project Ga0224508, IMG submission 170157) | Sediment microbial communities from San Francisco Bay, California, United States - SF_Jan12_sed_USGS_21 | ecosystem: Environmental > Aquatic > Marine > Sediment | place: USA... | reverse complement strand
GCGTGATAGCCCGCCAGCGACTCGCGCACGGCTCCGCTGCCAGCCTGCTTCGAACTCGGCAATGGCATCGCTCCCTGTGAGTACGAAAGTCCGCTCGCAATCGTCGTCGGCATTACTGTATGTCCGCCCGGCCGGGTATCGCTCAGCGCGACCTCGACGGCCTGAGATACGACACCGTGCACGCGGCGGCCATCCCGGAACCGTACCTCGTGCTTGGCCGGGTGCGCATTTGCATCAACGCCTGCCGGGTCCATCGTCAGACCGAGCACATAGGCAGGAAACCGGCCGTGGAACAGCACATCCCGATACGCATGGCGTACGGCGTGCGACAGTGTCTTGTCGCTGACGCTGCGGCCATTGACGAACCAATATTGCATGTCGGGCTGGCTACGATTGAATGTCGGCAGCCCTATCCAGCCCGACAATGCGACAGCGTCGGTCTCACGCTCAAAATAGATAGCCTGATCGGCAAACGCCTCACCACAGATTTTTGCAACCCGTTGCAGCCGCTCTTCATCAGACCTGGCCGCGGCAAGCTGCAGCACGGTGCGACGATTGTGCGTCATCGTAAACGCGACGTCCGGTCGTGACAGCGCAAGCCGGCGGATCCACTTGTCAATGTGACCAAATTCGGTGCGCTCCGTGCGCAGGAAGCGTCGCCGCGCCGGCGTGTTGTAGAAGAGATCATGAACCTCGACCGTTGTACCGACCGGATGGGCAGCCGGACGCGGTGCGCTAACCTCGCCGCCATCCGCTTCGACCTGCCACGCCGAATCTTCGGTGGCGGTTTTCGAACACAAGGTCAGGCGTGCGACGGATGCAATACTCGGCAATGCCTCACCGCGAAAACCGAGCGACGCGACCGCTTCGAGGTCGTCGAGACTCGATATCTTGCTTGTTGCATGTCTCGACAGCGCCAGCGCAAGCTCGTCTTGCGCAATACCGCTGCCATCATCACGGATGCGCATCAGCTTTTGACCACCAGCAACGATATCGATCTGCAGGCTGCTCGCACCCGCATCGAGACTGTTCTCGACAAGTTCCTTGACCACGGACGCCGGGCGTTCGACCACCTCGCCGGCAGCGATCTGGTTGATCAGGTGACTAGGCAGCTCAAGAATCGGCATGCGGTATTTGCAGATGCACGGACACGGCCCGCCATTTTTTCAAAACGGCGGGCAAAAGTCTTGTTGGGCTTAGCTCAGGAACCCGGGAAAATCGGAATCGACAGCGTCTGACCGACGCGGATATTGTCGTTGTTCAACCTGTTTGCCGCTCGAATGGCCGCGGCGCTGACGTTATAGCGTGCCGCGATTTCGGATAGCGTATCGCCGCGCGCAATCACATGACGAACCCGACGCTCGGGAGTCTTGCGAACATCCATGGCAATCTGTGTATCCGGCGGTGGATTGGTATAGAAATAGTTACGAATGCCCGCAAGAACCGCATTGGCCAACCTGGCCTGGTGCGCCGAATTGCGGAGCTTTTTCTCTTCGGCCGGATTTGAAATGTACGCTGTCTCCACGAGTATCGATGGCATATCCGGTGACTTAAGAACGAGCAGACCCGCCTGTTGCACCGTGCGGCGGCGAACTTTGACGATTCTTGAAAGCTCAGCGATAACTTTGGATCCGACGTCGAGACTCGCACTCAGCGCCGCGTTCTGTGAAAGATCAAGCAGCACCTCTGCCAGAACTTCGTCCTTGTCTTCCAGCGACACACCACCGACTCTGACCGCCGCATTTTCGCGCTCGGCGAGCAAGCGTGCTTCTTCGTCACTCGCGCCTTTGGTAGACAAGGCGTACACGGTCGCGCCATTCGCGCGCCGATCGTCGACAGCATCGGCGTGAATCGAGACGAACAGATCCGCGTCATTCTTTCTGGCGATATCCGTGCGCCTGCGATGATCGACGTAGTAATCGCCATTGCGGATCAGAATCGCCCGCATGCCCCGCTCGGCGTTGATTCGCGCCGCCAGATTGCGCGACACGGCCAGCGCGACGTCCTTCTCTTTGGTTCTAGCTTTGCCGATCGCGCCCGGATCATGACCACCGTGACCCGGATCGATCGCAATTACGATGTCCCGGCCTGGCGTATAGGCTTCTGACGCCCGCTTCACGGTTTGCAGATTGCCAGAGCGTTGCAGATCGATGACCAGTCGATCGCCGTACTGACTGTTCGGACCCGCTGTGAAGCTCCGGGAGCGAACATTTTCATTGAGGTCGAGTACAACCCGTAATTGGCCGTTGGCGCGCACGCCGCTACGTATCGTGCGAACCGAGCCGACGCCACTGGGCAGGTTGGTCAGAGTACTCGCGAGCCGACCGTCCTTGAGGTCAACGACAAGCCGGTCAGGACCGCGCAACGTGAAAATACTGTGGTCCGCAGGCGTGCTCAGATCCAGAACGACACGGGTTTTGCCACTTTCGGCCCAGATACGGATATTTTCGACGGTGGTAGCCGCCTGCGCGGCGCTCGCAAACAGTGCGAAAAGTGCAGTCAGGATCAGGCGTTGGCAACGCATCGCAGGCAGTCGAACTCACATCTCGGGATTATGTCCGGTGAGTATACCGTCGTGCTCGCGAAATCCAAGATTTTTTTGTTCAAAATTATGGAGATATCGGACTTAGTTAATCCTCGAGCTAGGTACTCGCGATCGGCTCCAGTCGGGACACGAGATCGACGCCACGTGGGCTCAGGGCTATGACTTCCGCATCGCGGCCTGCGTTCGAATAGCTCAGCAGGATTCTGAGGTCCGCCGCGTGCGCCAGGCTTGGCGCCCGCTCCGGCCATTCGACCAGTCGAAAGCCTTTTTCAAGCTCGCTCCAGCCCAGGTAACGCAGCTCGTCCTCGTCTGCGATTCTATATAAATCAACGTGATAGATGGTCCGCCCGGACAATTGATAGGGTTCAACGAGGGTATACGTCGGGCTGGGTACGGGGCCGTCGTGGCCCATCGCGAGAATCAGCGCCCGCGCAAATGTGGACTTGCCGGCACCCAGTTCGCCCTCAAGCAGCAAGGTCCAGCCCGCCGTGTCAGCGGGGAGCACTGCGTGTAACCGAGTGGCCAGCGCATCGGTCGCTGCCGCATCGGGCAGATGCACCCTCATAGGTTAATCACGCCCCTGAGCTCTGACAGCAAATCCGAGGCCAACAAGCCGCGCTCTCCTGATGCGGCGGCGCGATCGCCGGCCCGCGCGTGCACCTCGACGCCGACTGCTGCTGCTTCCTGTGGATCGAACCCCTGCGCGAGCAGCGCGGCGATGATGCCAGTCAGGACGTCACCCATTCCGGGCGACGCCATGCCGGGATTCCCGGACGTGCAGAGCCAGGGCACTCCAGAGGTTCCGGACACCAGAGTTCCTGATCCTTTCAGGACGACGACGCCGCCATAGCGCTCGCACAGTTTTCGCAGGGCCGCAGGACGATCGGATTGCACATCGGGAGCTCCTTTGCCCAGCAACGTACCGGCCTCGCCCGGGTGCGGTGTAATCACACGGTTTTCTGCGCCCACCGGTGAATCGGCGAGCCAGTTCAGGGCATCGGCATCCCAGACGGCCGGCCGGCTATCGGCGCTCAGCACGGCATAGAGCTCGGCGGCCCAGGACGATCGGCCCAGTCCCGGACCGAATGCAATGACATCCGCCTTCTCCAGCAGTTGCTCAAGATCCTGCGCCCCGCTTATCGCATGCGACATCAGTTCGGGCCGTGTCGCAACGATGATCGAGGCATGGCCAGGATCCGTGGCAATACTCACCCGACCGGCACCGGTCCTGAGCGCCGCCTCGCCGCAAAGCCGCACTGCACCTGGCATACCGGCGCCGCCACCCACCACCAGTACGTGTCCGAAGTCCCCTTTGTGCGCAGAACGTCGCCGCGGCGGCAAGGTGCGCTGCAATTGATCGTCATCGATGCGCCTGAATTCTGCCTGGCTGAATTGCCGGCACTTGGCAGGTATACCGAGGTCGGCGAAAACGACATCACCGCAATAATCCGGTCCATCGCCCAGGAACAGCCCGGCCTTGAGGCCAACAAAAGTCACTGTCAGGTCTGCCCGCACGGCAAAGCCCAGCACAGCACCCGAATCGCCGTGCAGACCGGTTGGAATATCCAGCGCGACGACGTTGGCTGAGTGCGAATTGATTGCGGCGACGGCCAGCGCAAATTCGCCTTCGACATCACGCTCCAGGCCGCTGCCGAGCAGCCCATCGACAATCAGCTCGGCATCGGGATCAAGCTGCCCTGACCACGCTGTGACAACACCCCCCTCGGCCGCGAGATCGCTGTAGGCAGTCGCTGCATCGCCCGTTAGTGAAGCCGGGTCGACAAGCGCAACGACGGAAACGACGATGCCTTCGTTCGCTGCAAGACGCGCGACAAGGTAGCCATCTCCGGCGTTGTTGCCGGCGCCACATACAATTTGCCATCGTTTCGCAGCAGGAAAACGGCTGTGCGCCTCACTGACAGCGGCTGCACCTGCCCGTGACATCAGCGTGTAACCGGCAATGCCTTCATCTCCGATCGCCGTACGATCGATCTCCCGTACGGTGGCGACGGAATATATGTCGGTGGGTAATGACGTCATGCTGACGATTATACTGTGAGCCGACGAGGAACTTGCATTGCCACAACCACCTATAAACACGTCGCAGGACATGGCGGCACTGAAGGCCAACATCGTGCGCTGGGGCATTGAACTCGGATTCCAGCAAATCGGCGTCAGTGATATCGACCTGGCCGAGGCCGAGGCACGGCTCGACGAATGGCTCGCCGGTGGGCACCACGGAACCATGGATTACATGCAGAGGCACGGCACCAGGCGCAGTCGGCCCGAGCAACTCGTCACGGGAACTGTTCGCGTGATCTCGGCACGGATGGACTACATGCCGCCAGGTCAGGACGCGGCAGAGGCTCTGCTTGATCACGAATCGATCGCCTACGTGTCACGCTATGCCCTCGGTCGCGACTACCACAAGGTCCTGCGACGCCGACTGCAACAACTGGCGTCCCGCATAGAACAGGATATCGGTGAGTACGGTTATCGGGTCTTCGTGGACAGCGCGCCGGTGCTCGAAAAGCCGATTGCTGAGAAGGCAGGCATCGGCTGGATCGGCAAACACACGAATGTCATCAATCAGAAAGCCGGCTCGTGGTTTTTCCTGGGCGAGCTGTACACGGACCTGCCATTGCCCGTCGACCAGGAAGCGACAGGCCACTGCGGAACCTGTCGTGCCTGCATTGATGTCTGCCCGACCGACGCAATCGTTGCTCCCTACAAGCTTGACGCGCGACGCTGTATCTCCTATTTGACTATCGAGTTACGGGAGTCCATACCTGTCGAGTTTCGCAAAGCGATTGGCAATCGAATCTTCGGCTGCGATGACTGTCAGCTGTGCTGCCCATGGAACAAGTTTGCCCACCCGACGGCCGAAGGCGACTTTGCGCCGCGACACAGGCTCGACTCGGCAGAGCTAACCGATCTATTCTCCTGGAGTGAAGCGAAGTGGCTCGAGAGAACTGCCGGTAGCCCGATTCGACGCATCGGCTATGAGTCCTGGTCGCGGAATATAGCAGTAGCACTGGGTAACGCTGCAACGACGCCAGCGGTTATTGAAGCGCTTGGCTCAAGGCGTAACTCGGAGTCTGCCATCGTTGCCGAGCATGTCGAGTGGGCACTTGCGCAACATGAAGATAGTCAAACGAGGACAGAAGGAGAACATTGATGTTTGAAGCCCCAACGTCGCCCTACCTTGTACCGTTCGATGGCAGCTTCCGGGTAAGTGAGGCAAGCACCAAACCAGTTACTGACGGTCATCGCCACAAACGCAAACATCGCAAGGAGGCAACTCAAAATTTGAATAGACTGCAGCGCGTGCTCGCGGCTGGCGACAGGCACGCCATATTGCTTGTATTTCAGGCGATGGACGCCGCTGGCAAAGACAGCACGATTCGCGCGGTCATGCAGGGCGTCGATCCATCCGGCTGCCAGGTCTTTAGTTTCAAGAAACCATCAAGCCTTGAACTCGACCATGATTTCCTCTGGCGAACGACCTGCCGCCTGCCCGAACGCGGACGCATCGGCATCTTCAACCGCAGTCAGTATGAAGAGGTACTCGTGGTCCGCGTGCACCCGCAGATACTCGGAGCGCAAAAGCTGCCGGGCGAGGTCAATCTCGACATGGTTTGGGACGATAGATTGCGATCAATACGCGAACAAGAAGAGCATCTTGCGCGCAACGGTACGGTGATCCTCAAATTCTGGCTAAATGTTTCAAAGGACGAGCAGAAGCGCCGCTTCCTCGCGAGGCTCGACGATCCCGACAAGAATTGGAAATTCGAACCCAGAGACGTCGTCGAACGACGCCACTGGGACGATTACATGAATGCTTATGAGCATGCGCTCAACGCAACCTCGCGATCATGGGCACCGTGGTACTCAATACCGGCCGATGATAAGGGCTACATGCAGGCGCGAGTTGCCGGCATCATTATTGATGCACTGCAAAATATCGGTCTCAGATACCCTGAGCCGTCCGCCGAGGATCGAGAAGAATTCGCCGCGTCGCGATCGGAGCTGTCCCAGTAAGGCGGCATGCCAACGCTTTGGCGTAATACTGTGGCCCAGTCGATGTTAATGACAGCAGTTTGGCGTAAGAATTACTGCTTTCAGCGAGGGCAAAGTATTGTCTCAGTCTCTGGCGATCAACTCGGATTACAAACGCTCGCTGCTCGCGGGACTCGAGCTGTTTCAGGGCGTGGACGCCGAAGACGTACAGGACCTGTTGCAGACTTGCGATCGTCGTGACCTGGCCGAAGGCGAACTGCTGTTATCACCGGGCGCAAAAAACGAACACGTTTTCATCGTCCTTTCGGGCAGTGTCAATGTGCATGTAGGCGCCCCCGAGACGCCGATTCTTGCCACGATGGAGGTCGGTGCCTGTGTTGGCGAGATGTCCATTATCGAAGATCGGGACCCATCGGCATTCGTCGTTGGCGCAGAACCGACCCACCTGCTCATGATTCATCAAACCGTCCTATGGGACATGGTTAACGCGTCACACGCGTTTGCCAAGAACTTGCTGGTCGTCCTGTCCGAACGAGTTCGTAGCCACAACCAAGTTATTGCCGACAGCTACGGCGAGCTCAGAAAATTTGAGCGTCACGCGACGACTGATGCGTTGACCGGACTCAGTAACCGGCACACGATGGAAGAGTCATTCCTGCGTGAGATTCAGCGTTGCGAGACCGACGAAGAGCCTATTTGTCTGGTCATGATCGATATCGACAACTTCAAGACCTTCAACGATCAGTTTGGTCACATCGCGGGCGACCGTGCGCTGTCGGCCGTCGCGAGCGTACTGAAGCACCAGTTTCGTCCGCGCGACCTCCTGGTTCGCTACGGCGGTGATGAATTTGCTGTTTTGCTGCCAGGGGTCGATGAGGAGCTCGCGTTGACCATTGCAGACCGGGTAAGAAAAGCCGTCAGCGGAGAGACCGGCGATGGCAGCGATTCGCTGATTCAAATTCCGATCCGGATTTCGATGGGCGTTGCGGAACTCGAAACGAGCGGCGATCTTTCCGCGTTGATTCGTGCCGCCGATGCCGCGCTCTACCGCGCCAAGAACGCGGGCCGCAACGTCGTTTCAAATTAGTTCAGGTACTCAGGCCAATACGGCGGCCACCGGGTTGTAGAAGTGCCGACCGCCAGTCGTCTTCTCAATTCGCTGGAACAGTTGCTCGTAGTCGGCCTCGTTGTTGATCGGGTCAATTTGCGACGCATTGACGATCAGCAACGGCCCCTCGTTATAGGCATGGAAAAAACGGGCGTATGCATCAGTGAGCTTCTCCAGATAGCGTCGGTCGATCGCGCGTTCAAATGCGATGCCGCGATGTGCAATTCTGTGCAATAACACATCCACTGAGGACTGCAGGTATATGACGAGATCGGGCACGGGCGGGTCAATGTTCAGCGTGTCGACAACCTGGTTGTATAGCTTCAACTCTTCCGGGCTCAGAGTGAGGTCGGCAAAGAGCTGGTCTTTCGAGAACAAATAGTCTGACACTCTGACGTTCGCAAACATATCGGATTGGCGCAGCTCTTCGATTTGTCGCGCTCGCGCGAAAAGGAAGAACATCTGCGCGGGCAATGCTGCAGACTGGCCATCCTGATAGAAACGCTCGAGAAACGGATTCTCGTACACCTCTTCGAGCACGAGATTCGCTGCCAGGCTCGCCGCCAGCTTTTTCGCCAGGCTGGTCTTGCCAACGCCAATCGGCCCCTCAACAACGATGTATCGTGAGGAATTTCCGTTACAGCCAAGCTGACTGACAGACAAATGCGTTTCCCATCAAACGATGCGTGAAATTCGCGGCTCGCTTTCACTGACCGCGATGTCGACAATACGACCGAGACCTGGAACGACCAGATCGGGCGCGATTTCCCGTAACGGCAACAATACAAAATTTCGCTCGGCGATGCCCGGATGAGGCACCGCAAGCCGCGGCTCGCCTATCACCTCATCCCCGAGGACCAGCAAGTCAAGGTCGAGAACCCGCGGTCCCCAACGGACGCTCGCTTTGCGGCCCTGCGACCGTTCGATCTCCTGCAGATGCTGCAGCAAGGTAGGCGCGTCGAGTGATGTCAATGTCTTGGCAACCGCGTTGACAAAGTCGGGTTGCTCGACCGGTCCGAACGGCGCAGACCGATACAGGGACGAGCGAGCAACAAGTCGGGTTCGCGGAATCGTGTCGAGCAGGTCGAATGCGCGTGCTATTTGGCCACACGGATCGTCAAGGTTGCTGCCAAGGCCGATATAGGCCGGTCTTGCGTCGTCCCGACCGGCATTCATGGCGATTGTGAACGCTTTGGTCGGCGCCGCCGGCGGCGGCGCTTGCCCTTTGGCTGCGCGCTGATCTCAAAGCTTTTCGCACGCTCTTCGGCCGACTGGTTTTGCACGTTGGTCCAGAACGCTGCTTTTTCGCTGTCGAATTGCCCGACATCGGCGAGTAGTACCATGAAATCGTAGGCAGCACGGAAACGACGGTGCTCGAGCAACTTGATGGCGCGCTTACCCCGCGTTTGTGTGAATCGCGGTTGCAATGCCAGCATCTCGCGCATGGGCACCGTAAAACGGCGCGGGATCGCAATTCGCCGTTGCTGCGCTGCGCAGAGCTCATACGACGCAAGGCCCAATGATTGCGATTCCGACATCTTTTCTTCGGCACGACGAATTGCCGCGAGCATTTTCGTTGGCTTCCACAGGAACACACCGATCAGGAACATTGGCGTCACAGACTTGTCAGCCCTTACGCGTCGATCCGTGTTCTGCAACGCCGCTTTCACGAACTGCAGAAATGACGGATCTTCGTCGAGTTCCTTATCCGTCGCAGGAAATAACTCTGCAAACAACTTGTACTCGCGAAGAAGATCGAACGTCTGTTCGGCGTATCCGGACTGGAACAGTTTGAGAAACTCATCAAAAAGACGCGCCGCAGGGACATTGGCAAGCAACGGCACGTCCTTGGCCATGGCTTTTTCGGCCGCGGCGTCGATCGTGAAACCGAGTTTCGCCGCGAAGCGGACGGCCCGCAACATGCGAACCGGATCTTCGCGCATCCGCATGTCGGGGTCGCCGATCAGTACGAGACGCTTGCGCTCGACATCTCGTACGCCGCCGACGTAGTCCCAGATACTGAAATCCGCGATATTGTAGTAGAGCGCATTACAGGTGAAATCACGGCGCTGGACATCTTCCTCGATGCTGCCGTAAACGTTATCCCGCACGATGCGACCTTCCTCGTCATGGGCGTGATCGTCATCCTTGTGATTTGCTGCTGCTCGAAAAGTTGCGACCTCGATCACCTCGCGGCCAAAGCGCACGTGAGCGAGCCGAAAGCGTCGTCCGATCAGGCGACAGTTGCCGAACAGCGCCCGCACCTCCTCCGGCGTCGCGTTGGTGGCAACGTCGAAGTCTTTCGGATGCAACTCAAGCATGGCATCGCGTACGCAGCCACCGACCAGGAACGCCTGATAGCCCGACTTGTGCAGCCGGTACAGCACTTTCAGGGCGCTCTTGGAGATCTCGTCCCGGGAGACGTTGTGCGCGGCACGGGGAATGATCTTCGGGGCGTTGGGATTCTGGGTCCCGGTGTTTTTCAAATGACTACCGCTTGTGCATTGGATATGCGGCCGTATAATAGCAGCCCCCGCTCGGCCGGGGCACGAAAAAACCTGCACTCCGCTCCCTTCGTCTAGCGGTTTAGGACGCCGCCCTCTCACGGCGGTAACAGGGGTTCGAATCCCCTAGGGAGTGCCAAATTTATCAATAACTTACTATTGCCTGAGTCCCTGATTACTCAAACCCAGGCAATGGTTGGTTACTGTCGCGTGCTGCGCGGACATTCGGCGGCGAAGTGGTGGGCGATGCCGGTCTCGAACCAGCGACCTCTGCAATGTGAATGCAGCGCTCTCCCAACTGAGCTAATCGCCCACGCCGAGCAATTAGTTTACACCCGAATAGCAGCCCGCAACCAGACCACACACGATCCGGACCAGGTCGGTGACGTAGGTAATGCCAGACAAGCAAAAGGATTCACCGCGTGAGGGCCCTTTATGTCACTGGTCAATTGGCTCCTGTAAGGAGAATTCCTAATTGCAAAAACCCAGTCCGGCACCCATTCTCTCTCGTGTGTATTTACTCACGACGGAGTGTCAGACGGTGAAAACGAGACTATTAATGCTATTTGCAGCAATGATGCTGACCACAGGCTGTGCCTCGAATAAGATGATCGATAGCGCACAACAGGAACTCATCACGCCAGGCGCCGACAAAGCACAAATTGTGTTCATGCGTTCGTCGATGTTTGGTGGCGCTATCCAGTCATCGGTGTTCGACGCGTCTGGGGGCGACACGAAGTTCATCGGTATACTTTCCACCGGAAAGAGGATTGCCTACACGGTTGAGCCTGGCAAATACAGGTTCATGGTGGTCTCAGAGGCGGCTGATTTCATGGAAGCCGAAGTGCTAGGTGGCAAGACTTACTACGCGATGGTGACGCCGCGTATGGGCGCCTGGAAGGCCAGATTCAGTATGCACCCGGTGCGCAATGGTGGTCCTGGCGAATTCCAGGTTCAATCGGACAAGTTTCAGGGCTGGCTTAAGAGCACAAAGCTAAGCGAAAACACACCAGCGTCGCATGCCTGGGCAGAGGAAAATCACTCGAATATTCGCGGCAAACAGGCGGACTACGAAATCGTATGGCAGCAAAAGTCGCCTGCCGAATTGGCCGAAAGAACTCTCAACCCGGACGACGGCGTCTAATTAGCCTGACGAGCCCCGGGGGATACCTCGGGGCTCGCTAGATCAGGTTCCTCACTGCGACGATCAATACCCAGATCAGCATGACCGCGGCTGGAATAAAGGTCAGCGTAAAGCCTGCTGATCGGCCAGCCGGATCCTTCAGATAGGCCGCGCGATACACGAAACGACCGATAAGGTATACAACACCGAAGCCCGCGCCCCAGACCGGATTGACCATATGTGCGTAGAGCCAAAGCGCTGGCAGGAACACAACCAGTTGTTCCATCGTGTTGTAGTGGATACGAAACATACGCTCAAACTCGGGCGCACCCGACATCGACGGTGCCTTGATCTCGTGTTTCGCACGCAACGAACCGACCTGAATTCCGAACCAAACAAACTGCAGTATTGCCAGCACTGTAACGATTGTAATCCAGTCCATCTTTTTCCCCTTCTGTTCTCTTGCATCACTGATTAGTCGGTGACTTTTGGGCAGCGGTCATTAAGATGACCGATACCATGTCTGCAGACACGCCCGACACCCTGAGGGCAAACTTGTTCGACCGCGTATTCGGACTCGAGAAACACGAGTATGTCGCTGTGGCCTGGTCGTTCGCCTACTTTTTCTGCGTATTGTCCTCGTATTATATCTTGAGACCGGTCCGCGAGGCGATGGCCGTTGGCAGTGGCCCCGAGACCATACCGTATTTGTTCATCGGTACGTTCGTCACCATGCTCATCGCAACGCCTGTCTTCGGTTGGGTAGCGTCGCGGTTCCCACGCCGGGTTTTTCTTCCCTGGGTCTACCTGTTCTTCATCTCAAACATCCTGATTTTTTGGGCCGTCTTTTCGCAGGCCATCAGCGATGGCCGGACTCTCATCTGGCTGGGCCGGGTGTTCTTCGTCTGGCTTAGCGTCTTCAACCTGTTCGTCGTGTCCGTTTTCTGGAGCTTCATGGCGGACATATACACACGCGAACAGGGGCGTCGCCTGTTTGGTTTGATTACCGCAGGCGGCAGCATCGGGGCGCTTCTCGGCGGCGCGGCCACCAGCGCATTGGTCATTCCGATTGGCTTTCAAAACCTCATGCCGATTTCGGCAACACTGCTGGTGCTGGCGGTACTGTGCATCAGGCAGTTGCGAATATGGGTCGTTCATGAGCACGAAGACGAGATCATCGAAACGGTTGAAAGTGACAAACCGTTGGGTGGCAATCCGCTGGCGGGAATCACCCACCTGTTCTCGTCCAGGTATTTCACCGGCATCGCGATTTCGTCTGTAATCGCTAGTTTGCTGGGTACCGCGCTTTACATGTTTGCAGCCGAACTGGTCGAACACGCGATTCCGAATGCGGACGAGCAGACTCGTTTCTTTTCAAATATCAATGTCGCCAGCAGCGCGATTGCCCTTATCGGTCAGATGTTCATTGTCAAACAGGTTGTGAGTCGCTTTGGAATCGGTGTGTCGCTTTCGCTAATGCCGATTGTCTCGGTGGCGGGGTTCGCGTTACTGGCTTTAGATCCCGTGCTCGGCATCGTCGCCATACTGACTGTGGCACGACGTGGCCTGGGTTTCGGCTTCTCGAAACCGACGACGGACATGCTTTATTCGGTGGTCACTCCCGAAGAAAAATACAAGACCAAGAACTTCATCGACACGGCCATTTACCGTGGCGGTGACGTGGTCGGAACGTGGGCGGTCAAATTCATGTCTGCGTTAGGCATTGCCGGCATCTCGATCGTCATGCTGCCGTTTGCCGTACTTTGGGCTATCGTCGCGCTCTGGCTCGGACGGGATTACCGGCGTCAAGCAAGAGAACTCAGGGACAAAGGCGTGCAATGAACAAATACTGGAACCGACGCGAAGTACTTGCTGCGAGCACCTTGTTGGGTACGCTGCCCGGTCTGGCGCTAGCGGAGGATAAAACGCCTATGCGAACTGCGGCGATTCCGTCATCAGGTGAGCAATTGCCGATCATCGGCCTCGGAACATACCGTGTGTTCGATGTTGAATCGACCGCCGAGAACATCGCGAGGCGCAAAGAAATCGTCGAACTGCTGCTTGGCGAAGGCGGCAGCGTCATTGACACATCACCAATGTACAACCGCTCCGAGAAAATGATCGGCGATGTCATTTTGACTGGAGCCGATAGAGACGCACTGTTCATCGCGACTAAGGTATGGACCGATGGCCAGGATGCCGGCATCGCGCAAATGAATCGCTCGGAAGAATTGATGAAGACCGACGTTATCGATCTGATGCAAGTGCACAATCTACGCGGTACCGATATCCACATGAAGACGATTCGCGAGTGGCAGGAAGATAGCCGCATTCGCTACAGCGGCATTACGCATTACGCAGACTCGGCTCTCGACGAGCTGCAGGCGGCGATGAGAAAACACAAGCCGCAGTTCATTCAGATTAATTACTCCCTTGGTGAGCGCGAAGCCGACTTGCGTGTGTTGCCACTTGCCAGGGAGTTGGGAATTGCCGTTCTGATCAACCGGCCCTACCAGGGCGGCCGGTTATTCCGCGCGGTGGCCGGACAGGTCTTACCGGAATGGGCCAAGCCATTCGCCGCCAGTTGGGGACAATTCTTCCTGAAGTTCATCGTCAGCCACCCGGCTGTAACCTGTGTCATTCCCGCAACAAGCAAAGCACACCACATGGCGGACAATCTAGAGGCCGGTTTCGGGCCTTTGCCTGATGCTGCAACGCGTCGCCGCATGATCGAGTTCATCAGGGCGACGTAGAGATGTACAACTCAAGTCTGCTACGGCGTTTTGGCGCGATCATTTACGATTCGCTGCTCCTGCTGGCGCTGCTTTTTCTCATCACGATTCCGTTCATCGCGTTTCGCGGCGGTGAGCCTGTAGAGACCGATGATAATTTGCTGTATCAGCTGAGTATTGTACTTGTGGTCTTTTTGTTCTTTACCGGGTTTTGGAGCCGCTCCGGCCGTACGCTGGGAATGCAGTCCTGGGGGTTGCGCGTCGAAACATCTGACGGGGAGATTCCGACCTTCACGACTGCCAGTATTCGTTTCGTCACCGCAATCTTGTCATGGCTGCCGTTGGGACTCGGGTTCTTCTGGCAACTGTGGGACAAAGACAAGCTCACCTGGCACGACCGCTTGAGCCGCACGCATCTCAGCTACTACCCCAGAACCAGGAAAGTTAACGAATCCGACTAAGCGCGAAGATCGTGATCATTGCGAGTACTGCCGACGGTAACCAGGCGATTACGGCAGGATCAAAGTTGAACACCTGACCTGAATTGGCCAGCATTTCGCTTGCGAGATAGTAGGCGAGGCCAACTGCAACACCGATCATCAAGCGCCCCCCCGCGCCGCCAGTGCGCAGTGATCCGAATACGAACGCAAGCGCCAGAACCGGCATGATCATGACAGTCGCAGTTCGAGCTATTCGATACCACAGCTCTGTTTCGTAGCGTCGTGAATCGAGACTATTGCGTTTGAGGTAGGCGACGTAGCTCAGGAGACCTCGACCGGAAAGACTCTGCGGTTTCACGAGTGAAATACCGAGGACCTCAGCATCAATATCGAAGGATGCGACAGCGACAGACGACTCGACAACCTGAACACCGTCTCCCTCGAAACGGGTTTCATGCAGATTCTCGAGTATCCAGCGGTCATCATTATCGATACCGGAATTCTCTGCTCTGGCGATAGACGCCAGCCTTTTGTGTTCATCCAGGCGAAATACGTAAATGCTACCGAACTCGAATTCCGAGCTAACTCGTTCAAGATGCAGGATGACCGGGCCATCTCGGACCCATGTTGCATTGCCGAGATGATCTTCATCCTGTTCGAAGCGTGCTTCCAGACGCATATTGCGCGCGAAGTAGTCAAGCGGTGGCCCTATGAACTCGCCGAGCAAGCCAGTAAACACCAGCAGTACGAATCCCGTAATCGCCACCATCCCCGACAGCTTACGTATCGACAGTCCGGACGATCGCATGACGATGATCTCGCTGTTTGCCGCCAGAGCGCCGAGTCCGAGTAATGAGCCGATCAGCGCGGCGACAGGTAACATCTCGGATGCCAGTTGCGGTAAACGGAGCGCTGTATAAAGAACGACTCGAGATGTTTGATAGTCGCCCTGAGTGTCGTCCAGTTCAGCGATGAATTCGAATAGTCCGGCCAGAGCCAGCAGGACAACGAGCACCAATGCAGTCATCGCGAGGATTGTGCGCATCATGTACTGGCTCAGTATTCCGTTCATCGAAACAATCTCTTATGAACGGAATTCTGCACAGCGAGAATGCCGAGCGCGATTGAAAGCACGGCACCATGTACCCACCAGAGTCCAAGCAGTGGTGACAGGCTGCCCTGCTCGACCCAGACCTTCGCTGCACTGAGCATGTTGAGATAGATAATGAATACCAACAGGCCGATCGCAAGTCGGCCATAGCGGCCGGCACGCGGTTGGGTTTTGCTCAGCGGCACGGCAAGAATGCCGAGAATGATCGTCGCCAGCGGAATGCCGATACGCCATTGCAGCTCGGCAACGTGCTCGAGTTCGCCGGCTTGAATCAAGCGCGAAAACGTCATTGCTCTC
>Ga0224508_10002413_pt1 | contig 15881 bp, 12 predicted proteins | sample SF_Jan12_sed_USG_4_FD_170157 | JGI IMG/M metagenome (GOLD analysis project Ga0224508, IMG submission 170157) | Sediment microbial communities from San Francisco Bay, California, United States - SF_Jan12_sed_USGS_21 | ecosystem: Environmental > Aquatic > Marine > Sediment | place: USA... | reverse complement strand
TCCGTGATCGCAGCCGTCAACGTCGTCTTCCCGTGGTCCACGTGTCCGATCGTTCCCACGTTCACGTGCGGCTTCGTTCGCTCGAATTTCTGCTTCGCCACCCTGGGCCTCTCCTGCGTCTTGTCGGACTACGTCTGTCAGCCGTGCACGCGCACGCGTGACTCACGAACGAGAAATGGTGGGGGGAGGATTCGAACCTCCGAAGGCATAAGCCAGCAGATTTACAGTCTGCCCCGTTTGGCCGCTTCGGTACCCCACCGTCGGCCCCCGCACTCCGACGGCGTTTCCTTGCGCACCAGCCGCATGGGGGCGATTCTGCCAGCCTGCTCGACCGAGCTGGCGGTGGGACTCGAACCCACAACCTCCGGATTACAAATCCGACGCTCTACCGGTTGAGCTACGCCAGCGACCCTTCCGAAAATAGACGTCTAACATATTAGCGGTTCGAAGGACCGTCAATATGTCGGAAGTGCGTCCAATCGCGGGGTCTGACAAGGGGTTCCGGCCGCCCCCGCCGCCTCGATCCGCGGCTCTTCGAAGACGACATCGCCGCCTACTCCGCGGTCGCCGGGGCGACCCCTTCCCGGATCTTCCAACGAGTACCCTCCGCCGTATCCTCCAGGACGACGTCGCGTGCCAGCAGCTCGTTCCGGATCTCGTCGGCGCGCGCGAAATCTCTCTCGGCCCGCGCAGCCCTCCGTTCGGCGATCATCTGTTCGACCCAGGCCGCCAGATCATCATCGACGGCGTCTCCTTCGCGGTCGCGCAACGCGAGTACCCCGAACACGGCGTCGAAGTCCGTGAAGACCGACAGCACGCTGTCTGTTCCATCGGGCACCGCGGGGGTGGCCGCGTCCATGAGCTGGTTCCCTTGGCGGACCAATCCGAAGATCGCGGCAAGCGCCTCCGAGACGTTCAGATCGTCGTCCATGGCCGCCTCGAATGCGGAGGCGGCCCTCGCCGCGGCATCCGAAAGGTCGCCCGATCGCGGTCCCTCCGACTCTGCGGCCCCTCGCACCCGCTCCCGGAAGTCCCGCAGACGCTCGACGGATCGGGCCGCGGCATCGAGCCCGTCGAACGTGAAGTTGAGCTGCGCCCGGTAGTGACCGCTCAGCATCAGATACCGCATCGTGGACGGGCGGTGGCCCCGATCGATCACGTCGGGGACCGTGAAGAAGTTCCCGAGCGACTTCGACATCTTCTGCCCTTCGACGAGCAGGTGGGCGGCATGGAGCCAGTACCGCGCGAACGGCTTTCCCGTCGCACCCTCCGACTGAGCGACCTCGTTCGTGTGGTGCGGGAACATGTTGTCGACGCCGCCAGTGTGGATGTCGAGCGTCTCGCCCAGATACTCCATGGCCATGGCCGAGCACTCCAGATGCCAGCCTGGCCGACCTCGGCCCCAGGGCGAATCCCAGACCGCCACATCGGACTCCCCGCTGCGCTCCCCGCCCTTCCAAAGCACGAAGTCGCGAGGGTCGTCCTTCTCGTACTCCTCGTCACCCGACGCCCGTCCGGCGGAACCGAGGGTCTCGGGGTCGATGCCAGCGAGACGCCCGTAGTCCTCGAACTTCGCGATCGGGAAGTAGACGGACCCTTCGTTCTCGTACGTCAAACCGGCCGACTCGAGACGGCGGACGAGCTCGATCATCCCGTCCACGTGGTCGGTGGCCCTCGGATTGTGCTCGACCGGCTCCAGACCCAGCCGGTCCCAGTCTTCGAAGAACCACTCGATCGGGGCCGCCGTGACTTCGTCGAGCGTGATCGCGCGTTCGATCGCCGCCGTGATGGTCCGGTCGTCGACGTCGGTCAAATTCATGACCTGGGTGACGTCGTACCCTTTCCACTTCAAGTAGCGGCGGAGCAGGTCCTCCCAAAGAAAGGTTCGGAAGTTCCCGATGTGGGCGCGGTCGTAGACGGTAGGCCCGCACGTGTAGATGCGGACCCTGCCTTCGTCCAGCGGCTCGAACGGCTCGACGCGGCGAGTGAGGGAGTTGTAGACCCGAAGGCTCATTCGCGTCCCGCCGCGTATCGCTCTTCGCGCCACTCCTCGTACGCCGCGACGGCATCCGCGTTGGCGGAGCGCCACACGCCCAGGCAACCGCCCAGCTGGCGATCCGACCTCGCGGCCATCATGCCGGACAGCACGCCTTCCTCACGGGCGAACGCGAACTCGTCCAGCGGCTCGTACTCGGGGCCTCCGAACAGGGTGCGCGCGATCACCCACCCGTCGACGAAACCGTCGATCGCCTCCAGCTCGCGCTCGAAGACCACGTCGCAGGAGACGTCCGGGTCCTCGCGAACGGCGTGCATCCGAAGAACGACATAGTTGTAGTAGGCCCGGTCGGCCTCCCGCAGGTTGCCGGGCGTGATGACGGCCGCGAGCGAGTCGGTCACGACCTCGATCGCGTTCCAGGGATATGCGGCGGACCGGTCATCATCGTCGAGGTCGCGTCCGTACGCGGTGTAGTACAGAATCTCCGGATCCTCCTGAAGCTCGTCCCAGAGCGTGACCGATCGCTCGCGCATCAGGAGTAGTCGGTCCCGATCGAAGTCGATCGAAACGCCCGACGGAGCCGTCATGGAATACTGCCCCGCCGCCGGAAGGGGCGCGAACAGCAGCACGGCGATGAGGACAGCTCCGAGGCTCCCGCGAACGAACGAGGGCCGATGTCGATCCACGCTGTCGGCGACATGAAATGGCGGCATCCGCGACATCCCCACGACTCCTTGTGAGACACGCGCGTGCGGGCCCGGTGGCCCGGGGGTCGGCGCGCGCGTGAAGATACGATTCACCCGGGGTCATGTAACCCCCGCACCGCCGCCAGGGTTCTGCCCCGTCGCGGCGATCGTCCTGTCTGGAATGAGGACGTGTGAGACCGCTCCCGCGTAACGGCTGGGGGCTCTCGCGCCGCCGGCCCCGATGGGCCGCACGGCGGTTATTCGACCGTGACGCTCTTCGCCAGGTTGCGCGGCTGGTCGACGTGGCAGCCCCTGAGGACAGCGATGTGGTAGGCCAGAAGCTGGAGCGGAACGGCGTTGAGGATCGGCTGAAGGAGCGGGTGCGTCTTGGGGACACGAATCAAGTGGTCGACCTTTTTGGCCAGCTCCGTGTCCCCGTTGGTGACGATGGCGATCACCCGCCCGCCGCGCGTCTTCACCTCTTCAATATTGAGCACGACCTTGGAATACACCGAGTCCTTCGGGGCCAGGAAGACGACCGGCATCTCCTCATCGATCAGCGCGATCGGACCATGCTTCATTTCCGCCGCCGGGTATCCTTCGGCGTGAATGTAGCTGATCTCCTTCAGCTTCAACGCGCCCTCGAGGGCGATCGGGAAGTTCGGCCCTCGCCCGAGGTAGAGGAAATTCCGCGCATCCTGGAACTCGGCGGCGATCTCCCTGATATGGTCCTCGCTACTGAGCGCCTCTTCCATCTGCGCCGGCAGGCCGCTTATCGCTTTCACGAGCTCACGGCCCTCGAGGATCGAGAGGCCGCGACGCCTCGCGAGCATCAAACCGAAGAGCGCGAGAGCCGTCACCTGAGCGACGAACGCCTTGGTCGAGGCGACCCCGATCTCGGGACCCGCATGGGTATACACTCCGGCGTGCGTCTCCCGGGCGATCGTCGAACCCACGACGTTCACGATCCCGAACGTCGCGGCACCGCGCGACTGCGCCTCGCGGATCGCCGCCAGCGTATCAGCGGTCTCGCCGGACTGGCTGATTCCGCCCACGAGAGTGTTGGGCGGAATGACGGGATTCCGATAACGGAGCTCGGATGCGTACTCGACTTCGACGGGGATGCGAGCGAACTCTTCGATGAGGTACTCGCCGATCAGCGCCGCGTGCCACGAGGTGCCGCAGGCGGTCAGGATGATCCTCTCGGCCCGATCGATCTGCTCGCTGATCTCCGCGAGACCACCGAGCCGCGCCGTGCCTTCCTCCTCGAGCAGGCGACCGCGCGTCGCGTCCCGAACCGTGTTCGGCTGCTCGTGGATCTCCTTGAGCATGAAGTGGGGGTATCCGGCCCGCTCTATCCGCTCGAGGTCCCATGCGACGCGGCTGATCTCCTTCTCGATCCGCTGGAGGCCGCCTGGAGATCCGATCGATTTGAGGTCGAGCGTCTCGTACTCGCCCTCCTTCAGGATCGCGATCTCATCGTCCTCGAGATAGATGACCTGACGGGTGTGCCCGAGAATCGCGGCGACGTCCGAGGCGACCCACATCGCGCGGTCGCCGTTCTCGCCCACACCGAGCAGCAGGGGGGCCGACCGACGCGCCACGACGATCTTCCCGGGGTCGCCCTGGCTCATCACCGCGAGGCCGAAGGTCCCCTCGATTTGCGTCAGGGCGGCCGCCACCGCCTGCTCGAGATTGCCGCGGAAGGTCTCCTCGATGAGGTGGGCGAGCACTTCCGTGTCCGTATCGGTCGAGAACACGTGACCGAGCTCCGTGAGCTTCGCCCGCAGCACATCGTTGTTCTCGATAATCCCGTTGTGGACGAGAGCGACTTCTTGCTTGCAGTCGGTATGCGGGTGGGCGTTGGTCTGGTTGGGGGCGCCGTGGGTCGCCCACCGGGTGTGCGCGATGCCGATGTTCCCACCGACGGGGGACTCATCGATCAGGCGCTCGAGGTTCGCGATCTTTCCAGCACACTTGCGAAGTTCAAGTCCCCTGCCGTTTTGCACGGCTACCCCAGCGGAATCGTACCCCCGGTATTCGAGACGCCGCAGACCCTCCACGAGGAGTGGCACCGCGTCCCTTTTTCCCACGTACCCGACGATTCCGCACATCCGGCCGCACCCCGCGTCAACACGTTATTCATCTTGAGGAACCCGTGCGCGGACCCAGTCCGCAAGCTCGCTCGCTCTGTCGTCTTGTTGCGCCTCCGCCACGACCCTCACAATCGGCTCGGTTCCGGAGGGCCGTACATGGACCCATGCCCCGTCCGGCCATTCGAGCCGTATCCCGTCCTGCAGATCCTGCAATACGTCGTCCGGCGCAGCCCCCCGAAGCGCTTCGAGCAGCTCCGGCACCGCCAGCCCCCCCCGGTCGATCTTGTGCTTGGAGATCCGGTACCCCGGTCTCTCGCCTACGATCTGCCCGAGGGACTGCCCGCTGCGCGCCAGAAACTGCAAGATGAGAGCCGTCGCCAGCGGTGCATCGCGGGTCAGATGAAGACCGGGGTAGATCACACCACCATTGCCTTCCCCTCCAATCGTCGCCCCGACTTCGAGCATTCGTCCGACGACGTTGGCCTCGCCCACCGGCGCCCGGTAGAACGGGACACCAACCCGGGCGGCCGCGTCACCGATGGACCGGCTCGAGGACAGATTGGTCACAACCGGCCCCGGCTCCAGCTCGCCCACCAGTTCGACGGCTAGCGTCAGGGTCCAGTCCTCACCCACCGGCGTGCCCGATTCATCGACGAGGGCGAGCCGATCGACGTCGGGATCGACGGCCAGACCGAAGTCGGCCCCTTCACGACGCACCGCCTCGCCCAGTTTACCGAGGTTCTCCGGGACCGGCTCGGGAGGGCGTGGGAAGCGACCATCGGGCTCGAGGTCGACTCCGATCACCTGGCAGCCGAGCGCCTCGAGCAGCGGTAGCATCGTGTAAACCCCGGCGCCCCTGACGCAGTCGAGAACGACGCGGAATCGACGATCCGCGATGCTCGCGGCGTCGACGATCGGGAGATCGAGAACACGTTCTACGTGTCTCTCGTTCGCGCCCTCCAGCTGCCCGCGGCCGCCCACGGCATCCCATTCGACCCCGCCGACGCCCGCGCGAAAGCGCGCCTCGACGTCGCGACCGTCTTCGGGCGTGAGGAACCGCCCCTCCGGCGCGACGAGTTTCAGACCGTTCCACTGCGCCGGATTATGCGAGGCCGTGACCAGCAATCCGCCGAGGGCCGCGTCGGTCTCCTCGACCGCGAGGAGTCCGGTCGGGCTGGCCATGACTCCCATGTCCAGGACGTCCAGTCCCTGTGAGCGCACCCCGGCGGTCACGGCGTCCAACAACAGGTCGCCGGACGTCCGGGTGTCGCGACCCACCAGAACGACTCCGCCTGCCCCGCCGGAGCGGTCCGAGACCCATGACCCGAAGGCCGCCCCGTATCGCGCCACGACCTCTGGCGTCAGCCCTTCGCCGACGACCCCCCGAATTCCCGATGCGGAGATGATCAATACCTCGTTCACGCCCCTCCCCCTGTTTCTGGCGGCTCCCGGACGTGAGTAGACCGGGCACGGGGGTGGACGTCAACCGGGCCGGAGCGGTGACGCGCCGGGGCGAGACCGACGCAACCTCGGCATCTCAGGGCGCTGACCCGGGCGCTCGAGCGAAGCGAGGCGCTTCCTCTCGCGTCGAACCTCCGCCGGAGACACGGTGACTGCCGCGAATCCGGGGCTCCAGCGCACGACGCGACCCGCACTGGCGAGGCGTGAGGCGACGTCGTCGCGAACGGCCGCGGCGACGTCGTGAACGCTGGCGGTCACCGGTAGTCGAGCCAGCAGGTGCACCCGGTCGCCGAAGGCGCGCGCCTCTATCGGCTCGACACCGAGCCTCCGGCAGACCGCGAGCATATGCGTCTCGATCGCGGCGCGGCGATCCGGGTGGATCGCCTGTACCCGGGCGAGGGTGGACCACGCGATGTGTACGTACAACCGGTGTGGATGCAGGTCGTTCGGGGGTTCCGTCGAGGTGGTCACTCCCCGAAGATGACCCGGTGCGTCATCGACACGTCAACCGCACGCGGTGGCCCGAGACGGCGTGGCGGCGCGACGTGGCGATCGGGTCGCGCGCGACGAACCCCTCCTTTACTATCGGGGCGAACTCACCCAGAGACGTCGTCCGCAGATGAGGAGCAGGGACTTCGTGGCCCACGAGAGCCAGGGATTCGGCACGCGCGCGATTCACGCCGGGCAACGCCCGGATCCGTCGACCGGCGCGATCATGACCCCCATATATCAGACCTCCACCTACGTCCAGTCAGAGGTCGGGTCGCCGACCGACGGCTACGACTACGCTCGCGTGAAGAATCCGACGCGCGAGGCGCTTCAGGGCAACCTGGCCTCGCTCGAGAATGGCCGGCACGCGGTCGCGTACGCTTCGGGGCTGGCCGCGATCGAGGCAATCATCACGACCGAGCTGAGCGCGGGAGACCATCTGGTGTGCGGAGCAGACGTCTACGGTGGCGTCGATCGGATGCTGCGCTACGTCTGGGACCGGTTCGGAATCGAGTTCGACTTCGTCGATACGACGGACGCCGAAGCGGTTCAGGCCGCCGTCAGGGAGGAAACGCGGCTGATCCACGTGGAGACGCCGAGCAACCCCATGATCACCGTGACGGACATCGCGGCGTGCGCGGCCATCGCCCGCGATGCGGGAGCCGTGCTCTCGGTGGACAACACGTTCGCTACCCCGTTTCTGCAGCGGCCCCTGGATCTCGGGGCGGACATCGTCATGCACTCGACGACCAAGTTCCTGAACGGGCACTCGGACATGATCGGCGGTGCGCTCGTGACCAACTCGGACGAGCGGGCCGATCAGCTGCGGTTCTATCAGAAGACGACCGGAGGCGTTCCGGGCCCGTTCGACTGCTGGCTCGTGCTTCGGGGGACCAAGACGCTCCACCTCCGGATGCCGGTGCATTGCGCGAACGCCCGTCGAATCGCCGGGCTGCTCGACGGCCGGGACGACGTCGAGCGGGTTCTCTATCCAGGTCTGGTCGACCACCCCCAACACGAGCTGGCCGGCCGGCAAATGGACGATTTCGGTTCGATGGTGAGCTTCGACCTCGGTTCGACCGAGCGGGCGAACCGGTTCGCCGCCACCACGGAGCTGTTCCAGCTGGCCGAGAGTCTCGGCGGGGTGGAGAGTCTGGTCTCCGTACCGACCTCGATGACCCACGCTTCGGTGCCGGACGAGAAGAAGGCGGAGATCGGGCTTACACCTGGTCTCGTGCGGCTGTCCGTCGGAGTCGAGACCGGAGATGATCTCGTCCAGGACCTCGAGAGGGCGCTCGACGCCTTGTAGTGGGCGGATCGTGGACGACGAGAAGACACACGCAGGTCTGAAACAGGGGGTTGTGCAAGGTCGTACTGCGGACGACTCCGCGGCGAAGCCCGCGGCCCGAACGGGACCGGGCGGACAGCTCGCATATCATTCTGCGGGGGGTGCAACGAGCCGCCTCGCGAGAGGGACGAGATGACGGAAGATACAGGCGTACAGCGGCGAATCCTCACCGAGATCAGTCCGGTGGCCTGGGAGCACCCGGCCGACCGCGCGGCACTCAACGCGCTCCGGCGAATCCCGGGCTTCGATCTCGCGCTGAGGAAGATCTTCGGGCTCTTTGGGGAGCGCGCGATCCGGCTCGCCTTCAAGGCGAACGCGGTGCGGGTGTCGCCGAACCAGTACGGCTGGGTCCACGAGCGGCTGCTCCGGGTCTGCGAGATCCTCGACGTGGCGGACCCGCCCGAGGTCTACATCTCGCAGACACCGGTGGTCAACGCCGGCGCGGTCGGCATGGGCGACCCCTTCATCGTCCTCAATTCGTCCATGCTCGAGGTGCTTTCACATGACGAAGTCGAGGCCGTGCTCGGGCACGAAGTGGGGCACATCCTGAGCGGACACGTTCTCTATCGGACACTCCTCATCATCGTCCTCAATCTCGTGGTGCTACGGTACACGATCGTCGGCCTCGCGATTCGGCCGATCCTCATGGGGCTGATGGAGTGGTACCGGAAGAGTGAGCTGTCCTCCGACCGGGCCGGATTGCTGGCGATCCAGAACCCGGAGATCGCGATGTCTTCCCTCATGCACATGGCGGGTGGCACGCGCGGTGAAACACTCGATCTCGAAGAGTTCGTCGCCCAATCGGAGGAATATCGTGAGGGGGGCGACCTGCTCGACGCCGTCTACAAGGTGCTCAACGTCCTGGGCCAGACCCACCCGTTCGCGGTGATACGTGTCGGCGAGCTCCGGGACTGGATGGAGAGCGGAGACTACGACCGGATCCTCTCGGGCGAGTACCAGCGTCGAAGCGAGAAGGATGAGCGCCCGTATCGTCAGGATCTGCATGAAGCGATGACCGGCTACAAGGACGCGGCGCGCGAGCTGCTCGACGAAGTCGATGCGAGCGTCGACCGCCTCAAGACCAAGATCACCGACGCGTTCAAAGGTCGCCGGGACGTCTGACCACGGAGCGGGACCCGAGCGCGGTCCCCATGGAGGTCTGATCGGGTGAAGATCCTCGTCGTCGGGAGTGGCGGCCGAGAGCACGCGTTCATCGACAAGTTCCGGACCGACGACCCGGACGCGGAGATCTTCGCCGCGCCGGGGAATCCCGGGATGGCGGAAGCGGCGACATGTGTCGATGTGGCGTCGGGCAATGTCGAGGGACTCGCCACGCTCGCACGGAGCCACGGAATCGATCTGACCGTGGTCGGACCCGAGGCCCCCCTGGCCGACGGGATAGCGGACCGGTTCGAGGCGGACGGACTCCCGGTATTCGGACCCTCAGCCGCCGCCGCACGCCTCGAGTCGTCCAAGGCGTTCGCGAAGGACCTCATGCGCGCGAACGGCGTGCCGACCGCCGCGTTCCGCAACTTCACGGACGTCGGGGCGGCGAGGGCGTATATCGATGCCCACCCCGAGCCGCTCGTGGTGAAAGCTTCGGGTCTGGCGGCCGGCAAGGGCGCCATCGTTTGTGAGACGCGTGCGGAAGCCCTCGCCGCCCTCGAAGCGGTCATGGTCGAATCCCGTTTCGGGACGGCCGGAGCCGAGGTCGTCGTGGAGGAGTTCATGGAGGGCGTCGAACTCTCGGTCTTCTTTCTCGCCGACGGCGCGCGCGCGGTCCCGCTCCTCACGTCACGGGACTACAAGCGGATCGACGAAGGGGACGTCGGGCTGAACACGGGTGGCATGGGCGCGTACTCGCCCGCGGCCCCGTGCGCGCCGGATTTCCTCGATGAGGTGCGGGCGACCGTCGCCGACCCGGTGCTGCGCGCGATGGCCGCCGCCGGCACGCCGTACCGCGGGTTCCTGTACGTGGGACTGATGCTGACCTCGGAGGGTCCGAAGGTCGTGGAGTTCAACTGCCGGCTCGGCGACCCCGAAACTCAGGCGGTGCTTCCGCTTACCGCCTCTGACCTGATCGATCCTCTCGGCGCGGTCGCGCGAGGCGAGTCCCTCGCCGGCTGGAGGCCCGAGGCGCGTCCGGGCGCCGCTCTGGTCACCGTCGTGGCGAGCGCCGGCTACCCCGAGTCGAGCGACAGCGGGCGGCCGATCCGACTCCCCGACGTCTCGCCCGACGTGGCCAGGATCTACCATGCCGGCACCGCCCTCTCGGATGGCGAGCTGGTCACGGCGGGGGGGCGCGTATTCGGCGTCACCGGTCTCGGATCGACCCTGGCGGAGGCCGCCGAGACGAGCCGACGAGTCGCCTCCGAGATCTCGTTCGAGGGGGCGCAGTGGCGATCCGACATCGGCTGGCACGAGCTCGAGCCGGGGCGCGTCGAAGAGCCCTGGGGCGCGTTGCTCACCTCCGCATGACCACGGCCTGATGCCGGAGCTTCCCGAGGTCGAGACGATCCGTCGCGATCTCGATCCCGAGTTGAGAGGCCGGTCGATCGAGCGGGTCCGCGTCTACCACGATGATCTCATCCTCGGGGGGATGAACCGCCGGACATTCTCGGGGCGGATCCGGGATCGGCGGATCCTGGGGGTCAGGCGGCGGGCGAAGTACCTCCTCTTCGATCTCGCTCCGGACCTCATCGTCCGGGTGCAGCTGAGGATGAGCGGTCGCTTCTGGCTCGGATCGCGAAGGCCGGACCCCCAGGAGTTTCGACACCCCGGAATCGACCTCCGGCTCGATGACGGCCGGACTCTCTTCTACGATGACACCCGGCGTCTCGGGGGCTTCGACGTGCTCGAGCCGGAGACCTGGGCGGCCGCCGAATCCCGGATCGGCCCGGAGCCGCTGCCGCGGGCGTTCACCTGGCGCGTGCTGGCCGATCGCCTTGAGGGCGCGCGCGCCCCGATCAAGAACGCCCTGCTGGACCAACGACGTCTGGCGGGCGTAGGGAACATCTATGCCAGCGAAGCGCTCTACCGCTCGGGGATCGATCCCCGACGCGCGGCCGGCTCACTGTCCGAGTCGGAGCTCCGCCGCCTCCACCGCGAGGTGCGCGCCGTTCTGCGGGAGGCCCTGAGGTCCGCGGGGACGACATTCCAGAACTACCGGGCGGTCAACGGGCGAAGCGGCTCGTTCCAAACGCGCCTTCATGTGTACGCAAGGGACGGGAGCCCCTGCCCGCGGTGCGGGAGGCCGGTGACGCGGATCATCCAGGCGGGTCGGAGCACGTTCTTCTGCGAGACCTGCCAGAGTTGACGTAGTTTGTCGGCGGTTCGGCGTCGCGGTTATCCTCGCGGGCCGATTCAACCCGGGACGACACATGCGATACTCGGATCAGACCGACCAGACACTCGTCGAGCACTGCCTCGAAGGGGACGAGAGAGCGGCGCGCGAGCTCATCGTCCGGTTCGAGAAGCCGGTGTTTTCGTTGATCTTTCGCATGGTCAGGGATCGGGAGCTGGCGGAGGATCTGACGCAGGAGACCTTCGTACGCACCCTGAACAACCTCAAGCGGTACGATCCGTCCTATAAGTTCTCGTCGTGGCTTTTCAAGATCGGCTACAACCTCACGATCGACCATCTGCGCAAGAAGGAGCTGGACGTCGTGTCCATCGAGGGGGCCCCGGACGCGATCACCGCGGACCAACAGGCGGCGACCCGGATCACGCTGCAGACCCGGGACGAGCGACCCGATCAGTTGCTCGAGGCGCGCTCCATAGGACGGGAGATCGAAGCGGCGATCGACCTACTGCGGCCCGAGTACAAGACGGCGATCCTGCTCCGCCATGTGGAGGGCTACGCCTACGACGAGATCGCCGAGGTGATGGATGTGCCACTGGGTACGGTGAAGACCTACATCCACCGGGCCCGAAACGAACTCAAGGACAGCCTCGTACACCTCCGGGAGCCTTGATTTACAGGGCGATTCGACGTGCGGGGGCGCTGAAACCGCGAACCTTCGCGGTCCGTACGATATGACGCGCAAACGGGTGCCGGGGCATACGGATGGGAGAACCGACTTGACGCACCTCACACCGGAAGAGATCGAGCTCTTCGCCGCGGGCGATCACGCCTTCGGTGGAGACTCCACGCATCGTGGCGATGACGCCCGCACCCGACACTTGCTCGGGTGCGAGGATTGCCGCGAAGCGGTGGAGGCGCTGCGCGCGATCGTCCGCTGTCTCGCGGAGCTTCCGGAGGAGTCGCCGGCGAGAAGCGTCGCCGATGGCGTGATGCGACGAGTCGACCTTCCGATCCCCTGGCTGGAAGAGGTCCTCGAGGCACTGCCGGAGGTCGCGCCAGCGACCGGGTTCGCGTCGTCGGTCCTGGACCGCGTCGACCTGCCGACTCCGTGGCTGGACGCCGCGCTCGAAGGGCTCGGACACGTCGACGCTCGCGAGGGGTTCGCGGTCGCGGCGTTGGAACGGGTCGACCTGCCGATTCCCTGGCTCGAGAGTGCCTTCGCGGGGCTCCGGCGCGAGACGCCGGCCCCCGGCTTCGCGACCTCGGTCCTGGAGAGGGTGCGATTGCCGATCCCCTGGCACCAGCGGATCTGGAGATTCGCGCGGCGCAGGCGCGTCGCGCTCGCTGCAGCTGCTGCCTCCACCGTCGCGGTCAGCGCGACCGGAGCAGCCTGGCTGTTCGGTGCTCAGGGCGTGACGCCCGTGCAGTTCGTGACGTTCGTGCTCGTTGGAGTGAAGGATCTCGCTTTGCAGGGCCTCGTGGCCCTCGGCGGTGTCGGCTACGAGTTGGGGCTCGTCGACGCCGGGACTTCGCTCACCGACATCAGCCCGCTGGCCGCCTTCGGCAGTCTCGCGCTCGCGAGTCTCATCGGGCTGAGTTCCCTGTTTGTAATGGCGCGTCTGATGCGCACCGGCCCCGAGCTACGGCTCAGCCGGCCTATTTGATACGGGATGCAGGAGATCAAGGGCTGATATGAAGAGTTCCCTCGCGCGAGGCTTGGCCACGCTCGGAATCGCGACAGCGATTAGCGGCACCGGCGTCCACGTGGACGTCGTCGCCCAGGAAGTCCGGATTGAAGACAGCGCGGTAACGCTGTCTTCCGGAGCGGACGGTCGTGCCGAGTTGTGGTTGCAGCTCGACAACGGAAGCGAGCAACGGGTGTCGTTCACCGACGGTGCGTTTCTGCTCAACGGGGAGGTACTCGCCGACTACGGGGCGGACGGCGACCTCGTGACCGAATGGCGCGCCTTCCTACGCGAGGTCGCCGGGGCCGACAACGAGACGGTCGAGACCCGGATGCTGGGGTTCGGCGAGCGACTGAGCGAATGGAGCGCCGAGCAGTCCGGAGCAGAGGGCGACGTGGGTCGGCGGCTCGGCCGGCGGCTACTGGAGTTCCTGCGCGACGTGCTCGAGGACGAGGCTCTCGAGGTTCCGGCCACGGTCAGCGGCCCGGACGGCTCGACCCTCGCGATCGCGCCCGGCGGAGTCGAGTTCGACGAGCTTCTGGGGCAGCTCGATCTGCTTCGTGGGTCCCTGCGGCAGCTCGGAGCGGCGGCCGGTGAGGCGACCGATCGACTCGCGCTGATCGTTCACGACGACTACGCGATCGAGGCCGGCGAGATCGTTCCGGGCCACCTGGCTCTGCTCGACGGCGAGCTCGCTCTCGGCGGCAGCGTGCAAGGAAACGTCCTCGTGCTCGACGGCGAGCTCGTCCTGCTCGACGGCTCCCGCATCGACGGCGACATCCTCCAGGTAGGGGGAGACCTGACACTCGTGGGCGAGGCGCTCACCATCGTCGGCGAGATCGTCTCCGACTTCTCCATCGAAGCGGCTCCCACCGCCGTGGCCGAGGCTCCGGATGCGCGCGACGCGGTCGTCGCGGTCGAATCGCGTCGCGGCTCGGGTCGAAACGCCAGCCGCGGACCCTTCAGGAGCTTCACCCGGAATCTCGCGAACGCGACGGAAGAGCTCATGGGCGCCGTCACGGCGTTCATCGCCTTCGGCGTCATCGGACTCCTGCTCGTGTACTTCGCGCAGAATCGCGTTGAAATGGTCGCCGACACGGTCCGTCACGAGTTCGCGCGGTCGTTCGCCATGGGTCTGGCGGCCGAGGTCCTCTTCTTCCCCGCACTCCTGATTCTCGCGGTACTGGTGATCACCTGGCCGATCGTGCCGTTCTTCGTCCTCGCGACGGGGCTCGCCATGCTCGCCGGGTACATCGCGGTCGCGCACGGGGCTGGCGAGATGTTCGCTCAGAGCCGATACCGCTACGAGTGGTTGGAGCGGCTGCGGCGCTCGAACTCCTACTACTACGTCCTCAGCGGACTGGTCCTGTTGCTTCTCCCCTTTGCCGCGACCGGGGTGCTGTGGCTTCTCGGGGGAACCGCGGGCTTCGTTCGCGGCATGGTCGCGTTCGTCGCGACGATCGGCACCTGGATTCTCATGACCGCCGGATTCGGCAGCGTTCTCCTCACCCGAGCCGGCTCGCGCAGCGTCGTGGTCGACTGGACGGAAGGGAGCGCGTCGAGCTTCGATGAAATGGTCGACACAGAGGTGACGGTCGAAGAGACGCCCGCAGACCCGACGCCGGACGAAGAGGGTTCCGCGGATGCGTAACGAGTGGCTCTCTCGAGCCGGGGCCCTGACGGCCCTCATCGCTGCATCTGTCGGACCCATCGCGGCTCAGGACTGGCGCGACTTCAGGGCGGCGCGGCAGAGCGCCGACGTCGAGTCCATGCAGGTCGAACTCCTCTACGGAGCCGGTCGGCTGTTCGTGAAGCCGTCCGGGTCTTCGTTTCTCTACGATGCGCGGATCCGCTACGACACCGAGCGTTTCCAACCGCTCCGCGGGTGGACGATCGAGGGCGACCGCGGGCACCTGCGCCTCGCACTCACGTCTGTCGGCGATGAACGGGGGCAGGCCACGATTCGACTCGAGGAGTGGGATCTCGACTTCGATTTCGACGACCTGCGCTTCCGAGACGACGAGGCCGGGGAGCTGAACCTCGAGCTCCACCCGGACGTGCCGACCGATCTCCGACTCGAGATCGGAGCCGCCGCTTCCCGGCTCGATCTCGGGGGTCTGTCGCTGACGTCCTTCGAACTTCTCACGGGGGCGAGCAAGACCGAGGTGGTCTTTGGCGACCCGAACCGTGAGCGAATGTCCGAGCTGGTGTTCAAGGTGGGCGCCGCGGAATTCGACGCTTCGGGGCTCGGAAACGCTCGGTTCGATCGCATGGAGTTTGTGGGCGCCATCGGCGACGTTCGACTCGACTTCTCGGGAGAGTGGGAGCGGAGCGCGACGGCCGAGATCAAGATGGGAGTGGGTGAGCTGAACTTGCGGGTTCCGCGCGAGATCGGCGTGAGGATCGAGCGAAGCTCGCTGTTGATCGCGCTCGACGCACCGGGCTTCACGAAGGTCGACCGTTCCTACGAGTCAGAGAACTGGAACACCGCCGAGATCAAGCTCGAGATCGTTCTCGAGGCGGCCTTCGGCGCGGTCGAGGTGGAACGGATCTAGCCGGCCAGCTCGGCGCCCACGCCGAGCTCGGCCATCGCTGCCGCGGCGATCGCTTCCAGCGCCTGGCCCTCCGGAGAATCCGCACGGCCCACGACGGTCGGGACTCCGCGGTCGCCCTCCTCGCGCACGGCCGTTCCCAGCGGGACGGCGCCGAGAAACGCCACGTCCAGAGCGCCTGCTAGACGCTCGCCTCCACCCGAACCGAAGATGTCGTGCGCCTCACCACACGACGGGCAGGCGAACCCGCGCATGTTCTCTACG
>Ga0224508_10002412_pt1 | contig 15881 bp, 23 predicted proteins | sample SF_Jan12_sed_USG_4_FD_170157 | JGI IMG/M metagenome (GOLD analysis project Ga0224508, IMG submission 170157) | Sediment microbial communities from San Francisco Bay, California, United States - SF_Jan12_sed_USGS_21 | ecosystem: Environmental > Aquatic > Marine > Sediment | place: USA... | reverse complement strand
CCTTCCGTGACCTGATCCGGGGAACGTACAATCAGGGTCGTGACATGACAGCATGGGGCAAGGCCACCCGCGCCGCTCTTGGCTGGAATTATATGAGATTGCTTGGCGGCGTCACGGTTTCGAGCATCCCCGATGTCATGCGCACAATCGGCTTTCGCGGCATTCGGCCTATCATGGGCGAGCTTGTCCCGGCACTGGCAAATAATATCAAGGGCATAAAACTATCAATCAAGGAAGCCAAGCAGGCTGGCGCGGTGACCGAGGTCCTGATGAATTCCCGGCTTGCGACGCTCGCGGAATTGACGGACCCGATCGCCGCCGCAGGCTCAAAGTTTGAGCGTTTGATGGATAATGCGACAACGCAGTTTTCCAGGCTGACGGGCCTGTCATTCTGGAATGATTTTCAGAAGGGCGCGGTATCCATCCTTGCGCAAAACCGCATCATCGACAATGCGATCAACTGGAAAGGTCTGGACAAGATCGAGCGCCGGTGGATGGCAAACAGCGGCATTGACGAGGCCATGGCGAGCAGGATCGCCGCTCAGGCACGTAAGCACGGACGCAAGGAAAAGACGATCTGGGTTGCGAATTCGGACGCATGGGACGATCCGGCAACGGTTCGCGCGTGGCGATCTGCTATTGTCAAGGCGGCTGATGTCCAGATCGTCACCAAGGGCGTTTCGGATGCGCCTCTGTTTTTGCAGACGAATGCGGGCCGGCTGATCATGCAGTTCAAGAGCTTCGCCCTGGCTTCACATCAGCGCGTGCTCTTGTCCGGGTTACAGGGTCGTCCGCGCCATATGGCGGAAATGATGGTTTCGGGTACAATTCTCGGCATGATGGTGGCTTATTTCAAGAACCTTGAAGCAGGCCGGACAGACGACGCGCAAAGGCTGGCTGACAATCCGGGCCGGTGGGTTGCCGAAGGGCTGGACAGAAGCGGAATATTTTCGATCCCGATGGAAGTCAGCAACACGCTGGAAAAGTTCGGAGGCAAGGGCGTGGTTTCCGGTATTTCAGCGCTTGCCGGCGATGAGGCTGGCGCGGGCGGTCCGGTCAGCCGGTATGCATCAAGGAATGCCACGGGCACGCTGATCGGTCCAATGGCCGGGTTGATTGAGGATCTGCTGAAAATCGCCCAACAATTCGGCAGTGGCGATGTCAGGGAAAGCGGTGTCAACGCTGCATTCCGGCAGATTCCGGGCAGAGGTTTGCCGGGGATCAGGCCGGCTATCGAATATGGATTGAAACCGAAGGCCAAGGAGGCGTTGATAGAATGAGCATCGGAGGATTTGCATTGCTTGGCGCAATCCCGTTTGCCTTGTGGTTGGGGGATTCGCGGGGTTGGCTTGTCATTATCGCAGTCCTGGGCCTGTTATGGCTTGGTACGATCGGGTCAACGGTCTGTCAGACAGAATGGGATGGCCGATCAAATCCGGCCTTCTGTGAATAAGGATCGAACATGACCGTTATCAGATCGCATATAAGGCCAGTTCTTCGGTCGCCTGTTTACGGCCAGCTTTCGGATAAATGGGCGTCATCCGCACCCGCTACAGCCAACACCCGCACCACATCGGCAGGTGATACCCGCGTCACGTCAGCGGCTGATACCCGTGTTACAAACGAATAGGTAAATCATGGCAAACGTTGAAATCAATGACATTGCTGCCAAGGCAACACCTGTCAGCACAGATGAACTGGAGATCCAGGCAACCGGTGGCGGCACGTCGAACAAGGCGACGCTGCTCAATGCCGAAAAGGGCATGATCGAAACCGGTGCGGGCGCCCCGTCTTCCACGCCGAACCATGTCGGTCAGCGCTATGTCGATACGACAAACGATAACGTCTATATCGCAACGGACACGGCGTCTTCGGCCGATTGGGAACAGGCGACGCTGGGCGGAGCTACCATCAACTCCCTGCCATCTGCGACCATTGCCGGGACCGAAGAACTGCTTCTGGACACCGATGAAAAGGCAAGCATCGATGAAGTCCATGCGTATATGAAAGGTGCGGAAACGGGCACTTTGCTTCTGAATCTCGGAGGCGCAATTGCAGACCCGACAAATCCTCCCGCTTTCAACACGCAATCCGGAACGAACCGGCCTTATTGGGCATTTGACGGAACGGCAACGATTGAATCGGTTGTCTGGGTCTTCCGTATGCCTGCGGATTATTCCAGCGGGTTGACAGCGAAGATCCAGTGGTCCGGCAGCGCCAGCACAACCGTGACCCATACCGTGCAATGGACAGTTTATATTATGGCTTTGACGCCGGATGTGGATGGTGCGGCGGACTCCGACAGTTATGACACAGAAAATGTCGTGTCTGATGACATTCTCGGCACCACGGCAAAGCGCATTCAGGAGGCGAGCGTGGCGCTTTCCAATGCCGACAGCGTGGCGGCAGGAGATTATGTCGCGGTTCGTCTACTCCGGGATTATTCAGATGCCGCCGATGATCTGGCTGAAGACGCATGGCTCTGGGGGTTTTCTCTGGAATATACCCGCAAGGTGGCATGATGGCTGGTGATTTTGACGGGTCTACGGGATATTACGAAACATCGTCTGCGGTCCTGACAGCGCTACCTATTACGTTTTCGGCGTGGCATTGGGTGCCAAACAGCCTGACAGCGGATTCTATCCTGATATCGCAAACAGATGCGTCTGCCGGGAACAAGTCTTGCTCCATCAGGAATCGTAATGTTGCGGGCGGTTCGTTTGCTGAATATTTCATGCGGAATACAGCGTTTGATTCAGCGCAAACAGCCAATACCTGGGATGCGGACAGATGGAATCATGTGTGCGGTTTTTCGTCAAATGCGACCACGCATGTCTGCGTTCTGAATGGCGATTGGGCGAACCGTGGCACGGCATCAACATCGGGGGCGCTTGATGGAACTTTCGACAGAACATCGATCGGGCGTGCCAGTGATTTGACGCCAAGCGATTATACAGACGGACTTATAGGCGAATGCGCCATCTGGAATGTCGCGCTGTCGCAATCGGAAATCGAGGCACTGGCCGGCGGCATTCCGGCGCTTCAAATTCGCCCTGCCAGTCTTCAGTTTTATCTCCCGGTTTTTGGTGCTGCGTCGACATACAAGGATTGGATCGGCGGGTTGACGATGACCAAGGCGGGAACTGTCAATGCATCTGACGAACAGCCACCAATCATACGGGACGCATTGGTAGCCGGGTAATGGCCAATGTCGTTCTATCTTCCGGCGTGCCACTGCGATTGCTGACTGGCTCTGCCCTTTCAACTGTTGCCGATTCGATTGTTGATCAGAACATCTATTTTGGCGCCCTTACGCTAGCTTCGGCAGGCGGCGCAAAAGCGATAGCGCTTGATGGAACCTACATCGATATCGATTCCATAGACAGCACTGTTTCGGGAGACGATACCGGCTGGACGCTTTCAGGCGGCCAGCTGATCAAGACGACCGGCACGCCAGGGACGACGAATCTACCGGTTTTTCAAGTCACAACGACGGCTGGTCAAATCAACGTCACGGTGACGACCGATTCGGATCAGTATGGCCGCGATCTGACAAGTGCCTATTCCTATGCGAGTGATGCGGAGCGCGATGCGCTGCTGGACCCGTCAACCGGTCTCGGAGATGTAACGCTTTCCGGCAAGACGGTTCTGGCCCGCGACGGTTCGTACAGCCATGTCAGCAACGAATGGGACAGCCGCAACTATACCAGTCTGGTGACGCATGGCGCGCATGTGCGCGACGGACAAGCGGTCATCTCGCTTTCGCAGAGAACGTTCGCGGCGCCGAAGAATATCAGGATCGACGGCTTCAAGTTCCTTTCCACGCTGACGCCCGGGGCATCGTCCAACACGGCAACGATGTTTACGATCGGCACATCGGTCGATAACCTGCAATTCATCCACTGCCAGTTTGCGACAACGGTTACTGATATCGGTTTCGTGAAGGTCTCGCGCGGGATTAATGCATCCGGGGTGGCGCTTTCCTCCGGCGGGTTTTACGTTCAGGATTGCGACTTCGACGGCTTTACGCGCAACATTCTGACGCCAGCCGATACCAATGGTTACCCGATCGTCATCCAGAGGGTGAACTTCACCAACTGGTCGACAGATGGCATCATTGTCAATAACGGGCTCGATATTCTGATCGAGGATGTTCGTGCATCTAATCCATGGTCGAATCCGGACGAGGCACGGTTCGTCGGTTCCGGCGCGTTTTCGTATATGTCCAAAACGTCAGCCTGGACGAACGCGGCGGATGCCAAGACGGCCACTCTGTTCATGATGTGGCGCGGCATTGTCGGCACGCCGGTTGTCGATGAGGAATTGTATTATCAGGAAGATACGACCAACGGGAACGTTTTCAAACTGATCTGGCGCACGTCCGACGAAAAGCTGGTTTTCACCGCAGATGATGATGCGGCAACCCCGGTCAATGCCGTTACACTGACATCGACCCAGACATTCCCGTATGATACGGAGAACTGGTACGGCATTCTGATCACGCTGGACACCGATGGAACCCATCGGATGAATACCTGGCGGATCAGCAGCGGGGCATGGACTGAAGAGGACACGCAGGCCGGCGGCGGTGAGACACTCAGCCTCACCGGAGATCGGATCGGTATCCACACGAATCCAGCATCGGCAAAGAGTCATTGGGGAGAATATCGCAGAGTTGCATTCTGGGCTGGCGTCGGCGCCGATGGGTCTGCAACGGCGGTCCGGAACTATTTCGTTGATCCATCTGATCCGTCCTTCAAGACGACGCCGGCAACGGCTGTTACAGCGCTCGGAACGCCTGATCTGGATCTGTATACGCTAAGCCACTTCACCCAGGGCACCAATCAGGGTGACGGCGGCGCCATGACGAAGAATGGCACTGTTGAACTCGCGCACAAGGATTTCATTCAGGGCATCACCGGAGCCGCAACAACGGCTATCATCCGCCGCTGTTTTCTGTTCCAGAAGCGCAGCGATGGAATTGCCTACTCCGCCGATGCGCAATTCCTGTTCTTTGAGGATACCGGAGGAGCTGCTAACTCGAACTTCATCGTTGAGGGTTGCGTTGCCTATACGTCTCGTCCTCAAGGCATCTGGATATATAATTCGCAGGGTGGCAAATATGTCGGCAACACCCTGCTGATCAATTTCGACGACGCATCGAGCATCAACTCGCTGGCACCGTATATCATTTTTCAGTCGAATGGTTCCCCGGGCATCGTCTCGAACAACACGACAGGCGATAATGTCTGCCCGCCGCTCGGGCAGGTCAACGCGCTGGACGCCAACAATTACCTCTGGGACAAGACAGACACGGAGGCGAATATCCGCGCGGATTGGGCTGCGATCTTCGATCATGACTGGACGGATTCAGCGCTTGATCCGGATAACATCGAGGAATTGCTTACCGCCATTCAAATCAAGGCGTCCGGCGCGCTCGACACCATTCCTGAGATCGGGGCGAACACGGCCTATCAGGATTATGATAATTATGTCTCTGACCACCCTCGCCTGAACACGCCGACATTCACCGGTCCTTCAGACGCTACCGGGCAATCAGTCAGTGCCACGGCAACATCATCTGGGTTTCAGGTATCCGCCATTGTCAGGGGTGATGGCGGAACGTCTGCGAATGGCGCGCTCGTATCGGTCTCAGGCCCCGGCAGTCCGCAATTCCGTATCACATCCGATTCCGGCGGCTCTTCAGTCGTCACGGACTGGACAGACACATCGGCAATCGTAGAAGCCGGGGAATATCTCTGGCTGCGTCATACGACTTCGCCGGTTGGCGAGGCAACTCTGCAAATAGACTTCTCCGTTGGCGATACTGATGATACGTGGTCATCCGTTACGTCGACAGTGGGCGGTGATGAACTGGCATTGATCGATTCAATGTCGAACACGAATGATGCACAGGATTACACGTTTACAGACAGGCACCTTGGTGGAGCAAATACCCGCAGCATTTTCGGCATCATCACGTTCAGCCACCAGAGCCAGACGAAACTGCTGGACGGTTTCACGGCAGATGCCGTGGCCGGCACAGAGGTCGCCAAGGCTATCGAGAGCACGCAGGCAAAGAATCTCGGGATATGGAAGGCCGACCTTACCGGGTCCAATCCATCGACCGGTAATATCACGATGTCTGCGGATGCATTGCTGTCTCACGGTGTCATCCAGCTGGTCGCGGCCAAGGGGTTCGACCACACCACGCCGACCATCGTTCGGGCATCGTCGCACAGTTCCAATGTCGTGACGCTGGACATCGACACGGTGGATAACGGCATGGTGCTGGCGGCCGTGTTTGGAACAAACAACGTCACATGGACATGGGCTGGAGCCGATGAACAGAATGATATCGCTTTTGACGATGCTTTCCCCGGCGATCAGTACATTTCCGTGGCTACGGCCATTATCGTTACCGGCGAGACACCACGCACATTGACGGCTACCGCTTCTGGCGATCCTGGCACGGTGCGCGCTGTTGCGCTGGCTTATCCGACATAATAGATAATCGCCAATCTCACCGCGGCAAGATCATTTGAAGCGACTGGATCCGTATGAGGTCTTCATATTGCCGGTGCAGACCTGATATCCGGCCGCCGCAGTCCGGGCAGAACTTTACCGGGGTGCCGTCAATAATAAACGAATCTTCATCGTCGCCGTTCGCCGGAACAATCAGTTCACGCTGACATGTCTGGCAATCATCAGGGTGCATGGGCTTTCTGTTGCTTGAAAGGTCGCTCGTATCCGTCCGAAGCGTTCTGTTCACAAGCCAGCAGGTTTGCCAGAACGTAAACCCGCGCTGGCGGGTGAGCCTGAACACCCGAATTGACAGTCTGAACCGTGTCGGCATGTCGCGCAACGTATCAAGCATGGCCGTCTCCACTCCGCACACTGAACGGTTGAGCCTATAGGAGCAATCCATGAACCGCAAGAACCAGCGGGCGCACTCGCCTGCGGGAGACCATCATGACACGATTTGAAACCTGCCACGCCATCACCGCAAAGTGGGAAGGCGGCTGGTCCGATCATCCGTCCGATCCCGGCGGCAAGACCATGTACGGGATCACGCAGGGCACCTACCATGCATGGCTGCGCAAGCAGAAATCCAAGATACGGCCTGTTCGCCAGATCACCAAGACACAGGCGCTGGCCATCTACAAGCAGAACTACTGGTCACCCATCGCCAGCAGGCTGAAACCGGGCGTTGATCTGGCAGCCTACGATGCATGCGTCAATTCGGGGCTGGGGCGGGCCAGGAAGTGGCTTGCCGCCTCTGTCGGTGGCAAGGACCACGAAACCGTAAAACGCATCTGTGCGCGCCGTCTGGCCTTCATGCGGTCACTTCGGATATGGAAGACCTTCGGGCGCGGCTGGTCGCGGCGTGTCGCCGATATCGAAGCGCGCGGTGTGAAAATGGCGCTGGCCAAGACACCGGGCGCATTCGAGCGCGAGGCCGTCGCCGAGAAAACCAAAGCCCGTAAGGTCAAACAGCAGCAGAAGACTGCGGCTGGCGGTTCTGTGATTGGCGGCGGCGGTGCCACGCAGGTGGATTGGGGCGGCGGCGGCGAATTCATCATCCCCCTACTCGTCATTGCGGGAATTGCCGTGGCGATCGTGCTGTTCATCCGCTCGCGCATCAATGACGAGCGCGAGAAAGCCTACGAAAAAGTCATGAACGAAGGAAAAGCATCATGAACACATCAATCATCATTATTTTTCTCATCGCGCTGGTTGCCGCCGGCATCATGATATTCAAACCGGAATGGGCCAACCGGGCGCTTGGTGCCCTGACGGCTGTTGCCGCCACGCTGGCCGCCTTCGGCGAGAAAATCATGGGGATGTTCGGCGGAAGCGAAAACGCCGCAGCCGTGATTGAGAAGGTTACAGGGCAGTAACATGGCCGACCTCCCCTTCACGGCCTTGCAGGCGGTGGCATTCGGCGGGCCTGTCGTGCTTACGATGCTTGTCTGGTGGTTCGGAGTGCTCTCTGGCCGGAAGACGACCATCAATGCCAGCCTGGGTTCGTTCACCGCCGGCATGGAACTGATCGACTTCGGCTGGATGCCGGCGGATTTCTCATCCGCCCTGATTGCAGGGTTTGCCGTGTCAACGCTCGTATCCAACACCGTTTTGACGGCACGGGAGTAGGGCTATGGACTGGATCTGGTGGGCCATCGGCGCATTCGGAATCGGCGGGGCATTGCTATTCGCTGCCGTCCTGATTTTCGGTTGGCCGGTCATTATCGGGACGCGTCTTGGCCGCATGGCGCTGGCTGTCGGGGCGGGCATTGTCGCGGTGTTCGGCGTGTTTCTCAAGGGCAAGAGCGAGGGTGCCGCGAAGGAACGAGCGCGCCAGAATGCCGAGCGTCAGAAAATCAACCGCAAGATCGATGCGATTGAAGACGACATTGCCGACAATACGCCGGACGAAAACCGCGAGGAACTGAAAAAATGGTCAGAGTAGCCGCCTTGGTTCTGTTTCTGGCCGCCTGCCAGACAATTCCCGTTGATGGCGATTTCTGCCGGCGCAATCAGCCGCTGCGGTTTTCCCCGGAACAGGTCGACGCTATGACAGATGAACAGGCCAAGCGTGTGCTGGCACATAACAAGCGCGGTGCGGCGCTTTGTGGCTGGAAGCGTTAAATGGCAGCCAGCCAAAACCAATGGTTAACGCTGCCGCTGGTGGCAATGGTCATTTCAGCAATCACGGCTTATTTCGCTTCGCAGATAAATCAAGAACGACGACTCGGCGGCATCAAGGGTGATATTACGGCAATCCAATTGCAAATCGATGTGATGAACCGATGGATGGACCGCACCGAAAAAAGCCGCTTCACAAGCCGAGATGGTGACAATCTTTCAAACTTCATGTCCAGGCGTTTGGATACGCATGAAAACCTGCCGGCCCACGGCGACATCAGACCGAGGCTGTCAATTCTGGAATCCCAAATCAAAGAACTGTTGAAGAAAATCAGCGTTAGTCCGGGCGATATCCCGCCCTGGGATGCCAAGTGATGCGTTTCTGCAACGGGGGTTTGTGAAAAATACTATACCGCAATTCCTTGTTTAACCCTATAATGTGACGAAGCTGGGGATTGACTACGATGATGAAGACATTTGTTGTAATGGCGTGCTGCGTTTTTGCATCGCCAGCCGTTGCCGCGCAGAATGTATGCCTGCCTCACTCCGATCTTGTGAAATCGCTCAAGCAGCGGCACAAAGAAACACTGAAAGCGGCCGGCCGCGTCAATGAGCAAATCCTGATGGAAATGTTTGTCAGTGACAGCGGTTCATTCACGATCGCTATGACCTACCGCTCTGGTAATGGCTTTGTCTCATGTATCCGTGCCGCTGGGCGCGATTTCAAGGAAATTGAACAAGATCCGCCCGGCGATCCGACCTAGAACCACCCCAGCCACGTTCCCAGAACAAAGGCGATGCCCACAACCCAGCAGAGCCATATAGGGGCGCCTATGCCGGGGACGCGTTTCATCCTACAGTCCGCCTGATAATTTCGGTCGTTGCCGAATCTTCCGACCCTCGCCAATCCCGATGACATCACCTTGTTTCATCGCTGTTGATGTGGCCTTGCATTGTGCGATATAGTCGATATCAGAATAGTGAAATTGCTGCGAAGCAAGACCGCGAATCGTGGTGGATGACTTACTGTCTCGGGGTTCTCCGTTCGGACCGATCTGACTGTAGCCAACCATTTGGCCTTTGATTCGGCGAACATCCCCGGAGACCTTTTCCGCCAAAATAGTTTTCCTGTTTCCGGATCATATTTGAAAATTTCGCGCGCTGTTTTAATGTCAAGGTCCGGAGACATCTCCCGTAGTGTATCGGTCATATCGGAAGCACCACACGCGACTTACCGGTTTCCTTGGCGATCCTATCGATACACTCCCGAGAACAGGCCAGTTGTGTCCCGTCATCGTCGGTGCGCTGAAACCACTTCGGCGGCTTGAATGCCTGTCCATAGCGCCCGAAAAATCCCTGCTGCATCACCCCACAGCCATCGCATATGAAAAGAACCTGCTTGCCTTTGTGTTCGCTCATGGCGTTTCTCCTTCAATCTGCTGCGGGGGAGGCACCCGCACTGGTTGGATCTCCAGATCGGTGACTTTGGCCTTCAGTGTGTCGATCTCGGATCGCATGGACGAGATCATCTGCCCCTGCCCTTGGACAGCTCCACCCTGCTTACAACGTCGGCAAGGATTTCCAGCGAGTCCGACTGCGGATTGCGAAGAGACAGTCTCTGGCTGATGGTGCGGGCAACGCGGTCGGTCACTTGCTTTCCCCCTGGCTAAAGAGATCGTCCTGGGGAATGGCGGTGTCATTGCTACGCTTCCTGCCGGCCTTCGAGGGCGGTGCAGAATCAGCTTCCAGATCTGGCTCTGCGGGAGCTTCGGGAAGATTGGTGACGTTCAGGCTGTAGTCGTCCTTGCCCCACTCGCATTTGCGCAGCACCGCCTGCGGAATCTTCTTGATGGTGAGATTGGGAAAGCCGTCGGCGTTCGCGTGAAATGCCTTGCAACAAACCAACAATGTTCGCTCGTCGCCGACTTCCTCGGAAATCGCGGCAAGCTGGTCGTGCGTCAGGCTCTGCGTCGTGACGTAGATGAAGTCTGTCTCTGACGAGCGACCCTGCATCCAGTAGTGGGTTTCGTCCGGCTGGTAGACGAAGCCCATGAGCTTGCAGACGGCCTGAGCAACCTTGGCCGGATCGTAATCTTTCGAAATGACCCAGTTGCCCCACGCATCCTTCTCAAGCAGTGAGGGCGCAAGACGATAAAACCGAAATCCACCACCACCCTTCCATGCGACGGCCTCAGTGACACCACCGGGATCTTCTCCGTCGACAACTTTTCTCAACCGCGGAACAATGTGTGTAATGGCGTGCTGGCCTAGTTCGACCATGATCCATCGACGTCCCATCTTGTGAGCGACCGCGCCTGTAGTTCCAGAACCCGCAAAAGAGTCGAGTACGAGGTCACCGGGATTCGTCGCCAGCCCGATTATTCGCTTCATTAGTTTTTCAGGTTTGGGTGTGGCGAAGGCATCGTTCGGATTGATTGCCTTAACCTCTTCACGAGCTTCGTGATTGTTGCCGGCTTCACTATGAAGCCAGACCGTAGGAGCTGGAGGTTCCGACAGCTTCAGCTCTCGGAGAAATGTCTTTCTCGATGGGTTGGCGGTGCCGTCGGCACCAAACCAAATCTCGTCGTTTTCATCCATTGCGCGAAGTGCGTCTGCGGGGAATCTGGGCGATGTGCCTCGACGAGGCGGAGTCCAGACAACTCCGTTCTTAAATCGAAAGGAGAATGCTTGCTCCTTCTCCGACCCCGTACGCTTTGCGTATAGGGGAGTGGCCTTCCAAGGTCCCTTTGGATGGTTGTCAGGGTTTCGATAGCGATTGTCCATCTCAGGAGTTCGTTCAAGACGGTTTGGCCGCCACGACTCCTTGTTTCTCGCATAGATCAGAATATGGTCATGGGTCTCTGCAAGCCATTTGGCATCATTTGATACCGTATATTTCTTCTGCCAAACCGCGTTTGCGACAAAATTCGCGCGACCGAAGATTTCGTCACAAAGAACTTTCAAGTAATGCGCCTCATTGTCATCGATCGTCATCCAAAGGGACCCGTCATGTGACAAAAGACGCGCTATGATTTCCAATCTATCTCGAATTAGAGACAGCCAAAGCGAGTGTTCGACACCGTCATCATAGTGCTCGAAGGCGCTGCCGGTGTTGTAGGGCGGGTCGATAAATACGCATTTCACTTTGCCGACAAATTCCTGCTCGATTGCCTTCAGCGCGAGCAGATTGTCGCCGTGGATCAGGATGTTGTCGAAAACGTCATGGTCAGTAATGTGCGCCTTTGCGTGGTATGACTTCTCGTCTTCCTCCAACAGAATGCGCGGCTCAAGACGCGGGCGATCGTTCTTGCCGATCCAAGTCAGTTCGAGGCGCTGCTTGCGGGCTGCGATAGCTTCCGTCTTCGTTTGGAAATATCCGAGATGTGTCCGGCCTGAACTTGTACCGATACTGGCAATCCACTTCTTGTCGCGCGTGGAACGATGCACACCTGTGTGACCGCTAGTATTCTGTTTTGACAATTTCTTGTTCCGGCAATTGGCTACGTGAGACACGTCCCTAAGATTCGCCAGCTTATTGTCACCCTTATTACCGTTTATGTGGTCTACTTCGCCCGGCCACTCGTTGAACATCATCTGCCATATTATGCGGTGGGACTTGAAGGTAACGCCGAAAATTTTGCCAACTCTGTATCCATTGGCGTCGATGGTATTCAGGGCTGCCTCATTCGCATATTTCTTATTCCAGACATGCCGCGCCCACTCCTCACTGAATAAAGCCGGCGCGCGTGGCAGCCAGAATAGCAGGCCGGTCAGAGGTTCGTAGCGAAGCAGATTGTTCAACATTTTCGCATCCAGTTCCCGGCTCCCCTCTGTTGCGGCTTCAAGGCGTTCGATGAGGTCAGACATTGACTCAGCTCCTCATTCCGCTAATGCTTCCGTTCGAATGTATTCGATATCAAATTGCAGATACCAGACAATGTGGTCACCGCCCGGCGCGCGTGATATTCTCACCACGCGGTAAAAGTGTGTCTTTCCTCCGCCCCTGAAGACCGGAACAACATCATTGCATTTGGCATCATAGAGTGCCTTGAGAACTTCTGTGTTGTTCGGACCCGGATGCCCGAATGAAATGTAGTATGGCGGCCAGAATTCTCTTTCATCAAACGGCACGCCTTCACGTTTTGCTGCGCGTTTTCTGAGAAACCTCATCCTTGCTGCTCCCAGTTCGCCGCCGCCGGAGCTGGCCCTCGGGCGGATGCCGGTCTCCCAGCATGCATCCACGAGGGCCTTGTGCGCCTTCGTATAGATATCCACCTTGTCACGTCGATTGCATTCGTCGTAGCAGGCGTCACACATCCAATGGTAATCAGAGCGTGGGTTGTTGCTCGCATAGGCGGACAGCCATATGTACTGGGAGCAATGCTCCGCCAATTCAGCGTCATCCATGTCTTTGAGCTTTTCGAGATATTCGGACTTTGGTTTTCCGTAGTTGCTGTTTCCAGTGTAATCGGTCATCACGCAGCCCTTTCCCGTTCCAGTGTTCCGGCAGGGGTGAAATGTGGGCCGTCAAGCCAAGCCTGGTATTCGCGGTAAAGCGATTTCCACATCCCGCCTGCTGCATTGTTCGGCTTTAGGTCCGCCCGGCTGTTGACGTTGCAAATGTTTCGAACCGCCGTTGCCGCGTCCGTCTCGCTCTGGACATTCGTCAATCGCGTTTCTCTGAGGAACGTCCAGAACGGTTCCGACTGACAGGCAAGCGCCGCCTGCTGCGGATAGGGCAGAGTGTTGAATGGACGCCGTTCCGGTTCCCGCTTGGCTTCCGGATCTATCCGGGCAATCGCTACCGGGACTTCCGCCCCCGGCAGCGGAGCGCCGAACGCGCCGACGATCTCGGCACCTTGCTCAATCGGGACCTCGATTATGATCTGGCAGACCGATCTGGTCTTGATGAATTTCAGATCGGCATAGTTGCCGCGGATAACAGCGCGTTCGGTCATTGCTCAGCCCTCAAAATGGAATCTCGTCCGACATGTCGTCAGCGAAATTGTCGGTTGCTTGCTGGGGCTGAGCCGGTGCCGACGGGTTGTTGTCCAGCGGTGCGGCATGGCCCTGCGCAGCCGGACCATTGTTCCGGGAAACAGGCTTTACCCGGAGGGCCGGGACCATCTTCCCCTGAAAATCGACCATGGTCGGATAGATCTCGATCTGCCCGCCGCCCCAACTGTCGGTCTCCTGCCCGTACATCATGGCGATCGTCCCGGCGTTGGTCTTGTTGAGGACAAGTCCCTTCTCCGCGCCGTTGAACCAGACAACCATCTTGTTTGCGCCGCCGACCTCGGTCATTGTCACATTGCGGATCGTGACGTTGACCGAGCGGCCTTTCAGGTCATCGGCTTTCAGCCACTGGCTTTCGCTTTGGTAGACTTCTTCGACGTTCATGTTCGTGCTCCTATTTGATGCGGATGGTGAGGGATGCGCTGCCATTGCTGAGAACGGCACCCTCGATGTGCTGTCCGCCTTTCAGGGCGTCCAGAATGGGTTTCATGTCGGGCTCTTTCTTGAGCCGCATGAATTGGTCGGGGATAACCAGCGCATCCGTGATGATGGCTTTGGGCTGGGCCGCCCTGACGGATAATGTCGCTTCCGTCAGCATGACCTTTGTGATATCAGCCCTGTCCATGATGCGGAGCACGAGGTTCCGCATGGATTGCTCCTGACGCAGGAATCGCGACCTACGCTCATTGAGATCGGCGATCCGGCTCTTTACGGCCTCTGCCAAGGCCTTCGCCTGCATCGCCTTATCAACGACCTGCGCCAGGATTTCGTCGAGGCTGGTTGCGCCTTCCAGCGTGTCCAGCCGCAATTCGTCGTCGTCGGACAGTTCAGGGAACTCCAGCAGAAGCTGGTCGATGCACTGCATCAATTCCCGGCTGCTGAAATAGAGGTCACTCATCTGTCGCTCCTTTGTTGGTTTCCAGACTTCATTTGAGGGCGCCTCCGTGCCAAGCGACGCCGAGCGCTCCGGCCATTGCCAAAACGGCGAGAATTGGGTGCTCCGGCATAAGGCCCATTGATGCGCCGATTAGCAGCCCGCCAAAGAAGTGATGGTCCCTGCTCATTCGCTCTCTCCTCTGGCACTAGCGAGAGCTTTGTCCATGTAATGAAGATGCTCTTCGAGAATCGGCCATGTGCACGCTGGGATGTGCGGCTCGGCTCCCGGATTGTCCGTATCCATTCCAAGCGCATCTATTGGAACGTGCTCGCGAATGATCTTGACAGCCTGTTCCAGCGCCTCATAAAGCGCAGGAGCGGCGGCGATCAGGTGGGCGGCAGCTTCAAGTTCGGAATTGTCTCTCTCATCCTTAGCTATAGCCATGAAGCATATGCGCCCGCCTTTATGAGCGATATGGTTATTCCACTCCATCCCATCGCGATCATCTCGCTCGATCCACCATGGGCTGTCCGGCCACTTCGTCTCAGCCATTGTCTTGCTCCAGCTTGGTACGCTTTCTTTCCCAATATCTCTGTTTAGTCTTCTCTCTGTCACAAGCGCGGCATTGGCGACGCCCTTGATAAATACGGGTATTTTCATCATCGTATGGATGGCCACGTGGGCAGTGGGTTTTGTTCCTGTTGAATTGTCCCGCAACCTTTGGCGCAAGCCCACGCCGCACGTTGATTAGTCTCGTGACCGCCTCTAGATGCCATGGGTTCACGCATTTCCGATTGCGACACAGATGATCTATCTCCAATCCCGTTGGGATCGGACCTCGGAACATTTCATAAGCAACCCTATGAGCCCTGCTCTTTCTAAAAGCTCCATACCCGCTGCGCCCGACTTGTCCGGCTATCCAATTCCAGCATCCACGGATCGGGTCTTCCTCAATTTTTGCCATGAAGCTCTCTTTGAAGGAGATCATTCGTCACCGCCTACCTTGGTGAGGATGGCGCGCACCTTATCGAGCGCGTGACCAAGAGTTCCGCCGTCAAGATGGTAGATGGTGTCGTCTCCGACGATCGACTTTTGAGGACCATGCGGCGGATCAGACAAAAACGCTTTTTCCGCTAACTTGAGCGCCTCTTTCATCTCCCCGACCACTCCCGCCTCAAGGGCTTCTGTGGGGATGGTGGCGGTGGCATTGACAGCAGCGACTATGCGGCGGGCTTCACCTTCGTAATCAATGTCTTCGACTGTCAAAAGGCCTGCCGTATGCTGTTGCTTGGTCATGTCAGGCGGCCTCGCCGTACTGCTCCGCCCACTTCTCGTCGATGGC
>Ga0224508_10002411_pt1 | contig 15883 bp, 16 predicted proteins | sample SF_Jan12_sed_USG_4_FD_170157 | JGI IMG/M metagenome (GOLD analysis project Ga0224508, IMG submission 170157) | Sediment microbial communities from San Francisco Bay, California, United States - SF_Jan12_sed_USGS_21 | ecosystem: Environmental > Aquatic > Marine > Sediment | place: USA... | reverse complement strand
GAACCGTTGCGCTCCGATTCACGGGTGGTTAGAGTACATTGACCCGTACGGAGCCGTACGCCAAGGAGAATTCAAATGCAACACCGGAAGACCGCAATATTGCTCAGCTTGTTCGTGATCGTACCGCTCATCTCGACCGGCTGCGTGAGCAAGAAAGCCTTTAGGGGCAGTGTTGACGAGACCGCAGCGCGGATAGACTCCGTCGAAAGCGGGGTCGAAGCCAATGAACGCCGCGTTGGCGATATGAAAACCGATACCGACTCGAAGATCGCCGCGCTTGAAGGCCGTGCAACCGAAGCGGTCAAGCTCGGCACCGCCGCCGCCAGTAAGGCCGCCGAGGCTCAAGAAACCGCGGCCCGCGCGGCCCGTGGCCGTTTGCTGTGGAGCGTTACGCTCTCCGACGACCGGGTCAAGTTTTCATTCAACCAGGCTGAGCTCCCCGGTGCAGCCCGGCAGGCGCTCGACGAACTGGCCGGGAATATCAAGGCCTACGGCAAAGCCGTCTACGTCGAGATCGAGGGTCACACCGACAGCACCGGAAGCAATGAATACAACTACACCTTGGGTCTGCGACGCGCGACCGCCGTACGTGACTACCTGCACCAGGCCGGTGGTATTCCTCTGCACGCCATGAACACGATCTCGCTAGGCGAGAGCAGCCCCGTGTCGGACAACTCCACGTCCGATGGCCGTTCGCAAAACCGGCGCGTCGTGGTACGAGTGCTCGAGTAGTTCCACACGCAAGAAACCGATCGTAGAAAGCCCCGCCGTCACGGCGGGGCTTTTTTGTGCCCACCCGGCATGCTCCTTGCAGCTACTCATGGCGAAGGAGCATGCCATGACACTCAAGAAAGCCACTATGTTGAGCAATCTTCGCTCCCGTCTTATGGACGGCTCGGTGTTGATTCTGCTCGCGGCATTACTCATTCTCGCTGCGGCCTACGGATAGATGTCCTGCCCGGAGGTCCACTCTGTCATCGTAGGGCGACACTCGTTCGCCCAAAAACACTCTGATTCCCCCAAATAACCAAGACTCACAATTGGCCCGGTGCTTGCAATTCTTCCGTTTCGACTTAACCATGCGGAGGATGCAATGAAACGATCACGGTTGTCCTTAGTCGTCTGTTTGACCCTTCTTACTCTCGGGTTGCCCGCACTCGCGGGGCACCGCTCCAGGCAACCCGATCGTTCCGCGCAGTTTCGACTGGGTGGATTCTTTGTCGATGGAGATAGCGATTTCTGGATCGACAACGAAAGCGTTTTTACGCTCGACGCGTCCGATTTCGACGGCACGCAGTTCGGGATGACGTATTCACACTCGTTCAACCGCCACTTCAATCTCGACGTCAACGCCGACTTCTACGACGAGACGGTCGTATCCGAGTACCGAGATTTCGTCGATGGTTCGGGTTTCCCGATCTTCCACGACAGTACGCTGCAAACGACGCCGTTAACCGTCGGCGTCCGCTTTCTGCCGTTTGGTAGTTCCAACCGAGGAAGCAAACCGGTGTTCTTTTTGGGCGCGGGCGGCGGTATCAACTTCTGGAGATACGACGAGATCGGCGAGTTCATCGATTTCGACGACCCGGCGAATCCGACCGTCTTCGGCGAATTCACGGAACGCGGTGAAGCCTTCGTCAAGTACGGTGTCTGCGGTATCGAGTTTCCGTTGGCCGATGGGTTCAACCTCGGTTTCGAAGCGCGGTACTTCCGTTCCGACGACGAATTCGAGGGAGACTTCCGCGGCCTAGGCACCCTGGACATGAGTGGCGTCGCCGCCTCGGTTTCGGCCAACTGGCGCTTCTAGGAGCGTCGACAGCCCTGCTAGTGACCCTCGACCCACTTCGAGGAGTCGCCGCGGCGCAGGGGGCGAGGAGCCTCCTGCGCCGTTTCGCCGGCGCCGAGTTGCTCGATCGCGGCGTCGGTCCGCTCGAGCCGCCGAGCGGCTTCCTCCCACTGGCGTTGCGCGCGCCCCAGATGCGTCCCCACGAGATCGAACGTCTCCGTGAAACGATCCAAGCGTAGCTGTGCATCGCCGACCCGTTCCATGATTTCCCGCGCGCGGCTCTCGATCGTCAAACCGCGCAAGCCCATCACGATCACTTGTAGGTAGGCGTAGAACGACTGCGGGGAAACCGGAACGACCTTGCGGGTCAGCGCGTACTGGAACAAGTCCAACCCGTCGCCATCATCCTGCCGGATGATTTCCTGATAGACCCCTTCGGCCGGGATGTACATCATGGCGAATTCGTAGGTCCCCTCGGCCGGTCGAATGTAGCGCTCGGCGATGGCATCGATATGTTTCTTTACGTCAGTTCGGAAACGGCGCAACGCCAGCCTCTCCCCCGACGGGTCGTCGAGTTCCGTCGCCCGCCGGAGGCGTTGGAAGTTCTCGAGCGGGAACTTTGAATCTACGGGCACCAGCCCATCGCCCAGCCGGAGCACCGCATCCACGCGCTCGCCTCCCTTGAAGGCGTACTGCAGATCGAAATGGGCCTGGGGTAACACCTGGGCCAGCAATTCGGAGAGCAGGTACTCGCCGATCCCGCCTCGCACCTTCGGCGAGCGCAACATTTCCTGGAGGCCTTGAAGATCGCGCGCCGCCTGATGGACCGCCTTCACCTGAACCCGAACTTCGCCGAGCCCCCGGCTCACGTCCCCCACGACCCGTTGAGTTTCTTCGAGCCGGCGGTCGATCTCGGTGCGCCCCGACTCCAGGCTGGCGCGCAACTGCTCGCGAAGGGCGTCGAGTTGTTGTTGCATCAAGACCAGCGCCGGGGCCGTATCTTCTTTCCCCAACGCTTCGAGTTGCCGGGACAATCGGCCAAGGAACCAGAGACCGCCAACAATTGCGGCGGCTAGCAGGACGGTCAGGGCGATCAACGCGATGGTCACGCGTCTAGGATAGCAAGTTCAGCAGGGTTTATTCGTCGTCCGGCGTTTCGCGGCCGAGAAGCTCACCGACCTTGCGGATCAGTTCATCCCCGACATTCATGCCCTTGATCACGATATCGTCCGCGCCGAACGACTGAAGCTCGTCCCACGAATCCCCGTACATCTCCGATTCGTCCCGCGCGGTATAGATCAGCACGGGGCAAGGCTTAGCCTTCAACTCGCGAAGCAAGTCCAGGCCACCCTCGCCACCGTCGAGCGTCAGGTCGAGAATCATCAGATCGATTCCACCCTGACCCAGTATCGCGAGCCCTTCGCCCTTCGTCGATGCAGTCTTGACTTCGTACTCGCCATCGAGGGCCTCTCCGGCGATCTCACGGAAGTAGGTCATGTCCTCGACGACAAGCACCGTCGGTCGCGGGGCGGCGCTGCGCGCGCGCGCCTGGGTCTCCGCTCGCGGCTTGAAGTGCAGGCTGCAACGCGGGCAGACAATCTCATCCACGGTGGCGACTGCGGAAGCGCCTGTGGCGACGACGGTAGCGGGCGCAGTGACGGCGCCGGGAGCCTGCACTTCCCGGTGTTCCGCGACGACCGAAGGTTGGGATCCGTCATCACGGAGTTCGCGTCCGCACCCGGGGCAGGGCAGTCCTGCCTCGATCACCTCCGCCTCGACGAGGTATCCCCCATCGCAATTCCGGCAGCGGACTTCGACCTTCATCGAGCGGCCCTCCGCTCGGTGGTCAGCCAACGCATCGGGTCAACGCGTTTGTCGTTCAATCGGATTTCGAAGTGGCAGTGATCCGCCGTTGCGTTTCCCGTCCGGCCGACTCGAGCGATCGATTGGCCTTGCTTGACTCTCTCGCCGAGCCGTACGAGTAACGCCGAGCTATGGGCGTAGAGGGACTGCATCCCGCCGCCATGCTCCAGGATCACGGTCTTACCGTAACCGCGAAGCCCGGCGCCCGCGTATACGACCCGCCCGCCACGGCTGGCGAGGACCGGCCGGCCGGCCGGGGCCTTGATGTCGATCCCGCCATGACGATGGGTCCGTCGCGGGACGCCGTAGCCGGACACCAGCGTGCCGCTGCGCACAGGCCAGATCCACTCGCCCGCCGTGGCGACAGGCCCCGGGACATGAACCTCGACGTCGAGCCGAGCGGTCACGTCCGGGATCCAGACCATGTCGTCCGCAGAAATCCTGGAGGGATCCAGGATCCCGTTGGCCTCGACGATACGCTCGACCGCGATCCCGTAGGTTTGGCTGATCCGCCACAACGTTTGTCCGGGCAAGACACGATGGAACACACCGGTGGGAGCCGGCTCGCTGTCGACGACGGCGACCGTAATCGGCGTGGTGGCCGGTTCGACCATGACGACAGCCGGTCGGGCAGCCACCGTACAACTACAAAAAAGGCAAAAGACTGCGGCCAGCCCGCTGCACACAATGCGTTGAACATATGGAAAATTACAAATTTCCATATATCAATCATAAGGCCGGACGCTCCCGATGGCCAGCACCCAATTTCCTTTTCAAACCAGGCACCGCCTCGGTCCCGTTTCGGTCATAATCGCCGCTGACCCGCACGGACAAGGTCGAGCTTTCAAAAAGGACACGCTATGGGCACCATCAAGGTGGATTTTGGCAAGGGCATGCGGCCACCGGAGATCAATCCCAGGATCGTTGGGATCGTTGCCGCGATTTTATTCGGCCTGGTGCTGATCACCCGAACCGTGGTGATCGTCGAACCGGAAGAGGTCGCGCTGATCATGCGGTTCGGCGAGTACCAGCGAACACTTCAATCGGGGTTCCATTTCAAACTCCCGTTGATCGAGGCAAAGATCCGGGTTCCGGTCGAGCGACAGCTCAAGCAGGAGTTCGGTTTCCGCACCGCTCAAGCAGGTCGGCGAACGACCTACGAGTCGGGCGACTTCCTGGGCGAGTCGTTGATGCTGACCGGCGATCTCAACGTCGGCGTGGTGGACTGGATCACCCAGTACCGGGTGAGCGATCCGTACAAGTACACATTCAAAGTGCGTGATGTACCGAGCACGTTCCGAGACATGAACGAGGCTCTGATGCGCACCGTGATCGGGGATCGCAGCGTGACCGAGGTGCTGACGATCGGCCGCGACGAGATCGCCTCGGAAGTCGAAGTTCGTCTTCAAGAATTGTGCGATCAGTACGAGATGGGAATCAAGGTCGAACAGATCGTCTTGCAGGACGTAAATCCTCCGGACGAGGTCAAACCTTCGTTCAACGAGGTCAACCAGGCGCAGCAGGAACGCGAACGCATGATCAACGAGGCCCGTTCGGAGTTCAACCGCGTGATTCCAAGGGCGCGCGGTGAGGCGCAGCAAACGATCCAAGAGGCTGAAGGGTATGCCGCGGATCGCGTCAATCGTTCCGAAGGTGATGCGGCTCTGTTCCGCGAGGTGCTCGCCGCATACCGCCGAGCACCCGATGTCACGAGGCGGCGTATCTATCTTGAGACGATGCAAGAAATTCTACCCAAGGTAAAACGAAAGGTTGTGTTGGACGATTCACTGAAGGGCTTGCTGCCGCTCCTTTCGCTCGATGGCGCGGTGAAGCAATGAAGTCGGCACAAATGGGTATCCTGCTGCTTATCGTCCTGGCGCTCATCGTGGTCGGTCTCTCGGCATACATCGTTCAGGAAACGGACCAGGTCATCATCACGCGTCTCGGCAAACCGGTCCGCGAGGTCACCGATCCGGGGCTGAAGGTTCGCGTTCCTCTGATTGAAAAAGTGATTCGCGTCGAAAAGAGGTTCCTGGAATGGGATGGGGATCCGAACCAGCTTCCGACCCGGGACAAGCGATTCATCTTCGTTGATACGTACGCGAGATGGCGCATTACCGACGCCACCAAGTACTACCAGCGTTTGCGTGACGAGTACGGTGCGCAGTCGAGGCTCGACGACATCCTCGATGGCGAGACGCGCAATACGGTGGCCAAACACGACTTGATCGAGGTCGTCCGAACGAGCAACCGAGAATTCGCCATGACCGCGGAACTCGGTGGGGAGCAAAACGAGCCGTTCGCGAAGATTGTGGACGGCCGGGACAAGCTCGCGGCCGAAGTGCTCGCCTCCGCCAACCAAGCCGCCATAGAACTCGGCATCGAGGTGCTCGACTTCCGGTTCAAGCGGATCAACTACGTTCCCGAGGTTCGTCGCGAGGTCTATTCGCGGATGGTTTCGGAACGTAACCGAATCGCCGAACAGTTCCGTTCGGAAGGCGCGGGAGAATCGGCGCGCATCAACGGTGAGCGCGAGCGCGAGCTGGCAAACATCACCTCGGAGGCCTACCGCGAGGCCCAGGCGATCAAGGGTCGTGCCGACGCGAAGGCGGCGGACATCTATGCCAAGGCGTATAGCGGTGATCCGGAGTTCTATCGTTTCCTGAAAACGATGGAAGCGTTCCATGACACGATCGACGCCGACACGGTTTTGCTGCTCAGTACGGATGGCGAGTTCCTGCGCTACCTGGAGCGTTCGAAGTAGCGGTGATTCTCGACGCCTGCACCCGCATCCGGCAGCCGGCCGTGTTGGCCACCGTGGTACGCGTGCAGGGGTCGGCCTACCGGCGTCCCGGCGCACGGATGCTCATCGCCGCCGACGGAGGCACCACCGGTATGGTTTCCGGAGGTTGTCTCGAAACGGATCTGGCCGAGCGCGCGAAGGAAGTCTTGCGCGCCGGTGGATCGCAGACGGTGGTCTACGACATGCGCTCGCCGGATGACATCGTCTGGGGCCTGGGCCTCGGCTGCGACGGCGAGATTCGAGTGCTACTCGAGGCGCTCGACCCCGAGACGTTGCCACCATGGTGCACGTTCGCCGTGGAGAGCCGCGCCCGACGCGGCCACGCAGCGATCGCGACGGTCTTCGGCGCGCCCGACCCCGAACGGATCGGACGTCGATGTTGGATCGATGATCGGGGAAGACGTGGGGGGACGAGCGGTATCAAGGACCTCGACGCGCGAATGTTCGGTGCCGTCGAGGAGGCGCTGCGCGAAAAACTGTCGCGAAACCACACGTGGGAAACGGCGGTCGGCGTCTGCTCCGGGTTGGTCGAAGTCTTCCGACCACGCGTGCAGTTGCACCTGTTCGGTGCAGGTGCCGACGCCGTGCCTTTGGTCGAACAGGCGGCTGCCCTCGATTGGTGCGTTAGTGTCTATGACCACCGCGAACCGTTCGTGGATTCTGCGCGATTCCCACGGGCGACCGAAGTTCGCTGTGTCGACTATGGGAGTTTCGAGATCGACCGGTTGAGTATCGACGGGCGCAGCGCGGTGCTGTTGATGACCCATCACTTCCTGCACGATCGCACACTGCTGGAGCGACTGATCGAGGCACCCGCGGCGTATCTCGGGGTCCTGGGACCGCGCCGTCGCCGGGAGCGTTTGCTCGAACAACTGGCCGTCGATGGGATCGAGACATCACGACAGGCGCGTAGCCGGCTGTACGGACCCGTCGGATTCGACATCGGATCCGAAACGCCGGAGGAGATCGCTCTGTCCGCGATTTCGGAAATCCAGGCGGTGATCAGCGGGCGGGACGGCGGATCCCTGACCGAGGTCAACCGCCCGCTCCACGACTGGCCGCCATGATTGCGGCACTCGTGCTGGCCGCCGGAGCGTCGCGGCGTTACGGCTCTCCCAAACAATTGTCCACGCAGGACGGCGAAACGTTGGTTCGTCGCACGGCGCGATTGGCGTTGGAGTCGGGTTGTTCACCGGTTCGCATCGTCGTCGGCGCGCACGCCGAGCGCGTTGGCCGCGAACTCGAGGATCTCCAGGGCGTCGACGCGATCCATCACCCGGGCTGGGAGAACGGGATAGGAAGCTCTATCGCCACCGGTATACAAACTTTTTACAACGAACCCTCGATCCGGGCCGTCGTGCTCCTGACTTGCGATCAGACCGCCCTCGACCGCATCGTGTTGAGTCGTTTGATCGACGCCTTCGACGACGTTCCGTGGCGGACCGTCGCCTGCGTCTACGCCGAAACCGTGGGCATCCCAGCCTTGTTCGAGCGCCGTTGGTTCGAACGCCTCGGTGAGTTGAGGGGCGACCGGGGGGCCAAGGCCTTGCTGCTCGAAAAACCGGATCTTCGTCGCGAGATCGATTGGCCCCAGGGCGCCATCGACCGAGACCGCAGGCGCGACCCCGGGGGCTGACCTATAATGAACCTTCAATCGAGAGGTTTTTTCATGCGCCAGAGTTCCGTCCTGCTTTTGATGGCCGTCGTTGCGCTGCTGGCAGCCGCGCCTTCAACTGCCCAACGTCAACCCGTCGACCCGGTTCTCCCCGGCGAATCGTTTCCGGCGGAAACGTTTCAGAACTTCAACACACAGGCTGGCGGGCCGGAAGCGATTGACCTCGCCGCGAGCCTGGGGCAACGGGCCATTATTTTCGTTTACTGGATCGCCGGGCACCCGCGCGCCGACGAGACGTTGAAGCAGGTCCAAGAAATTGCCGGCCAACTGCCGGCAGATCGTGCGGTCGTGTATGGCATCGCGACTCCGCGACCGGGGCGCGCGAAAACGGAGATCGTAGCTCAATTGACCAAGCTTGCGATCAAGTTTCCGGTCCTGGACGATTCCAACTTCATCCTCGGCAGGCAGCTAAACGTGCAGAGCGCACCCAACATCAGCATCGTCGATAGCTCGGGAAAACTGCGCTTGGCGAATGGCGCCAGCTTGCAGCAAGTGATCGGTTACGAACAGACCGTTCAATCCGCGATCGAGAAGGTGGGCAAGACCGGTGAGGTCGGGAGCTACGGCTATCTCGAACGTTACTACCCGGTCAACGAATTGATCGGTAAGGAATGCCCGGATTTCAAGGCGCCGTTGCTCAGCAACAGCGTCGAACAGCGCATGTCGAGCCTGATCAAGAAAGACCACGTCAACGTTCTGATCTTTTGGTCGGTGAACTGCCAGCATTGTCGCCGAGAACTGCCTCTCATCAACGCCTGGCTGCGTCAGAATCAGGATGGCCTGAACGTGATTTCCGCCGCGGGGGTTGCCGACGACGTAACCAAGAAGCGTACGAAAGAGTTCTGCGACGTCAACAAATTTGTGTTCCCGACCCTGGTCGATCACGACATGAAGATCAGTACGCTTTACCAGGTCACCTCCACGCCGACGATCCTGTTCATCGGCCCCAACGGAGTGGTCGACTCGGTTCTGCTTTCGACCAGCGAGAACTTCGGGGCGATCATGACGAAGAAAAAGAAAGAAATCCTCGGAAGCTGAAGAGCCGCTAGCTCGACTCCGTCAATCCTCGTTCGACAATCTGAGGTAAAGAGTCAAAACTGGGGACGGCCTTGGCGTTCTTGGGGTCCCGCCGATCTACCCAGATCCAATCCACACCCGCCGCTTGCGCGCCCACTCCGTCAAGTTCGGGAGAGTCGCCCACGTGTAAAGCTTCGGATGGAGCGATGCGCATTCTTTCGAGGGCGCGATTGAAGATCTCCGCATCCGGTTTTTCGACCCCTTCGAGATGAGAAACCACGACCGTCTCAAACCAACCGTCGAGACCGAGTACGTTCAAAACGTTATCCAGACGAGAATCCCAGTTGGAGACGACGGCGAGGCGAATGCCTTGCCCGCGGAGCGTTTCGAGAGCCGGTTCGACATCGTCAAAGACTCGCCAGACGTCTGCGCTCCCAAAGCGGTCTAGTAGAAGCCTCAGCGCCTCGATCGTCAGTCGATCTCCGATGATCTCGCCCGTGGCCAACTCGACCGCGCGCTGGACGAAGCGGCACCAGTAGCCGTTTTCCCCGTTTTCAAAATGGCTGTAACGATCGGCCCCGGCGGGGATCATACGGTTCATCTCGTTCCATGTCGCATGAACCGCGTCGTTGAACCGTGCACCGTCGCAACGCACGCCGAATTCCTCGAATACTTCCGCGTACGTTTCGCCAAACGATACCCGCGGCCCAATCAGCGTGCCGCCGACATCCATGAATACCACGGGATAACGCAACGGGATCTCCACCGAATCTCGAAGGCGACAAAAAGGGGCCTCCCCGAAGGGAGGCCCACCGTAACCGACGAAACGGTTATGTTATTCGGAAATCTCGAACGTCGTGGCGTCGAAGTCGGGATTGACCGCGATCGTATTTGTCGCAACCGTCGCGATTTCTTGCCCATCGAAACGCATGAGGCGCTTGTGCGGCAAGTTGTATCCACTCACGTCGCGATAATCCGAGTAGACGACGATGATTTCGCCTGGGGTTCGCTGCATGGGGTGTTCCCCCTGGTACGTCTGGCTGATGATCTTCCCAGCGTCGTCCACGCAAAGGACGGATTCGATCCCGCTAAAGCTTACGGAGACGACGTTGCAGGGGGTGCCATTCATCTCGCTGGTACCGCCTGCCACCGCCTCCGCGTCGTCGGCGTGGCCGACCAGGAACAGTAGTTCGCGGTTTAGATCCTCGAGTTGCGTGCCGACCTGATCCTCGGGGAACGGTTGCTTCTGTCCGCCCGCAATGACCAATCCGCGATTCCCGTTGATCAGGAGGGTTTGTTCGCCCATTGGCGTCGTGAAGGTCTGACGCATTTTGTCGGGAAGCTGGATCGAGACCCGCCGGCCCAGGGACATCGTCTGGCCACCCATGGTGAGTGCAATCGTATAATCTCCGTCAACCGAAGTTGCCGGAGAATTGGCGCCGTTGATGTGCTGCGCGGAACGCGCCAGCAACTCCTTGCCCGCGGCAACGGTTTCGGCGTTACGGGCCATCTTCGGCCCCGTGCTTTTCGGTGCGGGGATCGTAATGTCCACGACGTTCACGGTACCGAAATCCGAGACCGGCCGGTCGAAGTCTTCGGACTTACCAACGACGAGCGTAACCAGTTTGTCGGGATGGATGTATTTCTTGGCGACTCGCGCGACGTCATCCTTGGTCACCTTTTCGATTCCGCTTCGATAGCGCTCAAGGAAGTCGGCCGGGTAGCCAAAGTAAGCGTACGTCAACTGCTGTCCGAGGATCTGACGCTTCGACGTCGAGTTGAAAACGAACGAGTTGAGGATCGACTCCTTGGAACGGGCCATCTCGTTATCGGTCGGTGGGGACGCCAGGATACTGTCGATCTCCACACGCAACGCATCGATCGATGCGGCCATCGTTTCCGATTTGGTCGACAGCGCGACGGAGAAAATTCCCTTCCGGACGTATCCCGACCCGATGGTGCCGCGCACGTTGTACGCCAGACCCTTCTCGGAGCGCACGTTGCTGAAAAGACGCGCCGAGAAGCCGCCGCCAAAGATCTCGTTCATCACCTGGACGGCGTAGTAATCCGGATTGTCCCTACGGATTCCCCGGTGCCCGATCCGGACGTACGCCTGGGTCACATCGCTCTTCTCGACGAAATGAACACCCGGTTCCGGTTCGTTCACGGCAATTTCCGGCAGTTCGGCCGCGGGGCCCTTGGGCCAGTCCGCAAATGCGGCTTCGATCTTTCGCTTTATCGAACTGCTGTCGAAGTCACCGACGACTCCGAGCATGACGTTGTTCGGGTGATAGTAGCGATTGTGCCAGCTAACCAGGTCATCTCGTGTGATCGACGCCACGGTGGCGTACTCGACCAATTGGGTGAGCGGCGAATCCGCGCCGTAGATCAGCCGCGAGAACTCGCGACCGGCGATTCCACCGATGTCATCGTTACGCCGAGCGATGTTCGTCTTCGTCTGCTGTTTGGCAAGCTCCAGTTTGTCCTCGGAAAAAGCCGGGTTGCGCAACACATCGGCAAAAACCGCGAGTACGTCATCGAAGTCTTCCTTGAGACAGTTCATCGACGCCGACCCGAAGTCGCCGCCCATCCCGGTCTCGACGAACGCGGCCCGGCTCTCCAGATAATCGTCGATCGAGTCCCCGTCCATCGACTTGGTACCGCCTTCGCGCATCACCTGCCCAACGAAGCCGGCTAGACCGCTCTTGTCCGCCGATTCGTAGTTCGATCCCGTGCGGATACGGCCCGTCACGCTGATCAACGGAAGTTCGTGGTCTTCCATCAGGAAAATTTGTAATCCGTTGGCCAAGGTGTGCACTTCCGGACGCGGGACCTGCCGATCGGGAAGTTTGGGGTATTTGATATCGCGATGATCCTTGACCTGGGCCCCGATTGGGATCGCCACTAGGACCGTGACGGCCAGCGCAATCAACGTCGAACGAACTTTCAGGTTTTTCATGATTGATCGTCCCCCTCTAGTTGGCGTCGTCGGTGACGATCATGCCGACTGTACGATTTGTTTTAACGAAGGTCTCGTTGGCGACACGCAGGATGTCCTCCGCAGTAACCGCTTCGATCTTGTCGACCTGGCTGAAGATTTCACGCCAATCGCCGAACTGGGCGTGGGCGGTGGCGAGTTGAGAGGCGATGCCGCCGTTGCTTTGCAAACCACGGATCAATCCGGCCTTAGCCTGAGTCTTCACCATTTTTAATTCGTCTTCCGAGACGGGGTCGGTCTTGAGCCGTTTGATTTCTTCGCGAATCGCCGCCTGGATGTCCTCGTTCGAACTATCCGGTGTCGGTACGGCAAAGAACAACATCAGCGTAGGGTACTTGTCGCCGGGAAGACCGTTGAACGCGCCCGCGAACGCGGCAATCTTCTTATCCCGTACGAGACTGCGATAAAGCCGCGAAGTTCGTCCGCTCGAGAGAACGTCGGAAATCGCATTGAACACGGCATTATCTCGATGCGTCGCTGCCGGACGGTGGTACGCCTCGGCGTACAAAGGCTGGGATGCGTCAGGCATGACCACCGTTTTTTCGGCAGGCTGCGGCGGCTCGATCGTACGCAACGGGGCGGGTTTATCCCGTTTCGGAAGCCTTCCGAAATACTTACGCAGCATCGGGAGCGCCTTCTTGGAGTCGATGTCACCGACCACGGCCACCGTGATGTTCGCCGGCACGTAATGCTTGGTGTAGAAGGCGTTGGCGTCTTCACGGGTGAATCGCTTTAAGTCGCTCATGTAGCCTACGGTGGGCATCCCGTAAGGGTGCGCGATGTAGGCGACGCTGATGAACTGTTCGATCAAGCGACCGATCGGGCTGCTCTCGGTCCGCATCCGCCGCTCTTCCTGCACTACATCGCGTTCGCGATAGAACTCGCGTAACACAGGATCGAGAAAGCGCTCGCTTTCGAGATAGGCGAACAGTTCGAGTTTGTTCGCCGGCAACGCGTAAGTGTATCCCGTGATATCGGCGTTGGTGAACGCGTTCAACCCGGCCCCGCCGTTGCGGTCGATGATTTCGCCGAACTCATTCTTCGCCACGAGATCACCGGCCTTGTCCTGGGCGGACTTGAGTGCGGCCTTGAGAGTGGTTAGTTTCGTCTCGTCCGCAGCGCCGGGTTTGTCCCGCTCGAGGGCGAACGCGTGGTAGGCCCGGTCGACTTCGGACATGGCCCGAAGTTCGGCTTTGTAGTCCTTGGTACCGACCTTGGACGTGCCTTTGAACGCCATGTGCTCGAACATGTGCGCCAGACCGGTGATGCCGTTGACCTCGTTGGCCGAGCCAACGTTCACGTGCGTGAAAAACGAAACGACCGGCGCTGTCTTTCGTTCGTACAGCATCAGCGTAAGGCCGTTGTCGAGTGTCTCGATGGTCAGGTTCTTGCCGAACTCTTCCACGTTCTGTGCCGACGCCTGGGGTATCGCCCCCAGGGAGAGCACGGCGACTACGAGCAAAAGAACGAATCTTCGCGTCATCGTGGGACCCCTTCATCTCTGTTTGATAAGGTTGAGCGGAGGACGCCCCGATGCGCCCGCCGCCACACATCTTGTACGGGTTGGCTTCGGTGCCGGTTACGGCTCGAAACGCCCTAAAACCGTGCCCGACTAGGTTGACCTGGACGATCGGTTCTCACAAGCGCAACAAAATTGTTGCTGTGGTCCATCATGCTGTTTGACGACGGCCAATCGTTCACCGGTTTTCCTCCCGGAGGTTTCGACGTTTTTTCGATCGCCCACCGGGAGGAACGCCGTCGCGCCATCATTGCCGCTTTTCACCCACCGCTCGAGGCCCTCGGTGATCTGGTGATACGGCGCCTGGAAAAGGACAGTTCGAGAAAACTCCACCCGCATCTCCCCCAGTTGAACTGGCCGCCCGGCTACCAACCCTTTTGCACGTGGCTGGCGTTTTCTTTCGAATCCCACGGCTACCAGGACGGCCCGCAACTCAACCTCGGTATCCACGCCGATCACCTCACGATCCGTCTGGGTTGGGACACGAGGCCGGACCTCTTCGGCCGCTTCGAGTTTCTCTGCCGCCACGGTGGGCTGGACCGATGGTTGACCGATTGCACCGCCGAACATGCGATGAAGATCCGTGTGTACGCTGCCGCACGGTGGCCGCAGGGGTCACGGCTGACCTTCGAAACCGTGACCGACGTCGCGGGCTCCTTCGACGAGGTGAACCGGCGTGGTGTGTGGTGGGAGATCGGACGGCGGTTCGATCTTCCCGACCAGTCCGAGTTCGTGTCATCGCCCGAGTTCGGTCACACGACGATCGATTCGTTTGCCGCGTTGCTGCCGCTCTACGAACGGATCGTCGGCAGTGCCTACGGATAGAGGATCAGCGCGAATGCTCAGTTCGGGACTTCCCCGACGAAATCGACGACGGCGATCGTCGTTTCAACGGTGACGACCTGGAACGGGTTGACTGGGGTCGCACAATTGCCCAGGTCCGGAAGCGCGAGGACAGCGACTTCGACCACGGGAAGCGTGTTGAGCCCGTCGACGCGGGTCCGCACGTTCAGGATCGCATCCACGAAGTTGAAACACCCGGTTCCCTGGGCTCCCCAGAACACCGCAATCAAAATGTTTTCCGAGAAATCGAGCACCGGAGCGGGGCCGGCGAGCGGTGCGTGCTGCAGCCAGAACGCATCCCAGGTCGCCTGATCCTTGAACACTTCCGTCCCGGGCGAGCTGACCTGCAGAGGCTGCGCCGCGTTGAAATCGGTGAAGATCAGAGGGAAGTACTGCACTTGTGTGGTCGGGTCGTTGATCTCGCACGCCATCGAACCCAGAACAAGCGTGCACGCCACCACGAGATGAATCGTCTTACGCTTCATGCCGCCTCACGATCACCATCGACAAGTCGTCCCCGGGTCGCAAACCATCAAGGAAGCGGTCGATCTCGGCCAGCACGAGGTGCCCGGCGGTCTCGGGTTCGACGTTGCGCAGGCTGGGCACCAGAGACTCCAACCGCGCGAGGCCGAACTCTTCGGAATCGTGATTCTCGGCCTCCGTGACTCCGTCGGAGTAGATCAACAGAGTCTCCCCCGGTTCGAGGTTCAGCGAAGCCTCCTCATATTGCGATCCTTCGAGCATCCCCAGCGGCACCGAGGAAGCGCCGAGACGCTCGATCCGGTCCGACCGGATCGCCAGCGCGGGGTTGTGGCCCGCGTTGACGTAACGAACGGAACCCGAGTCGTGCTGTAACTCGGCGTAGAACAGGGTCGCGAAGCGGTTCGAGATCCCATCGCGCACCATCGTCTCGTTGACGCGCGCGGCCAGATCGTCGAGCGACGCGGCGTGTATCGACAGCGCCCGCAACGTGGCTTGCAGCTGGGCTGATAGCAACGAGGCACCGAGCCCCTTGCCGGCAACGTCGCCCAACACGACCGCATGACGGAACCCATCCAACTCGATGTAATCGATCAGGTCGCCGCCGACATCGTTGGCCGGTCGCGAGATACTCCACACGGACCAGCCCGGGAGATCCGGGTGGTTGCGTGGGAAAAGCATGACCTGAACCTGCCGTGCGATCTGGATTTCGTCCTTGGCGACCAACTTGTCCTTCAACTCGAGCATCAAGACGATCAGCAATATTACGAAACCCCACGGTCGCAGTTCGTGTTTGAGGTTGAATCCGAGCGCATCCACACCGAACCCGGTTTTGCCCAACACGGTGAAGACGCATGCAACCAGAAGAGCGACACGGCGCCCGGGTGACAGTTTGGTCA
>Ga0224508_10002410_pt1 | contig 15885 bp, 13 predicted proteins | sample SF_Jan12_sed_USG_4_FD_170157 | JGI IMG/M metagenome (GOLD analysis project Ga0224508, IMG submission 170157) | Sediment microbial communities from San Francisco Bay, California, United States - SF_Jan12_sed_USGS_21 | ecosystem: Environmental > Aquatic > Marine > Sediment | place: USA... | reverse complement strand
TCTTTGGGTTTGGCGTTTCTGCATTGATGGGCACGGCGTTCTATAGCGTGCAGCGTACCTGCCATATTCCGCTGTATGCACCGAAGCTCGCCTGGTTCTGCTGCTTCGCATGGCAGATTGGTGTGCTACTCGGTGGCCTGTCGCTGCTCGCGGGCTGGAATGGCGCAAAGGAATATGCAGAACTGGAATGGCCGTTCGATATCGCGATCACTGTTGTCTGGGTTTGTTTCGCAATCGTGTTTTTTGGCACGATCGCGAAACGCCGCATTAAACCAATATATGTGTCGAACTGGTTTTACGGCGGGCTGATCATCGTCATCGCAATGTTGCACATCGTAAACAGCCTCGCGATTCCGGTGACGATTTCAAAATCCTATTCGCTGTTCGCGGGTGCGCAGGATGCCATCGTGCAATGGTGGTACGGCCACAATGCTGTCGGCTTCCTGTTAACGGGTGGTTTCCTCGGCATGATGTACTACTTCCTGCCGAAGCACGCCGATCGCCCGATCTGGAGTTACCGGCTTTCAATCGTCGCGTTCTGGGCGTTTACCTACAGTTACATCTGGGCTGGTCCGCATCATTTGCATTACAACTCGATTCCCGAATGGGTCCAGTCACTGGGTATGGTGATGAGCCTGGTCTTGCTTGCGCCATCATGGGCAACAATGATCAACGGCATCATGACCGTGTCAGGCGCCTGGCAGAAACTGCGTACTGATCCGGCGTTGAAATTCATCGTACTGTCGCTGGCGTTTTACGGGCTTGCTACGTTTGAAGGGCCGATGATGGCGATCAGGAGCGTCAACGTTGTAAGTCATTTCACCGACTGGACGATTGGCCACGTGCATTCGGGTGCGCTGGGTTGGAATGCCATGATTACGTTCGGCACGTTCTACTTCCTGATACCTCGATTGATGGGCACCGGGCTTTACAGCGTCCGCCTGGCCAATATCCATTTCTGGCTCGCGCTTGCCGGCACCATGCTTTACGTACTCGCCATGTGGGGCGCCGGCGTATCGCAGGGATTGTTGTGGCTGAGTCTCGATGAGATGGGTGAGCTGAGTTTCAGCTTCAAAGACATCATGGCCAGCATGCCTCCTTATTATTTGCTGCGACTGGTTGCAGGACTCGTGTTCCTGATTGGTGCAGTGTTAATGACATTCAATCTTTATATGACGATCAAGGGTCGACGCACGGTGCAGGTTCAACCGCCTGCAGTGACTGCGTACCAGGTATAGCAATGAACGGTTTGGGACTTCACAAAAAGCTTGAAGAAAACACCGGGTTGCTGATTTTCGGCATTCTGTTCGTGTCCTCGATCGGCGGGCTTGTGCAGGTATTGCCGAGCATTTTCCAGGAGTCACTTAAAACGCCGGCTGAAAACACCGTTCCGTACAGTGCGGTGGAGCTGACGGGACGCGACGTCTACATTCGCGAGGGTTGCGCGGTCTGCCACTCGCAACAGGTGCGACCGTTGCTCGCTGAAGTCAGACGCTATGGTCCGTATACACGAGCCGGTGAAACCGTTTACGATCGTCCGTTTTTGTGGGGCTCGAAACGTACCGGGCCTGACTTGCATCGGGTTGGCGGCAAATATTCGGACATCTGGCATCGTTTGCACCTGATCAATCCACGCGATGTTGTCGAGAACTCGATCATGCCGGCGTATCCGTGGCTCGCGGAGCAAGACGCCAATGCGAATGATGATATTCAGTTAAAAATGATTGCGCTACGCAAACTGGGTCATCCGTATACCGATGCGGAGATCGAAGCTGCGCCGGAAGAGTTGGCAGGGTTAACGGAACTCGATGCACTGATTGTATATCTGCAGATCCTGGGAACGACCCGCAGTCCGGGAGACACGCCATGACCTTTTTCATCTTCGCAGGCGACATGCTGGTGATGCTGTTCATGGTGGTGCTGGCTGTCTGGCTATTCTGGCGATCGCCAAAATCCGATTTGGATGCGGCCGCGCGCATTCCACTAGAGGACGAACGACGCGATGGCTGATCTGCCTACAGGATTTTGGGCTGGCTGGATCGCTGTGATCACGATCGTCAGCCTGATCGGCCTCGGCTGGATGATATTCAGCGTCTATTTCTCGCCCGACGAGGGACACGAAGAGGCAGAAGGGCCCGTCTGGGACTCGAACCTTCGCGAAGGATCGAATCCGGCACCAATGTGGTGGTTCTGGCTGATCCTGGCAACGATGGTGTTTTCCGTGCTGTACCTGATGTTGTATCCGGGACTCGGCTCCTTCCAGGGCGCGCTCAAGTGGTCACAGGGCGGGCGCCTCGACGAAAGTATCGCGCAGTACGAGGCTGAGTTCGGTGGCATACGCAAGCTGGTCGCAGAAGGCCAGGTTGCAACTTTGCAGGCAGACCCGGCAATCATGGCCTCCGCGCAGCGTGTATTCGATCGCAACTGTGCCGTTTGTCACGGTTACGATGCGGCCGGGCAGGCGTTCTATTTTCCCGATCTCACCGACAGCGAGTGGCAGTGGGGTGGCAGCGAGGCGCAGATCGAGCAAAGTATTCGCAGTGGCCGTACCGCCGTTATGGTCGGCTGGGAACAGGCGCTAGGTGCAGATGGCGTGGATCGGGTCGCCGACTATGTTGGCGTTCTCGGCACCGACGCGGCTGCGGGGCATCCGGGTCAGGCTCAGTACAACACATTCTGCGTTGCCTGCCACGCTGCTGACGGCAGCGGCAATCAGGCCCTTGGCGCGCCGAGCCTGACCGACGATGTCTGGCTTTACGGCAATGACAAGGAGGCATTGGTGCATTCCATCGCAATCGGCCGGGCAGGGGTGATGCCTGCTTTCGGCGAACGCCTCGACGATACCCAGGTCAAATTGTTGGTGGCACTCCTGGCCCGACAATAGGGGACAGGGGACAGTTTACTTAATTGCCTGGCCTCGCCGGCGGCGAGGCCAGGCAATTAAGTAAACTGTCCCAATGAATCTCTGCGCTAGAATGCAGGCCGGAGGTATAAAAATGATAAACCGACGCGATTTTCTGAATGGCTGTGCCCTGAGCGTTGCCGCAGGTTCGGCAGTCTCACCTCTCGAAGCCCTGGCGCAAGGCGCGCTCAGCCCTTATGCGCTGCCAGCTGATTACTATCCGCCAACAGAGCAAGGCCTGCGTGGCAGCCATGCTGGCTCGTTCGAAGTCGCACACGACATGCGTACAGGGAAAACCTGGGACGCTGTGGACGCGGGTGACCGTACCTACGACCTGGTCGTGATTGGCGGTGGCCTCAGCGGACTTTCCGCTGCGTTTTTCTATCGCAAGCAACATGGACCCGGCGCGAAGATATTGGTCATCGACAATCACGATGACTTTGGCGGACACGCGAAGCGGAACGAATTCTGGCACGACGGACGCATGTACCTCGTTAACGGTGGAACGCTGAACGTCGAGGCGCCGTCCCAGTACAGCACCGTCGCCGCCGGGCTTCTCTGGGAACTCGGCATTGATCGCACGCGTTACTTCCAGAAAAACCGCGGCATGTTTTCAGATTATTCAGACATGGGCCTCAAAGGCAGCATGTTCTTCGACAAAGAAACCTTCGGTGAAGACAAGCTTGTCGTTGACTGGAACAACCTGCCGATCAGCGAAGCAATGAAGCAAGCGCCGTTCAGCGATCAGGTCAAGCGCGACGCAATTCGCCTTTATGAAGAAAAGAAAGATTATCTGCCTGATCTCGATGCCGCAGCGAAAAGAAAGAAACTGACGCACATGAGTTATCGCGACTTCATCACTGACGTCGCAAAATGTCATCCCGATGTCGTCAAGCTCTTCGACAGCAGCCAGTTGGGGATTTTCGTCACCGGCATGGATGCCATTCCCGCCATCTATTGCAGGGAGATGGGTTACCCGGGATTCGATGGCATGGATGTTGGCGAAATTTCGCCGGACCAGCTCGCACACGAACCCGGTGGGCAGCATGGGCGTGAGAACCAGCAACGAGCTGAAGAGGGCGATCCGGACATGTACTTCCCGGATGGCAACGCAACGATTGCACGCCTGCTGGTCAGGTCGCTAATTCCCGATGCCGTATCCGGCAAATCGATGGAAGACATCGTCACTGCACGTGTCGACTACAGCCAGATCGATAGCGAAAACAGCAATGTGCGCATTCGACTGAACAGCACTGCGATCAATGTAAGGAACATGAGTGGTGGTCAGGTAGAGACGATCTACGTCAATAACGACAAGGCATACAAAGTCAGGAGCAAAGGTGCCGTACTTGCGTGCTGGAATCCGGTGATTCCGCATATCTGCGACGAGATTCCGCAGCAACAAAAAGAGGCACTGGGCTACGGGACGAAATCTCCACTCGTTTACCTGGGCGTACTTGTTTCGAACTGGAATTCATTCGCGGACGCAGGTATCTCCCGGGTCTCGGCGCCCGGTAGCTATTATCCGAGTATTGGCTTGCAGCCATCGCTTGAAATGGGTAGTTACCGAACGGCCCGGAACCCGGATGAACCCATCGTTGTGCGCATGTCGACTTACTTTACCGAGCCCGGCCTCTCGCGTCGGGAACAACATCGGATCGGTCGAACCAGGATGCTGGCAACCTCCTTCGATACTTTTGAGCACAATATTCGGGACGAGCTCAACCGTATCCTTGGCCCGACCGGCTTCGATGACGAGCGTGACATCTTAGGGATAACGGTTAACCGCTGGCCGCATGGCTATACCTATGCCTATAACCCGCTCTTCGACCCCGAAGAGTGGGCGTATACGACGACCAGCGACCGGCCCTGTGTTGTTGGCCGACAGCCGGTTGGCCGTATCACAATTGCCTGCACGGATTCCGCCGCCAGCCCGCATACTGATGCTGCGTTCAATGAAGCGTATCGGGCGGTCAATGAATTGAGCGACGGATAATTGATGAAGCGCTTTTTTGTCGGCGCAATAACCCTGCTGGTCTGTTTGACAGCAGGCGCCGATACCGGAATTCGTGACGCGAAAGATATTGTGCGCGATGCGATCAACCACTGGCGCGGCACTTCATCGCAGGGCGAGATGACGATGACCATCCATCGCCCGGACTGGGAACGCAGCATGTCGATGGAAACGTGGACGCAGGGTGAGAAGCGCTCGCTCATTCGTGTGACCGCGCCGCCTAAGGACCGCGGCAACGGTACGCTCATGGATGACAACAACATGTGGAGTTTTTCGCCGAAAATAAATCGTGTCATCAAAGTGCCGTCGTCGATGATGGGCCAGAGTTGGATGGGCTCGGATTTTTCGAACAAGGACATTTCGCGTGCCGACGATATCGTCGATCAGTACGACCATACATTGCTGAGCGAGTCGCAGGTTGATGATCATATCGCCTACGAAATTCAATCCATCCCACATGAGGAGGCGGCGGTCGTTTGGGGCAAGGAAGTCCTGGTTGTCCGTAACGACAATGTGTTGATCGAACATCGCTTCTACGATCAGGACAATGAACTCGTCAAAACGCTGCGCACGCTTGAGATCGGTGAGATGGGCGGCCGGACGGTTGCCCTGCATCAGCGCATGGAAAAGGTCGACACGTCCGACGAATGGACCGAAATCATCGTCGACTCGGTTGAGTTCGACGTTGAGCTCAGTGACAACGTGTTTACTTTGTCTAACCTACGGAATCCACGTGACTAGCAGGAACGGATACCGGGTCCGATGAACATCATTCTGCGCCTCGCCTGGCGCAACCTGTGGCGCCAGCCACGCCGCACCTGGTTGACCGTGGGTGCGATGGTTTTCTCGAACGCACTCCTCGTGTTCATGATTTCCATTCAGTTCAGTACTTATGAGTTGATGATCGACAACACGCTGCAGGCGTTCACCGGGCACATACAGGTTCAGGCACCGGGATACAAAGACGATCTCAAGATGCGGCAGGTCGTGCCAGACGTGATTGAGCTCGCGAGCTCGCTGCGGCGTGAACTCGGAACGGAAACCATTGCGGCGCGTGCAGCGGCCTTTGCGCTGGCTTCCAGCGAAGAGCGCAGTTACGGTTTGCAGATCTATGGCGTCGAAACGCAATTTGAGTCTTTCGTCTCCACAATCCCGGGCCTCGTTCGTGATGGCCGATACCTGAAAGACCAGGATGCCGCCGAAATAGTCATCGGCAAGGTGCTTGCACGTAACTTGCGTGTATCGCTCGGCGATGAAGTGACGCTCCTTGGTAGCGGCCGCGACGGGTCATTTGCCGCGGCGATCGCTACTGTCGTCGGAATTTTCGATAGCGGTGTTCCGGATATCGATCGCAGCATTGCCGAGGTACCGCTGGGATTTTTTGACGACGTTTTTTACATGGAAGGTGCAGGTCACCAGATCGTGATCACCGCACCGGACCTGATCAGTGTCGACCCACTCAAGATGCAGACGGAAGCGCTCGTTCCGGCCAGTCTTGCCGTGCATGACTGGGATGCATTGCAGCCAAGTCTCAAACAGGCAATCCAGGCAGATCTCGGCAGCGCCTTTTTCATGTACGGAGTCCTGGTCATACTTGTGGCGTTCAGCGTGTTGAACACGCAACTGATGTCGGTCCTTGAAAGGACCCACGAATTCGGCATCACGATGTCACTTGGCATCGCGCCCGGCAGGCTGGGTCGGCTCGTCTTTCTCGAAACCGCAATGATGGGCCTTCTCGGCCTTGTACTCGGCGCGCTGATTGGCGGAGTCGTAACCGTGTGGTTCGGTTATACAGGATTCAGTTACCCGGGCATGGAGGAGATGGCGGTGAATTTCAATCTGCCATCGCGTTTTTATCCGCAGGCATCGATCCTGACACTGTTTCTCGGACCGACCATCGTATTCGTCGGCGGAATGTTCGCGGCGATCTATCCAGCGTTGCGTTTACATTGGTTGCATCCGGTCGAAGCCATGCGCGCCGCACCATGAGAGCGCTCGCGGTTGTTTCGATGCTGGCGTGGCGCAACTTGTGGCGCAACCACCGCCGCACGATCGTCATGGTGTCGGCGATTACGATCGCCGTCTGGGCGATGATCTTCATGACGGCACTGATGCGTGGAATGGTCAACGACATGATCCGCGATGGCATTCGCGCGTTGCCGGGACATGTGCAGGTCCATCATCCGGATTTTCGCGACGATCCGAGTATCAACAATCTCATCCCGATGTCTGATGCCGCATTGACGGCAGCGTTCTCGAGGTCGGACCTGGATGGTTGGTCGAGTCGTGTAAAAGTGCCAGCCATCATTTCCAGCGAACGCGAGTCACGCGGTGTCACTTTAATCGGCGTAGATCCGGAGCTCGAACAGTCGATCGAAGGCATCGGCAGTAATGTCGCTGAAGGACGTAATCTAGAAGACGTCAACGATGGCGGCGTAATTATCGGGCGCAAGCTTGCGGAAAAACTCGACACGGAACTGGGCAAACGTGTCGTCCTGATGAGCCAGGATCCGGATAACGAAATCGCAGACCGTGGTTATCGCGTCGTTGGCCTGTTCGAGGCAAACCTGGAGCTACAAGAAGAAATATTTGTCTTCGCCGGCAAAGCAACCCTGCAGAAAATGCTGGGGATTGAGAACCAGGTAACCGAGGTCGCCGTCCTCGCCGCAGATTATCGCGACGTCAGTGATGAAACAGAGCAGGTCAGGGCGTTGATGAATGGTGACGTGGAAGTACTGCCCTGGCAGGAGCTCAATAATTATCTCGGCAGCATGCTAAAGGTCATGGACGGGTTCGTGCTGGTCTGGATGATTGTCGTTTTCCTCGCATTGTCATTCGGTCTCGTCAATACGCTGGTAATGGCGGTCTTCGAGCGCGTCCGCGAAATCGGCCTGATGCTTGCGCTTGGCATGCGGCCCGCAAGTATTCTCGGGCAGATTATCGTCGAGTCGATTTTGTTGCTGATCATAGGGTTAATCCTCGGCAATACACTGGCCTGGGCCAGTGTTGTACCACTACAGGACGGCATCGATATCTCTGCCGTCGCGCAGGGCATGGAAATGTTCGGTGCCTCAAGCATCCTTTATCCGGAACTCACACTCGACGACATCGTTTTGGCCAATGTCGTCGTACTTGTACTCGGCTTTTTCGCGAGCCTTTCACCCGCATGGCGTGCATCTCGCTATGAACCCATTGAAGCTATTACCAAGGTCTAACAATGTCTGCTGTTCGTTGTATTGATTTATGCAAAACCTATCGCCAGGGTGACCAGGATATCAAGGCGCTCGATCATGTAACTCTTGAAATCAAGCAAGGCGGGTTCGTTTGCCTGTCTGCCCCATCGGGCGGCGGCAAGACAACATTGTTGAATGCAATCGGTGGGCTGGACAGCCCGGATTCCGGTGAGGTCTGGATTGCAGGCAAGCGCATCGACAATCTGAGCAAAGGCGACCTGGCACAACTACGACTGACGCAGATTGGTTTCGTTTTTCAGGCCTACAACCTGATTCCGGTGCTGACTGCACGGGAGAACGTGGAGTTCGTCATGCAGGTGCAGGGTGTGCCTGCCAACGAACGGCAGGAAAAATCAACAGCCATTCTTGAGGAAGTTGGCCTGAAAGGCCTTGAAAGTCGCCGGCCAGCGGAGATGTCAGGTGGACAGCAACAACGGGTCGCAGTCGCCCGCGCGATCGTGTCCCGACCGGAACTCGTGTTGGCGGATGAGCCAACCGCAAACCTGGATTCCAAAACGTCGGATGAGCTGATGCAGCTATTCGTCGAGCTCAATGAGCATCACAACACAACTTTCGTCATCGCGACGCACGACCAGCGGGTCATGTCCTATGCCAGACGTCTGATCAGAATGCTGGACGGTCGAATTGTTGATGACATAAATCAGCGTGCCGCATAAAACACTCTGCTTTTTGTTTATCCTTGCGTCGGCAATCCCAGCCGAGGTCCTATCGCAGGAAACCGAATACGAGTTCGGTGGCCACGTAAAAGGGCGGCTGCTGGGGCAGTCATTTCCTGATGACAGTGCATTCAATTCCCTGGTCGGTTCTTCTTCTCTCGATATCGAAAGCGCCTTTCGCCTCAATTTTGAAGCAAGCAAAGGTCGCTGGTCGTTCGAATCCGCCTACCAGCTATTTGCCGGCCATGGAGACCGTATCAATCCTGCTGGTTTGTTACCCGGCGGACTGGGCAACAGCCTGCCCAATGACGACCGTCGCTTCTTCAATCTGACAGACGCTATCGACGACGACGGAAAATTCGTTGCGCTGCATCGCCTCGACAGGCTTTGGGTCGGCTACGCCAGTGAAAAATCGGTCGTCCGGTTCGGGCGCCAGGCCTTGAGCTGGGGCAATGGATTGATCTTTTCGCCGATGGATATTGTGAACCCCTTCGACCCGACGGCAGTCGATACTGAATACAAAACGGGCGATGACATGCTCTACGGGCAGTACCTGCGAGACAACGGCCACGACATCCAGTTCTCGTATGTCGTACGGCGTGACCTCATCAGTGGTGACCCGGAATTCGACCAGAGCACGACAGCCGTCAAATACCACGGTATTGTCGGAGATTCTGAATACGATTTGCTGGTCGCAAAAAATTATGGCGAAACCACCTTAGCCATCGGCGGCAATCGCAGTATCGGTGGCGCCGTCCTGCGCGGCGATCTTGTCGTTACCGATGCGTCATCGGGGACCGTGATGCAACTCGTCACCAACCTGAGTTATTCGTGGATGTGGGGCGAGAAAAATGTAAGCGGCGTGGTCGAGTACTATTTTGATGAATACGGTCAAAAGGACGGTCGTTACGATTCGGTGAGTCTTGGTCAGAATCCGGAATTGCTGCAACGCCTGGCACGTGGTCAGTCTTTCACGATTGGTCGTCACTACCTGGCCGGGGGACTGACGATTGAAATGTCGCCGTTGTGGATACTCGTGCCTAACCTGTTTGCAAATCTTGAAGATGGCAGTGCGCTACTTCAAATAGTCACACGCAACAACCTGAGTGAGGAGATGGAGTTTATTGGAGCGCTGAATGTTCCAATCGGACCCAACGGCAGCGAGTACGGGGGCATCGCACTCGCTACTCCAGGTATTTACCTGTCTGCCGATGCCAGCGTGTTCGCGCAGCTCGCCTGGTACTTTTGACTCAAACGTTTCGAATTCCGTCCAAAGTCTAGCCAGCAATTCCTTTGCCGATGGCACATCATTTACCTTGTGCACACCTTCTCCCGCATACAAAGCCATCTCCTCCAGCGCACCTTCATGTCCCTGTAGCGGAGGGACGGTTTCGTATCTCATTGCGGGTCCAAAGACTGGATGATTGGCGACGACGTCATCTTCTCGCGGTTTTCTTCCCATGGACGGGCATCCTTCCGCTTCCCAGTCGACAAACGTACTGTTTCGCAATACCCGATGCGCCGCATTCCAGTCTCTGTTAAAGCAAATCGTATATACGGTGCTGTCTTCGTCAGCATCGACCAGAAATTCTTTATAGGCGTCGTGCGCGTCGCTTTCCCGGGTGGCCATCAATCTTGTTCCCAGAACTGCGCCTGACGCCCCGGCGTTTAGCACTTTCCTGACGTCATGTCCGGTGGAAATTCCTCCGGCTGCAAGCACCGGTACGTCCGCGGCCAGTTCAACGACATCCTGCAGTGAAGAAAACAAAGGCGATGTCGCCTGAACATGTCCCCCGGCTTCAAGGCCCTGGCAGATCAGAAAATCCGGGTCGTGTTCCAACGCTTTTTGGGCATTCTGTATGCTGGATATCTGGATGCCCAATTTGGCACCCATATTGCGAATCCTGGCGACCATGCTTTTGTCAGGTATGCCCCAGGAAAATTGAATGATCGGACATCCTGTGTCCAGTACCTTATCCAGGGACCTGGGCTCAAAATGTAGTACGTAATTTGCGTAGTAATTACCTTCAGTTGCATCATTCAATCTTTTTATTATCGCAACCGCCTGTTCATCAGTATCCCAACTCAGCGCCACCGCACCCATGCCACCGTTGTTGGCCACCGCCGCCGCCAGTTCTTCGCCCCCTGGTGCCGCCTGAAAAATTGGATATTTCAAATTGAATCGATTTAGCAGATCCTGACTTTTCGTGGTCAAATTTCCTCTCTCTTTGCGCGTTTGCACGTCAGTCTGTTGACCGATAACGGTCATCGGGGCGGCGGAAATACCGATACCCAGTGCGGCACTCTTTTTGATGAAATTTCTTCGTGACGTGTGGTCTTTTTTTTCTGCACTCATGACTAATTTCCCGCATCAGCTGATGCGCATCTCTATCTTCATCCTCGATTATCGTGCGTCCGCAATCCGAATAATCAGTTTGCCGAAGTTGTTTCCACTGAATAAGCCCAGGAAGGCCTCCGGTGCGTTCTCCAATCCGTCGACGACGTCCTCCCGATATTTCACGAGACCCTCGTCCAGCCACACGCTCATGTCGGTGATGAGATCGCCAAAGCGATCAAAGTGATCGCTGATGATGAAGCCCTGCATCTTTATGCGTTTGACGAGAATCATCAGTTGTAACTGGACCATCCTGTCCGGGCCCGGTGGCAGACCGGTCTCGTTATAGTGTGCAATGAGACCACACACCGGCACCCTGGCAAACGTATTCAGCAGTGGCATCACTGCCTCCCAGGAAGTACCGCCGACATTCTCGAAATACACATCGATGCCGTCCGGGCATTCGCCTGCGAGCTTACTCGCCAGGTCCGGATCCCGGTGGCTGACGCAGGCATCGTAGCCCAGCTCATTGACCGCGTAATCCAGTTTCTGCTGTGCGCCGGCAATACCGACCACACGACATCCTTTCAGCTTGGCGATTTGCCCGACGACCGAACCCACCGCACCGGTTGATGCTGCCAGAACGACTGTCTCACCGGGCTTGGGTTGACCGATATCCAGAAGCCCGTAGTACGCAGTGAGGCCAGGCATGCCCATGATCCCGAGTGCATAAGACGGCCGAGTGATCCGCGGGTCCAGCTTGCTAACTCCGCGCCCATCGGAGACGTCGTATTCCTGCCAGCCTGAGTACGACAGGACAAGGTCTCCCACGCTGAAATTCTCATTGCGGGATTCCTCGACCTGGCAGACTGTTCCGCCACCCATGACCGCGTCAACTTCATTGGGTGCAGCGTAGCTTTCGGCAGCACTCATGCGCCCGCGCATGTAAGGGTCAAGTGACAAGTACAGAGTTCGTAGCAGGATCTGTCCATCCTCGAGCACGGGCACCGCCTGTTCCTCAAGTCGAAAATTTTCTGCAGCAGGGCTGCCCGTCGGACGTGAAGCCAGAACAATACGGCGATTCGTTTCGCGGGCAAAAGTGGAATTCGATATCACCGTGGCACCGATGGTGGCCAGGGTGCTTTGCTGAATGAATTGGCGGCGAGTATTCATGGATTGCTCCCGGTATTGTTGTTTGCTTCGGGTTGTTCTTCGTTTGGTCGACATAATAGCACCCGGCCGCTGTCCGGTCGGGCTCGTCAATATGATTTTGGTGGGTCTGGCGGGCTGGTGCTATCTGACTATCGGGCTAGGTTTCTTCTGCTATTCGTTCCTGAAGGCTGTCGAACAGGCGCGAGAAATTTGTTTCGACTTCCGACCCGAATACGGGATCTGAGGTCTGCAGGAAAGTTGCTGTCTCGAGAATATCGTGACCTTCTGCCACCATTTCTTCGATGCGGCGAAACAGATCGAGTTCCTCCCACTGCATATGGCCGCGCAAGGTATTTACGTATCGCAGCGTGTCCGCGACGACAGCTTTTTTCCGCACGATGCTGCCGGAAGTCACGGCGGCCAGTTCATTGCGAAGCTTGAGGCCAAGTTCCTCGATATTCCGGTGATCGACGGTTATTCGATCAAAGCCGCTCGAAAGATCGGGCCGGGCCGTCTTTAATTCAGCGTAAAGACGATCCTCTTTGGGATGATGCACGGCGTCCGGGTACACCGTCATGTAGTGCATGACGTCATGCAAAAGCTCGAAGTCGGTGTCATCTCCATCAAACAGGCGATTCGATTCCTGTTCCAGAAGGTTGAGCATCAGGCTCATGTTCTTGTGGTCCTGGCGGAGTTCGGCGAGTACGTTGGCGACATTATTATCCATTGTGGGGTCACGCGATCTAAAGTAATTTGCCACATCATCGGACTGTTAAGCGCCTCCGGGAATCCGGGCTTTCACCTACGTGGATTAACTAAATCAGATAGTTACGGGGATACTTTCGTAGTCGGCGGCGCTTTCGGCGTCCAGCAGCACGTCTGCGAGGGACATCAGAAGACTGTGATTCGACGAGTAGAGCTCACGATTGACGTTGAGCAAGGTCGATATCTGCACCTCGCTCAATCGCCCAAGCGCGACTTCATGGTAGATATCGGCATGCATTTTTGTATGCAATGCTTCGTTCTTGTTCTTCAATTCCACGAGACTTTGAAAACGGTGCGACGGTTGTTCGACCCCGCGCAGCTTGTCCAGCGCCTCAAAAAACTGCGTTGCTCCGTCACGGAAAATTCCAAACCAGGCATTGAAGCGATCGTTTACCGATTCACGGAAATTCTCCAGGTCATGATGTGTATCTTTAATGCATTTCGCTGCATGCACAGCATTGCGCACGGCAGGAATAATCTGCCCGAGTCGCGAAGACTCCTTCGAATCGAGCCGCTCTTTTTGCAGACTAAGGGCAAATTCGAGAATCTCGCCTTCGAGTTGCTTGATTCCGGCATAACCGGCATCGTGATCCGGTTCCTCACCGAAAACCGGAATACCTTTTCTGTCATCTTCGCTGTCATAAAATGACATCGTTGGTGACAGGTCAAAACTGATCTGATTCAGAGCGACCGCCTGGTCAACCAACCTTAGTGTTTCGCGACTCATGTTTTCGACGGCGGCTTCCGGCACCTTAAGATCGGATATCCTGATATGACGCAAAAGGGACTCACTGACTTTGCCAAAATGTCTGCCAAGTTGCCTGCTCATGTAGCCAATCGACGGCAGGAATATGATGATGCCGATCAGATTGAACAAACTATGAAACGCAACAAGCGCAAACAAAGGATCTTTCAGGCCGATAACTACGGTTATGAAATAAAGTAGCGGCGCCAAGAATATGAACGCAATGGCATCATTGACAACATTGAAAATGACAATCGCACTGGCAACACGTCTTTTGTCATCCGCGCCGGCAAGTGCGCCGAGCATTGCAGTGATCGTTGTGCCCAGGTCGGCGCCAATCGCCGCCGCAGCGGCCGAAGGCAGTGTGATTACGCCTGCATAAAGTGCACTCAGGGTAATCATTATCGTGGCGGAGCTGGACTGAATGATCGCAGTGATCATGAGGCCTGTGATTAAAAAGATAATTGGCGGGTAGGCGGCCAGTTTTTCCGGATCAAATAGTGCGGTCGCACTGATCGCGCCGCTTTTCATGAACTCGAGGCCCATGAGCATCAGGCCAAGTCCTGTAATGAGATGGCTGAAGCCCGCGCGCCTCGTTCCTTCAGCACACCAGACGACGCCAAGGCCACCAATGGCAACCAGCGGCAACGCCAGTGCCTCGATATCGAGCTTGAAACCGACGGTTGCGACGATCCAGCCGGTCGCAGTCGTCCCCAGGTTTGAACCGAAGACAATGGCAATGGCGCTGGCCAGTGAGACAACGCCCGTGCCGACAAATGCCAGCACGATCAGGCTCACGACTGAACTCGATTGCAGCGCCGCAGTCGAGACCGCGCCGGCCAGCACACCCTTTACCGGATGTTCGGTGTGTTCGCGCAGGAATTTCTTGAAGGAACGGCCAGCCAGCAGCTTCAGCGATTCCTCGAGCTGATGCATGCCGAACAGAAAAAGTCCGAGCCCGGCGGCCAGGCGCCAGACATCAATTTCCGCGTCCATATGGGGCAATCTCCGTAACCGCCGATATTTTAGACAAATTCGCGGACGATTTGGGTGACGCAGCCCTGCGCGCTTGTTTGCGCTTCAGATTCTGCGAAACTTGAGGTCTATTCCACAGGGATTATCGATGGCAGACGGCCAATTCATAAGAGTGATCCGACGCAGAGAGGTCCTGGCGCTCGCGTTCGGTGCGATGATCGGCTGGAGCTGGGTCGCGCTGACCGGCAACTGGATTGATAAGGCGGGCAGTCTTGGCGCAATGCTCGCCTTTGTCTTTGGCGGCGTGGCCGTCATCCTGGTCGGCCTGACCTATGCCGAGCTTGCTTCGGCGATGCCGAAGGCAGGCGGTGAGCATGTTTACTCCCATCGGGCACTCGGCGCTACTGCGTCATTTATCTGCACCTGGGCGATCTTGCTTGGTTACGTTTCTGTAGTAGCCTTTGAAGCGGTCGCATTGCCGACTGTTGCCGAGTACCTGGTGCCCGGTTTCAGTCGTGGCTACCTGTGGACTGTCGCCGGCTGGGACGTGCAGCTGACCTGGGTGCTGGTCGGCGTGGTTGCAGCAATTTTGATGACGGGAATCAATATCATCGGCATCAAGACCGCTGCGAAGTTGCAACTGCTGGTCACCACACTGGTGCTCGCCGTCGGTATCCTCCTGATTGGTGGCGCCGGAATCGGCGGATCAACCGAAAATATGCAACCATTATTCGACAACGGTGCCAAAGGTCTTTTAGGCGTGCTTGTGATGGTGCCGTTTATGTTTGTCGGTTTTGACGTGATTCCGCAGTCAGCCGAGGAAGTTGACATACCTTTTCCGGAAATCGGTCGCATGTTGATGGTGTCGATCGTCATGGCAGTACTTTGGTATGTGTTGATCATCGGCGCCGTATCGATGGGCCTGCCGGAAGTCGAGCGGGCTGCGTCCAGTTTGCCGACGGCGGATGCCACGGCCGCGGTCTTCGGCGGTTCGTGGGCGGCCAGCCTGCTGGTGATTGCAGGTATCGGCGGCATCCTCACCAGTTGGAATGCATTCCTCATCGGCGGTAGTCGTGCACTGTATGCA
>Ga0224508_10002409_pt1 | contig 15888 bp, 9 predicted proteins | sample SF_Jan12_sed_USG_4_FD_170157 | JGI IMG/M metagenome (GOLD analysis project Ga0224508, IMG submission 170157) | Sediment microbial communities from San Francisco Bay, California, United States - SF_Jan12_sed_USGS_21 | ecosystem: Environmental > Aquatic > Marine > Sediment | place: USA: California... | reverse complement strand
TTCATCGGCTACTATCGCCGCCGCATGATCGACTTCGAGCTGGCAATCCGCTTCATCAAGATCTCTGTGCCGATTGCGGTCGTTGGCGCGCTGGTCGCACACCGCGTACACGATGGACTGCTAATCACCTCTTACGCGATCCTTGTTTTCGTGCTGGCCATCGGCATGCTGTTCGTGCGTCGACGCCAACACGCGTCTCGACCGAACTACGACGCTCCCTATCGCAAGCCCGAGATTCCGAAGAGCGATTTCGTCCTTACCGGCGTCGGTGCGTTTCTCACGGGGCTGGTCTCGGTCGGCATCGGCGAGGTCATCATTTCGCGGCTGACGAAACGCGGTATACCGGTCGGCATCGCGGCTGCAACGTCGGTTGCCATCGTGTTCATTACTATCCTGTTTGCAACCACGACGCTGGTCACACAGCTGGTTCGCGACGGTGGCATCGGCGCCGTGCCCTGGAACCTCATTGTTTATGAGATCCCGGGCGTCCTGATCGGCGGCCAGATCGGGCCGCGCCTGCAGGGCTTCATCTCGCAGCGGGCGATGGAGCGGGCAATCGGCGTGCTGTTCGTGCTGCTTGCCGTCGCAATGATGACCGTGGCGCTGCGCAAGCTTGGCGCCGTCTGACTCGCATTGCAGCTTTTTTTGGTCGATAATTGACTTCGAATGCAGATCGGAGGTCATCATGCCTGAAAAGATCGCCCTGCCCCTCGGACGGCAGCACATGCCACCCGATTATTCGATCTCGCTCGAGAAGTACACGCAGCGCGGTACGCCCAGTGAAAAACGCATACCGGATGACTTCGGGCCGCAGCAATCGATGCGCGGCTTCGAAGAGACGTACCGGAACATCATCGACTACATCGTTCGCATCACCTACAAGATATGGGAAGACCGCGACGTCGAGTACATCGGCGATACGTATTACGACGATTCTCGCGTCTACGACGATTATGGCTTGCAGCTAGGCAACAAGAAAATCATTTCGGATACGCACCACACAACGGGCGCATTTTCCGACATCAAGCTGATCGCCGACGAGATCGTCTGGGCCGGCGATGACGAAATCGGTTATCACACTTCGCATCGCACGATCATTCGCGGCAGCAACGACGGCGAAAGCAAGTACGGCCCGGCAACCAACAAGACCATCGACGTGCTCGTCATTGCCAACTGCGTGGCGCTCGAAAACGAGATTTTTCTCGAACACGTTCTTTACAACAATTCGAGCATGTTGCAGCAGCTCGGACACAGTTTGAAGGAAATCGTGCCAAAGCTCGTGGCCGAGGCGCCCGCTGGCTGGCCACGCGATGCCGCTACATGGGACAGCCTGAGAAAAGCCACGAGCCCGGCGCAGCCGATATCAGTTGCGCAACCCGCCGACGGGTTCGACGTGGACCGATTCGCACGCACGACGATCGATCAGCTGTGGAACAGCAAGAAGTACGACGTGCTGGGCAGCACCTATGCGGACGGCTTCGTATTCGAAGGGCCGACCGACCGCAAGTTCTCGGGCGCGCGTCCCTACCGGGAACTGTTGCAATCGCTGTTTGCGTCGTTCCCCGATCTCAAGGTACAAGTCGACGAGGTCTACTGGATGGGCAACGACGCAGACGGCTACCTGACCTCCGAGCGCTGGAGTGCCGAAGGCACGCATTCGGGCCCTGGACTTTATGGAGAAGCGACTGACAAGCCGGTACAGATATGGGGCATCACGCAACATCAAATCGTCGGCGGCAAGATTGTGGCCGAGTGGATGCTGTTCAATGAACTCGACCTCATGATGCAGCTGGCAAGTTCCTAGATGACCGATATCCAGCAGAGCAAGTCTGTCGTCCTGGACTACTTCGCCGCGCTCGAGGCCGCTCCCGTCGAAGGCCTAGCCGGGGTCATGGCTGAGCACGTTGTGCCCGGTTACAGTTTCCGCGGCGTCCATCCTTTCAACGAGCTGGATGGCGCCGGCGCCGTCGCGCGAACGGTCTGGCAACCCCTGCGTGAATCGTTCACACGCATGCAGCGCCGGCAGGACATCTTCATGGCGGGCCCGAATCTCATCGACGACACCCTGTGGGTCACGAGCATGGGCAAGTTCATGGGCCTGTTCGACGATGACTGGCTCGGCATCCCCTCGACCGATAAGATCGTGCTGATCCCCTACTGCGAGTTTCACCGCATCGAGGACGACAAGATCGCCGAGTCCGCGCTCTGGATCGACATCATCAGTGTCATGAAGCAGGCGGGGCTGCGGCCTTTGCCGATGCAGACCGGCGCCGAGATCATTAACCCGGGACCAAGGACCGGTGACGGACTGCTCTTTGACGCGCAGAACGAGGCCGAGTCGCAGCAAACGCTCGATCTCATCATGGAGATGTGCAACGACCTCGTCGGCGACGGTATGGAATCCGACGGCGATATGCTAGCCAGGACCTGGCACGACGACATGGTCTGGTTCGGGCCAGCAGGGATCGGCGCAACCTACACAATCGACCGTTACCAGCAACAGCACCAGGGGCCGTTCCGTGCCGGGCTCCGCAATATCGATTTCACCGGACACGTGCTCGAACATGCCGAAGGCAACTATGGCGGCTGGTTCGGCTGGCCCAATATGAAAATGAATCAGGGGAATGGATTCCTGGGCCTGCCGGCTTCGGACAGGCAGACTGAGATGCGCGTCGTCGATATCTACCGTCGTGATCGTGACAAGCTGGCCGAGAATTGGATCTTTATCGACTTCCTTCATTACATGCTGTTGCTCGGCGTCGACGTACTCGAGCGTTGCCGCACAATTAACCGCACATAGAGCGCGACGGCGATCAGATCATCGAATTGAGTATCCACAGCAGCGCTACGCAGCCGACAAAGAAAACGAGCAAGCCGTAACTGGCCTTATCGATCCGGCCTGACACGACGTACCACCCGTCCTGCATCTCGGGCAGCCCTTCATCCTTGTATTTCTTCAGCTGACCCTTGACGCTGTAAAGCGACCAGTCTTCTTGAAATCCGTCCAGTAGCACGCTCGCCACCCAGCCAACGGCAATACTGATTACGCCACCGATCGCACAGTACCAGGGCCACGCGATGTCCATGTAGTACTCGATGTAGGCCAGTGACAGGAAGCCGGCAACGACGCCGATCAACAAGCCCTTCTCGCTCGTGTGCCTGGAGAAAAAGCCGAGTCCAAACATGGCGAGTTTGGCGCCGACGAAGAACGAACCGATCTTGCTGAGGATCTCGATGACCGACCCACCACTCTTGGTGAACATGATGGCCGGTACGACCATCAGGATGGCCCAGGCGAACGTGAACCACCGTGATGCCTTCAGGTAATGCTCGGGAGACGCGCCCTTCTTGAAGAACTTCTCGTAAAAATCGATCGTCGTCACGGTCGCCATCGAGTTCAGGCTCGAATCCAGGGACGACATCGACGCTGCGACGATCGCGGCGGTCACGATACCCATCAGGCCCGGGAAACCCATGGATGCAACGAAATCGAGGACGATCAGGTTCTCATTGTCGAACGGCTTGCCGCCGTAGTAGCCATAGAACAGGATGCCGAGCCCGAAGAACAGGAAGAAGATGAAGAACGCGACGTAGCCCATCATGATGTAGGCCTTCTTAGCGTCGCCGATGGATTTCGCGGCCAGGGTACGCTGCACCATCATCTGGTTCACGCCATAGACCACGACATGGTAGATCGACATCGCAATGATGCCGGTCCAGATGGTGCCGACTTTGGCCGGGTCCAGCGTGGTCTCGAACGGATTGGTCTTACCGATGTCCTTCAGAGATTGCAGCGTACCGTGCAGGCCGTCGGGCAATTCGCCAATTAGCAGGAACGCGGTGATGAAAGCGCCGAGAAACAGGATGCCGGTCTGGATGACGTCGGTCCAAATTACCGCCGCCATGCCGCCGAGCATCGTATAGGTCACGGCAACGACAGCGACGATCATTATCGCGGTAACGACGTCGATCCCGGTAATAAACTCGAGGACCAGCGCGGTCGTGTACAGCATGATGCCCGAGTAAGCGACATTGCCAAACAGGAATACGCCGGACAGAACGGTTCGAGACGCGAGTCCGAAGCGTCGCTCGAGGTAATCGAAGATCGACGCGCAACCGCTGTTATAGAAGAACGGCAGGAACAGGGTGATGACGATGAAAATGGCGATCGGGTAATTAATGTGAATAAAGATCACCGAAAACCCGTCGACGTAGGACCATGCCGGACCACCAAGGAACGTCAATGCACCAATGTAAGTGGCGATAACCGAAACGCCGATCGCCCACCAAGGCGTGGTTCTTTGTCCGACGTAATAATCTTCAGCCGTGTGGACGCGCTTACTAAGGAAAAACCCGAGCATCAGGTTGCCGACGATATAAGCAATCAGGATCGCCCAATTCAGCGCGCCAAAGTTACTCATCTCTCGCACCAATTTTTATGTTTTCTTTCAGCGGTCCCAGGTACTTTTCATACTTCTTCCACGCGGCGAGCCGATCTTTGTATATGGGCTGCCGTACCTGGCTGGCACTGGGCGTTTTCACCAGACGCTCGGTCTTGTGATAGTCGAGCACGGCCTCTTCGAATGGCAGTTCGAGAAAATCAAGCATGCGCCGGCTCTGGGTCTCTATGTCCGCCACCGTGTCTTCGTAACACATGTCGAGAATTCGGCCCGGAAACATCTCGTGCCAGCTCCGCATGAAATTCCAGTAGCGCGTGTAGTACTTGCCGAGCGATTCCAGGCTGTGCGCATAGGTCTGTTTCTCGTCAAACGGCATGCGGTGAATCGACCAGCAATTCGCGACCGGATCGCGATGGCAATGAATGAATTTCGCCTCGGGCAACGCGAGGCCCAGCAAGCCAATGTACTGAAAGTTGAGCGGCGTCTTGTCGACGACGTACTGCGCCGCCAGGTTCTGTTCTGAATGGCGATCCATGTAGAATTCGCCGAGTTCAGCGTACTGTGCCGCCGACAGCAACTTCATGTTGTCGGGGAATTTCTCGTGCGTCATTTCACGAATCAGGTGTGCCGTGTCGTAGGCGTAACTAAGCTCACCGGCGCCCGCCACAGCGCTGTGGCTCGCCAGTATCTGTTCTGTGAGGCTGGTCCCCGAGCGCGGCATACCCAACACGAAAACGGGACGGGAATCGGCTTTTCCCGGACTGTCTCCAAGCCGTTCGATCGACGAAGCAGCACTTTCGATAATTGAGTCTATGTACTCTGCCGTTTCCTCATCGTTATACGGCGTGCTCTCCGCTTTAATGCGGTTACCTTCTACCAGGCTTGCGTATGCCTCGTCGTAAGAACCGCGTTGCTCGTAGGCCCGGTACAGACCGAAGCCCAGGTACATTCTGGCGTTATCGTTGAGCTCCGCATTTTCCTTGAGATCGAGCATCGCATCGAACTCCTCGTCGGTGCCCTTGCGCCCACGGATCTGCGAAAGGTAGTAATGTGCAACCGTCATCCGAGGGGACGCATCAATTGCGGCCTTGAAACTATCCGCCGCGTGCTCGCGATCACCCATCTGTTCGTGCAGGACGCCTCTCACTAGCAGCGCTTCCGGATTCTCTGGTTCGAGATCAATTGCCAGCTGGAGCGTTTGCATGGCATCTTCAGGCCTGTCCATGTCCCTGAGCGCCTTGGCCATATTGATCAGGGCCGCGACGTACTTCGGGCTGAGTTCAGTGGCACGCCGGTACTCGGCCAGCGCATCTTCGTAGCGCGCCTGGGCGAGATAGATATCGCCACGATTGTTGTATGCCTGGGCCAGTTCAGGATCCAGCTCAATTGCCCGCCCGACAGCCTTCAGCGCACGCTCGTGGCGCCCCGCTTCGTTCAGCGCTGCTGACAGGTTGCTCCAGCATTGTGCGAAAGTCGGGTGAATGTGCAGCGCCCGTTCATAACTCTGAATCGCCTGATCCGGCTTGTCCAGCACGCGCAAAACGTTACCAAGATTGTTGAATACATCGGGATTTTCCGAATCGAGCTTGATCGACTCGCGGAAATGATGCGCCGCATTCTTTGCGTCGCCCTTGTCTTTGTAGGCGAGACCCATGTTGTTGTGCGACTGTGGATTGTCGGGAACGAGGTCAAGGGCGCGGGTGATGTAATCGATGGCTTCGTCAGGGCGAAACGCGTTGACGCACAGCATGCCCAGCAGGTTCAGCGCGTGAATATTGTTGGCATCCGACTTAATGACCTGCTGGTAGAGCTGTTCGGCCCGTTCCAAATTGCCAGACTGCTGCGCCTGGTAACCGGTTTCGAGTTGCCGCATGATTTCGTCGGACATATTTTTGAGTCACCGGCCTCGCTTGAAAAAAGAAAGCCTCGCACAGGGCGAGGCTTTCGACAACGGGGCGCGAACCGCCCCTCCTTCTGCTCGGGGAACTATCAGAAGTTGTATGCCAGCCGCACACCCCAGGTCCGCGGATTGTTGAAGTCCGCAACCGCGCGACCCTGGCTGAATTGGTCACCACCAACCTGTACGGTCTCGTCGGATGCGTTCAGGACAAAGGCCTGAACCGACAGCGGCAGATTCTCCAAGTACCAGGTCGCACGAACATCCCAGGTTTCATAGGAATCCTGCTTCGTAAAGAAGTAGGGGATGTTGGTGGTCTTGTAGTCGTCCGACATATAGAGGTAAACGCCCGGCACCAATGTGCCGTATTCGCCCATGTCGAACTCGTAAGAGGCGTCGATCGACAGCGTGTAATCCGGCGAGAAGCGAGCGTCTTGGCCATCGAGGATATAGAGCTGTGAACAGGTCTGATCACATGGCTGGGTACCGAGTTCCACGTCGCCGCCGTCGTGGAACACGCGGTTGAGAACACCACGTTCAAAGTCTTTCAACTCCGAATCGTTGAGCGCCAGACCTGCGTTGATCTGCAATTTATCCGTCGCTGCCCAGGCCATCTCGACTTCGAGACCCTTGGACGTCATGGTTCCACCGACCGTGTTTTGAGCCACAATCGTTTGCCCTTGGGCGACAAATGATGACACCGACAGGCCGTCGAAATCGTTATAGAAAGCGGCGATATTCAAGCGCATTGAACCATCAAACAACGTGGTCTTTACGCCGTACTCGTAGGCATCGACCTCGTTCGGCGCCGTAAGATCGGTGCTACCGCCGCCGGCAATCTCACCTGCGATGTAACCGGTCGCCTTCGACGCGTAGATCATCATGTTTTCGTTGACATCGTGCTGAATGGCGATCTTGTAGTCGTTGTTTGATTTCTCACCGTCTTGCCGGCCATCGATGCTGTCTTGGGTCTCAACATACTCCGGCCACGGCGCAAAGCGGCTGCCTGGATCGTCATAGTGCGCCGAGTAGTAGCCGGATGCCCAGCCATGCGCCGAGGGGCCCCAGTCAACATACTTGTTAAAGAAGTTTCGCTCGTCCTTGGAGCGCCGCAGGCCAACCGTTGCACGGGTTCTATCGTTAAATGAGTATTCTGCCTGACCATACAGGGCCGTGGACTTGGTGCCGCCGTTAGCCTGGTACAGCCAGTGACCCCAGGTAACGGATTGCGGATCGTTGGTGTCGGTATAGCCCCAGACGAACTCGCTGCTGGTATCACCGTCGCCGGAGTCATCGTAGTAGAAAAAGCCCAGCGTCCATTGCAGCGGCCCATCACTGTTCGAGTTCAGGTTGATATCCGCCTGCTCGGCCTGTGAATTGACTCGCTGACCTGCCGCGAGGCCACAAGTAGGTCCGCCCCAGCATTGTTGCCAGTAGCCTGGCCCGGTGGAGGTAGGCGGCGTAGCACCAGGATTGTTAGCCAGCCAGGTCGACGTGCTATCGGAGAAATCCGAGTCCGTCAGGCGGAACTCCTCGTAGTCGAATACGCCGATATTGGCCCTGAGAGCGGCGAATCCAATGTCCCACTCAACCAGCGCGCTGAATGACGTTTCCTCGATATCGCGCAGTGGTCGAAAGTCGCTGCTGAACCTATACACATCGGGATTGACGCTTGCCGATGCGTCGACACCGAAAGTACCCGCCTGGTTACGGCCACCCGTAACCGGCCAGGAGTCGTTCTCGGTGCCCGGCAACCTGCCCTGACGAGGCTGCATGACGCCGTCAATGCCATCCGTCTCACCCGTCTCCGGGTTAACCGGAATGCCGAGAATAACACCGGCGTAGTCGGCGTTGCCGTTGGACGAATCTTCCCAATAAGTCGCGGAAAATGTGACGCTGAAATCATCCGTCGGCTCGAATCTCAGTTGCGCGCGCGCGTAGGTATTGTCCTCGTCACGCATACCGTAGTCATCGTTGAACGAATTCTCGATGATCGGGTCGCGCTGCGTGTTGCTGGCCGTTACTCGCAAAGCGACCGTGTCAGTGATGGGTACATTGACGAAACCCTCGAACTTGGCGAGATCGTAATCGCCGCCGGTCGCCGCCAATCCGTAGTCGAACGCCTCGGTATCCGGTTTCTTAGCAATAACGTTGACCAAACCACCAAAGGTGTTGCGACCGAACAAGGTACCCTGTGGTCCGCGCAGCACTTCCATGCGCTCGATATCGAGGAAACTTGCCAGGCCCTGGCCGGCGCGCGGCCGATATAGGCCATCGACGTACACGGGCACTGCGATATCGTTCGTGCCTGCAGCTCCGGCGCCGCGCATGATAATGGTTGGATCCGCGCCTACGTAACGCACTTTCATGCCCGGCACGGTCTTGTCGATGTCGACAATGTTGACCAGCTGCAGCTCCTTGATCATGTCGCCGCTAATAGCCGTAACCGCAACAGCAAGATCCTGAACGCTTGATTCGCGCTTGGTCGCCGTGACAATAATTTCTTCGACGGCATCTTGCGCCATGGCTGGTGCCGTGAGTGCGATTGCGACCGCCGTCGCTACTGCTGTTCTGGCGACCACCGGAGTAGACGCTGAATTTTTGATCTTCATGTGATCAATGACCCCCTAGATAATTGGACGTGATGCACAAGCGGCATACGTATTTTCACGTAGTCACTATACGGCCGACTGTACTTCGAATGCAAATAATTATTCGATCTTAGGCAGAAACTTGCTGTGGAGGACAATAAATTGGTCCAAATTGCCCTGACTGCGCAGTACAAAAAAACCGAAAGGCCGGGCAATCAGAAGATTGCCCGGCCCGATTCGCATAACGAATCTTCTCGCTCTTTCGCTATGAGCTGGGGGGGTTGCTCATTCGAAACTGTATGCGACGCTGGCACCCCAAGTCCTTGGGTTATTCCAGTTGGCCTGCAATGATGCAAGATCCGTGGTGCCACCGGGGTTAAAGACCACGACACGATTCAGCACCTCTTCGTCTTCGATGTTCAGCACGAATGCCTGTGCTTCCCAACGCCCGTCACCGCTGAACCACATGAGGCGGACGTCCGACTTGGTGTGCGAATCCTGGAAGACTCCCTCGACATTGATATCGTGCGCCGCATATTCGCTCGTATAGCTCGTCTGCAGGAACGGCCTTAGTATGCCACCGCCCGCGAGCTCGAAGTCGTAACCGATTTGCGCACCGATCGTGACATCCGGTGACAAAGCCGGCTCCCAGCCCTTGAGCGACAGCGCCGGCGAGTTCGGATCGGCGAGGTCCTGGCGGCCGCCCTGGCTGCCGAGGCCCGGCAATTCGCCGACGTCATAGTTGCCGAATTCGGCGTCCATGAGCGCGAGTGTTGCGGCGATGTCCCAGTGCTCATCGGGCCGCCAGCGCAGCTCGGCCTCGAGCCCCATCGCGTCGATCTCGCCGCCGTTCTCGGTGAACTCCGTTGCACCGAGAACGGTGGCAAAGAACGACTGCGCGTGCATGTCCGTGTACTCGTTGAAGTACGCGGACAGGTTGAGCTGCACGTTACCGCCCGCCAAAGTCGATTTCGTTCCGATTTCGTAGGCCGTGACCTCCTCCGGATCGTAAGAGGAGGGCACGTTTTGTGCGATTATGTTGAAGCCACCAGCACGATAGCCAGTCGACACGGTACCGTAGGCCAGCATGTCATCCGAGACATCGTACTCTACACCGACCTTCCAGAGAATATCGTCCCAGTCCTCTTCCCGGGCCGAACCGAAGTCCTGCACCGGCGGGAACACGCTCCAGTCGAGTTGGTCCTTCTCTGTCTTCGAGTCTTCCGCGTAGCGTATGCCACCCAGAACACGTGTGCGCTCATTGATCGAGTAAGTCGCATTGGCGAAGATACCCGTCGAATCCGACTTGTAGTCACCCTCCTGATCCCAGTGCGGCGTCGTAGGCACGCCATTCTCGAACTCGAGCCAGTTCCAGTCGGCTTCCTGCTCGTAGTAATAGTAGCCGAGCATCCATTCCAGGCTGCTGTCGGTGTTCGAGATCACCTGCAATTCAACAGACCAGGTGTCCTGCTCGGAATCCCAACCCGTAAAGCCGTTGTTGAGCGGGTCACCGCCATCAGTGTAATCGGAATCGTAGTTCTGCTGACCCTCAAAGTCGGTCACATTGGCGATCGCCTTCAAGGTCACGGAATCTAGGTCCCAGGTTGCCGTCAGCGTCGACGAGCTGCTTTCCGTCTCGGCATTCGACTTGAGGTCACGACTGACCTCCCAGGGGCCGCGATCGAAATCGTTGGACGCGTCGGCTGGTGCGTACTGGTGGCCGGGCTGGAACTGCCCGGATACCCAGCCGCCGATCTGCTGATAACCCCAGATTGCGTTGCCATTCGTTTGACGATCCGAGTAAGTATGCCTGAACGTCAGGTCGATGGCGTCAGTTGGCGCCCAACGAGCCGAAAAGCGTACAAACGTGATGTCTTCGTCGCTGAGGTCGTCGCCATCACCCGGGTCAAAGTAGTTCTCGATGTAACCATCGTGGACTTCGTCCATGACCGCAAGGCGAACTGCGAAGGAGTCGCTCAGCGGGAGGTTTAATACGCCCTCGAGGCGAGCACGGTCGTAGTCGCCGTACAGGGCCGACACGCGACCGCTGAGAGCATCGAACTCGGGCTGATTCGTAATGATGTTGATCGTGCCGCCGAATGTGTTGCGCCCGTACAGCGTTCCCTGTGGACCACGCAGTACCTCGATACGGTTGACATCGACATAGGCGCCCATGGCCTGAGTCGTGGTCGGCACGTATACGCCATCTTCGAAGATGCCGACGGTCTGCTCGGCTTCGGTACCGACATTATTCGTGCGCGTGCCGCGCATTGCGATGCGTGCCTCGTTACCGGACTGTCCGAATCGCATCCCGGGGACCATGTGCTCGAGACGCGAGAGATCCTGGATGCCACCTTTCTTCAGATCGTCTTCACTGAGCGCGGTTACCGCGATCGAAATATCCTGCAGGCTGGCCTCACGCTTGGTCGCCGTTACGAGGATCTCTTCGATCGGCTCCTGCGCCAGCACCGGATAGCTGCCTACCAACGCCGAAGCAACCGCCAAGGACACAGCAGTGCGTTTGATGTTACGTCGTTCGGACATGAGTTGTCCCCCTTTCGTTGTGTTGCACAGTCCCACGGCGAGAACTGCCTTCTTATGCGTAGAATCCTCAGCAAATATACTCTCATTTGTACTTCGAATGCAAGGTTCTGACCAAAAAAATTCGCAGGCCGCAGCCGGGGCCTGGCGTATATTGATTTCTATATATTTTTCAGTCACTTATTGCATTTGATCGCGCCGTTATCGCGGCGCAGCAGATAGCCCGTGGCGCACATTCGGAGGCCGATATGCGACCCGGCAGTGCCCCTTTCTGGCCGGATTCAGTGGCAAAAGACTGACTTCGCAGTACAATCAGCGGATCTCGCTGCCCGTGAGGGTACGAAGAAGTCGACAGGAGCCGACCAATGACACCCGAGGAGCTGTTTCAGCATGCGTATCGCGCTCATCAGGCCCGCGACGTCAGGCACGCCGAGCAGCTGTACTTGCAGTTCCTGAAGGCAGCGCCGCGAGACACCGACGCCTGCAATTTGCTCGGCGTGCTGTACCTGGAGACGGGTAGACCGGCACAGGCGATTCCGTGGATCAGCAAGGCCTTGGACCTCGCGCCCCGTGATGCCCAGGCGCACTACAACCTCGGCGTTGCGCTCAAGGATGCCGAGCATCTCTCCAAGGCAGCCAATCATTTCCGCGAGAGCGCGCGACTCGATCCGGACAATCCCGAGCCCGGTAACGCGCTCGGCAATGTACTGCGGCAGCTCGAGATGCCTGATGCGGCGGTCGAGGCCTTTCGGGCTGCGCTCACTGCCGATGCCTCTCATGGCGCTGCGCGCGAGGGTCTTTCAGATGCGCTCAACGATCTGGGCGTTGCGGCCAACGCCGAGGCGCGAGCAGACGAAGCGCTGACCCTTTTCGACGAGGCGACCACCGTCAACTTGGACAATGCCGACGCATGGATCAACCTCGGCATCCTTCGCGAACAAACCGGCGACCTATCCGGAGCGGCAGACGCGTACCGCGCTGCTAACGCAGCGCGGCCCGGATTCGTCGACGCGCATTTTCGCCTGGCGCACCTCAGCGACCACGAGATCGCCGAGAAGGATATGGACGCGATGCGCGAACTGGCCTCATCCGCCCAACTCGACCACAAGGCCCGGGCGTTGCTGGCCTACGGCCTGGCCTGCGGCCACGAGAAACAGGGTGAATACGAGCAGGAGTTCGAAGAACTGCGGCGTGCACATGCCATCAAGGCGGAGGGCCATCGCTTCGACCTTGAGAGTATTCATCGCCGCTTCGACACGATCAGGGACGTCTTCGCGGATGTTACAGCGGCATCTGCAAGCCGCAGCAAGGATGCCGGCGCCGCGCTGATTTTCATCGTCGGCATGCCCCGCTCCGGCACCACCCTTACCGAGCAGATTCTCGCGAGCCACCCGCGTGTACACGGCTGCGGTGAAAGCGGAATCGTTGCCCGTGCGGCGCTGCACAGTGAGAAGATCAGCGGTACGCCTTATCCGGCAAGCATGGCGCAGCTGTCCACCGACAATCTCAGAGAAATCGCGAAGACCTCGCAGGCGGCTTTCGACGAGCTGGCCGACGGCGCCGATATCGCGGTTGACACGACGCCGACGAACTTCCTGCAGTGCGGCCTGATTGCCGCGCTTTGGCCGTCCGCGCGCATCATTCACTGCATCCGGCATCCGCTGGACATTTGCCTGTCGATTTACCAGAACGCCTTGTCAGACGATCACGCTTACGCCCACGATTTCGCGACGCTTGCCGGCTATTTCATCGAATACGACCGGCTCATGCACCATTGGATAGAAACCCTGCCCGGCCGCATCTTCGAGTTGCGCTACGATCGAGTCGTCACACGCTTTGAAGAAACCGTCCGAGCATTGCTCACGCATTGCGATCTTCCTTTCGACCCGCAATGTCTTCAGTTTCATGAGACTAGACGGGCCGTCAAGACGCCCAGTGCAGGACAGGTCCGCAAACCGATTTACGCGGGATCGCTCGACCGTTGGAGAAAGTACGAAGAGCCCCTTGCGGAGCTGAGGCAGTCGCTGGCCGAACAGATCGAACGCTTCGAATAGGCGTCGAGGGCCTGACCGAAGTCAGTCGCTCGGCATTTGCTGCCGGAAAAACGCCACATCGCGCCGCGCAGCCTGTTCCATTACCTCATCCTCGAAGAGGTGGTCGCTGCCCGGGTAGCTGAAGAACTGGTACGACTTGCCCCGCATGTACAGCTCTTTGGCAAGCTGTTCCGACCACTTGTATGCGGCGCTGCGATCATCGATCGAGTGCTGGATGATGATCGGTGTCTGCAGGTAGTCGAGGTGCAGCAGTGGTTCCGCGACGCGGGAGTCGAAATCGTCATCGAGATCGGCGATTCGACCACGCAGCCGTTCGATGACGGACTTGGGCGTCTCGCTGCTGTCCGGCGCCTGCGGAGCCTCGTAACGCGAGTAGTAATAGGACTGGTCCCAGATGTCGCCACCAACACTCGACCACATCGAGGCCGCCCTGAGCCTGTCCGTCGCCAGCAACGTGCGCAGCGTGACCTCGCCGCCCATCGAATGGCCCCACATGAACAGCTGCGCCGTATCGATACCCGGCAGATTATCCAGGCCGGCCACCAGGTTCAGTACGTCTTCCGTGTAATAGCTGGACTCGAGCATGCCCTCGGTGAATTCGAGACCCTCCGAGTTGTTGTGACCGCGATAGTCGGGCATGACGACCGCAAACCCTCTAGCGACGAACAGCTCGGGGATTCGCCGGTAGTAGTCGCCGGGTCGCCAGTCCCTGCCGTCCGCGGTAATCCCGTAATTCGGCGGATCCGGATGGTGACCGTGATTGGCAATCAAAACCGGGAAGCCGCCTGCCGGTTCCGGCGTCTGCGGCATCGCGACCATGGCATAGATCTTCAAACCTGCCGAGTTGTACGCGTACAGGAACGCGTCAAATCCGGGACCCCCTTCGATCCCACCGACCAGAGTCAGCTCGGTGTCGAGGGACTCGGCGCCCAGTTCGTCGATGCCTTTCGGCGCCGGCTTCGAACATGCCGCCGTCCACAGCGTCGCAAGAACTATCGTTGCAATTGCCTGGCGCATGTTTCTTCCATCAGAACATCTTGCCGAACGTAAACAGGAACAGCAGGCTCGCCACGAAAAAGACAATCAGCAGGTAGCTGACTTTGTCCACCTTGCCGGGCACCAGGTACCAACCGTCCTGCTTTTCTTCAACACCTTCATCGGCGAATTTCCGCAGCTGCCCGCGAATCGTATATGGCGAGTAATCTTTACTGAAGCCGTCGATCAGCACGCTGGCCGCGATCGTGACAACGATATTGGTGATCGCCCCGATCGCGCAGAACCATGGCCACGCAACGTCGGTGTAGTTGGCCAGCCACCAGACCATGACGAATCCGACCGCCGTGCCGACGAGGACGCCTTTCTCCGTCGCATTCTTCGAGAAGAACCCAACGGCGAACATGCCGAGCTGTGCGCCAACAAAATACGAACCGATGTTGCTGAGGATGAGCAGTATCGAGCCCTTGCTGCCCGTCAGAACGATCGCCGGAATAATGATGATTACGGCAATGATGACGGTGAACCAACGCGTGACCGCAAGGTAGTGTTCCGGCGAGGCGTCCTTTTTGAAGTACTTCTGGTAAAAGTCGATCGTCGCAACCGTTGACATTGAGTTAAACGCAGAATCGAGGCTCGACATCGACGCTGCCATTACGGCGGCCGCAATTAATCCCATCAGGCCGGGCAGACCGTAGTCTGCCGCAAACTGCAGAATAATCGTATTGGAATTCTCGAACTCCACGCCCTGGTAATAGTTGTAGAACAACACGCCGAGAAAGATAAAAAGGAAGTAGATGAAGAACGCCGCGAAACCCATCATCAGGTAGGCTTTCTTGGCATCGCCGATGGTCTTCGACGCCAGAGTGCGCTGCACCATCATCTGGTTCGTGCCGTACACGGTGATGTGATACAGCGTCATAGCGATGATGCCTGACCACGCGGTTGTTGCGCGGGTGATATCAAAATCGAAATCCAGCGGGTTGAGTTTTCCTTGCGATTTCAATGTCGTCAGTGTGGAACCAATCGATTCGGGCATTTTTTCTATCAGTGCGAACAGGATGATAATAGCGCCGATGAACAGGATGGCAGCCTGGGCGACGTCGGTCCAGATGACGGCCGTGATGCCGCCGAGGGCCGTGTATATCAGCGCAATAACCGTGACGATGATGATCGCGTGGATCACGTCGATACCCGTGATGAATTCCAGAACCAGCGACGTGGCATAAAGAATGGCTGCGGAAGTCATCGTCTGTGAGACCATCCAGATTCCCGATATCAATGCCCGTGCCCGCGGCCCGAAGCGCCGCTCCTGGTATTCGTAAATCGACGCGACACCGCTGTTGTAATAGAACGGCAGAAACAGCGTTATCACGAAAAAAATGACGATCGGGTAATTGGAGTGAAGCGCG
>Ga0224508_10002408_pt1 | contig 15889 bp, 18 predicted proteins | sample SF_Jan12_sed_USG_4_FD_170157 | JGI IMG/M metagenome (GOLD analysis project Ga0224508, IMG submission 170157) | Sediment microbial communities from San Francisco Bay, California, United States - SF_Jan12_sed_USGS_21 | ecosystem: Environmental > Aquatic > Marine > Sediment | place: USA... | reverse complement strand
TCGTCGTGCTCACCGCATGCGGCGGATCCGAGAACTTCGACGCCGCCGGTGACGGCGCCGGTCCGGTTGTCGACGAGACCGACGACGAGGCCGGCGCCGACAGTGGCGATGCGTCGTCCGGCGGCCAGGCCGTCACGGGGCTCGTCGCGTCTCTGAACGACTTCGGACTGGGACTGTTCGAGGTCGACGCGGTGACCGGCGAATCGCGCCAGCTCACGATGGAAGGTGTCGAGTTCGTCGATCGCACGCATCCGCCGATCATCGTCGGTGATCGGGCATGGATGCTCACCCTGACGACGATCGACGGCCAGGACTTCTCGCAGGTCGTCGGAGTCGGGCGGGTCGACCTGGTCACCGGCGAGGGCGACGAGATCGTGGTCCTCGGCCCGAACCGGGAGAACGACGAGTCGGCCGAGACCATCTCGTACCGGCTGGTCGGTGCCGATCGAGACTCGGCGTGGGTCAGCATCGCCCCGTTCGGGTCATCAGCGATCGACGTCGTGCATCGCCGAATCGACGCGACGACAGGCGAGACGATCACCGAGCTCGCGGGTCTCGAGTATTCGTTCGAGAGCGATGCCGCATCGTGCACCGCCGAGCTGCGCAATCCGATGATCCTCCCCGACGGCAGCTTCGTCGGTCTGGCCGGCGGTTGGCCGGCGACGGTCGACATCGAGACCGGCGAGATCACGGCGACGGTGCCCTGGTGTGAGTCGGGTGCCGAGTCGTTCGAGCCCTTCCGGCTCCGCTCGCTCGTTCCGCCCGAGGCGATCAACGACTACGCCGTGCCCGAGGACGCCCGGCCGGTCCCGCCCGAGGCCCTCGACGACTTCTTCGGCTTCGGTTCCGAACCGGCGCCGTCGGGAGGTGCGTATGTCGTGAGCGACGACGGTCACTTCTGGTGGGTCTTCTCGGACCTCATCGCGTACCAGCGGGGCGACACGGCGGTCAACACGATCGTGGGCGGGGTGGTGCGGTTCGACCCCGTTGCCGGTGAGGTCGTCGATGTCTGGCCGCTCGGGGAGCTCGCCGGACACTGGTTGTCCGCCCAGGAGAACGGCTACAGCGGCCTGTCTGGCCCCGAGCTCGCCCATGTCGGTGGCGACCTGTGGGTCGTCGACGGTCGAGAGGACGCACCTGTCCTCCGGCTCGATCCCGAGACGGGCACGATCGACGTGCTCCCGGTGCCGAAGGGGGACGACATCGACCTCACGCAGGTCTCGCTCGTCGGCGCCGATGACGATGGAATCTGGCTGGAGGTGAGTCGCAGGATCATCACCACCGACGACGAGGCCGGCCGCACGACGACAGGCACGCTCTTTCTCGACAGGATCGACGCCGGCGTCGGCGCCTTCACCCTGTCGGTACCCGAACGGGACATCCTCGGTCTCTGAGGTCGCGACACCGCCCGGCCGTCGAGTCGCCCATCATCGCTGGTCTCCGGGCGAGGTGTCGTGAGCGGGGAATCCCGGCACGCCGTCCTCGAGCTGCACGCCCGTGCTGTTCAAGAACCCCGACACGAGCCGGTAGAACCCGGCGACCACGACGAGCTCGATCAGCTCGGCCTCGTTCCAACGTTCGCAGAGCTGGGCCCATGTCGACTCGGTGATGCAGTCGTCGTCGTGCAGCTCGTCGGCCAGCGCGAGGAGCGCCCGATCGTGGCCCGACCAGTGGTAGGCGTCGATCGGTCGGGTCAGGGCGTGGATCTCCTCCTGGGTGACGCCCGCCTCGGCGCCGACGAGCGTGTGCTGGCCGAACTCGTACCGGGCTCGCGCGTTCCAGCCGACGCGCAGGATGACCAGTTCTCGCTCCCGCGCCGGGACGAGACCCTTGTCGAGGATGAATCCGCCGAAGCGATTGAAACGATCGAGAAGTCTCGGATGATGAGCGAGCACGCCGAAGATGTTCAACGGACGGCCGTCGCGCATGAACGTGGTGGCGAGGATCGCCTGGTTCTCCGGTTCCTCCGGATCGACAGGCTCGATCCGGTAGTCGCGTGGGCGCGTCGTCACGGCATCTCCTCGGTCCGGGCCGACCGTACCGGGCCGACCGTGGCGGGTCGAGCCGATCGGCCCGAACCTCCCGAACCTCCCGAACCGCTGGTGGCCCGATCGTTGGTCAGGGCTCGGCGGTCACTTCGTCGAGGCCTTGGGTGAGCGTGTTCCAGGAAAGCGTTGCGCACTTGATCCGCACCGGGAACTTGACGACACCGCGGAGGGCCTCGAGATCGCCGAGCGCGATTTCGCCGTCGATCTCCCCGGACCCGACCTCTCCGCCGAGCTCGTGTTCGTGGATCGACATCATGGCCTTGAAGGCTCGGGTGATCTCGCGGGCTTCCTCGACCGTCTTGCCCTTGATGGCCGCCGACATCATCGACGCCGATGACTGACTGATCGAGCAGCCCTGGCCGCCGATCCGGACGTCGTTGATGACCCGTTCGTCGTCGACATCGACGTAGACCACCACCTCGTCACCGCACAGCGGGTTGAAGCCCTCGGAGCGATGGGCGGGTGGGGTCTCGAGCTCGCCCCGATTCCGGGGGCTGCGGTAGTGATCCAGGATGATCTCGCGGTAGAGGTCTTCGAGTCCGGGCATGGCGTGCTCCGTTGGCGGGTCAGAAGGCGAACATATCGGCGGCGCCGTCCAACGCCGTGGACAACGCGTCGATGTCGGATTCGTCGTTGTAGACGTACAACGACGCACGCGACGTGGCGTTCACCCCGAGGACCTGCATCAGCGGCTTCGCGCAGTGGTGGCCGGCGCGAACGCACACGCCGTGTTGGTCGAGGACCTGCGACACGTCGTGGGGGTGCACGTCGGCGAACTCGAACGAGAGCACACCACCACGGCTCGCGGGCTCGGACGGGCCGAAGATCCTCAGCTTGTCACCGTGGTTCTCGGCGAGCGTACGCAGCGCGTAGGCCGTGAGGCTGACCTCGTGCTCGCGGACGGCATCCATGCCGAGCGATGTGAGACAGTCGGCCGCCGCGCCGAGGCCGATCGTCTCGGCGATCGCCGGTGTGCCCGCCTCGAACTTCCACGGCAGCTCGTTGGTCGTGAAGCCCTCCTTGGTGACCTGGAGGATCATCTCGCCGCCGCCCATGAACGGTGGCATGGCCTCGAGCAGCTCGCGGCGGCCCCACAGCACGCCGATTCCCGTCGGGCCGCACATCTTGTGGCCGGTGAACGCCACGAAGTCGGCGCCGAGTGCCTCGACATCGGTCGGGACATGGGGCACGAGCTGGCTGGCGTCGACGAGGACGATCGCATCGGCATCGTGAGCGGCGTCGGCGATGGCGCGCACCGGGGTGATGGTGCCGAGCACGTTCGACATGGCCGAGAACGCAACCAGTGAAGCCCCGTCGAAAAGTCGGTCGATGTCGTCGAGCACGAGTCGACCCTGGTCGTCGATGGGAATCCAGCGGAGCTCGATGTCGCGTTCGGAGGCCAGTATCTGCCAGGGCACGATGTTGGCGTGGTGCTCGAGCTCGGTGAGCACGACGACGTCGCCGTCGTGGAGGTTGGCGCGGCCCCAGGTCTGGGAGACGAGGTTGATGGCCTCGGTGGCGTTGCGGGTGAAGATGACCTCGGCCGCAGACGGGGCTCCGACGAAGGTGGCCACTTTCTGCCGGGCCGCTTCCATCCGTCGGGTAGCGAGATCGGCGATCGTGTAGGCGCCGCGGTGCACGTTCGCGTTGATCGTCTCGTAGTACTCGTTCATCGCGTCGAGCACGACGCGGGGCTTCTGCGACGTCGCCGCCGAGTCGAGGTAGACGATCTGGTGGCCGTTGACCTCGCGTTCGAGGAGGGGGAAATCGGCCTTGACGGTCGCGGTGTCGAGCGTCATGCGACGTCGGGATCGGCGTCGGTCGAGGCCGGGCTCACCGGAATGCCTCGTATCCGTCTCGTTCGAGTTGTTCGGCCAGCTCCATGCCGCCCGAGGCGACGACTCGGCCGTCGACGAGGATGTGCACGACGTCGGGCGTGAGCTCGTCGAGGAGTCGCCGGTAGTGCGTGATGATCAACACGCCGAGGTCGGGGCGTTCGGCCTTCACCGCCCTGACCCCGCGGGCGACGACCTTCAGTGCGTCGATGTCGAGGCCGGAGTCGGTCTCGTCGAGGATCGCGATCTCGGGCTCGAGGATTGCCATCTGCAGGATCTCGTTGCGTTTCTTCTCGCCCCCCGAGAATCCCTCGTTGAGGTAGCGGTCGGCGAATGCCGGGTCCATGTCGAGCCGGTCCATCCACTCCATGATCGACAAACGCAGCTCGAGCACGGAGAGATCGACGCCCTTGCGGGCCGACAGGGCCTGGCGCAAGAAGTTGATGACCGAGACCCCCGGAATCTCCTGGGGGTACTGGAACGCGAGGAACATGCCGGCCTTGCCCCGGACATCGGCCGACCAGTCGGTGATGTCGTCCCCACGGAACAGGACCCGGCCATCGGTGACCAGGTACTCGGGGCTGCCGAGCAGCGAACTGGCGAGCGTGGACTTACCCGACCCGTTCGGTCCCATCAACGCGTGCACCTCGCCGGGCTCGATCCGGAGGTCGACACCCTTGAGAATGGTGGTGTCGTCGGTGCCGACGTGGAGGTTCTCGATGGCGAATAGCGGGGGAGCCATGCCGGGTAGTGTATTAGCACTACCCGCGTAGTGGATATGTCGGGACATCACTTTCCGGTGGACGCGCGATGCTTCCCCACGAGGTCTTCCTTCCAGGTCCGGAAGCGTTCGTGGGTCTCGCCACTGGGTCCGATCCCGCTTCCCGTTCCGTCGGCGTAGAGGCGGAACGCGAAGTGCCGGCCCAGGTCGTTCGCATCGATGGCGAGGTACCGGGCGTCGGCGCCGCGGGCCGGTCCCGCTCGCCACAGCAGCCATGGCCCGAGCCGTCGTTTGTAGGCGATCTGGGGGTGATCGATGTCGTCGCCGAGGCCGAGGAGCGCGGGTGGTGCCTCGACCCATGCCGTGGCCGGGATGTTGCGGTCACGGATCGGGGTGGCGGGCAGGTCGTCGGTGTGGACGGGCGTCGGGTCGAACGGTCGCTCGTCGGCGGGAAGTGCTCGGCTCACCAGCCCCGGTCGATCCACTCTTGGAGGTGAGGTGACTCGGCGCCGATGGTCGTATCGTCGCCGTGTCCGGGCATGACGATCGTCTTCGCGGCCAGCGGCGCGAACAGGCGCCGGTCGATCGACTCGATGATCTTGTCGAAGTCGCCGCCGGGGAACTGTGTTGCGCCCGGACCACCCGGAAAGAGAGTGTCGCCGCTGAACACCACCGGCGCGCCGTCGAGCCGGAACGACATCGAGCCCGGCGTGTGTCCGGGATTGAGGATGGTGTGGAGCCGGAGCCGGCCGACCTCGATGACCGACTCGTCCTCGAGCAGGTAGTCGTAGCTCTCGAGCATCTCGGCGTCGGCCTGGGTGACGCCGACCTCGTAGCCGGCCTCACGAACCGCCGGGACGGCCTGGATGTGGTCCCAGTGGCCGTGGGTCTCGAGCACCGTGCGGACCCCGAGCGACGAGCACAGCTCGAGGAGTCGGTCGTGTTCGTTGGCAGCGTCGATCAACGCGGCCTCGCCGGTTTCGCGGCAACGAAGGATGAAGACGTTGTTGTCCATGGGACCGACGACGACCTTGTGTATCTCCGCGAGCGTGTCGCGGTAGTGCAGGGTCGGACCGGCGTCGGGGGCGGTGGCGCGGTGACCGTCGGCGGTTCCGCAGTAATGTTCGAGCTCGCTCATGCAGCCAGTCTGCCCGGTCGCGGCGCCGGATTCACTCCGCGAGCGGGGTGATCACGTCGAAGCCGAGCATCGACGCGGCCGGGAGCTGGCTGTGCGAGAACGTGAGGAACCGCACGGGCCGGGGCAGACGAGCCGCCGCCGCCACGTGGATGGCGTCGACGGTCCGCAGCCCGTAGGTCGCCCCCAGCTCGACTGCCCGGGCGAGGCACCGGTCATCGACGGGGATGACGGTCATCGCGTCCCAGTCGGCCCGGAACGCCGCCCACAGCTCGTCGAGCTGGCCCGGTGAACCGGCCAGCCGTCTCAAGGCCAGCTGGGTCTCGCTCCGAGCCAGTGCCGACGCGCACCAGACCTGCTCGGCGTCGAGCGTCTCCTCGACCAGCATCGATCCGGGATCTTGCACGTAACGGCGCAACAACGCGGACGTGTCGATGTACAAGACGGCCCGATCGGCCCTGGCGACGGGCGTCATGGCCCTCGCAGCTCGTCGAGCACGCGGTCGACGCTCGCATCGACCGGCAGTGCGAGGAGCCGGCGGGTCGCAGGCCGACCGAGGCGTCCGGGGGGCTCGACGAGGCCGGCGGCGACGAGATCGTCGAGCGTGACGCCCGCTCGGTCGGGTTCGAGTGGTGCGAGCTGGGCGACCGGTATCCCGTCGACGGTGACGACGATGCGTTCACCCGCGGCGGCGCGCCGCACCACCGCGGCGACCTGGTTGCGCAGCTCCCGGATGCCGACCCGTTCCACAGCTCGACCGTAGCACACGTGTACACACCTGATTGGCTTCGGTCGGTGGCCCCGCATATGGTGACGTCGGGTCAGAGGAGCCGACCCAGCAGACCCAGGGGAGAGCCACCGTGAATTTCGCCTTCAGCGAGGAGCAGGAGCAGCTCCGCCAGTTCGTGCACCAGTTCATGGACGACAAGTCCCCCGAGGCCGAGGTCCGCCGGCTCATGGAGACCGACGAGGGGTACGACCCCGATGTGTGGTCGCAGATGGCCGATCAGCTCGGGCTCCAGAGCCTCATCGTTCCCGAGGAGTACGGAGGTCAGGGGTTCGGCTACGTCGAGCTCATCGTCGTGCTCGAAGAGATGGGACGAGCGCTGCTCTGCGCGCCCTACTTCTCGACCGTTGCGCTCGCGACCAACACGCTGGTCCATTCCGGCGACGACGCCGCCAAGGCTGCCATCCTGCCGGCCATTGCCTCGGGCGAGACCATCGCCACCGTCGCGTTCACCGAGGAGAGCGGCCGATGGGACGAAGCCGGGATCACCATGCCGGCAACCGCCGATGGCGACGGCTGGCGACTCACCGGCACCAAGATGTACGTGCTCGACGGCCACATCGCGAACATCTTGATCGTCGCGGCCCGCAGCGACGCCGGCGTGAGTCTGTTCCACGTGGCCGGCGATGCCGACGGAGTCACGCGCACCGCGCTCTCGACGATGGACCAGACTCGCAAGCAGGCCCGGGTGCAGTTCGACAACACGCCCGCAACGCTCATCGGCCGCGACGGTGGTGGGTGGGACGTGCTCCAGACCGTCCTCGACCTCGCCGCGGTCGCATTGGCCGCCGAGCAGGTCGGCGGCGCCCAGAAGTGCCTCGACATGTCGGTGGAGTACGCGAAGGTCCGGGTGCAGTTCGGTCGGCCGATCGGGTCGTTCCAGGCCATCAAGCACAAGTGCGCCGACATGTTGCTCGAGGTCGAGTCCGCGAAGTCGGCGGCGTACTACGCAGGTTGGTGCGCGTCGGAGATGAACGACGAGCTGCCGTCGGTCGCGAGCCTGGCCAAGGCCTACTGCTCCGAGGCCTATTTCCATGCCACGGCCGAGAACATCCAGATCCACGGCGGCATCGGCTTCACGTGGGAGCACCCGGCCCACCTCTACTTCAAGCGGGCCAAGAGCAGCGAGCTGCTCTTCGGCGACCCCACGTATCACCGCGAGCTGCTCGCGCAGCGCATCGGAATCTGATCGGGCGGAGCCGGGGTCACCGCTGACTCGTGGTCTGGGTCTTCGCCGTCGGCGCGGTCGTGCTCGTGGTCCTCATCGCGCTCCTTGCCATCGGGCGGGTCTCCGCCCAGCTGTCGTCGACCCCGGCGACCTCGGTCTACGACCTCTACGAGGCCACCGACTTCATCGCTGATCGCCTTCCCGACGCGCTGCGGGCCAAGCTGTCGTCCGAAGATGTCGAACAGCTGCTCCGCTGGCGGCTCAATCATCTCCGCGATCACGGGCTGGCCACGCTCGGACGGGTCGACGAGGAGGCCGAGCTCGCAGCCCGCGCCGCCGAGCGTCGCAAGCGTGACCGGGTGGCCGAGGACGAGGCAGTCATCGACCATCTGCTCCACCTCGCGCTCGAGTCCGACCGCGACATCGACGAGGTCGACGTCGTCGTCGTCCTCGACCTCGAGACCGAATACCTCGTGGCGATAGGGGCACTCGGTCCGGCTGCGGAGGCCTGAGCTCCCGAACTGTCGCGCATTGGTCCTGCGGGTGTGCTTGGATGGTGGGACCGATGAAAGGAGGTGGTCCAGTAGTGAGTTCTAGATCTGGGACTTCGGAGGTGGCTGGCCGCTAGGCAGGCCCGTTGGACCACCTGGCGAATACCCGCCAGTAGCCGCCGGACATCGCGGTTGGGCCCGGTCCCGCCCAATGCAGTCCGCAGTCCGGTTTCCATCCAGCCGTTTCGAATGAAACGTTCGTGGGGGGCACCTCCGGGTGCCCCCCACGTCGCGTCCGATCCGCGGAGCGACCGCCGCGCCGCCGGGTAGCATCGCCGCAACCGATCGAGGAGCGAGCACCGCAATGGATCGTCCGACCAAGTTCGAGGACTTCCGCTATATCGGCGACAAACGGAACCAGGTCGTCTACGACGTCGACGCGGTAGAGGACGAGACCGTCATCGACGAGCTGATGGCGTCGGAGCAGTTCGCGAGCTTCGCTCCCGACACGCTTGCCGAAGCCCGCAACCGCGGGTACCGCGCCCGGTCGGCATAGCCACTTGGAACTGCGCTTCGACTCCGACGGATTCGAGCTCGTCGGACACCTTGCTCGTCCCGAGCGACGTTCGGTCGGTCGGCTGCCCGGCCTGGTGATCTGTCACGGATTCCCGTCGGGCGCCGCGGGTCCCAGCTCGAGTGTCACCGGCTACCTGGCGTTGGCAGATCGGATCGCGCAGGATCTCGGCTGGGTCGTCCTGGCCGTGAACTACCGGGGCTGCGGTGGGTCCGAAGGGAACTTCTCCCTGAGGGGCTGGTACGACGACACCTGTGCCGCGGTCGAATGGCTCGCCGGCCAGACCGACGTCGGAGCGGTATGGATTGCCGGCTTCGGCACCGGCGGTGCGTTGGGGATCTGCGCCGGCGCCAACGACGACAGGGTGCGGGGAGTGGCGGCCGTTGCGCCCCCGGCCGACTTCGATGACTGGTGCCGGAACCCACGCCGATTGTTGCTCCACAGCCGCCGGCTCGATCTGATCCACAGCGACGACTGGCCGGCGTCGTTCGACGACTGGGCAGCGGAGCTGGGCACCCTCAAGGCCGTCGACTCGGCGCCGATGCTCGCGCCGCGGCCGCTGCTGCTCATCCACGGAGCTGACGACGAGGCAGTGCCGGTGTTCGACTCGCGTGTCATCGCCGACGCGCACGGAAACGCCGATCTGCGTGTCATCGGCAGCGCCGGTCACGCCCTCAGGTACGACCCACGCGCCGTGGCCGTGTTGCTGGGCTGGCTCGATCGCCAGCGGCACCGGACCCCCCTGTAGGCCGCGGGCACAGCGCGCCGCGGGGTCCGGTCGGTCAGCGCTTGCTGGCCGTGACCGCGAAGCCGAGCGCATGTTGGGCGGCCGAGATCGGATCGTGGTTCCAGCGCCCGATCCGACCGAGCAGGAGCGGGCGCTTGAGGACCAGCCGTCGCATCACGCCGCGACACCGCCACCACAGCTTGCCGAGCGGCGCGACATCGGCGATGGCGAAGGCCGTGGCGAGCGGGTCCCAGCACAAGGGCTCGATTCGCTGGTCGCCGACGTCGATTCCCGCTTCGGAGAGGACGTGGCTCCAGCCCTGCGCGGTGTGTCGGTGGTAGTCGTCGGGCGACGGGTGATCGCGGAACAAGAACGGGACGAGCAGGTGCAGCTCGCCTCCGGGCCGGAGGACCCGCCAGGCCTCCCTGGCGGCCATCACGTCGTCGGGGAGATGCTCGAGCGTGTTCAACGAGATGACCGTATCGAAGCTCTCGTCGGCGAACGGCAGCGGTTCGCGAACATCCGAGAGGGTCGTCGGTTCCATCTCGGCGGCCAGGTTCACCGAGACCAGCTCGCTGGCACCGTGCAGCCGGTCGGCGTAGTCAGCTGCACGCCCACCCCCGATGTCGAGCGTGCGGCCCCGGAGCTCGATGCTCTCGAGCTTCTCGTAGATCAGCTCTCGCGAGAGGGAGTGTGGGCTCGAGACGAGTCGCTCGTAACGCGCCGCCGACGGAGGTGCCGGGGCGACGAGCGGCCCGGAGAAGTAATCGCCGGTTCCGCTCATGTTCGGGGGAACGCGGGACCGAGCCCCTCCCGGGTCGTCGGGATCACGACCCGCCGGCGCCCGATGGGTCGGTCTTCTTCTTGCCCTTGGCCTTCTGGGCCCGCTTCCAGTCGCGCACCCGGGCCAGCGCATCGGGGCCGTCGATGTCGGCCACCGATCGTGGTGTGGACTCGGCGAACGGGCCGGCAGCCTGCTCCCACCCCTCCGGTCGCTCGTCGAGCCGTTTCGCCAGGATGGCCACGAAGATCTTCGATTTCTCCTCGCCGTAACCCGGGAGCGCCCGCAAGCGCTCGTAGAGCTCCTCGCCGGTGCGCACGTCCTTCCAGACGTTCGCACCATCGCCGCCGTACTGGGCTGCGAGCACCGTGCAGAGGTCGTGGATCCGGCGCCCCATGCTGGCCGGGAACCGGTGGACGGCGGGCTTCGACACGCACACCGCCACGAGGTCCTCGGGATCCATCGCCGCGATCGTGACAGCGTCGAGGTGGCCCAACCGTTCCTTCAGGGTGGCCGGGCCCTTGAAGGCCCATTCCATCGGCACCTGTTGATCGAGCAGCATGCCGATCAACAGCGCCGTGCCGTCGCTGTTCACGAGTCGATCCGCGTCGGGATCGCCCGTCACCGCAAGAGTTCCGAGAGCCATGGTGCCAGCGTAGACCGCGGCCGCTCGGTCAGCCTGCGAGCTCGGGGCAGGGTCGGTTGTCGAACGACGCTGGGTCGATCGCAGCCCCGTCGACGCCGTAGTGAGCGATGGCATCGGCCACGACGGAACTGTCGACGACGCCGTCGGCGGCGAGCCCGGATAGTACGGCCACGACGACATGGGGCGTGCTCACCTCGAAGAACTTCCTGAGCGCCTCGCGAGTGTCGCTTCGCCCGTAGCCGTCGGTGCCGAGCGACAGGTAGCGGCGTGGCATCCACCGGGTCACCTGATCGGGTACCGCAGTCATGTAGTCCGACAACGCGATGATCGGTCCCTGCGAGTCGGCGAGCTTCGACGTGACCTCGGCGGTCCGCTGGGGCTCCCCGGGATGCAGACGGTTCCAGCGTGCCGTGGCCAGCGCTTCCTCGCGGAGCAGCTTGTACGACGTCGCGCTCCAGAGCTCGGCCGACACGCCCCAGTGCTCGTCGAGCTCGGCCTGGGCCTCCTTCGCGGCCCGGTGAGCCACGCCCGAGAAGACGATGGTCGCCCTCGCCTCGTGACGATCGGGCCCGTCGTCCCACTTGTACAGGCCGCTGGTGATGTCGGCGTCGCTCACGTGATCGGGGCGGGCCGGCATCTCGTAGTTCTCGTTGTAGATGGTGATGTAGTAATAGATATCCTCGCCGTGGGCCGGGCCGGCATCGGGATACATCCGCTCGAGGCCGTCGCGGACGATCGCGCCGAGCTCGTACGCGAACGCAGGGTCGTAGGCCTGGCAGGCCGGCACGGTGCTGGCGAGCAGGAGGCTGTGACCGTCCTGGTGCTGGAGTCCTTCACCCATCAGAGTGGTACGCCCGGCCGTTGCGCCCATGAGGAACCCGCGGGCTCGGGAGTCGGCCGCCGACCACGCCAGGTCGCCGACGCGCTGGAAACCGAACATCGAGTAGAAGGTGAAGAACGGGACCATCGGCACGCCGAGGTTGGCGTAACTCGTTCCGGCGGCGATCCACGAGGCCATCGATCCGGCTTCGGTGATGCCCTCCTCGAGCAGCTGTCCGTCCTTGCCCTCGGCATAGGAGAGGAGCAGCGCGTGATCGACTGGTTCGTAGAGCTGGCCGGTCGAGGCGTAGATCTTGAACTCGCGGAACAGCGCGTCCATCCCGAAGGTACGGGCCTCGTCGGGCACGATCGGCACCACCCGCTCGCCGAATCGATCGTCGCGCATGAGGTCGCGCAGCAGCGACGTGAAGGCCATCGTGGTCGACACCTCACGCCCACCCGAGCCCTTGTCGAGCCCGGTGAACAACGACCGGTCGGGGAGCTCGAGCGGCCGGCGATTGCGGATGGTCCGAACCGGGATGGCGCCGGCCAGAGCGGCGCGTCGCTGCCGCATGTACTGGATCTCGGCCGAGTCCTCGGGCGGCCGGTAATACGGTGGTCGGTCCTTGCCGACGAGATCTTCTTCGGGTATCTCGTCCTCGAGATGCAGCCGAGTGCGGAGGTCGAGGAGCTGATCGCCCGTCATCTTCTTGATCTGATGGGTGGAGTTCCGGCCCTCGAAACCCTCGCCGAGGGTCCAGCCCTTGATGGTCTTGGCGAGGATGACCGACGGCGAGCCGACGGTCTCCGATGCCGCCTTGAACGCCGCGAACAGCTTCTGGTAGTCGTGCCCACCGCGGGGGAGGTCGCGCAGCTCGTCGTCGGAGAGGTGCTCGACCAGCTTCCGGAGCCGGGGGTCGGGCCCGAAGAAGTTCTCGCGGATGTAGCCGCCCGACTCGGTCGCGTATCGCTGGTACTCGCCGTCGACCGTGCTGTTCATCCGGTTGAGCAGCACGCCGTCGACGTCGCGCTGCAACAGCTCGTCCCAGCGAGATCCCCAGATGACCTTGATGACGTTCCAGCCGGCCCCGCGGAAGACGCCTTCGAGCTCCTGGATGATCTTGCCGTTCCCGCGCACCGGACCGTCGAGCCGCTGCAGGTTGCAGTTGATGACCCAGACGAGGTTGTCGAGATGGGATCGACCTGCCAGTGAGATGGAACCGAGCGTCTCGGGTTCGTCGGTCTCGCCGTCGCCGAGGAAGCTCCAGATCTTCGAACCGCTCGTGTCGTCGAGATGGCGGTCGTGGAGGTACCGGTTGAATCGTGCGTGGTAGAGCGAGTTGATCGGGCCGAGGCCCATCGACACCGTGGGGTACTCCCAGAAGTCGGGCATGAGTCGCGGGTGCGGGTAGCTCGACAAGCCGTTGCCTCCCACCTCCATGCGGAAGTTGTCGAGCTGCTCGGCGCTCAGGCGCCCCTCGAGGAATGCCCGCGCGTACACGCCGGGTGCCGCATGGCCCTGGTAGTAGATGTGGTCGCCCGACTGCCCGTCGGCCTTGCCGCGGAAGAACCAGTTGAATCCCACCTCGTACAGCGACGCCGACGATGCGAACGTCGAGAGATGGCCGCCGATGCCGTCAGCCGCCTTGTTCGCCCTGACCACCATGACGGCCGCGTTCCAGCGGATGAACGCACGGATGCGGCGCTCGATGTACTCGTCGCCGGGGAACCACGGCTGATCTTCGGGCGGGATGGTGTTGACGTACGGCGTCCGGGTGAGCGCCGGGACGCCGACCTGGCGCTCCTGGGCCCGTTCGAGGAGCCGAGCCATGATGTACCGCGCCCTCACCTTGCCCTGGGCGTCGACCAGCGCGTCGAGCGAGTCGAGCCACTCTCGAGTCTCGCCCGGATCGATGTCCGGGAGCTGGTGGGCGAAGTGGTCGGTCATGGCTCCATCATCTCAGCTGGCGGGGACTACTGCGCCGAGACGGGAGAATTTCGTGGAATTCGTGGCTGATCGCTCGTTGCGCAGTTGAACGGTGCGACGATGGCGACCGTGGTCGAGCACCGAACGACGGTCTACACCGATGGCGCATGCAGCGGGAATCCCGGGCCGGGGGGGTGGGCCTGGATCGTGCCCGATGGGCCTTTCGCAGCCGGACCCGCCATCGACACGACGAATCAGCGGATGGAGCTCAACGCCGTTCTCGACGCCGTCGAGAAGCTCAGCGGCCCACTCGAGATCGTCAGCGACTCGACCTACGTGGTCAACTGCTTCCGCGATGGCTGGTGGAAGGGGTGGCTGGCCCGGGGCTGGACCAACGCGAACAAGAAGCCCGTCGCGAACCGCGACCTCTGGGAACCGCTCGTCGGGGCCTACCAGACCCGCGATCTCGAGTTCCGTTGGGTGAAGGGGCACGCCGGCGATCAGTGGAACGACTACGCCGACCGGCTCGCCGTCGAGGCCGCGCTGACACAGCGGCACCGCTCGGGCGACGAGACGCCGAGCGAGATCGGTGCCCCCGACGCAGTCGCAGCGGTCCCGCGCGCTGGTGTGACGACGCGCGATCCCACGGGCAGGGAGCCGCCGGAGGGTCACCGGCTCGTCGTGTTGGGACTGCGGCCGCAAGAGCTCGGTGGCTACGACGCAACCGAGGTGCCGGACAGGATCAGGCGTCACCTCGCCGAGATCATCGCGGCCAAGGCCGAGATGCACGCCGATCTGGTCGTGATGACCGGGCTCCGGCTCGGCGCCGAGATGCTGGCGGGTGAGGCGGCCGTCCACGTCGGTGCCCGCCTGGTCGTGGTGCTCCCGTACCCCGATCCCGATGCCGTCTGGTCGGCTGCTTTCCGTGAACGTTTTGCCGCGCTCAGCGGCCAGGCCGACGAGGTCATCACGCTCCAGGCGAAGTCACCCGACGACGTGAAGGCTTCTCGGGGCGCGCTCGCTCGTCGCGATGCCTGGTTCGCCCGCAACAGCCACGAATCCATCGTGGTGTGGGACCACCGTGACGCCGATGTCGGTCGCACGGTGAAGGCGATGCGCACGGCACTCGGCGACGACGAGGTGTGGGTGGTCGACCCCGCGACACTGCGCTGAGACGAGTCAGTTCTCGATGCGGACGGCGGAGTAGAACGCCACGTGGTCCTTGATGTCGGCAGCAGCGTCGGACGGCGTCGGGTAGGTCCACCCGACATTGTCGTAGGACTGTCCGTCGACGTCGACCGTGTAGTACGACGCCGTTCCCTTCCACGGGCAGACCGTGTGCCGATCCGTCGGCGAGAAGAGCTCGCTTCGGATCGACTCCGGCGGGAAGTAGTGGTTGCCGTCGACGACCTTGGTGTCGTCGCTCTCGGCGATGACCGTGCCGTTGAGGACTGCGCGCATCGTGTTCTCCTGGTTGGCTCCTGAAGCTCGAACCGCCTCGGAGCCCGCCCTATTCCGAGTCGCGCCTGGCGATGACCTCGGCTTCGAGCCGTTCGAGGGTCCTGGCCATCGACTCGGGGTGCCTGTCGGGGTACCCCATCAGCTCGATCGCCTTCGGCACGACTGCCGTCGACCAGTCGAAGGTTTCGGTGACCCGCGTCTTGCCGTCGATCGGTTCGAGCTCGTAGCGCCACCGGTGCTTCCCCAGATGGCACCAGGCGATGCGCTCGTCCTGTTCGAACTCCACCACCTTGCTGCTGATGCGGTACGGCACACCGAGCTTCATCTTCATGCCGAACTTCGTGCCGAGCTCGAGGCGCTTGGGTTCGATGTCGTCGCGGACGGTGCCCGATCCGTCGATCGCAACGTGACCCTCGGTGTGCGACAGGATGTCGAAGATCTCCGCGGGTGTTGCGTCGATGTCCCTCGACACCGAGACCATCTGTTCGTCACTCATGCCATCTCCTCGTGGTCAGCGATCGAGTACGGCGCGAAGCGCGCGCTCGATGTCCTGGTGCTCGAAGGTATACCCGCCATCGGCGAGAACGCCCGGAATGACGCGTGCGCTCGAGTACAGCAGGTTGTCGGCGAGCTCGGCACCGAGTAGGAGCCGGGGCCCGAATCGGGGAACCGGGACGACCGTCGGTCGACCGAGGACGGCGCCGAGTGCCTTCGTGAACGTGGCGTTTGTGACGGGCTCGGGCGCCGTGAGGTTCACCGGCCCGGATAC
>Ga0224508_10002407_pt1 | contig 15889 bp, 18 predicted proteins | sample SF_Jan12_sed_USG_4_FD_170157 | JGI IMG/M metagenome (GOLD analysis project Ga0224508, IMG submission 170157) | Sediment microbial communities from San Francisco Bay, California, United States - SF_Jan12_sed_USGS_21 | ecosystem: Environmental > Aquatic > Marine > Sediment | place: USA... | reverse complement strand
GTTTCCAGAGGACGGGCGAAGCTGTCGAAAGCCTCCTGTCCCGCGCTACCGGCACGGCCCAGGACGCCGGCCCCGTCCCCGATGGCTCGGTGTGCACACCGGACCTCTCAAACGACAGGGCACGGCGAAAATATCAGCGGCCAGAAGGGCGGGGATAAGTTTTTGTGATTTTTTTCGATCGACCCAAAAACGCACTGTCATGGTCCGGCTTGACCGGACCATCGGCCAGCGTTGTGCACGGCCTGAAACGATCCTCCGGTCAAGCCGGAGGATGACAGTGAGGGGCGGAGGATGACAGCGGGAGGGCTATGGGGAAGGACTGGAACCGAAGGTCAACCGCAGCAGGCTTCACCGGCCTGAATCGGCGGGCATTTGACCGTTCCGTAAGAGCAATAGACGCAACAATCGCCGGGTAGTGCCTTCAGGATCGCGCCACAGTTCTTGCAGTCATAAAAGAACTGGCAGGCGTCCTCGGGCATGGTCTCGGCCGTCTTGTGGCCGCATTCAGGGCAGGTGATGACGGTCTGCAGGCTGATCTCGCTCATGCCGGCTGCCGCTTTTTCCACAGCGCGTAACCGGTGATAGCGATGAAGGCGGCCAGCGCCGGCAGCAGCACGATGTCGAGCCAGCCGATGATTGCCGACAGGCCGACGGTGGTCAGCAGGATCACCAGGATCGGCGTGAAGCAGCACATGCCCGTGCCGATAGTGCCGATGACGCCGACTTTCAGGAGTTTTTCGCGTGTCATTGGCTTAATTGTGAGGATATCGGCGGGTCCGCGCCAATCAAGATTGCGTTAGCCGGGTCTCACGCGGCGACACGTTTTCCCCTCTCCCCTTGCGGGAGAGGGTGGCCCGTAAGGGTCGGGTGAGGGGTCTAGTCAGACTTACCAAGACATTCAGCGATGCGCACGATGCGATCGCAAACGCCATTGAGGTGGTTAAAAATATCGTCGTTCCAGAACCGCAACACCAAGAATCCCGATTCCTTAAGCCGAGTGTCGCGAACAAGGTCTTTCTCGTTTTCGGCGTGCTGGCTGCCGTCGACTTCGATAACGAGCTTTTTCTCAAAACAGACGAAATCGACGATGTATCCTGCCAGTGGCACCTGACGGCGAAATTTCATGCCGTTCAGGCGGCGATTGCGAAGTTCCTGCCAAAGCCGGTGCTCGGCATCCGTCGATTCGCGACGCATCGTGCGGGCAAAGATGCGATGGGCAGGTTTGGCCGGCCGGTGTGTCATACCCCTCACCCGTCTGCTTCGCAGCCACCCTCTCCCGCAAGGGGAGAGGGGAAAAGGCGTTAGCCGGCGATCCTGGAAAAATCGGCGACCGTGCGGGTGGCGGCGCGGATGCGGTGCAGGAGCCGCAGGCGGTTGGCGCGGACGTCCTGGTCTTCCGTATTGACCAGAACATGGTCGAAAAAGGCGTCGACCGGGGCGCGCAGGCGGGCGAGCCAGCCCATGGCTGCCTCGAAATTCTCCGCCGCGACCTCCTGGCCGGCAAGGTGTTCGGCCTCTTCCAGGGAATCGAACAGCGCCCGCTCCTCGTCGGTCTCGAACAGTTTCGGGTCGACAGCGCCCTCCTCCCAGGTTTTCGGGTCGTCGCCCTTCTTTTCTTCCGCCGCGAGGATGTTGGCGGCGCGCTTGGTGCCGGCGAGCAGGTTCTGGCCGTCATCGGTGTCGAGGAACGTGCCGAGCGCCGTCACGCGGCGGACGATCATCAGGAGATCGTCCTGGCCTTCCAGCGCAAAGACGGCGTCGATGAGATCGTGGCGCGCGCCCTGATCGCGCAGATGGACTTTCAGACGGTCGGCGAAGAAGGCGAGGAGGTCGGCATTATGCTCTACTAATGAAGGAACCCAGCTTGTGGTCGCCGCCTCTGCTTCATCAACGTTGGAAAAAGAACCTGACGGGATCGGAGATCCAAACATAGACAAATACTCTACCGTGTCATTGTCGATTTCGTCGAAAGGAATCCAGAATGATTATCGTAGTTTGGATCACTCTCTTCAAATCCGAGTTTGCGGCCAGAGTGTTCAATCAGGGCATAGCCTTCTCTTGCGATGGACCTCACAGAAGCAAAGTATCCGGCACTGATCATTGGATTGAGCGGCAACCGCAGCTCATTCTCCAGCACAATCCGGATCACGCCCAGCGCGGCGCGTCTTAGCGCATAGGGATCCTTTGATCCCGTCGGTTTTTCGTCGATGGCCCAGAAGCCGACCAAAGTGTCGAGCTTGTCGGCCAGCGCCACGGCGATCGACACGGGTTCTGACGGCACGGCATCGGCCGGGCCCTGCGGCCTGTAATGGTCGCGGATGGCGTCGGCGATGGCCGGCGTCTCGCCCGCTTCCAGCGCGTAATAGCGGCCCATGACGCCCTGCAGTTCGGGGAACTCGCCGACCATGGCGGTCGGCAGGTCGGCCTTGGCGAGGCGGGCGGCGCGCTCAGTGTCGTCCGGATCGGCGCCGACAATGGGGGCAAGCTCGCGCGCCAGAGCGGCGATGCGCTCGACGCGTTCGGCCTGCGTGCCGAGCTTTTCGTGGAAGGTGACGCCTTGCAGCTTTTCCGCCCAGTCCTCCAGTTTCGTCTTGCGGTCGGTGTCCCAGAAGAAGCGCGCATCGGCGAGCCGGGCGGCGATGACCCGCTCATTGCCGGCGACGATCGCCTTGCCGGCGTCGCTTGCCTCGATATTGGCGGTCAACAGGAAGCGGTTGGTGAGCTTCCAGGTGGCCGGGTCGCGCAGCACGAAACATTTCTGGTTGGCGCGGATGGTGAGCTGCACGACCTCGTCGGGAATTTTGAGAAACGCCGCGTCGAACGTGCCGAGCAAAACGACCGGCCATTCCACCAGTCCGGCGACTTCATCGAGCAATCCGGGATCGCCGACCAGGTCCAGGCCGTGGGCCAGAGCGAGGTTTTTGGCTTCCGTCTCGATGATCGCCTTGCGGCGTTCGGCATCGAGTATGACTTTTGCCGCCTCCAGGGCCGGACCATAATCGTCAAAACGTTTGACGGTGATTTTATCCGGCGCCATGAAACGGTGGCCAAAGGTGGTGTTGCCGGCCTCAAGCCCGTCGACGTGAAAGGCGATGACCGCCGGCTCCTCGGTCTCCGGGCCGAAGGTGCACAGGATCGAGCGCAAAGGCCGCACCCAGCGCAGGGCATTGGCGCCCTGCGCGTCGGCAGGCGAATGGGCCGTGTCCGGCGGTGCGGAACGGGCGCCCCAGCGCATCGATTTCGGCCACGGGAAAGCCCGGATCACACCGGGCATCAAATCGGCGATGATCGCTTGCGCGGCGCGGCCGGGCTTTTTTATGATGGCAAGATAGAAATCGCCCTTTTTGGCGTCCTTGTGGATCTTTGCCTCGTCGATGGAGGCAAGACCGGCGCCGCGGACAAAGCCGGCAATCGCCTTTTCCGGCGCGCCGACGCGCGGTCCCTTGCGCTCCTCGGTAATGTCGGCGGAGCGGGCGGTGAGACCATGGACGGTCAGCGCCAGCCGGCGTGGTGTCGCAAAAGCCTTGGCGCCTTCATAGGTCAGCCCGGCTTCCACCAGGCCGTCGGTGACCAGGCGGCGCAGATCGTCAGCCGCCTTCGCCTGCATGCGGGCGGGAATCTCCTCGGAAAAGAGTTCCAGCAGGAGATCAGGCATTATCGTTTCCGCTGCCCCGCATGCCATTCAAGTCCTGTTCGTCCTCGCGCGTCACCGCGCTGCGGGCGAACGGGCACGCCGGAATCTCTTCGGAAAACAGCTCAAGCAGCAGGTCGGGCACGGATCAGCCGTCCGATTTTTCCGAGGAAAAAGCGAAGTCGACCGCTTCCAGAATCTGCCGGCCCTCATGGTCCTCCGCAACAAGGCCGATCTGCAGCGTCATGCCGTAGCCGGAGATATATTCCTTCAGCTTGTCGGTCAGGCGGGCCAGCGCGAATTCCTCAAGCGGCACGGTGATTTCCGCCCGCTCCGGCGACAATCTGAGATCAAGCCGCAGCTTCGGATCCTTCTGGATAATCGTGACCTCGGCCGGCAAAGTCCTGTCACCGCCGCCGGATGTCTGCACAACGAGCTTGCCCGGCACATGGATGGCGTCGCCAGCTTCGCGGCCGGCGCGGCTGAGCTGCACCGTGTAGCGCCAGAAGGCGGCGGTGAATCGCATCGGCACCTTTGTCTCGGCCGCTGTCTCGGCCACCGCCTCGGCCGGATTTGTCTCCGCTGGGGGAGCCCCGCCCGGTTGCCCGTCTGAAATGCTCATGCCGCACCGCCTCCTTGAGTTTGCAGCCAGGCCGCGCCGCAGGCCTTGGCCAGGGCGCGGACCCGCAAAATGTAGCTCTGGCGCTCGGTCACGGAAATCACGCCGCGCGCGTCGAGCAGGTTGAATACGTGGCTCGCCTTAATGCATTGGTCATAGGCCGGCAGCGCCATTTCGTGGCGGCCGTCAGCTTCACCGGCGGTCAGCAGCGCCTGACATTCGCTTTCCGCATCGGTGAAATGGCGCTGCAGAATGCCGGTATCGGCGTGCTCGAAATTATGCCGGGAATATTCCTCTTCGGCCTGCAGGAAGACCTCGCCATAGCTGACCTTTTCAGCGCCCTGGCGGCCGTTGAAATTGAGGTCGTAGACATTGTCGACGCCTTGCACATACATCGCCAGCCGCTCCAGACCATAGGTCAGCTCGCCGGAAACCGGGGCGCAATCGAGCCCGCAGACCTGCTGAAAATAAGTGAATTGCGAGACCTCCATGCCGTCGCACCAGCATTCCCAGCCAAGGCCCCAGGCGCCGAGCGTCGGGCTTTCCCAGTCGTCTTCGACGAAACGGATGTCGTGCAGGGCTGAATCAACGCCGATCGCCGCCAGCGAGCCGAGATAAAGCTCCTGAAGGTCCGGCGGCGAGGGTTTTAGGATCACCTGGTACTGGTAATAGTGCTGCAGCCGGTTTGGGTTCTGGCCATAGCGGCCGTCGGTTGGCCGGCGCGAGGGCTGGACGTAAGCCGCGTTCCACGGCCGCGGACCGAGCGAGCGCAGGGTCGTTGCCGGGTGAAAGGTGCCGGCGCCGACCTCCATGTCATAAGGCTGCAGGATGACGCAGCCGTAATCGGCCCAATAGCGCTGCAGGGTCAGGATCAGCCCCTGAAACGAGCGCTGCGGCGCCATGTGGTCGGCGGATTTTGTGGTCTCGGCCATGGCCGTCCGTCTGGCACGCGGCGCGGCACCGGTCAAGCGACGGCGGCGGCTATAGGGCGACGGCTTGCCGGCACGATTACCGGGCCTCAACGGCGCGCACCCACCAGCCGGGATGTGCCGTGCCGATCAAGCGCCCGGCGGCGGCGGCTTCGGCATGTGACGGGTACAGACCAAAACAGGCCGAGCCAGATCCGGACATGCGCGCGAGCAGGCACCGGTCGGTCGCGGCGAGAGCGTCAAGCGCATTACCGATGGCCGGCTCGATCTCAAGCGCATCGGCCTGAAGATCGTTGCGCGTCTTGGCGAGATAGCCGGCAACGTCTTGCGCGGCGGGAAATGCGTCCGGCAGGTCGGGCAGCGGGTCGTTCGAGACGTTTTGCAGGCGGGCGAATACGGAAGCGGTCGATACGGACTTGCCGGGCCAGACGAGCACAAGATGAAGGTTTTTCATCCGTTCGATTGGCTCGATGATATCGCCGATGCCACGGGCGCGCAGCGCTCTGCCGTAGACGCACATGGGAATATCGGCGCCCAGAGTCCCGCCGAGTTCGGCCAGAGTCTGGTCGTCGAAACCGGTCTTAAAGTATTGATTCAAGGCGCGAAAAGTCGCCGCCGCGTCAGCCGATCCGCCACCAAGACCGGCTCCGGCCGGTATGGTTTTATTTAGCGATAACAGGATCTTACTGCCAATACCTGCAGTTAAGAAAAAGAGTCGGGCTGCGGCGATGACAAGGTTGGTTTCATCGTGCGGTACGCTTGCCGAAAACGGTCCTTCGGCCTGCAGGAGCAAGTCGTCGGCTTCCTCGACAACGACCCGTTCGCCGCAACCGGCAAAGACGGCAAGCGTGTCGAGGTCGTGATAGCCGTCAGCACGGCGGCCGGTGACATGCAGCGTCAGATTGATCTTGGCCGGCGCCGACTGCGTGACCGCAACCGGGCGGTCAAGATCTTCGTCCATTGGCGCGGCTAGAGACCGTTCGGAATCCTGATCTGCATGCCCGGCTGCAACTTGTCGGCCTGGCCGATCAGATCGCGATTGACGTCAAGGATCCGGTCATAAGCGGCGCCCGCGCCGAGCATCTTTTCGGCGATATGCCAGAGTGATTCGCCAGCCTGTACCGTATAGAGGCTGCCGGCCGATGCCAGTTCGGTCGATTTTTCGGGCGTCTCGTTAAACGAGGCGTCATCCTTGTCCGGTTCGCCGTTTCCGGCGTCGGGAACGATCAGGCGGCCAGCCTCTATTTTCTTTTCGATCAAAGTCAGTTCGGGCGCCTTGGCGCCGAGATCGCGGGCATGACGCCACTGGAATTGGGCCTCCAGGGTGCGTCCCGTCTGCCAATAGGCATCGCCGAGATGATCGTTGATGACCGGATCGTCGGGGCGCAGCGTTACGGCGCGCTCCAGTTCTTTTGCCGCATCTTCGAAGCGCCCGAGGCGATAATAGGCCCAGCCCAGACTGTCGACGATATAGCCGTCATTGGGGCGAAGCTCGACGGCCTTGCGGATCATGTCGAGCGCCGGCTCCAGATTTAGCCCCATGTCGACCCAAGAATAGCCGAGGTAGTTGAGGACCAGCGGCTGCTCGGGAAAAAGCTCCAGCGCCGTCTTGAAATCGGCTTCGGCCTTGTCCCATTGCTTGGAGCGCTCATGGGTAATGCCGCGGAAATAGAACAGCGTCCAGTTGGACCGGACCGGCGTGTCGACCCGTTTCACCGCTTCGGAATAGACCTCAGCCGCTTGCGAAAACCGCTCGCGGCCGCGCAGCATGTTGCCATAGGCGATGTAGGCCTGGACATCGTCCGGATCGCGGGAAATCGATTCCTTGAAAGCGCGTTCGGCGTCTTCGGTCCGGTCGACCCGGTCAAGCGCGATGGCGGCCCGCAGCATGCCCAGGTGGCGGAACGGCGCCTCGCCGTCAATCGCTTCAAGAACGTCAATCGCATCTTCGCCCAGACCGTTGGAATCAAGAATATTGGCGAGTGTCAGCGCCGCCAGTCCGCCGGCAATATCGGGTTCCAGCAAGAGACCGGCGCGGATATAGAGCGCCGACAGTTCCAGGCCACCTTCCTGGCCGATTGCAGCGCCAAGGCCGGTAACGGCTTCCGCAACGCCTTGCGCGGGCGTGCGGACCGCCGCGGTAATCGTCCCGCCGGCCTTGATCTCAGTCAGGGCTGCACGCACCAGCGCGTTGTCCGGGAAGCGGGCGAGAAAGTCCTCAAGAATCGTCACGGCCTCGTCGGATTCGCCGGTCTGGGCGAGCGCGCGGGCGTAGGCTTCGGCGATACGGACCGCATTGCGGTCCCGTTCAAACGCTTGCCGCAAGCGTTTCATGCCCTGATCGGTGTCACCGGCGGCCATGGCGATATAGCCGCCATGCAGAAGCTTGAACGGTTCATACCAGTCTTCGCCGTCGATTGCGTCGATCGTCTCAAGGGCCTTGCCGGCATCATCCTGACCCTGACCATATTGCGCCCAGGCGGTGATCAGCGCATTCGTCAACTTGGCCAGCACGCCATTGCTTGATTTTTCAATCTCGCTGATCGCACCGGCATAGGTTTTTCCGCGAATCGCGTTGATCGCCCGCAACAGCCGCGCTACCCGGCTGTCGGGAACGTCCTTGACGAGCCGCTCGGAGAATTCCAGCGCCGTGTCGAAGTCGCCGCTGGCCGCTGTCAGGACAATAGCCCGCTCCAACAGCCTGAGATTGTCCGGATCGGCCTTGTAGACAGCCTGATAAAAAGCCGCCGCGCTGCCGATATCCTTGCCGGCATCTGCGGTGCGCGCCGCAAGATAGGCGCCGGAAAGGCTTCTGAACTGTATCTTGTCGTCCGTCGCCGCATTCGCTGAGGCCAGCAGTGGCAGGCAAACAAGCCAGGAAACGGCCAGCAGACGGCAAGGGGCGAACAGCGCCTTTGTTATGCGCCTCATCATCCCGAAGCTCCGTGTCATTGCGTTATACCAAAGGTCCTTACTATTGGCCCATATGACCGGCATTTATGCGGTTTTTGGTTAGGCGCGATTGGCGCGGTGGTACGGGTACCACAAGACAATCGCAACGACATCCAAAATCCGCATAAATCCGGCCTGCGGTGACCCGAAATCGCCCGCCGGACGTCGTTGCGTCCCTCCGATGATGCCCCGCATCACCGTTCGGGACGCGCCTTGCCGGCAGACGATTTTGAGCCATCATATGGGTCAATAGCAAGGACCTTTGGTATTATCCTCGATACCGCGCGCGGCGCGCCGAGGCAACGGTCTCGGCATCATGGCATGATTGCCGCGATTGGATGAATGAACTCAGTAAGCCCGACTTATGCAAAACGCCACCGCCTCAAGCAGTGCGTCCTTGCATTTGCTCTCCGGCAAGGGCGCCAGGGCATCCAGCGCCATCGCGCCATAATGGCGGGCCCGTTCCACCGTGTCGGCAAGCGCATTGTTGCGCTCAAGCACATCAACCGCCTCATCCAGCTCCGCCGGGCCGGTTTCGCCGGCAACCAGGGTGCGGCTCCAGAAGGCGCGATCGGCATCGCTGCCGCGCCGATAGGCCAGAACAACCGGCAGCGTCACCTTGCCCTCGCGGAAATCGTCGCCGACATTCTTGCCGAGATTGCGTGCCGTGCCGCCATAATCGAGCGCGTCGTCGATCAGCTGGAAGGCAATGCCGAGATTGGCGCCATAGGACCGGAAGGCGGCGCAGACGGCACGGTCGGCGTCGGCGATGATCGGGCCGACCTCGGCGGCGGCGGAAAACAGCGCCGCCGTCTTGGCCCGGATCACCTGCAGATATTCGTCTTCCGTCGTCTCCGTGTTCTTGGCCGTGCCCAGTTGCAGCACCTCGCCTTCTGCGATCGTCACGGCGGCGTTCGACAGGACATCAAGCGCCGGCAGCGAGCCGACATCGACCATCAAGCGGAAGGCCTGGCCGAGAAGAAAATCACCGACCAGCACGCTTTCCTGGTTGCCCCAGACAAGACGGGCGGTGCGTTTGCCGCGCCGGGCATCGCTTTCATCGACCACATCGTCATGGAACAACGTCGCCGTGTGCATGAATTCCACGCTGGCGGCGAGCCGGATATGCGCGTCACCGGAATAATTGCAGGCTTGGGCGGCGGCGATGGTGACCATCGGGCGCAATCGCTTGCCGCCCGAATCGATCAGATAGCGCGCCACCTGCGGGATCAGCGCGACATCGGAACTTGTCCGCGCAATGATCGCCTGGTTGACCTGCTCCATGCCGGCCGCGGTCACCGCGACAAGCGGGGCGATCGATGCCTTATCCTTGTGGCTTTCTTCAAATGGCAGAACGACGCCCACGGCAGATCCTCCTCAAGCGCTATAATAATAGGGCGAGCGCCTTTGCTTAGAAAGGGACAGTTTGGCACAAGCGCAATGTTATGGCAGGTCTGCTTAATCGGCTTTGCAAGGTGATTCAAAGGCAATGAAAGAACTGTTGCGTTCCAACGACCCGGTGGTGATCTCGTTTGTCGATGCACTGCTCAATGAATCGGGCATCGTGCATTCGATCGCCGATCAGCACATGAGCATCCTTGACGGATCGATCGGCGCCCTGCCGCGCCGGGTGCTGGTGGCGGCCGACGATCTGGCTCCGGCGCAGCGTATCCTGCGCGAAGCCGGGCTGGCAGGCGAACTGCCCTCCAAAACCTAGAGCGTTTTTCATGGATTCCGGAACATCCGACGGTTTCCTGGGCGGCCGCGTGCATCTCTACCAGCCACGCAGCGGCCACAGAGCCGGGCTCGACGCCGCCTTCCTGCAGGCCTGCCTTCCCGATGAGGCGAGCGGCCATCTGATCGATTTCGGCGCCGGCTGCGGCGCCGTGGCGCTGGCCGCGGCAGCACGGGCCCCGGCCCTGACGGTGACAGGCGTTGAACGCGAGCCGGCAATGGTGGCGCTGGCAAACCGGGCGCTCGCCGATCCGGGCAACGCGGAATTCGCCGGCCGGGTGCGGTTCGTCGAGGGTGATGTGACGGCCGGCCGGCCAGCGCGCGAAGCACTCGGGCTTGCCGAGCAAAGCGCCGACTGGCTGGTGATGAACCCGCCATTTGCGGCCGCCGGACATGTCCGCGCCGCGCCGGACCGGCTCAAAGCCGCCGCCCATGTCATGGATGCCGGCGGGCTTGATGCCTGGGTCCGGTCGGCTGCGGGTCTGCTAAAGGCCAGGGGCCGGATCGCCGTGATCCACCGGGCCGACGCGCTGGCCGAGCTCATCACCGCGCTCGCCGGGCGGTTTGGCGCCGTGCAGATCTTGCCGCTCCATCCGCGCGCCGGCGAAGCGGCGAGCCGGCTCGTCGTCACCGCCATTCGCGGCAGCAAGGCGCCGCTTTGCCTGCTGCCCGGCATGGTGCTGCATGAAACAGACGGCACCTCGACACCTGCGGCAGCCGATATTCTGCATGGGCGCAAGACGCTGCCGCTATGGTAGGCGGTCTTTTGCCGATAGCTATTGGCGACAAACTTGCCGCACTGGCAATCGGCAGCCATAGACGCCATGTTTGCGCAGTCGAGACCCGTGAAGGCATTCCGTCGTGATCCAGAACATCGTTGAAAGTGTCCGCCAGATCATCCCCGGCGCCGGCGGCGAAGCAGCGCCGATCATTCCGGTGGTGCGGCTGGCAGGGGCGATCGGCAAGGTCAGCCGTTTGCAGTCCGGACTGAGCCTGGCGACAATGGCCGGGCCGCTGAACAAGGCCTTTGCCATCAAAAGCGCGCCAGCCGTCGCCCTGATCGTCGATTCGCCGGGCGGCTCGCCGGTGCAGTCTCACCTGATCTTCAAGCGCATCCGGGCGCTGGCGGAGGAAAAGGAAAAGCCGGTTCTCGTCTTCGTGGAGGATGTCTGTGCTTCCGGCGGCTACATGATTGCCTGCGCCGGCGATGAGATCATTGTCGACGAGGCCTCGATTGTCGGCTCGATCGGCGTCGTTTCGGCCGGTTTCGGTTTTCCCGAGGCGATCAAGAAGCTCGGCGTGGAGCGGCGCGTCTATACCGCCGGCGAAAGCAAGGTGATCCTCGATCCGTTCCAGCCGGAAAAAGAGGCCGATGTGGAGCGGCTCAAAGCGATCCAGGAAGAGATCCACGAACTGTTCATCGACCTGGTCAAGGGACGCCGTGGCGACGTGCTGCGCGAGGATCCGGATATATTTTCCGGGCTGTTCTGGTCCGGCAAGAAGGCGGTATCGCTGGGCCTGGCCGACCGGACCGGCGATCTGCGCTCCGTGGTGGAAGAAAAATTCGGCAAAAAAGCCCGGATCAAGGTGATCGGCGGCGGGCGGTCGCCGTTTGCGCGCCGCATGTTCGGGCTCGGCCCCCGAATTGGCGAGGGGCTCGGCGAGGCGCTGACCGGCGCCATTGCGGCGGAACTGGAAGAGCGGGCGCTGCGCGCCCGGTTTGGACGGTAAGCCATGCCACAACTGATACTCCTCGGCCTGATCGCGGTGGGCGGCTATTTCGCCTGGAAGGTGGTGAAACGCGAAATGGCGCGCGTCGATGAAAAAATCCGCAAGGCCAAGATGGAACGAGAGGGTAAGCCGGCCGAGACGCTGGAATATGACGAAGAGACCGGCAAATACCGGCCTAAGGACGAGGAATAAATTGAAACGCCGCAGAGTTTTGGCCACGCTCTACATATCAATATAACCGTCCGGAAATTTTCCGGTCCGGCAGGCATAAATAGCGTCAGCCAACATTTCTTTGTCGGTTTCCCACCACTTGGAAATTTCTTCGAGCGCCTCTAGCAATTCGGATGAACGGATTCTCAGTGCGGCTTCGACCTCCAATACACTGATCTCTCCGGACTCAAGCTCACGTTTGAGGTAAGGGATGACCCGTTCATCCCGGCAGCGCGCAAGTCCGACATAGGCTTCTCCACGAACTTCCGGAACAGGATCAACGACCCTCTCCATAAGCGCGTCCTGGATTTCCGTCGAACACGTACCGATCATCGATCCAAGGCCAAATGTCGCCCAATCCCGCACTTCATCGTCGGCATCTTTCGACAGGTGAATGAGAGCGGAAATCGCGTCCGGATGCTCATTGCACAAAAGTGCTTGGGTCAAAGCAAATCGGGTTTCGGCGGATTGATGCGATTTGAGAGAAATTGCCTTCAGACTCACTTCGTGAGCGTGCAAATTGCCAAGGGCATAAAGGGTGGCCTCGACTACGGCCTCACTGGAATCGGAGATCAGTTGCTCCAGAATCGGGAGCGACTTCTCTTTGAAAGGATGATCCGAAGCAAAGCCTAGCTGCGCGAGAATATTAGCACCTAGTTCCCGTTCCGTCGGGTTCTTGCTTTTGCACCAACGCGATGCGTATTCGAAGATATCAGCCGTACCACGGCGTCGCAGCGCCGAAATGTAATCCCAACACCTGTCCTTCTCACCACGCTGGGCGAGATAAAGCGCACAGGATAGAAGCTCCTGTGTCGATATTTCATCAAACTCGTTTGTGATCGACAGATTTTCCATAGTCAACAGACTACCGGACAGCGATTAAGAAACCGGCGCCTCGCCGTAGTTTCTGCCAGCCGCGGCGCGTGACCGCATTCCGGCAATTGAGCACAGAATGACATAGGTCAATGAGCTTCAGCGGCCGCCGGAGTAGCCTTATGCGCGCGGATACATCGGGTATTCCATTACCTCTGGAGGCGACTATGATCTGTAGGAACTCATTGGCAAGCACTATGATCGCGGCCGGAACGGCGCTTTTGTTTGGCGGCTTTGCCTTTGAAGCCGCAGCGCAATCGGCGCCACTTGAAATCCCGTGGGTAAAGGAATGGGCGTCGTCGGCGCATGCCCGTTATACAGAAGAACCGTTCACCCATTGGGATGCGGAAGGCGCGGTGCCGCCGGCCTGCGCACAGTGTCACACGACGACAGGCTTTCAGGACTATATCGGCGAGGATGGATCGCCGGCCGGATCGGTCGAAAAACCGCACCTGATCGGTCAGGCCATTGCCTGCGTGGCGTGCCATAATGCGGCTACCCGCACGCTTGCCTCCGTCACCTTTCCCTCCGGCATCACGATCGACAATCTCGGCCCGGAAGCCATCTGCATGACCTGCCACCAGGGACGGGAATCGACGGTCAGCATGAACAAGATGCTTGACGGTTTTGACGAAGACGTCGTTTCCGACAAGCTGCGGTTCCGCAACATCCACTATCGGGCGGCCGGCGCCACACGCTATGGCACCGAGGCCAAGGGCGGATACGAATATGGCGGAAAGACCTACGCCGGCTTCCATCTCCACCACAAGGATCGAACCGTGTGCACGGACTGCCACACGCTGCACACCTTCAGGGTCGATGTCGTCAACTGCGCCTCCTGCCATGGCGACGTCAAGAAACCCGCGGACTTCAGGAGTGTTCGCAAAAGCGCCGTCGACTCAAACGGCAACGGCGATGTCAAGGAGGGAATCGCCGTTGAGATCGATGACCTGCACGGCCGGCTCAACGCGGCGATCCAAGCCTATGCCGGCAAGGTCATCGGCCAGCCAATCGTCTATGACTCTCACAGCTATCCGTATTTCTTCGCCGACAAGAACGGCAACGGCAAGTCCGACGAAGGCGAGGCGATCTACCCGAACCGCTACAAGAGCTGGACGCCGCGATTGCTGAAAGCGGCCTACAACTACCAGTTCGTGGCCAAGGATCCGGGGGCGTACGCCCACAATCCGGCCTATGTCCTGCAGCTGCTCTACGACAGTCTGGAGAGCCTGTCGGGCAAGATCGACATCGACATGGCCGCCCTGAAAAGGCCGTAGACGAACTTTCGGTCTAATCACTCTCGCGCCGCAATCGGCGGCGCGAGACGTGGCCTCACCCCAATATTCACATATTGGGGTAGACCGGCCCCTCGCCGTGGTCTTTGCCGGCGGCGGCGCGAGACGTGGCCTCACCCCAATATTCACATATTGGGGTAGACCGGCCCCTCGCCGCCTTGTGGCGGCACCCAGTTGATATTCTGGTTCGGGTCCTTGATGTCACAGGTCTTGCAGTGGACGCAGTTCTGCGCGCTGATGACGAATTTCGGCGCCTCACCGTCCTCCTCGACCCATTCATAGACACCGGCCGGGCAATAACGCTCAGAGGGACCGCCGAAGATGTCGTATTCGCTCTCTCTTTGCAGCACCATGTCGGTGACCTGCAGGTGAACCGGCTGGTCCTCTTCATGGTTGGTGTTCGACAGATACACCGAGGACAGCCGGTCGAAGGTCAACGCGCCGTCCGGCTTGGGATAGGCGATCGGCTGGCAGTCGGCGGCCGGTTTCAGGCTGGCGTAATCGGGCTTGCCGTGGCCGAGCGTGCCGAACAGCGAGAAGCCGAAAAGCTGGTTGGTCCACATATCGATGCCGCCGAGCATGACGCCGCCGATGGTGCCGTATTTCGACCATAGCGGCTTGACGTTGCGCACCCGCTTCAAGTCCTTGCCGATGGCCGAGCCGCGCCAGCCCGCCTCATAGCCTTCCAGCCTATCGCTGGCGCGGCCTTCGGCGAGTGCCGCAGCGGCGTGCTCGGCGGCCTGGATGCCCGACAGCACGGCGTTGTGGCTGCCCTTGATGCGCGGCACGTTGAGGAACCCGGCCGAGCAGCCGATCAGCGCACCGCCGGGAAAGACGACCTTTGGCACGGACTGCCAGCCGCCTTCCGAAATAGCTCTGGCGCCATAAGCGAGGCGGCGGCCGCCCTCGAACGTCGTGCAGATCGCCTTATGGGTCTTGAAGCGCTGGAACTCCTCGAACGGCGAAAGATAGGGATTTTGGTAGTTGAGGTGGAGGACGAAGCCGACGGCAACGAGATTGTCCTCAAAATGATAGAGAAACGAACCGCCGCCGGTTTTGCCGTCAAGCGGCCAGCCGAAGGAATGCTGGACCAGGCCGGGCCTGTGTTGGGCCGGATCGATCTCCCACAATTCCTTCAGGCCGAGGCCGAATTTCGGCGGCTCGCAGTCTTCATCGAGGTCGAAGCGGGCGATCAGTTGCTTGGCGAGCGAGCCGCGCACGCCCTCGCCGATCAGCACATATCTGCCCATCAGCGCCATGCCGCGCTGATAGGCCGGACCGGGCGTGCCATCGCTTGTGACACCCATGTCGCCGGTGGCGACGCCGATGACCGCGCCAGCATCGTCAAACAGCAGTTCGGCGGCGGCGAAACCGGGATAGATTTCCACGCCCAGCGCCTCGGCGCGTGTCGCGAGCCAGCGGCAGACATTGCCGAGCGAGCCGATATAGGCGCCGTGATTGCTCATCAGCGGCGGCATGCCGAAATTGGGCAGCCGGATCGATCCCGACTTGCCGAGATAGAGGAAACGGTCCTGCGTGACCTTGGTGGTCAGCGGCGGGTCGTCGTCGCGCCAATCGGGCAGCAGCATGTCGAGGCCGACCGGATCGATGACGAGGCCGGAAAGGATGTGGGCGCCAACCTCGGCGCCCTTTTCCAGAACGACCACCGAGGCGTTCTCATCGAGCTGTTTCAGCCGTATCGCCGCGGCGAGACCGGCCGGGCCGGCGCCGACAATGACGACGTCGAAGTCCATGCTTTCGCGCTCAGGGGGACCGCCGTTTCCTGTCGCTTCGCTCATCGCCATTCTCCCGACTTGGATTCGCCTTGGCCCGGATTCGCCCCGCTTTGATCACGTTGCCGGCGACGATCCGGCCTGATGTTTCCCGCCCTCGATAGCGGTCCTGACGCCGGCTG
>Ga0224508_10002406_pt1 | contig 15891 bp, 11 predicted proteins | sample SF_Jan12_sed_USG_4_FD_170157 | JGI IMG/M metagenome (GOLD analysis project Ga0224508, IMG submission 170157) | Sediment microbial communities from San Francisco Bay, California, United States - SF_Jan12_sed_USGS_21 | ecosystem: Environmental > Aquatic > Marine > Sediment | place: USA... | reverse complement strand
TGGCCGATGCGGGTTGAATCGTGGGAGAACCAGGAGCCCGATTTCTCCACGATCCCTGCCTTGACGCCGAGATCGATAAGCTCGCCGGTCTTGGAGATACCCTCGCCATACATGATATCGAACTCGACCTGCTTGAAGGGCGGCGCCACCTTGTTCTTGACCACCTTGACGCGGGTCTGGTTGCCGACCACCTCGTCGCGGTCCTTGATCGCGCCGATGCGGCGGATATCGAGCCGGACGGAGGAATAAAATTTGAGCGCATTGCCGCCGGTGGTGGTTTCGGGTGAGCCGAACATGACGCCGATCTTCATCCGGATCTGGTTGATGAAAACGACCATGGTGCGGGATTTGGAAATCGAGCCGGTGAGTTTGCGAAGCGCCTGGCTCATCAGCCGCGCCTGTAAGCCCGGAAGTGAGTCGCCCATCTCGCCCTCAAGCTCCGCGCGCGGCGTAAGCGCCGCAACGGAATCAATGACCAGCACGTCGATCGCACCGGAGCGCACAAGCGTATCGGTGATCTCCAGCGCCTGCTCGCCGGTGTCGGGCTGGGAGATCAGCAGATCTTCCACGTTGACGCCGAGCTTTCGCGCATAAACCGGGTCGAGCGCATGTTCGGCGTCGATAAAGCCGCAGATGCCGCCCTGCTTTTGCGCCTCGGCTACCGTATGCAGCGCCAGTGTCGTCTTGCCCGATGATTCAGGCCCGTAAATTTCAACCACCCGGCCCCGGGGCAACCCGCCGATGCCGAGCGCGATGTCCAGCCCAAGCGAGCCGGTCGAGATCGCCTCGATCTCCACCAGCGGCTCGCCCGCGCCCAGCCGCATCACCGAGCCCTTGCCGAAATGGCGCTCGATCTGCGCCAGCGCCTGGGAGAGCGCCTTTTCCTTATCCATATCGTCTCCCTCAACGAGGCGAAGTGCTGCGTCTGACATTAGTCCCTCTCCTTATTCCACACACCCGGCCACCTGGCAATCGGGTCTCGCTTGGGTCTTGTCCATGCTTTAATGTACATGATTTGTTCTATTTTGCAAGCCACCCCTTAACAAACTGATAATGTGTGGAAAACAGATTTATGTTCTAGGGATGTTCGACGAAAAATAGACTCGCGCAAGCGGATGGGAACGCCTAGAATGCGCGAAATCTGCGCGCGTAGATTGACAGGAGAATCAGGCTCGCTGAACGCATCTGTCACAGACAAGCGGGTCGGAGGAAAATTATCCATGCCGGAAACGTCGGAACCTTGCGAGCTGTGCGAACCGGACAGGGTGCTGTTCGCCGACGACCACGCCTATGTGCACCATGACAGCCACGGCTTGAGCCCCGGCCATGTGCTGGTGATCCCGCGCCGCCATGTGGCGGATTTTTTCGATATGACGGGGGATGAAAAGGCCTCCGTCGTCACCCTGCTGGATCGGGCAAAGGAGGCAATCGAGAAGGAGCATGCGCCGGACGGCTACAATATCGGCGTCAATATCGGCCGCGCCGGCGGTCAGGCCCGCATGCATGTCCACGTCCACCTGATCCCCCGCTATAGTGGTGATGTTGAAGATCCACGCGGTGGCATCCGCTGTGTTCTGGCAGGCGATTGAAGTCGCCAGTGCGTGCCTACTGCCTGGTGAGCGTCACGGTTCCCGAGCAGATCCCGCCAGCTACGGAAAGGAAACCGCGCCCCGAGCGCCTCTTCAGCGTGCCCCACATCACGACATCGTGGCTGCCGATCGAATTGATCCCCTGGATGCGAAATTTGCCGGCGCGCGAGACCGTGCCGAAGCGCTGGCGATCGTTACCTGTGATGCGGTTCCCGGCGATGATCACCACAGAGGTGGATTTTTGAACAAGGCAGTTGTCCCCGGCGCGAAACTTCAGAAGCCATTTCCCGTCGAAGCGCGCGGCCGCAGCCGGCAAGGCACCCGCCAGCACACCAAGAAAAATGACCAAACAGAAAGCCCGTCCCGGCATCGAAGATTCCTCTCCCGACTTGTCACGGGCAGATCCCGCGTGGGGTGAACAGAAATACAATCACAACGGTTTCCGGCTTCCAAGTTAAGTCGCGATAACGCGATAAACTGTGTGTGAGCACCACGTCCGTGACGCGGCGCGTGTTTCGCCCTAGAGTCGGCGGGCTGCGGTCATGGGTTCAGAAGGTGAAGATATCAATGCAGATACGGCTATTCGGTATTGCTGCCGTGGTGGCGCTTGGCGGTCTGTGGGCGGTGACCGGTCACGCCGATGACCGCAAGCCAATCGGCGCGGGTGCGAACGAGCTGCCGCTGTTCGATGCCCATATGCATTACAAGCGCGAGGCCTGGGCGCCCTACCCGCCCGGTACCGTGATTGAGCTGATGGATACATCCGGTGTCGCCATGGCGCTCGTCTCCTCAACACCGGATGACGGCACGATCAGGCTGCTGGAGCACGCGCCGGCGCGCATCGTGCCCGAAATGCGCCCCTATCACGGGGACGCCGGTTCCGCCAACTGGACGACGGCGCCGGGCATGCTGGCCTATATCAACGCGCGGCTGGACCGCTACCCACATCAAGGCATCGGCGAGTTTCATATCCATGCGCTCGATCTCGCCGACAAGGCTCTGCTGGCAGAAGTCGCGGGGCTGGCCGCGGAACGGGCAATCCCGCTGCATATTCACTCAGGCGCCGGGCCGGTCGAGTTTTTCTACTCCCTCCAGCCGTCGCTGACGGTCATCTGGGCCCATGCCGGCATGAGCGAGCCGGCCGAAGTGGTGGCCAGGATGATGGACAAATATCCGAGCCTTCATGCCGACACCTCCTATCGTGAGCATGATATTTTAGGCGGTGGCGGCCGCCTCGACCCGGCGTGGGAGCGTGTCCTCATGAAGCATTCCAGCCGCTTCATGATCGGGACCGACACCTGGACCAACAGCCAGTGGGAGAATTACGGCGCGCTGATCGATACCAACCGGTCCTGGCTTGCCCTGCTGCCACGCGCTGAGGCGCAAGCGATTGCCTACAGAAATGCCGAGCGGCTGTTCGGCCGCCATATTTCAGACAAGCGGCCAACCAAGAGGTAGCCACGACCAGGAATGCGACGGGGTGTCACCCTCTTGAATGGACCGGGGGGCCCTCCCCATGTTACCACCCGCACGCCCGACGCGATTTCAGGTTTTCTCATGGTCCCCATTATCTCGGTTGCCAGTCTCACCAAGACCTATGACGGCGGGTTCACCGCGCTCAAAAACGTGTCGCTCGACATCGAAGAGGGCGAGATCTTCGGCCTGCTGGGGCCGAACGGGGCCGGCAAGACGACACTGATTTCCATCATCTGCGGCATCGTGAACGCGAGCCAAGGCGCGGTTACGGTCGCCGGCCATGACATCGTGAAAGACTACCGCGCCACGCGTGCGCTGATCGGGCTGGTGCCGCAGGAGCTGACGACGGATGCCTTCGAGACCCCCTGGCATACGGCGAGCTTCAGCCGCGGGCTGTTCGGCAAGCCGGCCAATCCGGCGCATATCGAGAAGGTGCTGAAAGACCTCTCGCTGTGGGACAAGAAAGACACCAATATTATGGCCCTGTCGGGCGGCATGAAGCGCCGGGTGCTGATCGCCAAGGCACTGGCGCATGAACCGCGCATCCTGTTTCTCGATGAGCCGACGGCCGGCGTCGATGTGGAACTCAGGCAGGATATGTGGGCCGTGGTACGGGACTTGAAGGCGTCCGGCGTCACCATCATCCTCACCACCCACTACATCGAGGAGGCCGAACAGATGGCGGACCGGATCGGCGTAATCTCCAACGGCGAGATCATCCTGGTGGAGGAAAAAGAGGCGCTGATCGCCAAGCTCGGCACCAAGCAGATGACTCTGGAGCTGCAGAAGAAACTCAAATCGGTGCCGCGCGCGCTCGCCAAGCACAAGCTGGCGCTCGCCGACGGCGGCGCGAAGCTCGTCTACACCTACGATACGCAAGCGGCACGGACGGGCATCACCGCGCTGCTAAACGATCTGGGCAAGGCCGGCATCAAGTTCAGGGATCTCGACACGAAACAGAGCTCGCTGGAGGAAATTTTCGTCAATCTGGTAAGGAAAGCCAAATGAACTGGCACGCGGTAGCCGCGATCTACCACTTCGAGATGGCGCGCACGCGGCGCACCCTGGCGCAGTCGATTGTCTCTCCGGTGATCTCCACCATGCTCTACTTCGTTGTTTTCGGCACCGCGATCGGCTCGCGCATCACCGAAGTCGACGGCGTCTCCTACGGCTCGTTCATCGTGCCGGGCCTGATCATGCTGTCGGTGCTCACCCAGTCGATTGCCAACGCCTCCTTCGGCATCTACTTCCCGCGTTTTACGGGCACCATCTACGAGATCCTGTCGGCGCCGATATCGTTTTTCGAAATCGTGCTGGGCTATGTCGGCGCAGCGGCCACCAAGTCGGTTATTCTGGGTTTGATCATTCTGGCGACCGCGCATCTGTTCGTGCCGCTCGAAATTGCCCATCCCTTCTGGATGGCGCTGTTCCTGCTACTGACAGCGATCACCTTCTCGCTGTTCGGCTTCATCATCGGCATCTGGGCCGACGGGTTTGAGAAACTGCAGATCATCCCGCTGCTGGTGATCACGCCGCTGGCCTTTCTGGGCGGCAGCTTTTATTCGATCACCATGCTGCCGCCGTTCTGGCAGACGGTGTCGCTGTTCAACCCGGTCGTTTACCTGATCTCCGGCTTCCGCTGGAGCTTTTTCGAGATGGCTGACGTGTCCCTTGCCGTCAGTCTCGGCATGATCGGCTTTTTTCTCGTCCTCTGCATGACGCTGGTGTGGTGGATCTTCAAGACCGGCTATCAGCTGAAAAACTAAAAACCCGCACCGGCGCAGTAGAGCGGGATGAGGAAAAGTGTGTGCGGTTTTCCGCCCGCATCCCGCTCTAAATTATGAGAATCGATCAGGTTTCATGCGTTTTGATTGATTCAATCAAAACGCATCCTGATCTAGACCCTCGCCGAACGGCGCGGCGGCAAAAGCCGCAAGTGCCTCGCAGCGTTGCGTATGGGCCAGGAGGCGCGGAAAGGCATGGCGCGATGCGAGATGCTCCGGGTTTTTATTGCGGATAAAGGTCATTGCCACCGCAGACGCGATATCGGCATGGGTAGGGCTCGCGCCGGCGATGAACCCTTCTTCCGGCGTGTGCGCCTCCAGCCATGCGAGGGACGCGGCGATCTGCGCCAAAATCCGCGTCACACGGGCCTCATCGCGTTTCGCCGCCGGACGGCGCACGGTTTCGGTGCGAAAGGCAACCGCTTTTTCCGCCAGCCCAACGGCTGGCCCAAGATGAGCCATCAGTTTCGCGCGCGCCTCAGGCTCGTCCGGCAGCAGCGCCCGCTCCGGCCCGGCGAGACGGTCGAGATAATCGAGGATGAGATAGGAGTCCGTGAGCACCGTGCCGTCGTCGAGCTCCAGCGCCGGCACCGTGCCGAGCGGGTTTACGCCAAGCAGCGCGTCGAAGTCGTCATAGGCCGAAATCACCCGGCGCTCGAACGCCAGGCGGTAGTGGTGAAGCGCGATCGCGACACGGCGCACGAAGGGTGAGTCCATCTGGCCGATCAAAATCATGGGGTGCGCCTCGGGTCCCGCACTTTAGACGAGCTTCACCAGCTGCTTGCCAAGATTGGCCCCCTGCAGCATACCGATGAAAGCTTCCGGAGCGTTATCGATACCCTCAGCGATGGTCTCGCGGTATTTGAGTGTTCCAGCCACGATCATGTCTTCAAGCTGGGCCCGCGCTTCCGCCCATTTGTCGCGATAGTCAAGCAGCAGAAAGCCCTGGATCGACAGCGATTTGTCAAACACCAGGTGGAGATTTTTCACTCCGTAGCGCTCACCGGCGTCGTTATAGGCCGACAGCACGCCACAGACCGGAACCCGGGCGCGCTTGTTCAGATTAGCGAGCGCCGCGTCGAGCACAGGCCCGCCGACATTGTCGAAATAAACATCGACGCCGTCCGGGCAGGCTTGGGCGATTTGCCCGGCCAGATCGTCTGCCTTGTAGTCGCAACACGCATCGAAGCCGAACTCTTCGCGCACCAGTTTGCACTTGTCCGCACCGCCGGCGATGCCGACCGCGCGCGCACCAAGCGCCTTCGCCACCTGACCGGCGGCGCTGCCGACCGAACCGGCGGCGGCGGAAACGAGTACGGTTTCGCCGGCCTTTGCCTTGCCCACCATCTTGACGCCGGCCCAGCCGGTAATGCCGGTCGAGCCGCAGGCGCCGAGATAGGCGCTCAATGGCACGCCCTCTTTCGGCTCGACCTTGAAGTCGAGGTCGGTGCCGTCGGAGATCGCATGGGTTTGCCAGCCGAGCCGGCCGACCACATGATCGCCCTGCCGGTAGTCCGCATTCCGGGTCTCGATCACCCGCCCCAAAATCCGCCCGACCATCAGATCGCCCGGGCTCATACCGGGTCCGGAATAGGTCCACCCCCCGCCCATCAGCATCCGCATATAGGGGTCGAGCGAGAGGTAGATATTCTCGGCCAAAAACTGCCCGTCTTCGAGGGCCGGTGTTTCCGCCTGCACAATCTCGAAATTGTCGGCGCTCGGCAGACCCTCAGGATGGCTCTTGAACAAAACTTGCGTGTTTGTTGGCATGGGGGTCCAGTCTCTCTCTTATGCTGCATGGGCGCGAAGCGCCGCGACACCATCAGCCGGCGCGAGCGTAGCCGAAACGTTTCATGTATGGGCCGCAGCGTTTCAGAATTTCCGCGCGTTGCGCCTTGGTGAGCTCGTAGACGCTTTGCTGAAATCCGTCCTGGGCGGCGAGATAGGCGTCGACGCCGGGCTCGGCGCTGGCGAAATCGCCAAGCTCGAGTTTTTCATAGATAGCCTTCAGCTCTTTCTTCGGGCTGGCGGCGAGATCCTCGTAAGCGAGCTCGACCAGGTTCGACGGCGGGATTAGCTCCCTGTCCTTCTCGTAGCGCGCAAAGACTCTCTCAAAGACGGAAAACATGAACTCATCGAGCCACGGGTCGTCGCGCGCCGGGTTATGCAGCCCTTGCACGGAATTGAGCGCCTTCCAGAGCTTCCGGGTCGAGGGGATTACGTCGAGCGGATTACGCGAGATATGAATGAAGCGCGCATCCGGGAACAGCTTGATCAGCGTCTTGATCCGCGCGGTGTGGGCCGGGCTCTTGAGCACCAGTCTCTTCTTGTTTTTGTATGCGAGCCGGCGGATGAGCCACATGAAATCCCGCTCCCACCGGCTCCGCTCGGCGTCGCTCAATCCGGTCAGGTCGAGATAATCCATATCCGCCGGCCCATGCCGCGGCCAGGCGAGCGTTATGTAAGGGGTGCCCAGCCCCATATTGGCGAAGGCAAATTCTTCTTCCTGCGGCCGGTCGACACCGACGGGCACATTGTCCATCGGGCGTTTCTTCGGCAGGAAGATATTGAACCATGTGCCGGATCCGCCGGTGAGCAGGAAATGGCCGGGAAAGAAGCACTGATAGGTCGTCGGATAGCCATGTTCGGGGTCGCAGGCCAACAGATCGTGCAGATAGGTGGTGCCGGAGCGCCAGTGGCCGATGACGAAAACTGGCTGGGGCGTGATTTCTAGGGCCTCTGCGCGCCGGCCATAAATTGCTTCCGACAGTACATAGAGCAGCGAATTGAACGGTGCCCACAGCGTCACAGTCAGGATATTTGGCACGCAGTTGAGCGTGATGTCGAAACGACCGCGGGCGAGCAGCTTCACCCAGGTGCCAATCCCCATGCCATGCCAGAAATAGAGCAGCCAGCCGCCCTCACGGTAGACCTTGAAGGGGCCCTTGCGTTTCTTCTTTTTCTTGCGTTTCTTTGGTAGCTCGGTCTGGGTCATCGATTGTTCCCGCTCTTTCAACCCGCCTGATTAGACTTAAATTGAGGCCGACGAAAGAAGAAAGAGCTACACCACTCAAACCTTGCGCGCATAAAGCGCACGGGCCGGCCCAGACAGCCGCCGGCTCACAACGCGCGAGCACGGAAGGGCGAGATGAGGTATTGTCGCGTCGAGACAGGGAAAACGAATCAGCGGCGTCCACTAACGATTGGCAGCAGATATTCGGCTTGAAACCTAGCTCAATGTTCGGTTGAACAAGTCTATCGTTCGCTGCCAGGCCAGTTTTGCGGCGGTCTCATTGTAGCGCGGCGTCGAATTGTTGTGGAACCCGTGCAGGGTACCTGGGCATGTGTGCATTTCGTATTTCGTCCCCGCAGCTTGAAGAGCCGTTTCGTACTCGGCCCGCATGGCGTTCACCCGCTCATCGTTTTCAGCGTAGTGAATGACCATCTCGGCTTGGATTTTCGGCACGTCCGAGGATTTAGGCGCGCTGCCATAAAAGGGAGCGGAGGCTTTCAGGTCGTTGCCCATCTCCACAGCGAGAAAATTCGCAACCGCGCCACCAAAGCAGAAACCTGTTGCACCCAATTTCCCATTGGATAGGGCATTCGATCTCACAAACCTGGCACCATTCAGCATATCGACAAAAATCTTGCTTCGATCCAGCTTCCTTTGCAGGACTTTGCCGTCATCGTCGTTTCCCGGGTAACCGCCAAGCGGATAGAGCGCGTCGGGCGCAAATGCGAGAAAGCCCGCAACCGCGGCGCGACGGGCAACATCCTCGATGTACGGGTTGAGACCACGATTTTCGTGGACGACAATCACCGATGGAAATGGCCCACTGCCGGTCGGTTGTACGAGGTATCCACGCATCTTGCCCGAATTTCCATCGGGCGACTCATACGTTTCGTAGGTTGCCTTGATGCGGCTGTCAGTGAAGGAAACCGTTTGCGCCTTGGCGTAGTCCGGCAGCAATGCCTGCGCCATCGCCAAACCGGATACGCCGCCGACCAGCGTCATCGCCGCTGCGCGTTTCAGGAAATCTCGACGCCCCATCGTGCCGTGGCAATACGCATCGTAGAGATCGTAAATCTTTGGATCGATTTTCTCATCATGCATTCGCTCTACTCCATTGCAAAGGACGGCAGGGCTCGGATCGGCGTGTATCTTCACTTCCTCGTCTCATCTCCAGCATCTCAACGATGCTTGCAAATATGACCTAGTCGCGGCAGGAGCTTCATTGACATTCCGGGCGTGTGTCACCGGCGTCAACCCGCCCTCGACATTCTCTCCCTTTTTGTATCCGCATCGATCAAACGAGAAAAAGGCGTGTGAATGGCAGCTATGCTGTTTTGGAGCGGCCGTCCAGTTCGGCCAGCTCCGCAGCCAAGGCCGCCGTTTCCTGGCCGCGCGGCTTCATCCAGCCGGCGATGAGCACATAGAGCGCCGGCGTCAGAAAGAGCGTAAAAACTGCCGCCAGTCCGAGCCCGCCAAAAACCACCCAGCCGATGGCCGCGCGCGATTCTGCCCCCGGCCCGCTGCCGAGGATGAGCGGCAATCCGGCGAGCACGGTCGACACCATGGTCATGAAAATGGGCCGCACCCGCACCAGCGACGCTTCGCGCACCGCGTCGACGACATTGACGCCTGTGTCGCGAAGCTGGTCGGCGAACTCAACCATCAGGATCGAGTTCTTGGCCATTATGCCGATCAGCATCAGCACGCCGATCTGGCTGTAAATATTTATGGAGGTTCCCGTCAGCGCCAGCGCAAAGATGGCGGCGCAAATACCGAATGGCACGGTCAGCAACACAACGAGCGCCGACGTAATGCTTTCAAACTGTGCAACCAGCACGAGGAAAACGACAAGAAGCGCGACCAGGTACGTGATGACAATACCCTTGGAGGTCTCATCCAGCTCGGCGGCCTCATTGAGGAACAGGAGCCCGGTACCGGGTGGCAATTCCCTGTGCGCCAGGGCCCGCACCGCATCAACGGCTTCGCGTAGCGTAAACCCATCCATCAGGTCCGCATCAACTTCGATGGCGCGGCGCTGCCCGTGCCTGTCGAGCTCGGCGGCCACAGCGTTTTCCTCAAAGGTGACAAGCTGTGAGAGAGGCACAAGCCGGCCGCCCTGGGCCCCCACGTAGAGCTTGCGGAGGTCGGACGGGTTGGTGATCGTGCCTTTGGTTGCCTGCAGGATAATTGGAACGGTCTGGTCGTCGACAGTCAGCTCCGCAACCTCGTCGTTGTCGACAAGCACCTGAATCGTTTCTGCCAGATTGTCGATTGACACGCCAAGATCAGTGGCGCGCCGGCGGTTGATGTTGACGGAAAGCTGCGGCTGGGTCGCCCGAAACTCGACACGGATACCGCGCAGTTGCGGGATCTCACGTTCCATGGCGATGACGAAGGTGTCCGTCGCCTCCAGTATCCGTGTGTAATTCGATCCCGTAAGGGCAAATTTCAAACCGCTGCCCGCATTTCGCAGCCCGAGCGAGTTAGCGCGCACGATGCGTGCTTGTGCACCTGGGATCTGGCTCACAGGCTTGACCAGATCCTTGACGATTTCACCCTCGGATCGCCTGCGCTCAGACCAGTCACGCAGTGGCGCATCAATCCAGCCGCGATTGAGGTCCCAACGTCCGGTGATCGTGAACAGGTTCGTGATTGTTCCCGTCTCTGCCAGTGGCCGCAATATCTCTTCCACGCGCTCCACCTGGCGATCGGTATAGGCAAGCCCAACCCCATCAGGCCCCGTCAACCGCACGGTAATGAGACCCCGGTCTTCCTCCGGGACGAGTTCCTCGCCAAGTGTAGAGAATGCGAGGGCGGCGGCAATTCCGACAATCGCACACACGCCGATGAGAACCAGTGGCGCGGCAAGAACGGCATTAAGGCCCCGGGCATAGGATCGTTTGAAAAATCCTGGCGGTTTTTCAGGCTCGGCCTTCGACGATTTCTTCGGCACTGCCCTGTCGGGAAGCCTTGATGCCATCATCGGACACAATGTGAGCGCGACGAATGAGGAGATGGCAACCGTCACCGCGAGCACGAAACCGAATTCGGTGAACAGCCGCCCGGCGGTGGAAGGCAGGAAGGAAATTGGCAGGAAAACCGAAATCAGCGTTGCGGTCGTCGCGACAACCGCGAAGAATACCTGTCGAGTACCCAGTACGGCGGCCGCACGCGACGCTATTCCCTCAGCGCGCCTTCGCTGGATATTCTCCAGCACGACGATGGCATCATCCACAACCAGCCCGGCGGCCAGTACCAGCGCCAGCAGGGTGATGAGATTGATTGAAAAGCCAAGCAGCCAGATCGCGGCGATGGTGCCGATGAGCGCTATGGGTATTGTCACCGCCGGAATAAGGGCGGCCCTGAGCTGCCCGACAAACAGCGCGATTACCGTGATCACGATCAATACCGCCAGCGAGAGTGAGATCAGCACTTCGCGGATGGCGCCCTCGATAAATTTGGAGTCGTCAGACGTGATCTGCATGTTCAGATCGTTGAACCGCGCATTCATCTGACCGACTACTCGCCTCACGCCTTTCGAGATCGAAACCGTGTTCGATTGCGCCTGACGCACGACACCGAGATTGACCACCGTACGGCCATTGAGCCGTACATAGCTGACAGGATCGGCGGGGCCAAAAGAAGCGGACGCCACGTCACCGATCCGTACCGGATCGCGCACGATCAGTTGTTCGATTTCCTCAGGCTTGGTGACCGATGCGTTGGCGCGCACCAGCACTTCCTGCCCCTCGGATGCAAAACTGCCCGCAGGCACGTCGTAGCGCGCGTTGCGCAGCACGCTTGCCACGTCGGCGACGGAGAGCTTGTAGCTGGCGAGCTTCATGGGATCGATGACCACGCGTAATACGCGTTCACGGTTTCCGAACAGCTGTATATCGGCCACCCCCTCAACGGACATCAGTTCCGGGACGACCTCATCCTCGACCTTGCGGGTGACGTCTTCGATTGTGAGCTTGTCGCTATAGGCGGATAGCTGGATGATGGGGCGCGCATCGGCGTCCGCCTTGATGACAAAAATATCCTCCACGCCTTCGGGCAATTCGCGCTCCACACGGCTCACCGCCTCGCGCACGTCATTGGCCGCATCGATGAGGTTTACCGAGGGACTGAATTCGATCCGGATTCGGAAATTATCTTCTTCGCTGGAAGAGCGGACAGCTTTCACCCCATTCACCCGCGCCACGGCACCTTCCACGCGCGACGTTATTTCCGCGTCGATAGTTTCCGGCGAACCGCCCGGATAGTTGGCCCGCACCGTCACAATGGGCCGGTCGATGTCCGGAAGTTCGCGCACTTCGACGCCAAAAATAGCGCTTACGCCGGCAATGATAATCAGCAGGTTTATTACCGCGGCAAGATAGGGGCGGCGAACGCTTAACGCCGGAAGATCATTTGCAGGCGAGGACATGACCGTCTGTTTCACCTCAGCTGCTTGGTGCGGGATCCGGCATTGAGAATCGGACCGGGCGTCCCGGGCGCAGCCTTTGCACGCCTTCCACAACAACCAAATCACCTTCGGAAATATCGCCTTCAATGAGAATTGTATTGTTCAGCCGCTTCACGCTGCGCACCACGACCCTCTCTGCCTTATTGTCTGTCACGCGCCAGACATAACTTTCGCCCTTACGCCACCGGAGCGCCAATTCGTGAACCGTGGTATAAAGTCTTCCCGGGATCACGAAATCGACAACGAAAGACAGCCCGGGCCGGAGTAGATCTTCATTGTTCGGAATATTGGCCCGCACGATCACGGTGCGGGACGTCGGATCGATACGGCTGTCGATATCCTTGATCAAACCTTCAAATGTGCGCTTTGGAAAGCTCGGCGTTTGTACTGCTACTTTCTGGCCGATGCGCAGTTTTGAGAGAAATTGTTCGGCGACCTCGAACTCAACAATCAACTGGCTTCGATCATCAAGCGTCACGATCGGAGTCGCCGGCGAAACGCGGTCCCCCAGCTCGACTTTTGATATGCCAACGACACCATCGAACGGGGCCTTTACCTCCCGGTCGCTGAACGCCTCTTCCGCCTGCTGTAGCTCGAGTTCTGCGCGGTCCACCAGAGTGCGGCTATCATCCACATTGGCCTGGGAGTTGACTTTTTTGTCGCGCAGTTGTCGCGACCGCTTCAAGAGCCTACCGGCCTCAACGAGTCGGGTCCGGGCAACCTTTACCGCAAGTTCCGCATCGCTTGAATCGAGCCGCAGGATAGGCTGCCCTTTTGAAATACGCGCCCCGGACCGCACGAAGACATGGCGAATTTCGCCCGTGGCCTCCGGATAAATCATCACCGAACGCTGGGCGCGACCGGTTCCGATGGCACCGACAATGACATCATTGGCAAGCTGCCCGGCTTTGGCGACCACCACTGGCACGCTGCCGTCCGTCCTCAGCCTGGCCGGCTCCCCGGCCTGATCGGCGCTGGCAAAACCGGCAACAACCGCGCTTACCTGATCGCGACTGAACCACAGGGCGCCGGCCCCTCCCAGCAGCAGTGCAAAAAGGATAAACTGTATCCGGCCGACCAGCCGTGGCTGTGACGGTTTGGCATCCTTTTTGGCTCTTGCACCACTGCGCCTCTGCGCCATGGATTTCTAGTCCTCAACGTCGACGGGACGATACCGACTGGAGTGAAACGCACGTCTGGTGATGTTGTCCAGACGCAGCGCGATCACACTCGTCAATTCCATAAATTATCATTGTTATGATGTTTAACGCGACAAATCTTAAAAAGCTGTCGAATTGAATAACGGAGTGGGCCCGGCGTTAGTGTTCCCGCCGGCCGTTGGGGCAAATCATTCGCCGATATGTTGGGGCAAATCATTCGCCGATATCTCGAAACCGGCAAAAAAACAATGAGGTGACTGTCGCTCAGGCCCGTGGAAAGCGAACGGTGCCGGATGTCCATTCATGACACAAGGTCGACGCAGGCGCCCGCGCGCCAGCCTTTCGGTATGCAAGGGAGGCTCTTGTTAGAGCAATAGCCCCGCGGAAACCCGTTTACCCTACCCCTCCAGCGCTTCCTTCACCGCTTCCGCCAGCTGTTTCAGCGAGAAGGGTTTGGGCAGGAAGGCGAAGTCCTCCTGGCCTTCCAGGTTTTTCTTGAAGGCGTCCTCCGCATAGCCGGAGACGAAGATCATTTTTACCGTCGAATTGGTTTCCCGCAGTTTCCGGAACATGGTCGGGCCGTCCATCTCCGGCATAACAACGTCGGAGACAACCAGGTCCACCTCGCCGCCATGTTCCTCCATGATCTCCAGCGCCTCCGCACCGGTTGCGGCTTCCAGTACCGAATAACCGCGCGATGCGAGCGCGCGCACCGCAAACGAGCGCACGGCCTCTTCATCCTCCACCAGCAGCACGGTGCCGGAACCGGTTAGGTCCTTCTTCTTCTCCTGGCCCGCGTCGGAGGTTTCGGTTTCTTTCGAGCGCACTTCCTCCTTGCGCTGGCGCGGCAGGTAGATGCGGAAAGTTGTGCCCTGCCCTTCTTCGCTCTCGGGATAGATGTATCCGTCGGATTGCTTGACGATACCAAAGACGGTAGAGAGCCCCAGCCCCGTGCCCTTGCCGACATCCTTGGTCGAAAAGAACGGTTCGAAGATTTTCTCCATCACATCCGCCGGCATGCCGTGCCCGGTATCTGTTACCTCGCACAAAACGTAATCCGCCGGCTCCAGCCCCCGGTAGCCAAGCTTTGCAGCCTCGCGTTCGCTCACATTGGCGGTGCGGATGGCAAGCTTGCCGCCGTCGGCCATGGCGTCGCGCGCGTTCACAGCCAAGTTGATGATCACCTGTTCAAGCTGGTGCAAATCCGCCTTCACCGGCCACAGATCGCGTCCATGCTCCACCGTCAGCTTGATTTTTTCGCCGAGCAGGCGGTCGAGCAGGATCTTCAGATCTCCCAGCACGTCGGCAAGCATCAGGGTCTGCGGACGCAACGTCTGCTGGCGCGAAAAGGCGAGCAGCTGGCGGACCAGTCCGGCGGCGCGATTGGCGTTGTTCTTGATGTTCATAATGTCCTGGAAGGCAGGATCGGTCGGCCGGTGATTGGCCAGCAACAGCTCCGAGAAGCCGATGATTGCCGTCAGGACGTTGTTGAAATCATGCGCAATGCCGCCGGCGAGCTGGCCGACGGCCTGCATCTTCTGGCTTTGCGAAAATTGCACTTCGAGCGCGCGCTGCTCGGTCGTATCGATAGCATAGACGATCGCGGCTTCTGGCTCGCCTTCCACCTGTTCGACCGAACTCACATAAAAGCGCCCGTTACGCTCGTCATTCTTACCAAAGGCGACATCGACTTCCGGAATGTCGCTTTTGCCGCGTTTGGCACTCTCCAATGCGTCGTCCATCGCCGCCCTGGCGTCGGCGCCGAACAAGTCGCCAATCGGCGTATCGCCTTCGACGATTCCCTTGTCCTGGCCCGCAAACATGCGCAAAAAGGCAGCGTTGGAGCTACCGATATGGCCCTGCTTATCGACTGTTGCGATGGCAATTGGCGCCGTATGAAAGAAGCGCGAGAAACGTATTTCAGCCGCCCTGCCGCCATCGTCTCCGGCGGCGTCGGCGGAACGGTTCAGCACCAGCATGTGCGACAGCCGGTCCGGAGTGTCGCCGCTGCCCGCACGCTTGTGCAGGATGCGAACCGGCAGCCTGGTGCCATCGCCGCGGACAAGATCGATGTCGAGACGGCGGTTCTCCGGCAGGACCAGCGCATCGCCGGCGCGCGTGAGCAGGGCTGAGGCATCGCCGGAGAGGATATCGCTCAAGCCAAGCTCACCGGACGACGCCTCGGCCAGGTCGAGATTGAGCCATTGTGCCAGAGTAGCATTCAGATATTGGATCTTGCCCGATTCATCAGCCGACATGAACCCGGCCGGAGCACGGTCGAGATAGTCGATAATCTGCTGTAACCGCTGAAAGCTATCTTCTTCCTGACGGCGTTGGCCCGTTATCTCCGCAATCCGCCAAACGGTCAGCATCGCGCGCCGCGCCGAACCAGGCACAGCCG
>Ga0224508_10002405_pt1 | contig 15891 bp, 16 predicted proteins | sample SF_Jan12_sed_USG_4_FD_170157 | JGI IMG/M metagenome (GOLD analysis project Ga0224508, IMG submission 170157) | Sediment microbial communities from San Francisco Bay, California, United States - SF_Jan12_sed_USGS_21 | ecosystem: Environmental > Aquatic > Marine > Sediment | place: USA... | reverse complement strand
GTAATGGCAAATTCAATGATAGATAATCCTCCTGCACCTGAAGATGCAGATTTGGTAAAGAGTTTCTCAAAAATTGGGCTAGTCCCAGGAGAATCTTTTGATATGGAAAATCTTGATCCTAAATTAGCAATGGCCATTGAAAAGGGATTCAAATCAGGACATCAAAAAATCGTTGACAATATACCAACTATGGGCACAATTCAAAACGGCTGGATGATACTGTCTGGCGGAGGAAATTATGGAACGGATTATTTGTTTCGTGCTTCGATTGCGGTGTTTGGACTAGGTTATAACGTGGATGAGGATGCGAATTACCCATTGGGTTTTCAAGATAACAATGGAGATGTCCTAAATGGCGAAAACAAGTATGTGCTTCATTTTCCTGAAGGACAGCTTCCTCCAGTTAATGCCTTTTGGTCTGTAACAATGTATGAAAATTCCTATTTCTATGCCAACTCCATAGACAGGTATGCAATTGGAGATAGAGATGAATTGGAATTTAACGAAGATGATTCTCTTGATATTTACATACAGCACGAATCCCCAGAAGGAAAAGAAAGTAATTGGTTGCCAGCACCAGAAGGAGATTTTGATTTAGTTATTAGACTATATTGGCCACAAGAAGAATTCTTTGAGGGAACTTGGCAAATGCCTCCAGTAATGAAAGTGGAGTGACTAGAATCACAATGATGAAAAATTCTATTAATTCTAAAACCACCTTTGCTATATTAATTTCAGCCATACTTACTATTGGTTTGACTTCTGTTGTCTATGCTGAGCAAGTTCCTGCAGCAGTTCTTTCAGTAGAGACAAACCCCAATTATTTCTCAGAAGGTGGGCTTGGTATTGGAATTTTAATGTTCTTTGATAGACCACTAGCACCATATCTAGTTCCAGGACAAACTACTGAAGAATCATCCCTACAAGAAATTTATCAAGCATATGTTGAGAATTTCAAGGTTTCTGGCAAACCTGCCATAGTTAACGATAATGATAGAGCAACAGTTTTTGTTACTGAATTCTCAAATGGAGATATTGCAGAACCTCTAGTCTTTAACACTTTTACAAAATTCACTCATCTAGCTAGAGAAACTCCAACCAATTATCCATACTATTATGATGGAATTGGTGAAGGATTTGAATTAGAATCACTTCCTAGCTTGGATAAAAAATCATATTATGATATTCTGGTCCAACCATATATCAATCCTGGAAAAGCCCCAGAACCATTTGATGTAACAATAAAATTCCTAACAGGTGATGGAGACACTCTTCAGATCTGGAAGTATACTAGTTGTAACATTATTGCCTATACCCCGTATTTGGATGAGAATCTAGGAAAGGTGAAATTTGTAGGTGCCTTTACTTCTGAAATTCGAGACAAGACGACATTAAGTTGTGATGGGTTTGGTCAAGATTTTGTTTTAATCCAAGCCTTAGAAAAACCAGATTCATTACTGGCTCCAGTCTTACCTGAAAATGAGGATAAAGTAACTAAAATAGCTGTTCAGTTTTCAGGAGGAGAATTTCCTTTTGCTTCTACGTTTTACTCTTTTTCCAAATTCTTGCCTATTGTAAGGGATCCTGATATTCCAATAGCAATTCCAGGAAATGTAATTGGTGAAAAACCGTTATTCTTACTTGAATCTCATCCAACCAAAGACAAACAAGGATTTTATCAGCAAATTAGCAGATACATAAATGTCGGAAAAGAACCTGAACCATTTGATACTACAATTCATCTTGTAACTGGTGGTGGAGTTATTTTACAAAGTTGGAAGTATTCTGATTGTGATGCATATAACCACTCTGTATATTTTGTCGACAATTTGTTTTTCTTCAAATTTAAACAATCATTTGGTTCTGAGATAAGAGAAAAAACATTTTTTGAATGCAATGGATTGGAGCTTAATCCTGAAAAAATAGAAAGTATTGATACTAGCATTAAATATACTCCAGATGATTTTTCTAGAGCTCAAGTATTTTCTGTAAAGTTTGAAGGAGCAGATATTAATCCTGCAAAAACAATTAATTCCTTTACAAGATATTCTCCAATTTCCCATGAGGAAAAAAGCTTGTTGATAGCAAATGCACCGTTTAACGACCTTCCAAAATTTTATCTTTCATCACTTCCTAGCGCAGAAAATGAATGGTATTATCAATTAATTGATAGATACATCAATGCAGGAAGCATTCCTGAAGATTTTGATGTTACTGTAGATGTTCTTGTAGGAGATGGCACAAGGATCCAAAGTTGGAAGTATACTACTTGTGAGATTTTAGAGTACAAGCAATTCCTTGAGGATGTTTTGGCTACAAGAAAATACACAAAGACATTTGATTCTGAAATTCGTGATCGAACAATCTTTCAATGTACAGGACTCCAAATGGATGGAAACTCAATAGCTCCCGAATCCGTTCCTGTAAAACCTTTTGACTCTGTTGACTTTATACCCTCAGATGAAAACCGAGTCAAAAAGGTAGTGGCTACATTTTCTGGGGGCGAGTTAACCGAACCATTTACAATTAACACAATCGGAAAATTCAAACCTGAAATGGAACAAAGACGAGAAACAACAACTATGTTTATGAGTCTAAATGTTGCAATCAAACCTGTAGAAGAATCTGGAGATCCAGAACCCTCTGAGCCAATTGAACCACCTCCATCTGAACCTGAAGAGCCAGGAAGTCCAGGAACTGCTTTTACTGTACACATAGATGAACCTCATATTTCTACTGCCGAGAAAAATGATTACATAAAATCAACAGAATTCTATATTGAATCTCTTCCAACAAAGGATAAAGTTCAGTATTATGATCTAGTTGAAAGATCAATCAATCCTGGAAAAGCCCCAGAACCATTTGATGTTCAATTTGATTTTGTAACTGGTGATGGAACAATTCTCCAATCATGGAAATACGTGGATTGCAAAATTGAAGATTTTCAAATAAACTTTAGAGACAGTCTTCTTTACTTTACCTTTAGTGGAGCAAAGGGCGCATCAGACATTGTTGATGAGTCCAAGTTAACCTGTAATGGATTTCATGTATCTTCAGACCAACAAAAATTCAAAGGAGACATTGCCTCTAAACCCCCAACTGCACATGACCGTGCCATGATTCATGTTGTAAGTTGGTATGGAGGGGAGATAGCCAATGGAAAAACCACTGCACTGGTTCAAGAATTTGAAACTCTTTCAGATTCTAGTTTCTTTGCAGGTGGACTGCCAAACATCTATCACAAAAATGTGTATGATTTTATTGAAATGTATGTAAATCCAGAAAAAGATCCTGAACCAATTAATTTTAGAATCGACTCCTTGACGGGAGATGGCACAATTCTGTATTCGACGGTTTACACAGATTGTACAGCTACTGATGCCACAGTTTACCTCTCAGATACAATGGCAATACTGAGATACGTACCTGGTTTGGAATCTGAAATTAGAGGGCAAGCAATTGTAGAGTGTGAAGGTGTAAAATTCAAGACTATGCCTCACGAGGACTGGAAACTTTTGAAGACGTCAGGATTGAAAAAAATCTCTCCATTTGTGCAAAAAGCTATAGGTGTTGAATCGGGAGATGTCGTGTGTAGTGATGGATTAACATTGATGATTCGGCCACCAAAAAATATTCCTGTCTGCATGAAAGATGATCATACATCAAAATTAGAAGAACGTGGTTGGGTTGTTGCCTCACCTTCGGACAATAAACTAGTTGATTTCCTTAGACCTATTTTGGTTTCAGAACCAGAACGTGCAAAATCATTTACTGTTAATTTTGAAGGAACAGATATTGCTCCGCCTCAAACAGTTGAGACTTTTTCTAATTTTGTTCCAATAAAGGATCCTAGTAACCAAAATCCATCCAATCCACTAACTTCTGATGCTGTTTCATTTTATTTGGAATCCCTTTCAAGCACCGACAAAACTTGGTACTATGAATTTACAAGTCGTTATGTAAATCCTGGAGCCGTTCCTGAAGAATTCAATGTATCTGTCCAAGTTAAAGATGGGGCAGGTGATGTCTTGCAAACTTGGAACTATAGTGACTGTGAAATCTTTGATTTTGTAACGTATTATGATGATGCTTTGTTAAAATGGAAGTTCCATGATAAATGGCAATCAGAGTTTAAAGACAAATCCGTATTTACTTGTGCAGGTCTTTCTTTGACATAGGAGAAAGAACCCAATTGCGGCATTGAAAAAAATCCTCAATCCTCGCCTAAATTTGCCTAATTTTATTCCTAAAAGTGAGGGCCTTGAACCAACTTGACAAGTCTCCTCGAGGGTTTTTGAAATTTATTTCAAGACTCTAAAATTTATTCAAACAATCAGTTAATCGATGTTAATTTATTTTCCAATGTCCTTTACCAGGCCAAAAAGTTGTCTTACTGCCAATCTGGGGTGATGGGTTGCAAGCTTTAGCATATTTGATAATCCAAAGTCAGCCTTTATGAAATCCAAAAATTCTTCTGACTTCAACTCTTTGATAATGTCAAGCTCTTTGTCCCACTGCTCATCTGACAGGCCTATCCATCGGTTCTGGACTTTTCCTGCAGATTTTATTTTTGATTCTATTTCTTTTCTCCAATTATCCTCATAGGGAATCAAAGAAGACTCGTCTGTTTTCTTTGATTTTATGGCCTGTGAGGCTACGCTTCCAGCCACTCTTCCAAATTTTATGGCATACCTTATTCCCTCAAGCACCAGAGGATTTGCCTGACCCGCAGAATCTCCCACGAGAATCAAGTTGTTGTAAACTGTTTTCCTTGAGAGGCCATCGTTTGGAATTAATCCATAATGAAACTCTATTGGGGTGATTTTACCTAGTTTGCTGATGGGTCCTTCTTTTGATTCCATCAGTTCTTTTAGTCTCTCGGTGGGATCAACTGATGATTCTGGCTTTCCAACTCCTACCCCGATTCTAACTGTATCCTTACCAGTTGGAAAAATCCAGGCATATCCAGCAGGAGAATATTTTTCACCTACCATCAACCACCAGGTTTCAGAGTCTACATTCTCGGCCTTCACTTCATATTCTGCTCCAGCGCCAAATCTTTTCCACTGGGTTACAAAACCCATTGATTTTGAAACAACAGAGCCAAATCCACTGGCATCAATTATCACCTTTCCAAAAAATAAAATATCTCCTTCGGGATTATTTGCACTTACTCCTATAATGTCTCCCTTCTCATTTTTTATACTATCTTTGACATTGGTTTTTACAAAAATATCTGCACCAGCATCCTCAGCTTGTTTTGCTAGCAATCGGTAGGTCTTTCTGACATCCAAGACTGCTGCTTGAGGTTTCCCCCCACTAATTGTCACCTCGTTATTTGGAGAACAGAAGGAATAATTTTTGATTGGGTTGAAACAATCATCAGGTATTCCATATTCTTTGATATTTTGTATCCAAGTTACGCCGCTAGTTCTGACAGTTTCAGCAACAGATGACTCTTTTTCTAATAATGCAACTTTGATTCCATTTTTAGCAGCAATAAATGCAGCTGAAGATCCTGCGGGACCTGCACCTACAACAATAATATCATAATGAAATTCTTTACTCAATCTGCTTAGTCTTTTAATCTCCAGAATATAATTTTGAGGTATTTGATGAAACTGGAAAATTTTATTTTTTTAAAACAGGATTGCCATTGATATCGTATTCTCTTTCCGGGTCAAAAGTTGTAGTATGTGTTACATCTCTATGCATGTAGCTCTGAGTTTCGCCTTCTTTTTTACGGCAGAATTTTTTGTGGATCGCCTCTTCTATCTTCAGTGTATCCTCATTTTCATGAAATAGTCGTTTTCCGCAGTCTTCACAAATTATTTCAGGCATAAAATCCATTTTAATCAAATCTATTTAGATGTTTCAGAATTCCATTTGGTTTTTTTGTAAATTCTTCAAGAAGACCATGTTTTCCAATTACACTACTCTACTAGACCCCAATCTTTAGATGTTAATTCATCTTTGTCATTTTGTTGGAAGAACCAAATATTGTTTCATTTGTTGCTTGGTCTATAATCACTGCCATAATTATGGGAATTACAGGATTTAGCTATCAGGCCTATCTTAGGAGGAACAAAAATGAGACCACTTCATCTTGAAAAAAAAGGTCTCAGGGGACTGGCAATAGCTGAGAGCTTTCGACAAAATTCAAGAAAATCTATACTAGCAGGAATTGTAATGAGACGGGATTTTGTAATTGATGGATTTGTTTTTGGGAGTGCAACAATAGATGGAGATGATGCAACTGATTCTATTCTTCAGATGTATGATGATTTAAAACGTCCTGATATCAGTTACCTTTTGATTTCTGGTTTGATAATCTCTTTATACAATATAGTTGACATCAAAAAAATATCTGATTCATTAAAAATTCCAGTCATTGGTATCACTTACAAAGAATCAGAGGGAATTGAAAATTCTATAAAACATCATTTTCCAAATTCATACAAATCAAAAATTAAAAAATATCAAAAACTTGGTCTACGCAAAAAAATCACTTTGCATACATCCTCAGTTGTTTTTGTCAGAAAAGAGGGTTGCGTACTTCATGATGTAAAATTTCTTTTGAATGAATTGACTCTTCAGGGCTCTTTTCCTGAACCACTCCGTGTGGCACAGTTATTGGCAAAATCTCTTCTTCAAAAAGGATTATCCTTCTGAGGCTGTCTTTCCACCATCAACATTTAGAATTGTACCTGTAATCCAATTTGCCTCATCTGATGCTAAGAACAATGTTGCGTTTGCAACATCTGTAGGTTCTCCAATTCTTACTAGGGGAATCCTTTCTTCAATTACCTTTCGTGCTTGCGGGTCATCAAGGTATGGTTTGATCATTCCAGAGTTAATAATACCGGGATTTACACTATTGCATCTAATGTGCCTTCTCGCATATTCTACAGCTATTGCTTTTGTAAACATGGATATTGCGGCTTTGGTTGAAGAATATGCTGCAAGATGTACTCTAGGTATCGCTCTCTCCCCTGAAATCGAACCAATGTTTACTATTGCTCCACTTTTAACATCTGACATTTTGGCAAGGATTGCTTTTGTCATGTGAAAAACCCCAAAGAGATTCACATCAATTAATTTTTTGATTTCTGAATCCTCCATCTCATGGAAATGAACGGGATCATTAATTGCTCCTGCATTATTTACAAGAATGTCTATCTTTCCATATGTGTCAATAACCTGGTTTACAGTTTGGAATACTTGAGATTCATCAGATAAATCACATGACATTGAAACAGTCAATCCCTCGTTTCCTATCTCTTTTCTTGCTTTTTCTAATTTTTCAAGATCTCTTGCAATTAATACAACCTTGGATCCTTCTTCAGCAAAACGCTTTACTATTGCTTTTCCTATATCGCTTGATGCGCCAGTTACTATTGATACTTTATCTTTTAATCTCATGTTGAAATTTTATTATTGTAACTTATAGAATTTGTGGTTAATTCTAGTCATAAATTTACTTTATATCGATCAATTCTTTTCATTTATCTTTTTTAGGTATGCCAATATTCCTGTATAATCCAACTCTCCAAATCCTTGGTTGACGGCGTTTTCATAAACTTCCTCTGCCTTTTTTATCATTGGTAAATCTAATCCAAAAGATTTTGAGGTCTCTGAGATTGTATTGATATCTTTTTTCAGATTTTCAAGGGTAAATGTAGCCTCAAATTTATCTTGGATCATTTTGTAGGCCTTTTTTTCACTCATTCCTGTTTTAAAATAAGTTGAATTCAGTATTTCTAAAAAAACACTTGGCTCTACCTTTGCACTTCTCACTAGAGTAATCCCTTCAGAAATTGCAAGTGCCAATAAAGTTATCTGAAGGTTCATGGCCAATTTTACAGCATGTGCAGTACCATTATCTCCCAAAAAAAATACCTTGTTTGAAATCATGTCTAGTACTTTTTTGCATTTGTCAAACGTGTTTTTTTTACCCGCTGCCATCATTACAAGTTGACCATTTATTGCAACATTTGGACCTCCCATAACTGGAGTATCTAACATGAAAATATTATTTTCAAGAAATTTCTCTGCAATAATTTTTGATTCTATGGGATTAATGGTACTCATATCACACACAACAAGGCCTTGATGATTTCCAAAAATTATTCCATCTTCCTCAAAGGAAATTTGTTTTACAGCTTGTGCGTCTTTTACAACTGTTATCACCATTTCAGAATTTTCTGCAACTTCTTTTGGTGTTGAAACTATTTGCGCCCCATTTGTTTCTAGTTCCTTTGTTTTCTCCTTTGTCCTGTTAAATGCTGTTAATTGACAACCTGCTTGAAGTAAACGCAATCCAACAGCATTTCCTAACATCCCGGTACCGATTAATCCTATCTTCAATTATTTTTCTCCTTTAATATTTTAATTATAATTCCTAACGTCTTTCCTCATTTTTAACTTCCCACTGCTGATTCCCAAATCTAGAAACTTCAAATTCCACTTGTCCAATCGTTTTGTCTCCCTTTCGTACCTTTGCATAGTCAAATTTTTTCATTCGGAATAATTTGTCTTTTGGTTTATATCCTCCTTCGATAACTTTTATTTTAAATCTCTTGCTTGCTTTAATTATTAACTTTCTTGCGACTTGAACATCCCCCCTCCATGAAAACATTTCAAATTCACCAAAATTCTTCGTGTCTATTGAATATCCATATAATCTAGCTTCAAATTTTTTATTTTTTGATTGTTCATTTAGCCAGGTAATTACTTCTTCTCCATGACCCTCCTCAATACCAAAAGTCTCAGAATCTTTCATGTATGAAAAACCAAGCAAAATTAATACATAATAATCATTTTCAAACTTTTGTTAAACTAAAATACCGATTATATGTGAAAAATCTTATGATTACGGTCGATTGCAGAGATGTGGAATCCATTAAAAGCGAATTACTAGTTTACGTCTCTGATCAAGTTGCAGCAATTCCTACATTAAAAACGCATGAATTTATTCTATCTACAATAGAGGATGACGAGACAATTGATACAAATATTGTAATTTCATCCATCAAGGAATTTTTAGATTCTATAGGCGAAGGTCGCAATTTTGCTGTGATTTCTGCTAACAATGTGGTTAGTATTAGATCTATTTCGGGTAAAAAGATTGAACGTGATCCAAAACCTCAACCACAGATGTTTTCTTGCACTCATTGTGGATTTGTTACGCGATTTGAAGTAGAACACAATGCCCACATGAAAATTCACTATTTATGATCTATCTTTAGAATTCTACTGCACATAAAACTTCGTTTAATCTCTGGAATTTGATATTGAATTGAAAATTTAAGATGTGGAAACACTTTTTGATATTCTCTAATATAGCTCAGTGCTACATCGTGAGTTCTAAACTTTGTTCTGATTTCCCCTGGATTAGTTTCATTTCCAAAAACATCGTAACTAATAATATCATACATTTTTGGTTTTACATGTTCTTTGATACGAAAAAACCATATAATTCCAAAAACAAAAATAAAAAAACCAGTGATAAATCTGTCTAAATAATTTCTCACGTGATGATTTTCAACAGGATCTTTATAAGCACTAACAACAGGAAATAATTGTGGATAAATCAGGCAAACATAATGTTACCAAAGTATATTGTAGCACATGTGATCTGGTCTTTGAAACTCGGGAAAAATTTGAAAGACATTTTGATGCACATTATTCTAATATTTCCTGTGAGGAATGTCCAATAGACACTGCAGTTGCAAAATTTTTGAATCTTTTTAAGCGAAGGTCTAACAACAATTTGGAATAAGTTTTTTAAACAAATTTTGGGGACTTGTTTTATGAATAAGAAAGGAATTATTGTCGGTGTTATTGCTGCTGTTATTGCCGTGGGCCTTGTTGCTTCATACTCATCATCTTCAACTGAGACTGTAAACTTGGATATGGGAAGAACTCATGGAGATGTTTCCACTGCAATGGGTTCTCCAATTTTAGGCGATCCATCTGCTCCAATAACAATAGTAGAATTTGGAGATTATCAATGTCATGCATGTTATAATTGGTTTCATACACACAAACCTGCAATTTATGAGAATTATATAGCTACGGGAAAAGCAAATCTCGTTTTCGTTGATTTGGCTTTTTTGGGACGTGATTCACCAACTGCGGCTCAAGCATCTTATTGTGCTGAAGACCAAGGAAAGTATTGGGAATATCATGATTTGTTGTATAATTCACAAGAAGATAAAATTGATAATGGATGGGCCAACTCTGAAAGACTAAAAGCATTTGCCTTTAGTTTAAATCTTGACATGGAATTATTTGAGAGTTGTCTTGATTCAGATAAATATTCTAAACGAGTACAATACAATATTTCAGAGGCTAAAAAGCATGGAGCTAGGACAACTCCAACATTTATCATTGTTGGACCTGAAAACCAACAAGAACAATTTCAAGGTGGACAACCATACAGTACCTTTAAAAAAATTATGGATAATATGATTTGATTTGCCTGAAACTTTAAAGATTGTATTTTCTAATTTCAAATATTCTCTCTTAGCAATTGGAATTTTTGTTTCTATGTTAATTGGACTACTTGTTTTATCGGAGTATATTTTCATCGAACCATTTATTGCCGGACATATTCCACAAGGAACCGAATTAGGATTTTCATTAATAGTTATTCTATCTGGATTGTCAGCTTTAGTTCTTCCTATGAATGTATATCGAATCAATATTTTGAAAAATTCAAAAGGCAAAGTTGGGGGAAGTGTATTTGGCTCATTTATTGGAGCGGCAGCGGGAGCGTGCAGTTGTGGCCCTATAGGTTTTGCAATCATATCGACTTTTGGAAGTGTGGGAGCAACATCTATGGCATTTCTTACAAACTATGAAATTCCAATTAGGCTTGCAGCCATTGGATTACTGGCAATTACTTACTATACAACTGTAAAATCCTTGAAAATTGAGTGCAAGCTCAAGCCTCAGTAGACCTTATGTTATAGAAGGAACTATTTGGAACACCAAGCTTCACAAAGTATTCTGGTTGTATAATTTTTGCAAGTATTTCTAATCCTGTGATTATTCGTAGGCTTGGTTTGCTAAAATATGAGTTGGCATCTACTGCAAAAATTTTATTATTTTTAACAGCTTTCAGATTATTCCAATCTTGATCATTTCTTAGTATTTGATTGTATTCCTCAATAGTTCGCTTTGCGCTAAAACCACAGGGCATAACAATTACAATGTCTGGATCTGATTTTATTATCTCCTCAAAGCTCATTTTTCTTGAATGCTCTCCTTTCTTACTAATCAGGTTTATGCCTCCTGCTATTTCAATCATTTCTGGAATCCAATGCCCTGCTGTAAAAAAAGGATCCATCCATTCTATTGCAAGAACTCTGAGATTAGATTGGTTTGAAAATTTCTTTACATGTGACATTCTTTTTTTGAATTCTGTTCTAATTTCTTCTGCCTTTTTGCTTCTATCCAAAATCTTTCCAATCTCAGTTACAGACGTTAAAATTTCATCCAAACTATGGGGATCCATCGAATAAGTTAATGGTTTCTTCTGCAAAATTTGAATAGATTTGTTTACCTGATTTATATAAGCAGCACAAACCTCGCAGGTCTCTTGAGTAATTAGAAGATCAGGTTTAGCTTTTTTCAAATTCTCCTCATCTAAGACAAAAATATCTTTTCCTTGATTTAGTAATTGACAAGTTTGATTATTAATTTCAATACTTGATAATTTTTCTGAATCTATTAGGGAACTAATCACATGAGGTTTTGTTTGTGCTTCTTCAGGATATCTACATTCATGAGTAACTCCAAAAAGAGAATCTTGCAACCCTAGCTCAAAAATTAGTTCAGTTGCACTAGGCAAAAATGATACAATTCTCTTTATTCTCATGAGCTTTGCGTGATGATTGATCTTTAAACATTATCCATTTTTAGTTAATTTTTCAAATTAGTCAAGTTAATAGCCTAAATTTAGGCACAAATTTCATTGTCTTCTACCTCTCAAGACATTCGAAGATCCATTTTGACAAAATGGAATGAAAATTTATCAAGATACAGCAATTTATTTTCCTCTGATTCTATTAGTGGGACTAGCCCTCCGTCTGTTTTTGTAGGATCTTACAATTATCCCAAAGTTTACGTTGGTCCAATGGTCCCTCCAATCCATGGTGATACAAGTTTACTTGACAGCCCTGAAAAATGGGTTGGCAAATCTTTAGAGGAGATTGTTAATTTTCGATTAAACTTGATTCGAGGAATTAAAAAAATTCCTGTCAATGCAATTGAGGGAAGGTATATAGAAAATCTACAGGAAGTTACTATGTCATCCAAACCAATCGATTCTGATTTAGAATTTCATAAATCTACATCAAGCATTTCAATTGATGGAGAAAGTGCTCCTTTTGGTCCTATAGGTGAAATAAAATCTGCAAAATTTTCAAACTCTACTACTACAAAATCTATTGAAAAAACTTTCTATGATCATGATTTGAAAGCAAAAGATGCAGTTTTGAAATTATATAATTCGGGAGTAGATATCTCCCGAATACAAAAATGTTTTAGTGTTGGAATGCTCGGTCAAGAAAGAAAACTTGTTCCGACAAAATGGAGTATTACTGCCACTGATGATATTATCTCAAAATCATTAACCGACGAAATATTAGATTATAATTTAATTGATTCACACAAAGTTTTTTCTTATGATCATTTGGGAAACTATTTCTCTGTTGTATTATTTCCACATAGATGGATTTTCGAAATGGTAGAAGCTTGGTATTCTAATGGAATTTTGGGTTTTGGATCGGATTTTGAAGACGCTCGAGGGATTAATCATCCTCCTTCAATAGCTGGGGCATATTTTGCCGCAAAATTAGCGGCGGTTGAATATCTTTCACAAAATAAGATACAATCAGGTGTAATTATTTTAAGAGAAATAAAACCTGAATATGCTATACCTGTTGGTGTCTGGCAAGTTAGAGAAGGCTTGCGAGAAGCCATGAAGAAAACACCCATTATTGCTGAGAGTTTTGATGATGCTCTGGCCTTGGCCTCACATAAAATGAGCATAAGTAAGTCTGAATGGCTTTCTCATGCAGATATCAGAAAATTAATGAGGCAAAAAACGATTTCTGATTTTTTCTAAAGTAATTTTATAAAATTACTTCCATCTAGTAAAGTATAATTTTTTGTAGATATTATTTGTGAAAGATATGTATTGTAACAAATGTAGCAAGACTATCTTACAATCTGACAAATATGCAATAACCTTATTTTTTGTGAAGGATTTGCCTTCAAAACCATATTATGAACATTTTAAATGTCCAGAGGAATTTTCTAACTCTGAATAAAAAAAGCTTGAGGTATTTATGGGCCAATTTTTTTGCTAAAGCATAGTGCAAAATAAAAATCTCTATATTGGTATTGCGATTATTTCTAGTCCAATTTTATTTGCATTAATTATTTTTCCTGATAGTTTTAGCTTAAGTTGGAATCAGGGTAGAGGTGGTTTTCTTTTTGCGTTGGCATTTATTATAGCTGAAACGGTTGGACTTAAAATTGTAATTTCTAAAAAAAGATTACTTGCCGTAATACCACTTGCTATTCTTACAATAGCTTATCTTGTTGGTTTAGAGAATGGACTTCGAGATTACATTTTAAATTCGTCTGAGCAGTACAATGTTCAATTAATTTATTCTTGGACATGGATGTGGGATTTTATTGTGATGGCAATTTTTGTTATTGCTTCTTTAACAATTTATTTTGGTAAACGATGGATTAGAATTGCTCCTGCTGGACCTATATTTTTGGGTGGAAGCGCAATAATTCTATCACTTGATGCTTTCTTTCCTTATGATACGCTTGGCCCACTTCAATATGTTGTTCCATTTTTAGTTCAGGCAAATGTTTGGTTGATTGGAGTTTTTGATCTTGGAGTCGCAACTGGACGTGATAATATCATGTTCCTAAAAGGTGATCATGGCTCAATGGTTCTTCAAGTATTTTGGCCCTCTGCTGGAGTTCATAGTGTAATCATCTATTCTCTAGTTATGGGAGCTTTTTTATTAAAAATGAATATTCTGAGAAAAAGAAAATTCATATATTTTATCTTGGGAATTGTAGGCACAATTATAGTAAATATGATACGAATTTTTTCATTATCTTGGTATGCACTAAAAGTAACTACCAACGCAGAAAAATGGGAAGAATTTCATTCAGTTGCAGGAGAAATAATGTTCTTGCCTTGGTTGTTTGTCTTCCTTTTGGTAGTTATATTGATCGAATCAAGACGACTAAAGAAGTTAGAATCTGAAGGTGACTCTCAAAAATAACTTGTGATGTTACTCTGATCTTTTACTTCTGAGAGTTCTGATACTTTTACTCCTACCCTTCTGATAGGAATTTTTTGCTCTTCTAACACATTTTTCAGTAATTGCTCTACATTTTTTTCTAATTCTTCAAAACTCAATGTAGGATTTTTTAACATTTTTGATTTTGATTTATTTGATAAATCTGATTGGATCAACTGTATGCCGACTGATTTGAACATTTTATTTTTATTCAAAACTACTTGGTGAACTTCTTTACACAATTGTTTAAGATTTTCTAAAATAAAGTAAAATTCTTTTGAATCTTTTTTTAAAGTCATTATTTTACTATACTGTGAATTGGGTTCTTTTTCCTTTACTGGTTCATTATCGATACCTCTGGCTGCATTGAATATGTAAGTTCCAATTTTACGACCAAATTCATTGGTTAAGGTAAATGCATCTAATTTCTTAAGATCTTTAATAGTTTGAAGATTCATTTGAGAAAATTTTTCTTCTGTTTTCTTGCCAATTCCTGGAATTTCTCTAATGTTTAATGGTTCTAAAAAACCATCAATTTTGTCTGACCAAACAATTGTCAGTCCATCAGGTTTTTGAAAGTCAGAAGCTATTTTTGAAATTAGTTTATTTGGTGAAATTCCTATTGAACATGTAAGATTTAATTTCTCTTTGATTTCTTTTTTTATTTTTAGACCCAAAGTTTCAGCCTTTTTCCAATCCCTGTTGACTTTATTTGTGACATCCAAATACGCCTCATCCTTACCTACATATTCAAATATATCCGCATTTTCTTTCATAATCTCCATAGCCTTATCAGACATTTGTCGATAGTAATCAAAATCTACTGGCAAAAAAACTGCATTTGTTTGTTCTTGAAGGCGTTTTTTAGCAAAAATAATGGGGATTCCAGATTTGACTCCAAATTCTCTTGCATTATAATTGGCAGTTGCGATTGCCCCGCTATCTCCACCCCTATCTGAAAAAACACATACACATACTGGTTTTGATTTAAGCTCTGGATTTCTGATCTCTTCACATTGAGCATAAAAGTAATCAAAGTCTATGTGGAAAACTATTCTAGTTTCCAATATCAAAACTAATTGTTTACATTATTACAATATTGCGTATTCATCTAAATACTCTAAAACTTCAATGATGCTGTGGAATATCCAATAACTGCCAATGATGATGGTGTAAAGATTAAACCAGAAAACATGGAAAAAGAGCGGCTTTACCACTGTGTTTTTAAAAACAAAGTTCTTTTATTGTACAAGGATTCTCAAGATTTTCTAAATTGTTATGAGATTGAAGAAGAAGAACTCGTAAATCAGATTAAAAATAGCAAAAATGATGATGAAGTGGAAGAAATCTTTGAATCTTATGTTCAACAAAAAGACACCAAAAATTAAATAAAAGCAAACACGTTTTTTATTATTCAAGGAAAATTAAATTGAGCGACTCGAAAAAATATAAAGATGCTGAAGATATCTTGTCAGAATTCCAAGATTCGCATGCCTCAGAAAAGTCAGAACCACAACTTGAATCACCAGAGCCAGAACCACAACTTGAATCA
>Ga0224508_10002404_pt1 | contig 15896 bp, 14 predicted proteins | sample SF_Jan12_sed_USG_4_FD_170157 | JGI IMG/M metagenome (GOLD analysis project Ga0224508, IMG submission 170157) | Sediment microbial communities from San Francisco Bay, California, United States - SF_Jan12_sed_USGS_21 | ecosystem: Environmental > Aquatic > Marine > Sediment | place: USA... | reverse complement strand
GATCCTCCTCATCTCGAAATACAATAGACCCCAAACCAGTAATCCCTGGCAAGACCTGGTATATCTCGTGCTGCACTTCTTTAGGATATTGACTAAAGCTTTTGGGCATCACAGGCCGAGGGCCAACAAAGCTCATTTCTCCTTTTAAAATGTTGATCAGCTGAGGGAGTTCGTTGATCTTGGTTTTGCGAAGAAATCCACCGATCGGAGTCAATCGATAGTCATTTTTTGATGTGATCAAGCCACCTTGCATCTTCGGACTATCTTTAAGCATTGTGGCGAACTTCCAGATCTTGAAACTTTTATTCTTATACCCTACCCGTTCTTGTAAGTAGAAAATATAATGCTCTCCAGTCAGTAAAAGCACGACGGCAATTGGTAAAAAGAATGGCGCTAGGAGTATAATCAGAATACTTGCAACCATAAAATCAAATATTCTCTTGAATATTGGATACATTTTACATTTGTTGATCCAGAGATTTTCCTGTCTCGAGATGTTCGAAGCCCGGAACCAGAAGCTCTATTTGTTTAACTACATCGATCTTGCAGATATCTCCCTGGTCAAATAGTTCGATTAGTCTTTCGATTTTTCTTTCTAATATTTCTTTACTGGGATGGCTTGATTGTGATATGATCCCTAGGGATGACATTCGGTCGAAATCAACGAGGTCATCGGCATTGTAGAAGACCTCGAATAGTTTCTCGCCGGAGGTATTTGTTTTAAAATAATAGACTGGATACTTTGTATTCGAACCCTCGAAGTGAATAGGGTAGTCCCTGGCCTCTTCCTCAGATGTGCAACTGACTTCTTCCAAATCCAGAAAAGCTAAAAAGTCAGTCGTAATCTGCTTGAAATATTTCAGACTTTCTTTGTGAAGCTTGGGAAAGAATATATCACCGGATTTTCCGATAATGCATGCTAGCAGGCAGATTTGGCCACTTTCCATTGGCGAAACAAAATAGCGCTGAACGTCACTGGGACAAGAGAGTGGTTGTCTCTTACGCAATCGCTGCAAGTATCCGTCCAGCAGACTTCCGTTGGAAAAAGCAACGTTGGCAAAACGGGCAGTGGACACTTTTAAGTAGGGAGAAAATGAACGAATTACATTCTCCATCAATTGCTTGCTGGCCCCCATTACATTGACTGGTTCAGCTGCCTTGTCAGTCGATACACAGAAAAAATGCTCCGGAGGTCCGGTTTCTGAAAGTACTGACAATAATCTGTAGGTTTTAACAACATTGTTGCGAATCATCGCTTCAATAGAAAACACATCTTTTTCGCTACGGACGTGTTTGTGTGCAGCAAAATTAGCTACAATATTAAATGGACCTTTTTGTGTCAGCATTTTATAAAAAACAGGATCTCCATAATCCATCGGGTACGTGGTGTAAGAATCAGGCATTAGATGCTGTGAGGAACTGCGGAGATCGCGCGTTAATTCGGTCAATGCATTTTCGCTGCTATCCACTACAACCAATCTACCTGGCTGATAGGGTAACATGCACCTAATGAAGTTGGAGCCAATAGTCCCTCCTCCTCCTATAACCAGAACAGTTTTACCCCGAATTGCTTCATATAAGGGAAAGGAATGTTTGTCCAAATCACGCTGGCATAGACTCTCGGTCCGTTCGGTAATCTTCTCCTGAATAAAAAGATTTAGATCTGGCAGTAACATACCCTATTTGTAAAATGATTTTATACTGTCTACCACAGTCTGCATTTGTTCTTGAGTCAAACCCACCGAACTTGGGATACTGATGCACTGGCTGTATAAAGTATTGGCCTGTTCTTCTTTTCCAAAACAAATGCAATCGCTATACATGGATAATTGGTTCATCGGCTTCCAAAAGGGTCGTGTTTGAATTCCATTTTTATCTAAAAAGGATCTTAGTTCCAGCATCTTTCCAGTCTGGAACGTAAATAGCCAACAGTTTGGAGTTACATCAGGTGTGACCTTTTGAAAAGCAATATCTCCCACTCCTTGCAAATTAGTGCGGTAGAATCTATCAATTAATCTTTTCTTCTCTACGTAGTCAGGCAATTGCTCCATTTGCGCCACCCCGATGGCTGCCAATACATTGACTAGTCGATAATTATAACCAACCGAATCATGGATGTACTCGTCAGAGCTGATCTTCGCCTGCGTACTTAAGTGCTTGGCTTTTCGTGCCAGGTCTTCATTTTCCGTCACGATCATTCCACCGCCGCCTGTCGAGATGATTTTATTTCCGTTGAAACTGAAAATACCTACCTCTCCAAAGGTTCCGGCATGTTTATCGTTCATTGTTGAACCTAAGGCCTCGCTGGCATCTTCAATTACTGGTAAGTTGTACCTGCCAGCAATTGTTAAGAGTCGTTGCATTTCCACCATATTTCCCAACACATGAACGGGCATCACTGCTTTTATTTGTTGACCGCTTTGTTTATGCCGGACTCCCTTCAGTGTAGTCGTTGTTTCGTTCTCCAGAAAAGTCTCAAGTAGAGCAAGATCAAGTTGCCAGGTGTTGGGATCCACATCGATAAGAAGTGGTTGCGCTCCCGTATAGTGGATAGCATTTGCACTAGCCACGAAAGTTAAATTTGGTAAAATGACCAAATCATCTCTGCTTACATCCAGCAGACACAAGGCCAGGTGCAGACCGGAAGTACCGTTCACGCAGGCGATTCCATGGCTCGAACCAACATACTTTGCTACCGCCTTTTCAAACCTTCCTACAAAGCTGCCCGCAGAAGAAATCCAGGCGGTGTCAAGGCATTCTTTGACATACTTCCATTCGTTACCGATCAGGTGGGGAAGTGTAAGAGGTATCAATCCATCATTATTTCAAGGTCAAGAAATGATGTCAAAGTCTGCTGTGGTAAATATTCCGCCGGGAAGGAGAAATCTTGTTTATGAATATTCTGTCCATTGTCTAACAAGCAGATCGTCAACCAGCCCAATGCGTTTGGAGTCACGAAATCCTTACTTATGTTGTCAGCTATATAAGCAAAAGAATGATTAGAAAATTTTTCATTGTAAAGAAGGAAGTTGTTTCGGTGAGGTTTCTCTGTTCCAATCTCCTCAGATATTACAACCAAATCAAATAGTCCTTCAAGACCCAAGGCCTTCAACTTGTTGCGTTGTGTTGCGCTTCTACCGTCCGTTATTATGCCTGTCGGGATTCGCCAACTCAAGAGCTCAGTGATGGACTCCTTCACACCCTCAGATAAATGAATGTTTGGAGAATGATGACGATAGGTATCCACCATTTCATCTATTGACATTGAGATATTGTAATTCGACTTTATGAGGTCGAAAGCACTTTTCCCTGCACGATACCAATTGCACATTTCCTCATAACAATTCTTACCAGTTTCCTCAAATAGAAGGTCTGACAAATATTTGTAAGCGGACTTTACAAAGTCAACTTCCTTATATAGTGTATCATCAAGATCGAATACGATAACGGTATCAGGCCTGATATTCAAAATCATGGATAACCATCTCTGCATCATATCTGAGAAGTAAAAGTCTATCTTCCCAATCATCAAAGTATTTAATCGGCTGCTCAAGTAAATATTCTTCCAGGATCCATTTTGGGTAATTAGCACCAGCCAGATAACTTAATGGATACCCGCCACCAAAGCGTGGATTGACCTCGATACCTATCACACTATCGTTTTTTCTATGCATGAAAACCTGCAAGGTGAGACAACCTCTAGCTCCTTCCAGAAGACCCAAACGACTGCGCAAGAAATCGATAAGATTTCTATTCTTATCTGTAATTCCCTTATTAGTTTCTCCTTCTCTCACTGCTATCCGAATTCTCGGAACTACACATTTCAAAATACCGCCATTATCATAGTATAGGTCAATGGTATACTCAGTATAATCCTTAGGATCAAGATATTCCATCCACATAAACTGATTTTCGGTGAGGTACGAAGAAACCTGAGAAGGTCCTTCTATATGATGCAAATTCTGACTGCTACTTCCGTCTATCGGCTTGATGAATAGCGGATAGCTTGGATTTGCTCTATCAATTTCTCTTGGAACCCCGAATCCTTTCTCTGCAAAAAAAATATGAGTTTTCCTTTTATCGATGAAAAGATTTATTAGAGCAGGATCAGAAACAAGAATGGCAATTCCTTTGTCTTGGAATAATTTCCTGTTTTCACCAAGCAATAGTAGTTCGGGATCGATAGTTGGGATGACAATTTTGACATCCTTCCTGAGACAGATACTCAGCAGATCTTCAACATAATGTTCATCTGCAAACCGGCCAATCTCTAAGCTCTCATCGGAATGCCTGCATGCCGGTGACAAATCAGGCTGAAGATCAGTAGTCAAAACTTTAGCATCAAGTCCAAAAATCTGCTTTAGTTCTGCCTGGAAGTAGTTTACCAGAGAAACTCTTCTGCCAGCCGAAGTAATAAGTATATTCAATTGGTTTCGCTACTTATTCTACGTCCAATTAATTCATGATCAAATCCGGATAAGGAGGACACTTTGTATCCGCACTCTACTAAGAATCTATTACAGTCAGTATATAATTGACTACTGTGCGTGGATACAATAATATCTGGATAGAATGTTGTCAAGCAGTTCTTTGCACCATGCAACACTGACATCTCGGCTCCTTCTACATCCACCTTAACGAGTGTCGGTGGATCATTTTCACGCACATAATCGTCCAGAGTAATTGCCTCGACCTCAATTACTTCTACTGTACTGGTACTTGCATGAGAGATAGGTAATTGTGCTAAATGAGAATTTGCGTTCTTTTTTTCGATAGTAAAATTGGTTAATCCCTTTTTGTCATTTATTGCAACTTGTTCAATAATAGTATTACCGATTTCATTATAATCTATATGTTTCGAAATAACCTCTACATTGATGGGCACTGGCTCGAAGGCGTATGTTTTCTTCGCATATTTGGCACCAACTAAAGTAAAATAACCTGCGTTAGCACCGATATCGTAAAAAACAGTACGGGAATTCATCCGACTTAATAGCCAATCCGTGGTTTCTTTTTCATATAAACCAAGTGGCATCCAGAACTGATGTTGGGGGTGGCAATACCATTTCAATCCTTTAAGAGGACCTCTTTTTATACTGAGAACTCGACCTTTATAAAAAACTATTTTGGAAACAAGTCCTGCAACTATACCTAGCGGTTTGATCCTTCCAAGTTTCCTTAATTTCCACATCTACTCAAAGTCTGGCTCTCTTAAAAAGGAGTGAATATATGCGTTTGATGTGATAGATTGGAATCAATAAATTGGAAGCGAATTGATATCTTTTTTTCATCTCAGCAGTAGAAGGAAAAACTCCCGTTAACAGATCACCAAAAGAATCATACAGAAGCAGATTAAACCGGATATATCCTACCCGGGAAAATTTCTTCTTAGTTTGATTAGTAAGTCCAGCCCTGTCCAACAGTCCTTCCAGCATTCTTCGCTTCCAGCCAGGAGGTCTGAGGGCTTGCACTATATCATCTGGTATAGGAGTCTTAAGCAGAACCTTTGGAATCAGCAACGAATAGTAGACAGCAGTTTGCACATGAAGCTTACATACCTCTGTCAAGAAATCAGACCAATCGATTTCTGAGAATCGCACTATTCGATCGACATCTGAATGTAGACGAAATCCCGGAGCTCTGCAATAGGAGTGCTTGGCCGTATGGAGACAAACCTGAAGCAGGTTATCAACCGGACAAAGTACTCGCGCATCTGATCCCTCTATCGGCAAGGATCTCTCTATCAATTCATCCCCGTCCGGCTCAAGGTGAGGCTGAATCCATCGACCCGCTATAGGACGCCACTGCAGTTCCAGCCAGACTCGAATACTTCCGACGTCCTTAAAATACTCCGTCCCTCCATCCAAGAAAGCTTCTTCGAGATTTTCCTCCTCCAGATCAGATCTAAACTCGAAAGTATAACGTAGATCACTTACAAGACAGTTGTGTGCCTGCTTAAAATCTTTCTTTGCCACCAAAAGATCAATATCTCCCATCGGTGAGCATGCATGATTCGGGTAAATCGCCCGTACAATGCCGGCATTTTTTAAGGCAATCACTGAAATACCTTTGTCCGATAGCAATTCGGCCACTTTGTCCAGCTCATTAACCAGCGTTTGGGTCTTTTGTGCGACCTCTTCATAACGAGCTAACCAACTTCCGTCCAAAGCCAAATCCCACCGCAATAGTTTGTCTACCAAATGTCCACCAAGCTCATCTTCAGTGATGATACGCCACATTGATCCGTGGTCCACGGCAGACCATAATTCCTCAAATCTTAGGGAAGCCCGTTCGTCGACATCAGCCGAGAGTAAAATAGCTTTCAGTTCTAACTCTCGATCGACTTTCAGGAATTGCAGAGCTCTGTAAATGATTCCAGTACTTTTCGTCTATGTCGTTCCCTACTATAGTTTTTTCTATATCTCTGCTCAAGTTTCTCTCCGAGGCTGTAGCGGCGGGGTCGCTGTATAAAATTGATTATAGCCGTACTAAGCTCATCAGGGTTTCGGGGAGGGACCAAGTAAGGATAATTCTCTCCCACTGTTTCTCGGATAAAGCCTACATCGGTAGCGATCACGGGTGTTCCCATGGCCATAGCTTCAAGAATTGCCAAAGGTTGACCTTCATTCCAAGAGGGCAGAATTAAGCAGTCGGCGCTTTGTATTTGTGCAAATTTCTCTGTTCCACTAATCGGTCCTCCCAGAACTATTTGCTTGTCATCATGGTACGCCCTGAGCTGATTTGTAAATGACTCATCGAAAGAATTTCCGTATAACTTAAGGACGACATTTTCATCCTTATCCTTAACAGCTTCAAAAGCTATGAGCAGATCGAGAACACCCTTCTGAAGAATGTAGTTAGATAGATACAAGAAGACGATCTTATCCCCATGGTTGGTTGATGGACCTTTCTCTTCATTTTCAATCGTGTTCTCTAGAATCACTAGCTCCGCATTTCTAAATTTATCCTTTAATGAATCAAAATGCTGCGTTGATAAAACAAAGATCTTGCTACATAGTCTGTCTATCAATACGGTAGCCCACCGAATAATCGCGGATGAACTATGTCTTTCACTGTAGTCGCCACGGTGGATGTGCATAATTATCCTGCTCCTCCCCACCAATCTAGTAGCGATCACTAAAAACAAAGTTTTCACGATTCCACCTGGAGATGAAGGAAGATGCATATAAAACACATTGGGTTTCAACCTGAACGAAACAAATGCCATCTTACCGCAATCCTTAATAGCCTTAATGTACTTCCGCACTGATGTCCTTGCATGAGTCGACCAATCATCATTCTCAGGAATATGAATGATATGAAACTTGCCATCTAGCGCATCTAGAACCATTTTTGCAGAAATGCTAGTGCCAGCCATGTATTCTGGTGCTAAATCTCCGAAAAACAAAACCTTTCCAACATTACGAAGCACGAACTGAATTGAAAGTTTTCAGATTACCTTACTTTAGATTACGGGATGTCTCAATCCAAATATCATTCATATATACGAACTCAATAACATCAAATTTGGATAATCTGACACTCTCAGAACCCAACAACCTAATTCTATCAGAATGTCTAATCACGCGATGTGACCGAGCAGTAATTGTAATCTGAACTCCCTCCTCCCCTCCGATAAAATCCTCAATAGATTCGCCCGAAGAGACCCAGAAGTTATTTCCTTCTGCAATTGAAGGTTGGCTGGTTTGATCTAGTTGATAGAGAAGAGAGACATTCTGCCCATGTTCCACTTGTCTTTTTGGATTGTTTTTTACAAAACCACTTCCTATGCGTGTATTCCAGTTGATCCTTTGATTTGCACTGTTTGAAAAAAGTCGACTCCTATAGTCACCTCCGCCAACGGCATTCAAGTAATTATTCTCAAGCAAATTCTGGACATTTCGATTGGAATTATTGAAATGTGCAAAAACCATCTCTTTCCTTAAGGTTGCACTATTATCTCGAGCCACTAATTCAGAGCGGCCGTTTACAACTATTCTATTGCTTTGATCAGTATTTGGATTTTGAAACGAACATTGCTCGACATAAACATTCTTGCAAATAGATTCCATGTTTGTGCCGATTAGAATATCCGAGTTTTCCCTCGATCCGACACGCTCGAAATACGTAGATCTTATTGATAGCTGGTCTATCCTGTCACCAAGAATAATACCTGATCCCCTCGAGTTCTCAAACCAACATCTTTCGATGCTATTCTGGATCTTTGCATCAATTGTTTTACTGAATAATATCCCAGCTGTTTGAAAGTTCAGAAAATTGCAGTCGTAGATCCTATTTACATTACTTTGCCCGCCATCTTCTCCACCTAATCTGATGCAGATGTCGCTACGGTCACCAAAGTGAATATTCTGAAAACTATTGCCTATGCTTGACGATAGGTCAAAAGGTATCCTAACACCTCTGATGTACATATCCCTAAATACCGAAGTAGATATCGCTTGTCTTCCAGTATGCCTTACGATCGATCCAGCATTCTGCCAGGTTCCACCTTCAATGGAAACAAGAAAAATGGCTTTACCTGAAATAAACAATACATCTTCCGCTGTTAATCCTTCTACAATTGAATTTCTCGATTCACAGACTATTCTGACCCTGGCATCCAATCTAATATTTCGTATTTTATATACACCCTCCGGCACGTAAATATAATTTGATTTAGCCATGGCTCTCCTAAAAGCTTCACTGTCATCGCCCACTGCATCTGGGCTGGCACCAAACTGCACCACGCTTAGCATACCTAATCGGGCTCCACCTGGAACTTCCTTTGACACGGAGCAACTGTAGAAAAGCACACAGAAAATCAAGAAGTACTTATCGAAATTCATTATGAATATGCTTGCGGTTAGAATAATACGCTATTGACAGCAAAAGCAGCAAGAAGCCAAATCCGTGAAAAGCGAGATCATTTGTTGTTAATGCTCGGCTAAATGCAATTATGAAACATAGACCTGACAGTAAATAAATTCGATGCCTTCGATCCCTCGTCGACTTCCCCAGCAAGGATAGCTTAAGCCATTTCAACGAATAATGTATTATAAATCCGATATAGGCAATCGATCCTAACAGACCAGAAGCGATCAGGACCTGTAGAAAGAAATTATCGACCGCAAATCTCTTATTTTTCACAAACCGGGTAAGATTTATATTTCCAACGCCTACAATCATATTCCTTTCGACAAATGAAAGAGTTTCTGGCCAAGCAGCAGTTTGATTCACATTAGAGGACAATCTACCTCCTAAGGTCAAAACCTCCTGTCTATCAGCGATTCTCATAATTTCCAAAACCTGCTTATTTAAATAGAGTGTACTCAAGCTAAGTACACCGATAAGTATTATTTTATTGGTCAGTGGTATTGCACTATTCACCATCCAGAAGACAAAAAACAGACCGATTATCAATAGTCCTGTTCTCGATTTGCTGGCAATAAATAAGAAAAGAAACAGCAAGATCATCAGTAACCGAACCAATCTCCTATCCCGAAAAAGTATGAGATTATATATAATACCATAAGCTGCAATCACCGATAGATTAATGGCATTCATTCTGGGAAATTCGGCATTCAACCGGTATATGATCAACTCATCCACCGTATAGTTTTCTATAAACAACTCCGCATACAAGATCCACACACAAAGCAGAAAACACAAAACATTTACAATCTCTAATAACCCTAATAGGAAATTTGGATTACCTTGAACATGAAGTGAAATAGATACAGCAAGATATAAGACTACTAGAATTTCAAAACACTTCCACAATGACCAAATTGGCTGTATTCCTGAAATAAATCCACTGGTCACTGCTACTATAGCGAACCATAATATTGTCACATACGGGTATCTTCCCAACAACAAGAAGTTTCGCCATTGATTAGTAATAAGATTTACGACAAAAATTAACGTCAGTAGAAAAAAGGTTGGGAAAATCCTGGTAAGGATCAGACCAGCCCCTGCTAAAACATCCTGATCCTTAGGTGTAAAGTTTAAGAAAATTAAAAAGGAAAGAATTAATCCTAAACTAAAAATAAAAGATTTTATTCCTTCGAATCTAAGTATCAATCCTATAGCCAAATTTTTTAAAGACAGCATATTCAGTCTCATACACAGTCTTTCTGTGAAACTTATTACAGATAATTTCAGCTGGTAATATCCGGTTAGACTGATTAACTACTCTTGTTGTCCGAATTTGATCTTCATCGAAAGTTAAATTCAGGTGCCTTAGTACCGTGATTAAATCATCGACAAGGGTTTCTTGTTTTCCCACAAAGGATATTCGAGGATCAGTATACTTGCTATACATAGATGTAAGGAATCCAGGATAGATCTGCTGTAAACTATCAATAAATAAATCAAAAGTTTCATTTGGCAATTCATTGAGATCTGAGCATGGATGCCAATCAGTGGGGTGTCTGCTGTCACCCAATCTTGGCCAGCCTTCAAGAACCATGTATCGATAGAATGACAGGTACCAATCAATGGGATTTCTCACAAAACAAAAAATAAACGGAAGCTCAGATGTCAACTTGGTGCCAGTGGGATACTGTTTCTTCAAGGCTATCTTCCAAGAAGTAGAAAAATATGGTTTTACCACTTGTGATAATTCAGATCTGAGAATCTTTCCAAGATATTTGTACCTATATATTCTGTCCAGATCTGCGTGAATGTGGCAAATTCTACGTTTTACCAATCCCTGCTCCTCCAGCACTTTTGTTACCCATGACCCACCTGTTTTAGGGACATGTAAAAATATGGCTCCATTCTTAAGTAATAATGCCATTTCTACTGTAAAGCGTGAGCTACTCCGTCTCTTAGATTCGCTATTATTTGACTGTAAGAGAAATCGTAAGCTTTCTCATAGGATCTCTTTCGGAACTTAGTCAGACAGTCACTTCCTAACAATTTTCCTACTTTATTTCTGAAATCCTCTTGATCCTGGGGGTCATATCTATAACCGTTCAAGCCCGGCTCTGTGACTTCAGAAACAGCTCCATCGTAAATTGAATGAAGGATTGGCAGGCCACAACTGAGGGCCTCAAAGCCTACAAGTGACCGGTAATCATGCAGCGTAGGAATAACCATGACATCCGCCGCTTGATAGACCTTACCCAACTCGCTATATGCGATCGTACCTAAAAAATTGACGCCTGCTATTCGATGATCTTCTACGTAATCCCTTAGCAGATCTGCCTGGTCACCCTCGCCAACAATCATGAGCTGCAGCCTCTCTAGCCATTCGGGATCAAGTTTGGCTAAACTTCTGAGCAGAATCCTAATGCCCTTTCTTTCAATTAGCTGCCCAACGTAAAGAAGCTGAATCATATTCGAATCAGATTTCCTGTCTAAATCATTCATATCACAAGTGACCTGCGAAGTCAGATACGGCTTGCAAATTATCTTGCCACTATTAACACCAAAGCTCAATATGAAATCTAATCCCATCTTATTATTGGTCATAATCAAATCTGCCGCAGAAAAAACAAATTTGCGTATATAAAAGGATGCAAAAGATAGTGTCTTTCTGAAGTGGTTCAAGTGAGAATTCTCTATCAATAGCAACACTTTGCATCGATATAGACGATTTATGAAAACCACCCAAAATGTCAACATCGTACACTCATTTACGATGATGAGATCAGGTCTGCTAGCTAATATCTTTCGTAATTGAAAGACATCTACTACCTGAAAATGCTTGGCATAGGAATTTCTCTTAAACTTGATTTTCCATGTGACAGACCTAATCCCTGTTCTATTATCTAGAGAGTTGGTAGCGTTCTTCTCAGTAGTGTAGATACTCAAGCTATACTTCTTGCGTATCGCATCAAGAGGCCTCTTCCAGTACAGAGGATCCCCATTATATCCTAGGGCTGAAAATATTAGGAAAATGCTCTTAATAATCCACTAAGTCTCACATTCTTTGAAATACGAAAACACTTCCCCGCCTCATAATCATGCGAAAGCCCAATTCTATGATTCTACTTGACATATCGCAAATAGATATTGAACGTGATCCGATTGCATGCAGTTCTATTATCATCAGTTCACACATTTGAAGTGCTTGAGCATCTGAAGCCAAGATAAACTTTTCAGCACCCTCGATATCTGCCACCAGTTCATACCGGCGAATCTCTAGGTCTTTCAATAAATCTGATAGGAAAATCCCTTTGACCAGATGATCTCCACTCTTGTCAAGCTTAGAATCCGTGTTCTTCCCATCAACTCTGAACTGAACGGTTTCGCGCACATCACTTATTGCCCCATGAATTATCTGATATCGAGCCCGGCCATTATTCAGAACAATATTCCTCTCAATCTGGTCCAAAAGCAATTCATTTGCCTCCACACAAATCAGTCGACCTCTCCCCAGTTTTTTAGCCAAATGCCCAGTTACAACTCCTACGCTAGCGCCAAGCTCGACAACATCAACTTTTCCGGAAATAAACTGATCTACAAAATTTATTTCCGCTCTTTCATATAGTCCCCACCAAATCTTAGCTATAGTACTATAATCTACATATTTTTTATTAACACTAATCACTATAGGTCTCCTTCGAATCTTTGGACCACGACAGAAATACACTACCCGTCCAATGATAGAATGCGTGATACCCTTATAAAATAGCAATTTAAGGTCGCGTCCTAATTGCATTAACTACGAGTGGAGCTACGGACAATAATCTAGAAGGATCTAAAGATTTCAATATTACTAATGTTATTCTTCTTGTCTTCGAGTACAGTAGATTTAATATCAAGGCAGATACAAACAAGCTCAATAGAGTAGCCAAGGCTCCTCCAATCACACCATATCGGATTATAAAAAAATAATTAAGAGCACCGTTAAGTGCCAGGCTAACTACTGTAAATAGAAATTTAATCCTTTCCAAGTTCAGAACATGGTAGAACTTCAAACTGACATAATTGATACTTACAAATACTCCTGACCATATATACAATTGTAATATGGGTGCTGCTGGTAAATATTCAATACCGTAGAGAATCGATACTATTGATTCTGAAAAAACACTAATAACAATAGCGATTCCCAACGATAAGTACATCAGTCCAGAATAGATAAGACCAAGAGTATTCTCAAGTATTTTGGAAAAGGCCGCCTTCTCAAGAATCTTTGGAAACAACGATGTTGTAATAACACCAGGTATAAAATACCAGCTTTCACTTAATCTGATCGCTGCAGAGTAGTAACCAAGGGCTGTGCTGTCAATGAGGTTCTTGATCATCAGTTGATCAATTCGCATATGTAGGATCACGGCCACTCCTGTAAGTAACATTGGCCAACTCTGTTTGGATAATGCTACGATTGTCGCTGAACTAAATTGCCATTCAAAAGCAAATCCAATTTTAAAGAATACAATCAACAGAATTGGTACAATCAGAAACTCAGCAAATATTATCCATATCAACACTATGAACGGAAAACCGAAATAAATAAATAGAAGCTTACTGATCATCCCTGCCACCTTCGCACCTACCTCAGCATAAACCTGATATTTTGCGCGGACAATGGCCTGATAATAACTATTTAAGACATTCAGCGATGAAGGTAAAAGAACTAACGCCAGGATCAAGATTGGAACCATTCCCTCAATGCCAACGAAATAACTGCCTATGCACAGTAGCACAATTAGTATTGATACTGAGAATCGTATTAGAAAAGCCGAACCCAAAGTTTCTGACCTTTTAACAGGATCAGCCACTAAGAACTTGATTATAATAGGGTCCAGTCCGGATTTGGAAATCGCCAGAAGCACATAGAAGATTGCCAGAATATAAGCAAGATCACCAAATAATTCAGGGCCCAAATAGCGGGCCAACAACAAGCCAACAATAAGCTCAGAAATGATAAATACGATCCTCCCGGAAAATAGGTAGAGAGTGTTTGTTGAATAGTCCTTTACTTCATTCATATAAAATGAAATGCCAGGTCTGGGCCATATTGCAGAGCCTCTTCAAAACTTCGTTCCTTCTGTTCATTACAGGATCTATCACAAAGATCTTTGATATAGGACGATAATTGCCATTTCTCAGCATGGGTGATGTTCTTGCCTACTTCCGATTCCTTGAATAATTCCTCTAATTCAGAATTAGGATCTGAAATACTAAGTACATAATTGCCTCCTGCCAAATAGTAGAATGTTTTACTTGGAACGAGTAAATGGCCCATGCCAGGACTCGTGGTAACGATACCAATATCTCCGCAAGCCAAAGAATACGGTAAGACACTGGCATCTTGAAAAGGAAGTATCGTCACATTCTCTAAATGATGCGCCTCTACATATTTTTCAACCCTGCGCTTTTTGGTTCCCTCTCCTATTAGTAAGAAGTGAATTTTACTATCACCCTTCAGATCCAAGGCAGCCTTAAGAATTGATTTGAGATCATGGGATTCTCCCATGTTTCCCGAATACAATACTGTAAACTTACCCGTTTGTGCATATTTTGAAGCAAACCAGTTATCTTCTTTCGGTATAATCGGTTTAATACCATTCGTATCCACCCAACAAGGAACAACTTCAATCTTACTGCTTTCATCTTTAGTAGTGAGAGTATCTCTCATTCTTTCGCTCAAGGTGAAAACGCGATCTGCAGCCCTCAAAGCCTTAACATTGAGATGAGCCCATATTCGAAAGATGATGGACCGAGTGCTCAGATAACCCCCATTAACCAATACGTTAGGATAAATATCATAGACAATAACATCGTACGACCGCTGAAATAGCTTTTTAAAGAAGTATCCAAAAAACGGAATTAGAGGGGGATTTGTAACTAGAAGAAGTCGTCCCTTTTGTTGGCGAAAAAGTACTAGAAATACAACTTGAAGTGTGAAATAACACCAGGTAAGTATTCTAGTCAATGGCTTATTCCTTTTATACTTTATACCCCTGTAAATAATAATGTCTTCATGCAACATTATAGAAGCAGGCTGCACTTCTCCAGTTATTAGGACTGTTCTGAACCCTGACTTTTGAAAGGCATTCGCAATATCAATGCACATAGGACCACATACTTGATTGACAATCGTGATGTTATGCAACTCTTTGAAATCCTCCATTCAAATATGAAAGAAGTTTATCAATCTTGAGGTTCTCCTCTTGAATACCTCGTGAGGTCAACAAAGAATAACGCAATTGATATAGCAGCTCTTCAAGCAGGAATACGATGAGATAAGTTTCTCTATTATTTTGCACCTCGTATTCACCAAAAAAGCTGTTAAAAAGTTGGCCCTCGATTAAATCCTGAAGCTGATCTACGGAAGGAAAACTCACTCTCGTCTGAGCAAACAAGGTTATGAAATCATACGTTATGCTACGCCTATCCACCGCTTCCCAATCAATTATTTTCAATCCCTCCTCTGCCAGGATTATGTTTGCATCTTGAAAATCACCGTGCGATGTTGAGATGATCATTGCAGAATCCTCAATATTACATGCCCCTTCTAAAAAGTCAATATGCAGATTTGTTCTTGGACCTTGTTTTATATAGATTTTCAACAAACGAATCACATCTCCCACTAAACTATCATAGTATTCCTTTGAATACTCTCTGCGTGGAAATACTATATCTCTCAAGAATACACTAAAAGCCTTTAATCTGTATTTTTTAATTGCACTATACTTCAGTCGATTAATGGGAACCCCTGGATGAAGTGATTCAACAATAAATCTCTTACCAATATCATGAATAGTTGGCACTAAGAAATGTTCTATGCTTCTTCTAAATTCAATTTCATTGCTAATAAAGCTAATGTCATATCCTTCTTTTAAAATAATTATAGTTTCATTGTTATCGTGGTTCAAAATTCTTACCCTTGTATTGCCACCCATGAATAGCCATGATGAAATCTCAGATTCACTTGGAGC
>Ga0224508_10002403_pt1 | contig 15897 bp, 19 predicted proteins | sample SF_Jan12_sed_USG_4_FD_170157 | JGI IMG/M metagenome (GOLD analysis project Ga0224508, IMG submission 170157) | Sediment microbial communities from San Francisco Bay, California, United States - SF_Jan12_sed_USGS_21 | ecosystem: Environmental > Aquatic > Marine > Sediment | place: USA... | reverse complement strand
AACCTTGTTCCGCGTGTACCGCGGGTATTACTTCGCTGAAATCCCGAAGTAGAGCCTCCCGTTGACCGGGCTTGGCGGTGATGAAGGCGATGACGTGGATCATAAGTGTGCTCCTCGGATGTGTCGTAAAACCGGGTGTGAGCCTACCTGACGGCGGACCGTTTGCAAAATCGGGCGCTACCAACTCAGCGCGGTCAAAGTTTCCTCACTGGTGGCCGACCCCATAAACCGTGCACACTGTCGACGACCTTGGGTTGTGGCATTGTGGGGCGATTCGGTAACTGCATTTTCTACGCAGTGCTTTAGTGCACCCAGGCGCTCCAGACCTGCCTGTGTTCGGCGACCCATTGCCCGGTGACATCTGCAACTCGCTCGCTACCATTATCGATACGATCAACGAGCCGCTGCTGCGTATCATTGTCGAGCCTGAAAGCGGTGAGCAGCCGATGCGCGGCAGGCCAGCGCTGGCGAAGTCCGGGCCATGCTGCCTTGAAAATCGTTGGCTGCTCGAGCCCGTATCTGGTCCGCAACGCCTCGGGTATCTCCACCCACCCGTGCTCGACCTTGGACAGCACCCAATGCGGCGCCCAGAACATCATGACCAGCGGCGACCTGCGGGCAACCGCGCTGCGCAACTCCGCCAGCATCGCGCCTTCGCTGCCACCGGGAGTTGTCGCAAACGGCAGTTCTTCTTCATTGATGAGAGTCGAAGCGCGCTGGCCCCACTCGGCGGGGTAGTCGACGAAACGTCCCTTCGGCCAGGTCTCCGGCGTCGCGAACTCGCTGGCGCAATCGATAAACGCCCGCCACGCCGGCAGCCCGAGACAGCGAAGCTGCATGTGCAGCGGATACATCCATCCCTCTTTCGGGTCCAGGCCGAGATCGCCCAGGCGCTCTATCTCGCCGGCCGCCAGCAGCCGGGAATAATGTTCGCCGAGATTGTTGCTCCACAGTTCCAGTGAAGCGGATAGTTCGCCGTGCGCCAGCGGGATCGCGGCGGTGTAAGCGCCGGCCGTGATGTAGCGCACGCTGTAGCCCATCGTTGCGAGAATCGTTCCCGCCAGATGAGTTGTAACCTGCTGTCCGGTCCATTCGTGCAGCGCGAGCACGATGGGCTCGCTGCTCTCCGGAACGGCAGCGATTGCACCGCACGGCATAAAACCAACACAGACGACTACAATGAATACAATGGTCGGGCGACGCCGTAATCGAGCCGGTGAAAATCCTGGAATGCGATCAAGGACGGGAATCATCATAGGAAAGTTCATGCCTCCGCACGCCGGGCACGAGTATCTCGTGCGGTTCGCGCAGCAGCGCGTCGAGAACCTCTACCTGCTCTATTATTCACGGTCCAGCGACCCGCTTGATGGCACGCTGCGATATGACTGGTTGACGGAGTTGTTCCCAAGTGCGCACGTGATTCATACGGTGGACGAGGATTTGCCGCACTACCCCGACGAACACGACGGCTTCTGGGATCTCTGGCGAGCGCATCTGCACACATTGTTTCCCCGAGGTGTCGACACTGTATTCGCCTCTGAGAGCTACGGCGCGAAAGTCGCTGCGATATTGAATGCCGAGTATATGCCGGTCGATCCATCTCGCTCGGCAGTACCGGTTTCGGCCAGCGCTATCCGCGAGGATCCACTCGCACACTGGGTGTATATTCCACCTATCGTACGCCCTCACTACGTACTACGCATCTGCCTGTTCGGGCCCGAATCCACAGGTAAGAGCGAACTCGCGCAACGCCTGGCTCGTCACTACGAAACCGTGTATGTGCCCGAGTATGCCCGCGAATTGTTGAATCCGAAAGGCGGACGTTGCGAACTGCAGGACATCCCGCCCATCGCGTTTGGCCAGGCCGCCAGCGAGGACGCTTTGGCGCGCCACGCGAATCGCCTGCTTTTCTGCGACACGGACGCGCTGACGACCACGCTTTGGAGCCATATCCTGTTCGGTACCTGTGCGGATGAAGTGGCGGCGCTTGCGGAACAACGCACCTTCGATCTGTATCTGCTGCTGGATGTGGACGTGCCATGGGTCGACGATACGCAGCGCTTTTTGAACGACAGGCGGACCGACATATTTGCACTTTACCGCCAGGCACTGGAACACAGAGAACGGCCGTTCGTACTCATAGGAGGCAGCTATGACGAGCGACTCGCCGTTTCCTGCGCGGCAGTAGACAGACTGCTCGCGTCGCGAACGCCAGACGAACAATCAAAGGGCGGGTGACGAAAACAGCGTGTCCCTTTTGTGACACGCCGCGTGCGGGTAGAGTTAGGGGATTGCTCACAGATCCCTGTGACGTGCAGTGCGATCTGCTACCAATCAAGGAGTCTGCAAATGATTTTCGATCACCGCACCTACACCTGCCGCCCTGGCACGATCAACAAACAGCTGGCGCTGTATCAAGCTAGCGGCTGGCAACCGCAGACCCGCAACCTCGGCCAGCCTCTGCTATATGCGGTCACCGAGACCGGCGACGTGAACGCTTACGTGCACGTGTGGGTTTATGAGGATGCGGCGGACCGGCAGCGTAAACGCGCAGCCCTGATGGCTGATCCCGATTGGCTGGCATACCTGGAGCGCAGCGCCGAAGCCGGCTATCTGATATCCCAGGAGAACAAGATCCTGACGACGGTGCCCTTCTTTACGCCGAAAGCCTGATCAAATCGTGTTGGCGTGGCGTAAGTTCAATGCATTCGGGCGCCGACGGCATATTCGGGAACAAATGACGATGTTGCCGGCTCGCGCGGCATAGTCCGGCGAGATGGCGAAGCAGGATCGCCCGTGGTTGCGCACAAGTCCGCATTCTTCATAATGCTGCGCGCAAACTTTCGAGATGTTTATCCCATCCCTTGTCGAGCGCCATGAGCAATCCCATTGCAGACTCGCCCGCCGCTTCGCCAATGCCTTCATGAGTGAGTGTGAGTTTGGTACCGCCATAGACTTGTTCGAGCGTCCAGCTGACGGTTGTCATGGCACCGCCAAGGGGTTTGACCGTTAATGAATAGACGAGGCGGGAAGGAGGATCCATCTGTTGGACGGTACCCCAGCATTGCCTGACCGTCGATCCATCCTCTCCTTTGCCGATCAATGTGTAGTCCTGGCCGGCGGCGAGATCCGCTTCCGCCGGGTGAAACCATTATGCAAGTTTGTCTTTGTCAGTCAGGAACGACCAGACGGTCTCGCGCGGCGCGGTAAAAAACACGGTTTTTACGATTGTTGAGTCAGACATTGTGTTTGTTCCTGCTTTCACGCTCGATTGCATTCTTCAAGTTGTTTAAACGGTCATCCCAGAAGTTGTCGAAGTAGTTGAACCAGTCCACAACCGATTTCAGGCCCAGCGGCTCGAGCCGGTTGATTCGCGTTCTGCCTTTAGCGCGAACTGAAATCAGCTTGCCTTCCGCGAGGATGGTTAAATGTTTCTTCACCGCACCGCGGGTGATTTCGAACTGTTCGGCGACTTCGCCGATGGTCATGTCCCTCGTGCTCAGGTCCATCAGGATCTGTCGCCGGGTCGGGTCGGCCAGCGCCCGAAAAGCACCCTGCAGATCCGCGGGCATCGTTCGGCGGGCAAGAAATCGAACTTGCCGTCCTGGTACAGAAACGTGATGCAGTCCGTGTCGGACAAGCATTTGCAAACCGACAGGGCGCAAACGACTCCGCGAACGGACTTTCCGAACCACATGGTATTTTCCTGATATGACACCTTATGGCTTCATATAAAATGATACCAAAAGGTGTCATGTCAAGAGGTAATGGGAACCTTTAACGAGTGGTCTAAATACGGTCGGATTCGACGAGTTCTCGCTCTGCTGCCGAATCAGCCTGCAGGGTCCAATATCTCCGCCGGCGGTATCCCTGTCTGCGTATCGGTTGGAATACCGCCGGTGGAATTAACATGGCGTGCTTTGACGCCGTCGGCCTTGCGTCGGCCTCGATGAAAAATAAATATCTCTACCGCAGCGCTCAATCCGCTGTGACGATAACGGTCCCGGCGGACAAGCAGCCGTCGCTGTTTTCCGTACCGTAGGCCTCGATCGTCTCGTTCGCCTCGATGTCGCCTGCATCGCCCTCGGTGTTGCTGTCCGGGGCAACCGTGAACACATCACTGGCACCTGCATCCACGCAACGGTCGCCGGTGTCCGTGATCACGGTAAGCTGTCCACCGTTCGCCGTGGCGACAGTGCCGGCCACGGGCGTCACCGCAGCAGCGGTGTCCAACACCACCAGCGTCGCCAGCAATGTATCCGTAGCGTCGCGTACGCCGTCGATATCTGCCTGCAGGCCTACGGTTATGGCCGTGAAATCGGCGAGTTGTTCGCCCTGGCGGTTGAAAAACTGCGTGCTTGGTTGCAACTCTACGGTTAGCGATCCGGTATCGACCAGCAGGCCGAACGTCCCGTTGTTCGCGAGCGGTGCCGACTCCACGGTGCCGGCGACGCGTTCGTACATGTTGCCGATCTGGACTACGCGCGTGTCGAGCACCAACTCGCCTTCGGTTTCGCCTGCGAACAGGAAGCCGATTGCCGTGATTTCATCACCCACAACGATAGGTTCCTCAAGCGGCGTTCCGTCGGGTCCGAACAGCGCGGCGTTGTTCGTGTCGAGCGTGACGCACAACGTGTCGTCGGCCGCTCCTTCGCACACCATCACTGGATCAGTTGCGGTTACGGTCCCGCTTATACGCACCAGACCTTCGGGTATGTCGACGAATACGACAGGACGAAATCGCCACTCGCCGCGACCTGTCTGGTGGTACTGGATTGATCTGTTGGCGTCCATGTCGAGCTCGATCAACAGGGTTTGACCAGGATCGAGTATGAAGTCGCCACGTGGATTGAGATCGATTTTGCCGTTGGCGGGCAGTTTGACGTCTATCGGATCGTCCGGGTCGTCCAGGTCGATCAACTCGATGCTGTAGATGTACAGCCGTATTTTGTTATAGGTCCCCGCTGGTACACCGGCGGCCACGGTAAACAATTCGGCATGCGTCTGCAGTGCCAACAAATCGATCACAACGCCGGTGCCGTCACCGGGCGTCGTGTCTTCGAAGATCGTCACCTGGCCATCGTTATCGGAAAGTAAACGTATCTCACGCACGTCGACCAGGATCTGGTCGAATTCATCGGTCGGCAGATCGGTGAACAGCAGCGCGACCGTGCCCGTACCCGAGCCCGACCCGGCGCCGCTCCCGCTGCCACCCCCGCCGCAGGCGGTAACCAGCACCGTGCCAGCGACCAGCAGGAGCATGATCAGCGCATCGCGGAGAAACGCCAGGTTCCAGACATGGCACTTGATGTCAACTCCCGGTTCCGTAAAGGACTCCGTGAAACGCTCAGTGCGTCGTCTTGAGGATCGGGCTCTCTGGTGGAGTACCGTGTTCGATACTGGGTTCGACTCGTGCATTCTCAATTCCTTTCCATTACTGCTGGCAGTTGCGCCGCCGGCAGAACACGCCGGGCGCTTCGTCCAAGGTATCTATGACAACAACGGGGCATTGCGGAATTTATTCCCAGGTGATGGAATTCCGCTCAGCGCCAATTCGAGCGGATCAGCTCACGTTCCTGTTCGGGCGCCACGGGGTCGGCCACGAGCGCGTTTACAGCGGCGTTAAACGTACCCGAATCACCACCCGAAGCCGGAGCGAAACCTGGCGGCGAGGAGGCCGGCGCCGGGTTTCGCAAGCGTGCAAACTCCACCTGCCAGCGATCGTTCCCAGTACGGCACGCGACACCGTCCGCGGTGGCGCCCGATGAGCGCGTATCGGTGATGACATACTGACGACAGATGCGCCCGTTACGGTCTCTGAAACTCAATACCGGTTGTAACTCCAGGCCAGAGTCGATCTGTACCAAAGCACCGCTCGGTGTGGTGTCGAACAACCCGCTCGACGCTGCCTCGAGCGCACCCGGCCACGCGCCGACAGAGCTGGATGACGGCCCGGTGTGCGCAAACCAGAAGCCGGATAAACTGCCGATCACCAATGCAAACGATGCAGCAATAGCGAGTTGAACGACGTGTTTGCGCCCCTGCACCGGTGATTTCGAACGTTCGCGCTCGAGTACATCCAGCACCTCGGCAGGCACGGGCTCGGCCAGCAACTCGTCGAACGCACCGCGCAGTGCCTGCGCTGAGCCATGCAGTCGTTCCGCATGGCGTCGCAGCTCGGGATCACGCAACAATGCCGATTTGACCTCTGTGGCAGAGGCGTCATCGAGCTCTCCGTCGACATAGGCTGTCAACGTTTCATCATCGATTTCGTGTTTCATGTCAGTTGTCCGGTTGTCTTTCTCGGCGTGGCGTCAACTGCCGCGCAACTGTGCGGGCCGGCTTGCACCCTCGTCGATCAGCGAGGTCAGTCTGAGTCGCGCCCGCGCCAGCCGACTCATAACCGTTCCAATGGGCAGCTCCAGCGCGGCGGCGGCCTCCTTGTAGGAATACCCCTCGACGCTGACCAGCAGCAGAATCACCCGCTGGTCCTCGGGCAGTTGCCCCAGCGCGCCAAGGGCCTCGTCCAGCGTCAACAACGTTTCTGCGTCGTGGCGGCCGTCGCCCGCGGGAATATATTCGAGAATCTCAGCTTCCATTGTTTCGCCCTGTCTCCCGATTCGTCTCAATTCGTCGATCCAAAGGGTCTGGATGATGCGATACATCCAGCTGTCCAGCCGCGTTCCCGGCGTCCATTGGTGCTGGCGGCTGAGCGCGCGCTCGCACGCGGCCTGCAGCAGCTCGTCGCCGGCGTCCCTGGAGCCGGACATGCCAATGGCGAAGCGGCGCAGGCGCGGCAACAGATCCGGCAGCTGCTCGGTCAGTTCATCTGGCACGCGGCTGATCTCCTTTCACGGTGACAACGCACAAGTGCGGCAATTATTCCCCAGGCAGGAGAATAATTGGAATTTGCGGATGTTGTCGCAGTTGGCTGACTTCTTGCTCGGCAGAATCGGAATACGACCTTTGTACTGCCGCGGGTGACCGAAAGAAGATAAAAGATGACACGCTTGTTTCGAATAACCCTGCTCCTGAGCCTCTGCGCAGCGTTGGGCGTCGGTTTTTCTCCGCTGGAGGAAGGTGGTTACGCCCCCGCGACGAGCGCGTTTGGCAAGGGTGGCGGTAATGGCGGCGGTAATGGCGGCGGTAATGGCGGCGGTAATGGCGGCGGTAATGGCAACGAGAACGCGGCGGGCAAGGACGGTAATCCGGGCAAAGCTCTCGGTCAGGCGCGGGCCGCCGATGCTCGGTTGCGAGGTCAAGCCCGGGCGGCCGCTGCAAAAGACGCGCAGCTAACCAGAAAACAGGCGCAAGCGATTCGTCGCACAGGTGGTGCGGAGCCTGGAGAATTACTGGCCGTTAACCTCTCCAGTGATCAGCTGGCAAAAGCTCGATCCCTGGGTATGCGTCTCGGCGAGACACAGAACCTAAACAACCTAGGGCTGAATGTCACACGGTTACGTGTGCCGGAGGGCGGTGATCCCGAGCGGTTGCTGCGGATCATATCGCAACAGATTCCGGGCGCCCTGCTGGATATGAACACACGTTACTTCCTCGCGGGGGAGTCCTGCGCCGACGACAAGTGCTACGGGCACAGTCTGATAGGGTGGCGAACGGGCGGCGCGGCGACAGGCTGTGGCCGCGCTGCGCGCCTCGGTATGATAGATACGCCGGTGGATACTGCAGACCCCGCGTTGACAGGGCAACGACTGCAAACCCGTTCTTTCGCGCAGGGACGTGAACCCGCACCCAGTGCGCACGGCACCGCCATCGCGACGCTTTTGATCGGCGATCATTCACCGGAGTTTACCGGCCTGCTGCCAGGCGCCACCCTACTGGCGGCGAATGCTTTCTATCGTACCGAAGACGGCGCCGTTACCACCAACGCAAGCTTTCTCTTGAAGGCCCTGGACTGGCTGCTCCAAGAACAGGTAGAACTCGTCAATCTCAGCCTGACAGGCCCGCCGAATACGCTGCTGCAAGCGGCGATGGCCAGCATCCAGGCCGATGGCATGATCGTTGTCGCTGCCGCCGGCAATGGCGGCACGCAGGCTCCGGCAGCCTACCCGGCAGCCTACCCGGGTGTAATCGCCGTCACGGCGCTGGATCGCTTCTTCCGCCCCTATGAGTGGGCCAACCGCGGCGACTACGTCAGTTTTGCTGCGCCCGGCGTGGATATCTGGACGCCGACGGGCGGCGGTGCCGGCATGTATCACAGCGGCACCTCGTTCGCATCGGCATTCGTTGCAGGGATCGCCGCCGACATATTAACGCGTGCCTCAAACAGCGCGGACGTCATGCACAGCCTGCGCGGTTCCACCCGCGATTTGGGAACGGCCGGTCGCGATCCGGTGTTTGGCTGGGGATTGGTGCACGGGAAGGCTCCGAGCCGTAACACTGCGAGTTCTGCGAACGACGTTTGCGCTTCATAACTGCAACGTGGATCTACGACAGGCGAACCGGGGAACCTGCCGGTACATACACGTGGCGCAAAACGTTGATCAATAATAGACAGAACACCTAACATATCCTACCGCGGGATGCGGCCGGTTTCGTTGGCCTGCGCGGGGTGATTTGGCGTTATTGGCGGCACGGTCCAAGTGATAGGGAGATGCTGTGGCAAACTATTTTCAGGCTGCTGCGAAGTAATCTGGGAAAAGTATCGCTTCAGGTTCTCACGATCGGCATAAGATAATAATCGGCATTCTGCTGATTCAATATGCGGACGAATCCAGATGTCCCGTGACTGTTTCAATTATCGGTTGGTTATCGACAGCTGCCGCCGCGACTTCCGTGTCAGCGGTCGGCGACGCTTTATCATTGGCAAAGCCATATGCTCGGGCTGGAGGGATGGCCACGATGGCGTTGGGCGGCTTTCTCACGTATGCATCTGTATAGTACTCAAGAGTCACTGACGACTCGTTGCCGCTGACCGACTACGCCGTCAGCCGGGTTTTGTCGTTAGACTGCAATTTAGTATTTGCGCAGCTGGAGATTTCTCGTGCGCCTGGATCCAGTCCACAAAGCTTCCTGCCATTGCGGCGCTGTCAAGTTCGACGTGTTGCTGCCTAACGGGCTGGATAATCCCAGACGTTGCGATTGTTCTATGTGTCGACGGCGCGGTGCCATTGTCGCATCAGCGCCGCTGGGCGGCCTGCGAGTCGTCGAAGGTCAAGAGTATCTATCCATGTACCAATTCAATACCATGACAGCGAAGCACTTTTTCTGCAGTAGATGCGGGATCTATACCCATCATCAGAGACGTTCGTATCCTGAAGAATTCGGATTCAATGTGGCGTGTCTCGAAGGAATCAACCCGTTCGAATTAGGCGAAGTACCGACGTACGATGGAATCAACCATCCATCCGATAGGTAAGAAAAGGCGACGTGACAAGTCGTTGATTCGGCAATCGCAGTACTGCTGGATTGGATTTGAGGTGCTGGCAGCTACCAGTTTGCCGGTTGACTTCGATAGCCTGCAGATTGAAAAGAAGTAGGCGACATGGCCAAAAGCCACGATATTGATAAAGCCATCGCGAGCTTCATGATGTGGGCCGCGTGCCATGAGCGGAACTTTCATGCCTGACAGTACCCTTCCACTGGGCAAGCTTCCTGCACCGCTGCTGGACAGGCTTCTTCAACGCGCACCGGTGGACGATCCCAGTGTACTGCTTGGTCCGGGCGTCGGACTCGATTGTGCGGTCATCGACACGGACGGCGAATTGCTGGTCATGAAATCGGATCCGATCACTTTCGTCACCAGCGAGCTGGGCCGCTATCTGGTGCAGGTCAACGGCAACGATATCGCCACCACCGGGGCCACTGCGCGCTGGCTGTTGGTCACACTATTGTTGCCAGAGGCTAACACTACCGAAGCGCTGGTGGATGGTCTTATGGAGGACATCTATGCCAGTTGCCGGGAGCAGGGGATTGCTGTCGTCGGCGGGCATACCGAGATTACGCACGGTCTGGATCGCCCGATCGCGGTCGCAGCCCTCATTGGCACTGTGGCTCGCGACAAGCTCGTTACTCCGCGCGGCGCACGACCGGCGGACCATCTGCTCCTGACCAAGACGGTACCGATCGAGGGCACCTCGATTCTGGCTCGCGGGTTCGCCCAGCAATTGCGCACGGAGCTTGGCGAGGACGACTTGCACCAGGCGAGGGACTATTTACTTGAGCCGGGCATCAGCGTAGTGCCGGATGCGCAGATCGCGTTGCAGGCTGGTGAAGTCACCGCGATGCACGACCCGACGGAAGGCGGACTCGTCGCGGCGTTGTGGGAACTCGCCCAGGCGAGCGGGCGGTCGCTGCATGTGGATCTGGAGCGCGTGCCGGTGTCCGATCTGTCGGCTCGCGTGTGCAAGGTGTTCGGCATCGATCCCCTGGCCACCATCGCATCCGGTTCGCTGTTGCTGTCTACGCCGGTCGAACACGTTTCGTCGATATCGCATGCACTCGAGGCACAGGGTATACCGTGTACCGATATTGGCACCGTAGGCCCCGGCCCTGCTGCAGTGTACAACCGTTCGCAAGATGGGGAGGTGCTCCATCCGCGGCCCGGGCGCGACGAAATCGCGAAAGTATTCGAAGGTTGAATAACGCCGCGCTCCTCGCTCTCACTTTCCCGCCTTAGTGTGCCTCGCTAGGTAACTATCAACCGCTTCATCGAAAGCCGCGCGAGTGAGCGCAGGGTTCGCCGCCTTTTACTCGATGTTAAAGTCACAAAGCATTGTGCTACGAGCGCGAGCTTTACTTCCTCGACGATCGATAACTGCTCTTTCGGCCCGTTTTTCTTTCCAACGTGCCCCGTACTCCAGGCACTGGCTCTTCGAATGATTGACTAAGTGTTAAATTGACACTATTATTGTGTGTATAAAATACACTATATGGTTGAAGTATGTCCTCAAACGTCAGCGTTACGACCGATATTGTGATTTTCACGATCCGCGATGAGGCCCTCAAAATCCTGCTCATTCGCCGTGGTGCGAAGCCCTACAAGGGCCGTTGGGCGCTGCCCGGGGGGTTTTTACACGCAGAAGAAGACATCGATGACTGTGCCCGTCGCGAACTGCGTGAAGAAACCGGTGTTTCCGGCGTCTATCTGGAGCAGTTATACACGTTTGGGCACCCTAAACGCGACCCACGGGGGCGGGTTGTCACCATCGCCTACTATGCGCTGATTCCCTCCGAAAGGGTGCAGTTGCAGGCGGCCACTGACGCCGAAGCCGTCGGCTGGTTCAGCATGGACGAACTCCCGCGGCTGGCCTTCGACCACGACGCCATTCTAACTATGGCGCATGAGCGGCTCGTGGCAAAGCTCAACTACTCGACGATCGCATTTCAGTTCATGCCCGAGCAGTTCACGTTGAGCGACCTGCAAGCCGTTTACGAAATCATTCGGCAGGAGCCTGTCGACAAGCGGAATTTCCGCAAATGGGTACTCGGGTTGGGGCATATCGAGGAAACTGGCGAAGAACGCCGCGAGGGCACAATGCGGCCCGCGCGCCTCTATCGCACCAAATACCGCGACACCGTCGCAATTATCAAATGATTCAGCTTACAGGAGGTGAGTCATGCTGATCAGCTATTTCAAAGGTCAACCGAGCCAGCACGTCATTGCGTACCGCAACGGCGAGATCAAGCGTAACGGGCTTGGACTGTCGCTATGGTATGCGCCCCATAGAACGAGTATTGCGGCGATTCCCGCGGTGAGCCAGGATGTGCCGTTCGTCTTCAACGAGACCACCGCAAACTTCCAGGAAATAACCATTCAGGGGCTGCTGACCTACCGCCTGGAAAAACCGCTCGAGATCACCCGTTATCTGGATTTCACCATCGATCGTAAAACGGGCGACTTTCGCACCGATGATTTCGAGAAACCCGCGCAGCGGCTTATCGCCGCGGTGCAGACTCATACGCGGGGGCGGATCAACGAGTTGTCACTCGAAGAGGCGCTGGTCAGGGTCAAGGCACTGTCAGACCTGGCGTTGGAGCGTGTGAATGCTGAACCGGACTTGATTGATTTGGGGATTGTGCTGGAACGGCTGCATTTCAACAATGTGGCGGCGACACCCGAGATGCACAAAGCGCTCGAAGCCGACTACCGTGAAGGGCTGCAGCGGCGTGCCGATCAGGCAATCTATGCGCGGCGTGCAGCTGCCGTCGAGGAAGAGCGAAAGATCAAACAAAGCGAACTCTCGACCGACATCGAGCTTGAAGAGCGCCGCAAGGAGTTGGTCGAAATGCAGGCCGAGAACAGTCTGCGGCTTGCGGAGGCAGACGCCAAAGCCGATGAGCTGAAACTGAGCCCTTACGGCGATCTACCTGCCCAGGCACTGGTAGGACTGGCCTTGAAGGAATGGGCGGCCAATGCCGGCACCATAGGAAACCTGAGCATCACTCCAGATCACTTGAACCAGCTGATTGGCTGGGTCAGTGGCACACAAAAATGAACACGGCGGCTGCACGGGTTACACGTTCACACCGCTCTCTCTACGAGACGGTGATCGTGGTGACCCGTAAAACGCAACTCGAAGGGCTGGTCTCGCGGTTCAATACTGTGGCGCAGGCGCGCTTCTATCTCGAGCACGCCGGTCAGGATTTCGATTCCATCCAGGCGGCCCATACGCGCTACCATAGCGCATTGGACATCGTCAGACGTTCATTGCCCAGAGGCACAAAAAACCAGGTTGTCGATCGGGACATGCTGCCACAGATGGTAATTCGGGAATCCGATCTCATCGTCACCGTGGGGCAGGACGGTCTGGTGGCCAATACCGCCAAGTTCGTCAATGGACAACCCATCATTGCCGTCAATCCCGATCCGCAGCTGTTCGATGGTGTTCTAATGCCGTTTACTGCCGATACATTTCGCTCGACACTAGACAGTACGTTGCGCGATTCGGCCGAGTTGCGCCACGTCACGATGGCCCAGGCAGCTCTCGCGGATGGGCAAACGCTCCTGGGCTTCAACGACCTTTTTATCGGTGCCCGCTCGCATGTTTCAGCCCGTTACTGTATCGAGCAGGATGGCGTGGCCGAACAACAGTCATCGAGCGGCATCATTGTATCGACGGGCGCCGGTTCGACCGGGTGGCTTCAGTCTGTCTACGCTGGCGCTGCCGGTGTCGTGGAGGCTCTTGATGGTCAAGTCGTGACGCCGCCCAATCGCGGGCGCCTCCCCTGGGATGCAGATTATCTGGTCTATTCGGTACGAGAGCCTTTTCCATCGAACGCAACGCAAACCGGCCTTGTGTTCGGGATCATACGCCCCGATACACCGCTGATGCTCGATTCGCAGATGAGCGATTTCGGTGTCGTATTCAGCGACGGCGTCGAGCAGGACAAATTGGATTTCAATGCGGGCGCTCGCGTGACCATTACCCTGGCAGAGCAGAAAGCAAAGCTCGTCATTTAGTCGCGACGCCATACCAGTCGACCACCACCTAGAGCAGGTGACAGGCACAGTGAACTGACGTGCTCGAGCAGTCGAGGGCCGGTTGCACAGCCAGCGTCTTCCTGACTTCTCGAGTTGGCAGACAGTGTGCGGCTGTGTAGCGCAAGTGCCGTACACACAAGCAACCCGGCGTATCACTCAGACCGATCTGCTGATAATCAGTGCACCCCCACACCGGCGGTAAGCCCTTGGCATCGTCCAGTTCCGGTGTGAGCGCACGTATCGTGAAACTTACTCGCAAATTGGAGTCGAACTCACGCGTAACACCGACGCTCAGTTCGCCGAGTAGCTCGTTCAGTTCGTCGCGGTTGAAGGTCACCGCGCTGTCGCGAAACTGGCCTTGCAATAGCGCGTTATAGATTCGGTATTGCGCGGTTAAACCACCCCCAGAGGTAAAATTCGTTGCGCCCCGTCTCACGGCTGGCTGCTACCACGGGTGCCCCGAGGTTGATGTACTGGGCGTAGTCCGGCGTGAAGCTCCACCAGGGCGTGGAGATGATTCCCCAACGGCCGGTGATGCCCGCGGCGACCTCCGTGATGTAACCAACGCTGCCGGAGAACGTGGTTTTAATGTCGTGACCGGGATGGCCGGGGAACAGTTCCAGTGCCAGTGTGTCCTGCCGATTCAGCGTGTACCTGAACGTCGGCTCGCCGCCTGCGGAGATCTGGTTGTCCCAACCCTGTGGTACGTCCTGGCCGAGCGCTTCGTGGACGAAGCTCTGTACGTTTTTGGGGATGTCGGTGCCCAAAACACCCAACGTGAAAGCAGACTGATAACTGATACCCTCATCACGCAACACGCGCTGGCGTGTATTGGCGATAAACACCAGACTGCCATAAGGATGGTCATCGAGAATCGGTTCCGCGGTATCCACATCTTCTGGCGTGAACGCGGTCATGCCAAACTCAATGGCGTGCAACTCACGCCGGCGCGCGCCAGGGCGGTGCCCAGCGAAGCCGAACACTCGGTTCAGATAGCCCAGTATCGGATCAACGGAGTATCAATATTCCTGCGCGCGCCGTCCAGACAATGTGAGCCGTGTTTCTGAAGGCTCCTTTTAGGTTGGTTTGGACTTGAACGACCGTGCCACGCTGGTTCGGTATAGAGCTTGCGCATTATTGGCGTATTCACTTCGACGAGATGCGTTTAGCCTCAATAAGCTTCTGAAGCACGATAATTCGAAGACTGTAGAGGATGCGAGAATGGAAATTCGCGCAATTCGGAAGCAAAACCACCATTTGTTCGTTGACAGAACGAACTCTATGGGTTTTAAAAGAAGGTCACCGCGATGCCTGACAACTGGATGCAGCGAGCGCGGCTATGGATAAAGTAGCTAAAGGTCGGCGTCAGTGTCCATCGAGCAGCCATCGCGCCCAGTCGAATCCGGCCGCCCAGGGCGCTTTCAGAAAATGGACGTAGAGCAAACGAATCGCGTCGATCTTCTGGCGAAATTGCCACTCGGTAAGCGCCGTATCCCGTCGCAGGCGCTCAAACCAGGCATTAACCAGCGCCGGCGTGTGCTCACGCAGCCGCGTGCCCGGGTAGGCATCGATGAAGGCTTGTATGTGCCGCTGATACCAGGGCCGGGCCTTGTCTGGCACACGGAGCAGCCGCAGTACCTCGAGATACCGGTCCGAGAAACGTTGGACGCCGGGCTCCGCCGGCAAAGGTGTCGATTCCATGACAAAGTCAGATCCTAGCAGTCCCTTGCAAAGTAGCTGTCAGTATCCAATGCTTTGCAACGTATCACATACATGCGTTTGCTGAGTATCACGATGCTTGTGCGTGAAATATAAACAGCTGTTATGTGTCAAGAGAGGAAGGGCGTATAATTTCCTGATGAGCGCGAAATACACAGCGGTAATAAAGGAAGATGCTGGCTGGTGGATTGGCTGGATCGAGGAAGTGCCGGGTGTCAATTGCCAGGAGGCGAGTCGCCCGGAACTTATTGAATCTCTTCAGATTACGCTCAAGGAAGCTCTCGAATTGAATCGCTCGGAAGCAATCGATGCTGCCGGAGACGGCTTCGAGGAGCTCGAAATCGCAGTATGAAGCGGCGCGACCTGCTTCGACATCTAGAGTCGAACGGTTGCGAACTGTTGAGGGAAGGAGGTCGCCACTCATGGTGGCACAACCCAGCCCAGAACAAGCGCTCCGCTATTCCCCGCCATCGAGAGATCAACGAACATCTCGCCCGGAAGATCTGCCGCGACCTAGGCGTCGCTCAACTGAAGTGACACATAACAATGCGCTGCAACGGGCGCGTTTGACCACCGCGGGTTTCAGTGGAACTTGTGCCCGCGCCGTTGAGCGCGAGCGTTAGGGGGCATATAGATGAAAACCAAGGTAGCAATTAAAGGTGGATGTTTATGCGGCAGAGTTCGTTACGAAATCACTGGACCCCTCTTTGATGCGGATCACTGCCATTGTTCTATGT
>Ga0224508_10002402_pt1 | contig 15899 bp, 17 predicted proteins | sample SF_Jan12_sed_USG_4_FD_170157 | JGI IMG/M metagenome (GOLD analysis project Ga0224508, IMG submission 170157) | Sediment microbial communities from San Francisco Bay, California, United States - SF_Jan12_sed_USGS_21 | ecosystem: Environmental > Aquatic > Marine > Sediment | place: USA... | reverse complement strand
CTCTGGCAGTGGTCCATGACGCCGGCGAGCGTGTGTTCTTGGTGCCCGGACAGCGACTCCTCGAGTTCGAGGTTGCGGCGCGTTGGACCGTCCATGATCACGGCATCTTCACGGCGTTCTGCCGTGATCGACTGCAGGTGCGGCAGCGCGACCTTTTGTGTATCCGTGACGTATTGCAGCAACGCGCCGGCAGCCGCGACGCCACGCTGGAAACCCTCGCATCCGAAGCCCCCAAGATCACGCGTTCCAAACTGGGCACAGAGCAGCCGGGTCGCACTGTCCAGTTCGAAATGCCAGGGCGGGCGCCGCGTGACCCGCACGCTGTCGCGAAATGCCTCGCCCAGCGCCTGGTCCTCGTCGACGATCAGTTCGGCCGGACGCAGGCGTTCGACTTCGGCCTGCAAAGCCTCGATATCCGGAACCTCGGTCAGCCGGAAGCGGCCACCGGCAAGATCGAGCCAGGCAATACCGACTCGTTCGGCATCGGCATACACGGCCGCGACGAGATTGTCGCGAGTCTCGGCAAGCAGGGCTTCGTCTGTCAGCGTGCCCGGCGTCACGACACGAGTTACCCGGCGCTCGACGGGTCCTTTGCTGGTCGACGGATCACCGACCTGTTCGCAGATCGCCACCGACTCGCCTTTGCGCACCAGCTTGGCGAGGTAGCCCTCCACGGCGTGATACGGCACGCCGGCCATCGGTATCGGGTTGCCGCCCGACTTGCCGCGCGCCGTCAACGTAATGTCGAGCAATGCAGCCGCGCGTTTCGCATCGTCGTAAAAGAGCTCGTAGAAGTCGCCCATACGGTAGAACAACAGCATGTCAGCATATTCGGCCTTGATCGCCAGGTACTGGCGCATCATGGGTGTGTGGACGGCGCTAACTTCGGTGTTCATTGCGGGTCGATTTTTATTCTTCTGGTCGGGTTCGGGATTGGCCGCCGCAGCCGTAAGCCTAGTCGAGATCCGGCAGGCCTTCGAGCACCAGCAGATAATAGCTGACGATGCCGACAATCTGGTCGTGGTCGACGACCGGCGCATGGCTGATGCCGAACTTGTCGAACAGCCGGGCACAATAACGGATGTCCATATCCGGGCGCACCGTGATTACAGGCTTTGCCATGATTTCGAAGACGTTCACCCGCTCTGGCGCCCGGTCACGCGCGATGACCTGCTTCGCGATATCGGAAAACAGCAGAATGCCCCATTCATCGGCGTCGGAACGCTTGTCGACGATCAGGCACGTGGCCTGCACGCGTTTCATGATTCTGAGCGCCTCGAAAACATTCGTGCGGCCATTGACATGCGTAACGTCGGTGCGCATGACCTTGCGCACGGGAACCCAGTCATGTTCACTCATAGCTGTTCCTCCACCTTGTCAACGAGATGCTCTGCCTGGCTCAGGGCGCCGACTGCATCCTCGACATCCAGTTGAATTGCGAGCCCGGTGCCCGGCTTGGCGTCGAACTCACCGATCTCGCCAATTCGCTCGAGTATTTCGCGGCTCAGGTGTGTCTCGACCAGCAGCATGAGCACATCCCGCTGCGTGGTCAGCGTCAGGCCGAAAAAACTCTTCGGCGAATCGTACCCTTCGCCGCGAGCATTGTTTACAACGGTACACCCGGTGGCCCCGGCATCGCGGGCCGCCTTGATGATCTCCTCGGTCTTCGCGTCTTCGACAAAGACAACCAACAATTTGAAATGCATCAGTTTTCCTCCAATGAGACAGGATCTACACGGCGCTCCTTCGTTTTTCGCCGCGCTTGTCGCGGCGATCCCTCAATCTACTAAGTTGCGCATAAAGGAGTACCGAGATGATTGGGAACAAACACGCAAATGCGACCAGGCCGAAGCCGTCCAGCAGCGGGCTTCGACCCGGCAGCGTTTCTGCAAGGCCGAGTCCGAGCGCGGTGATCAGTGGCACTGAGACCGTGGACGTGGCGACGCCGCCCGAGTCATAGGCCAGTGGGACGATGAGCTTCGGCGCCCAGATCGTCTGCACGACGACAATCAGGTATCCCACCATGATAAACGTGTGCAACGGCAACCCCGCGACAATGCGGTAGCAGCCCAGGCATACGCCGATCGCGACGCCGAGCGCGACGGCGATCCGCAGCGCCAAAATGCCGATGGCGCCACCGGACACTTCATGAGCTTTCATCGCGACTGCCAGCAGCGCGGGCTCCGCAATGGTCGTGGAAAACCCGATCAACAGGGCGAACACGTAGACCCAGAGGTAGGCGTGCCAGCCAGGCGCGACCTCAGCCCCGTCTACGACCCCAATCAGATTGCCCGGTGCCGTGAGCTGCTCGGCCATCATGCGGCCCAGCGGAAACAGCGCCTGCTCGAGACCGATCAGGAACAGCCCGAGGCCGATGATGACAAACGCGATGCCGATCAGCAGCTGGCGCAGCCGGGGCAGCGGTTTCCTGATGACAAAGGCATGGAAGCCGAGAATAAACAGAACGACAGGCAACACGTCGACGGTGGTTGCCGCCAGCGTGCCGAGGGCGGACATGATCAGATCCAAGAGATAATGCTCCCGTACGCCATGACGAAGATCATCGGCATTAGCGATGCAAACGCGATGAGGCCGAATCCGTCTGTCATCGGGTTGCGGTCCCGCAGCGATGAGGCGAGGCCCACGCCGAGCGCCGTGACCAGCGGTACCGTCACGGTTGAGGTCGTCACGCCGCCCGAATCGTAGGCGATACCGACAATGTCCGCTGGCGCGATTGCAGTAATGGCGACGACCAGCGCGTAGCCCGAAATGATCATCAGCGGCAATGACCAGCCGAAAACGATGCGTAGCACACCGAGAATCAATGCGCTCCCGACCGAAAACGCGACCGTGAGACGCAGGCCAAGGACGTAGCGGAACCGGGCGTGATCGGTGTCAGGAATTGCCCCGTCGGCCGCGGCGACGAGCGATGCCTCCCTGGCGATGCTGGTCAAGTTGGGTTCGGCGAAGGTCGTACCAAAGCCGAGCACGAAGGCGAAGGTGAGCAACCAGAACACGCTGCCCTTGCTCGCCAAATCTGCGGCCAGCGTGGTGCCGATGGGAAACAGCGCCAACTCGAGGCCGTATACGAAAAACGTGAGGCCAAGAACGACGACGACCGTGCCGATCACAAGATTGATCGCACCCTCGAAGGGCTGCTGCAGCACGAAAAACTGGAAGAATGCGATGACCAACACGATCGGCGCCAGATCGCGAGTGCTGGACTTCGCCTGCGACCAGAAAGAGGACAGGGCCTGGTTCTTCATCGGGGCGTACGCTGGCGTTGCACGCTTTAGTCTCCGCAGTCAAAGGAATCGGGCTATTATGTCGTCGGGGCCCCTTCACTTGTCACGTCAATGAAAATACTGCATGTGGAAACGGGACGCCATCTTTACGGCGGCCCGCAACAGGTTATTTACCTGGCGTCGGCGCTGCTGCAACGCGGCCATGATTGCACGCTCGTATGTCCGCCGGGCTCTGGTGTTGACACTGCGGCCCGTGCCGCGGCCATACCTGTCCGCAATCTATTCTGTGCCGGCGATCTCGACCTGCCGTTTGCTTATCGTCTCAATCAGTACCTGCAGACCGAGAAGCCCGATCTCGTCCATTGCCACAGCCGCCGCGGCGCGGACATGCTGGGCGGTCTTGCAGCGAGCTTTGCCGATATCCCTGCGGTCGTCTCGCGCCGCGTGGACAACACCGAAATGCGGCTCATGGCGGCACTGCGCTATCGGCCGTTCCGGAAAATCATTGCGATTTCCGAGGCGATTGCAGAGGTGCTGCGGGATCACGACGTCGCCGCGGAACGCATCGAGGTCATCCGCAGCGCGGTTGACACTTCTCCCTATGACCGGCCGGGTGAATGCAGCGCTTTTCGCGCCGAATTCGAGATCCCCGATGATGTCTTCCTCATGGCTGCCGCCGGACAGCTGATTCCTCGCAAAGGTCACCGCTACCTGCTGCAGGCGATCGCGGACCTGATGCACAGTCATCCGCCGTTCCGACTGATCATCTTCGGGGACGGTTACCTGTCCAACCAGCTGCGCGCGCAGGTCGCATCGCTGGGCCTCGGCGAGGTCGTCCAGTTCGCCGGCTTCCGCGACGATCTCGACGACTTCATGGCCTGCTTCGATGTTTTCGTGCATCCGGCCCTCGCCGAAGGTCTTGGGGTGGCGACACTCAAAGCGGCGGCGGCCGGCGTTCCGGTCGTGGGTTTTGCCGCCGGGGGGCTGGTCGAGGCGGTTGAGCACGGCAAGACCGGCCTGCTCACGCCCCCGGAGGATGTCGAGGAGCTGCAGGACGCAATCGCCACAATGATGGATGAGGACGATCTCAGGAATCAGATGGGGCAGGCAGGCCGGGCGCGGATGCAAAACGAGTTCTCGATCGATACGATGGCCGACAGGCATGTTGCCCTGTACGAGGCTGTTCTGCATGGCTGATCATGACGCGATCCAGAAACTGGCAGAAGCCGTTGTGACCGATCTGGCTGCCGCGGGCAAAGCGGTCGCGACGGCGGAATCCTGCTCCGGTGGCTGGATCGCCAAGGCATTAACTGACATACCCGGGAGCTCGGCTGCGTTCGGTTATGGCATCGTCAGCTACGCAAACGGTGCCAAGGAATCGATTCTCGGGGTGAAAAACCAGACGCTCGTCGATCATGGGTCGGTCAGCGAAGCCGTCGTGCAGGAAATGGCGGAGGGCGCCCTGCACCTGAGCGGCGCGAATATCGCCGTTGCGGTCAGCGGCGTTGCAGGGCCCGATGGTGGTACCCCGGAGAAACCGGTCGGCACGGTCTGGTTCGCCTGGGCTGTTCGCGACAGCGGCAAGGAGCGCATCGAAACCAGCTGCCAGCAATTCGCCGGGGATCGCGAATTGATCCGCGAACTCACCGTGGCGCATGCGCTGCAGGGTGTGATCGAGCGGCTCGGCTGATGGTAAGCAGGACCCTGTTTTTTGCGCTCTGGCCCGACGATCGGCAACGCGACCGGCTGCGAGACTTCATCACGCCGGTCGCCAGGCTTGTCGAAGGGCGGATGCTCGAACGCCGCGATTGGCACGTGACGCTGGTCTACATCGGTGACGTCGACGAACGCTACATTGCCGAGATTCAGGCTGGTGCCCGCGCTATTCAGCTCGAGCCATTTCGCTTACGCCTCGATCGGCTCGAGTTCTGGCCGCGGCCGAAGATTGCCGCGCTGGTGCCCCTGAGTGTACCGCCTGAGCTCGACAAGCTCGTGGAGGATTTGAAAGGGGTGGTATTTGCAGCCGGCAATGAGCCGGCCGATCGCGTCTACCGCCCGCATATCACGGTCGTGCGCAACGCCCGGGCCTTCGAAACGCAGCGATTGTCGCAAGCGTCGGTTACGGAATGGGCGGGTTTCGAACTCATGGAGTCGATCCCCGATCGCGGCGGGCGGATATACCGCCCGATAGTCAATGACTTCTGAGGCCTTCTTCGCGTTTCTTCCCGAATTGCCGAAATAGGCGGGTAAAAAAATGCTGACGAAACAATGGCTTTATGGAATAATTACTGTTTATATGAACAGTATTCAATTCGGGCACATTTTCACGTACAGGAAGACGACAGACAATGGATGACAATCGCAAAAAAGCACTAGCAGCGGCCCTCGGGCAGATCGAAAAACAGTTCGGCAAGGGCTCGGTCATGCGCCTTGGCGACAACAATGCCGCCAGGGATATTGACGCTGTATCCACGGGTTCCATCGGGCTCGATGTGGCGCTGGGTATCGGTGGGGTTCCCAGGGGCAGGGTTGTCGAAGTCTATGGCCCCGAGTCGTCGGGCAAGACGACGCTCACCTTGCAGGTTATTGCCGAGGCCCAAAAGACCGGTGGTACGGCCGCATTCGTCGACGCGGAGCATGCGCTCGATCCGAGCTATGCAGAAAAGCTGGGGGTCAATGTCGACGAATTGCTCGTGTCGCAACCCGACACGGGTGAGCAGGCGCTCGAAATTACCGACATGCTGGTTCGCTCAGGTGCTGTTGATGTCATTGTCGTCGACTCGGTCGCCGCGCTCACGCCGAAAGCAGAAATCGAAGGCGAGATGGGAGATTCACACATGGGGCTGCAGGCCCGTTTGATGTCGCAGGCACTCAGGAAGCTGACCGGCAATATCAATCGTTCGAACACCATGGTGATTTTCATCAACCAGATTCGCATGAAGATCGGTGTCATGTTTGGCAGTCCCGAAACGACGACGGGTGGTAATGCCCTCAAGTTTTACTCGTCGGTGCGTCTCGACATTCGCCGCATTGGTGCGATCAAGAAAGGCGACGAGGTCATCGGCAACCAGACGCGCGTCAAGGTCGTCAAGAACAAGGTGTCGCCACCATTCAAAATGGCCGAGTTCGAGATTCTCTACGGCCACGGCATTTCCCGCGAGGGTGAGATCATCGATCTCGGTGTGCAGCACGGGCTGATTGACAAGGCCGGCTCGTGGTACAGCTACGGCGACGATCGTATTGGCCAGGGCAAGGAAAACGTTCGCGAGTTCCTGAAGTCGAATCCCGAGACAGCGGCGGAGATCGAGCAGAAAATTCGTGCCACCTTGCTGCCCGATACCGTCGCAGCGCCGAAAACCAAAGACAAGGAGGCCGTCGCTCAGGAAGCGTAGTGCTGCCGCACGGTGGTCGATCAGCCGTCCATTCATGACGACGTAAGCGATCTTCTTCCGCCTGCGGTAGAGGATCGTTTCGCCAGTCCCGTCGAAGCGCGCAAGAAGGCCATGGACTACCTGGCCCGTCGCGAGCACGCGCGTGCCGAGCTGTTCGACAAACTCACCAAAGCGGGCTTTCTGCCCGATGTCGCTGAGGATGCGATCACTCGCCTCGTCGAGGACGGCCTGCAAAGTGATGCGCGATTCGCCGCTGCGTTTATCCAGTCGCGCATCAACCAGGGCAAGGGACCGGTTCGGATACGTGCCGAGCTCGGGGAACGTGGTCTCGGCAGTCGCGAAATCGATGTCGCGCTCGCAGACGCCGAAGCGGATTGGTACGAGCTTGCGCGCGACGTGCGCCTCAAGAAATTCGGCCAGACGCGACCTGCCGACTTCAAAGACAAAGCGCAGCAAATGCGCTTCCTGCAGTACCGGGGTTTCGAGCAAGACCATATCCAGGCGGCTGTTTCGGTGGACATCGATTCAGCATAGAATCCCCCGATGAAAACCATGTCGAGCAACGAGTTGCGCCAGGCATTCCTGGACTTCTTTCACGACAACGGCCACGAAGTCGTTGCGAGCTCTCCGCTTGTGCCTGGCAATGATCCTACCCTGTTGTTTACAAATGCCGGCATGGTGCAGTTCAAGGATGTTTTACTCGGCACCGACAAGCGCAAGTACAATCGCGCGGTGACGTCGCAGCGCTGCGTTCGCGCGGGCGGCAAGCACAACGATCTTGAAAACGTCGGCTATACGACCCGACATCACACGTTCTTCGAGATGTTGGGCAACTTCAGTTTTGGCGACTACTTCAAGCGCGATGCGATCAAGTACGCCTGGCAGTTCCTGACAGAGACGCTCGGGCTGCCGCCCGACCGCCTGTGGGTAACCGTCTTCGAAGAAGACGATGAGGCCGCCGATATCTGGCTCAGGGAAATGCAAATCGATCCCAAGCGCTTCTCACGCATGGGCGAGAAAGACAATTACTGGTCAATGGGCGACACGGGGCCCTGCGGACCGTGCAGCGAGATCTTCTTCGATCACGGTCCGGACGTTGCCGGCGGACCTCCGGGATCTCCCGATGAAGACGGCGATCGCTATGTCGAGATCTGGAATCTCGTCTTCATGCAGTTCGATCGGTCGGCCGGCGGCGTGATGAGTTCGCTGCCGAAGCCATCGGTCGATACCGGTATGGGACTTGAGCGCATTGCCGCGGTGATGCAGGGCGTCCATAGCAACTACCAGATCGACCTGTTCGCGAACCTGATCAAAGCAGCTGCCAGGACGCTAGACGTCAAGAATGACGGTTCGAGCTCGCTCAACGTGATTGCCGATCACATTCGCGCCTGTGCGTTCCTGATCGTCGACGGCGTGTTGCCAGGCAACGAGGGCCGGGGCTATGTGCTTCGACGCATCATTCGGCGCGCTATTCGGCATGGCAAAAAACTGGGAATGAATGACCCGTTCTTCCACAAGCTTGTGCTGCCGCTGGCGAAGGAGATGGGTGGCGCGTACCCGGAGCTCGTTGCGGCGCAGGCGCATGTTGAGAAGGTGCTGGCGAAAGAAGAGCGGCGCTTTGCCGAGACGCTCGACCAGGGGATGGAGATACTCGAAGGCGCCATCGGCAAGCTCAAGGGCAAGGAAATCCCGGGTGATGTCGTCTTCAAGCTCTACGACACCTATGGTTTCCCGGTCGACCTGACTGCGGACATCGCGCGCGAGCGTGGGCTCACCGTTGACGAGAAGGGCTTCGAGGAAGCGATGACCGGGCAACGGGATCGTGCCCGTGCGGCCAGCAAATTCTCGGTCGGTGTCGCAAAGTTAGATCTCACTGGACACGCGGCAACGGCAAACGCAACGAGCTTTACTGGCTACGATAGCACCGAAGGCAAGAGCAAGGTCATCGCGTTATTCGCAGACGACAAGCCGGTGGACAAACTGTCTGTTGGCGACGACGGCGCGGTGATCCTTTCATCGACGCCATTCTATGCAGAAAGTGGCGGTCAAATCGGTGACACGGGTGTGTTGTCGGCTGGCGACCATTCTTTTACCGTCATCGACACCAGGAAGGCCGGCGACGTTGTCGTCCATTTTGGTTCGGTGCAGGCCGGTGAAATCAGCGTCGGCGACAAGGTCGATGCGCACATCGACGCGGAACGCCGGCAGGCCATTCGCCTGAATCACTCAGCGACGCACCTGATGCACGCGGCACTGCGACAAGTGCTCGGCGATCACGTGCAGCAGAAAGGGTCGCTCGTCGCTCCGGACCGGCTGCGCTTCGACTTCTCCCACTATGAGGGCGTGACAGCCGCGCAGTTGCAGGAAATTGAGGACATCGTAAACGATGAGATCCGCAACAACGTCGCCGCCGTAACGCAGGAAATGAGCTACGACGATGCCATCGAGTCGGGTGCGGTTGCGTTATTCGGTGAAAAGTATGGCGACAACGTTCGGGTCCTGAACTTCGGCGAATTCTCGGTGGAGCTCTGTGGTGGCACGCACGTCGATCGCACGGGTGACATAGGCGTCTTCAAGATCACGTCCGAAGGTGGTGTCGCCTCGGGCGTGCGCAGAATCGAGGCGGTCACAGGTAAAGGCGCGCTCGACTGGCTCGATGCCCGCCAACAGACCTTGAATGACCTTGCCCGCTTGATGCGGAGCCAACCGGGTACGGTGGCGACCAAGGTCGGGCAGCTCCTGAAACGCAACAAGGAACTCGAAAAAGAACTCGCTGCTGCCAAGCAGGCGCTGGTGACAGGCGTTTCCGGCGATCGAACCGCAGACGTGCAGGAAATCGACGGCATCAAGGTGCTTGCAACGCGCATTGACGGCGCCGACGCCAAGACTCTCAGGGAAGCGGTAGATCGGTATAAGGACAAGCTGCAAAGCGCGATTATCGTTCTCGGCTCGGTCGATAATGGTGTCGTTCGTCTTGCTGCCGGCGTCACCAAGAACAACACGGATCGCATTCGCGCTGGCGACCTGATCAAACCGGTCGCTGAACAGGTCGGAGGTAAAGGGGGTGGCCGGCCCGATTTTGCGCAGGCGGGCGGCAACAATCCGGATGCACTCGACCAGGCGCTCGGATCAGTTTCTTCGTGGGTTGAAGCGCAGCTCGCTGGCTAGTGCGTCAGGTTCTTAATTTCCAGCAGTAGTTGCTGCATGGGCGCCGGCTTCCTGAAATAACGCGTGAATGTGCGCTTCTCGTCATCCGACAGTTCCGAGGCGGTCATCGCAACGATCGGGCCGTTGTAGCCTCGCTCGCGCAGTGAATTTGTGGCGTCGACGCCATTGGTACCGGGAACGTTGACATCCATGAGCACAATATCGGGCTCATAGGACAGCGTTTTCTCGATCGCTTCCGTGCCGTTGGAGGCGGTTATCAGGCCGTAACCTGCCCGGTGCAGATAATGTTCGACAAGCGCGAGCATGTCTTCGTCGTCGTCACAGACGAGTACACTCGTTGGCTTGGTGGCATACGTATCCTCGGCCGGCGTTGGCAGTACGTCTTGTGCTTCCTCAGCATCTTCAGCGGCACTGACAGGAACATGGACGCTGACGGTGCAGCCTTGACCCGGCAGGGAGTCGAGCGAGATCTCGCCGTTCATAAGTTGGGCGAGATGCAATGTGATTGTCAGCCCCAGGCCGGCGCCGCTGCGAGATTCATCGTGACTCTCGCCCCGCTCGAATGCGCGAAAAACCCGCTCCTGATCTTCAATGCTGATGCCGGGACCGGTGTCGCTGACCGTTGCGACGAGATTGCCGCCGTGACAACTGACATAAAGACGAATGCTGCCTTCCTCGGTGTATTTCACTGCGTTGCCGAGCAGGTTGGTCAGTATCTGGCGCATACACACGTCATCGGCTCGAATGCTTTGTGGCACATCGGTGTCGACGAGTGTTGCAAACGCGAGCCCTTTTTCCGCCGCCAGCGGCGCCATCATGGCGGCGAGATCGTCGAGCAGAACATACAAATCGAAGTTCCGCTCGCGCAACTGGATCTGGCCGGCGTCTAGCCGAGCCTCGTCGAGTACGGCCTCGACGAGTGATGTCAGATGCCGGCTCGAACGTGCAATTGCCTCGATGCTCTTTTTGATATGGGCAGGGTTCGAATCGGGTTCCAGGGCGAGATCCGCGTAGTTGATGATTGATGCCAGCGGGGTGCGGAACTCGTGCGACATCATCGCGATAAAGCGGCTCTTACCGGCGCTGCCACGCTCGATGTCACGCCGATGATGATCGAGTTCGGCTTTGGCCTCCACGAGCTCGGTGATCAAGTCACGCTGTCGCGCGATCAGTTTTTGCTGGCTGGCGTGCAGCAAGCGCAGCTCATTGGCAGATTGCTGCTTATCCCGCAGTTGGTCATGCGCCTGGCCGGCGTCCAGCACGACGCAGTAGTGGCCATCGCCATGGGGGATCGTCAACAGGTGCACAACGACGCCGCTGCCGGTGGATATGTAGTTGAGTCGTTGCGGTTCTTCGGCGAGGGCACCGAGCAGGTAGGGCGCACGATCGAGCATGTCCTCGCCAACCTCGAGATTGTCGAGGTTTGTCCAGCCACCGTCGCCCCAGGCATCAACCAGCGTGTAGTCCCTGGCAACCAGGAAGCAGAACGGACGCGTCTCGGCAACAAAATCGCCCTGCAGGTGCTCGATGACGGCTGTTGGCATGCTCATTGGCGTGCCGCAAGTTCGTTGTCGACGATCAGGTTGGCGAGGCAGGCCAGTGCGTTTTCGACTTCAGCGCCGGTCCTGGCGCTCGTCAGGAATACGGCGCCGAACTCCGTCCTGAGGTCGTTGATGCGTTGCTCGGAGACATCCCACGCTCCGCCCAGGTCGTGCTTGTTGAGCAGCAACACAGAGGCGGCCAGGCCGTAGCGCGCCTCGATATCCTTGTGCAGCTGTAATGCGGTGCCGACGGTAAGCGGCCGCGTGCCGTCGGCCACAAAAATGTGCCCGGCCGCGCCGCGGAGGTAGGCAAATTCAGTATCGCCAAAACGATCGGTTCCGGCGACATCCCAGATAATAAGCTTGTTCTGCACGCCGCGGTCAGCCAGGTCGACCTCTTTGGTATCGACCTTGACGCCAACCGTCGTCAGGTATTTCTCGGAGAAGTGGTTATTGACGTAGCGTTCGACAACGCTGGTCTTGCCAACGGCAAAATCGCCGACAACACAGACCTTGCTTGTGATTGCCGTCATTGCGATTGAAGTTGTCGCAGGACTTCCAGCTCCATGGTCACCCGCCGTTGTGACGGGTCAATCGAGGCCTCGTCGATCGAATCGGTGAACTGCCAGCGCGTGCTGATGACGCTGGTGACGCCGGCCTGCGCCAGGCGTCCCGCCACAGCGTCGGCGCGTTTCCTGGCGACGACCTGGTTGATCTCAGGTCCGCCGACGCCATCCGAATGACCGACAACGGTTATTGCCAGCGACACGCCAAGGTCAGCTGCTTTTTTCTCGGCATTTTCTAGATCGAGCACATATGGCTCGAGCGCTTGCGTGCTCGCCGCGGTGAAGTCGGTGTTTGCTGTGAAGAAAAATTGCCGGCCGGCAAGCGCCTCCACATCTGCTGCGAGGCGCTCGAGCTCCACCTGCTGCAACAATCGTGCACGCTCCGCGGGGCTCATCCGGAATTCGACGCTTTCGATTCCGGCCAACGATTGATATGAGCTGTTGACCCGTGCTTGCCAATCCAGTGGGGCAGGACCCAGCGCCACCAGCCGGGTGCCCTCGACAACAAAGCTGATAGCATGCGGCGGTTGGAACAGTCGCTCAGCCCGGGCAGCAATGAGCGCCGGTTCCAGGGAACGGAACGGTCGCAAGTTGGCTTCGACGTTGGTGCCCATGAGGCCGGTCGAGGCGACGATGCTTGAGACTGTGGCGGCCTCCGGGTCGCGAATGCCGCCGAAAGTGAAGCCATCCCGATCGGCGCTGGCAGCCGTGATGACAATGCCGGGTGTTTGCTGCAGCGCAGACGTCAACAGGTCGAGATCCCGGCCACGCTGCCAGCTCGTCATGGAGAAATAGGCAATGGCGGCGGCGATCAGCACCAGGACGGCGAAAAGCGGCACCGAGAGCCCTTTACGTTTGTCGTCTTTTTCCTGCCGCGCTTCGAGGCGCAGGCATTTCTCGAGATCCTCCTCGACATCGGGCACGGTTGCGGTGTCGCCTGTGTAGGAGCGTATCGCGTCACCGTAGCGAAAATGGATGCGTTCGAGGACTGCGCTGAGATCGGTACGCAGCTGCCGCGGCGGCACACCGCGGATCACGCAGACGAGCAGCGCGTGCGGTCCGTGTACGGCCCACAAGGTGAACTCGCCCATGTCCGCTGACTCCAGCCGCCCCGTGCGATCCGGAGAAAACGATTCTTTAACGAAGTCCTGGATCGCGGTGAACATGGCCGACACGGCGTCGCTATCCTTGATCTTTGCGGCTGCATGCTGTGCATGACCGACGAGCAGCCCGTTTTCGCGACTGATCAAATATGTCTGCTCGACGCGGTACAACAGCGTCTTCTGCAGCACGAACTCGCCGAAAGGCACGCCGGCCCGCCACGCCTGGAATCGCCAGGACAGGCCACGCGGAGTCAGGCTTTGCTCAACGGCCTCGTTGATCTGCTGCGCAAACGTGCGCAGTGCGACCATGATGGATTTGCGAATCGCAGGTCCGATCACCGGGTACAGCGCGTCGCCGTAGGTTTGCGGATCTTCGCGAAATTCCTGTTGCAGGCATGCACCGACCGGTTCGCGCAGGGACGCGGTCAACTCGTTCCCATTTCGGTGGCTCGTGTGAATGGCCTCGGGAAGGATATCTGCCACATCTGCGGACCGCAGATCGCGGCTTTCGACGCGCTCCGATATGGAGTCGAGCACCTCCTTCTCGGCGCCGAACAGGAGGTCTTTCAGTTTCTCGAGATCACTCACGGCGATTTAGCTCGCAAAAGGCGACTTAGCCTTTCGGCGACTTGATGTCTTTCGTCAGTCGCAGTGCAACCTCAGACAACACGCCGGCCAGATCCTCGCGCGCCAGCTTGGAATTGGCCAGGTCATGGGTCTCGCTGACGAGTGCCGCGTTCAAGTGGTCGCGGGTCTCGGCAATTAACGCCGCCAGTTCGTCGCTTTGTTCGTGGATGGTATTGCGCAGGTCCTTCGTCTCGGCGTCGAGCCGGTCTTCAACTTCACCAAACCAGCCTTCCACCTGCTGGGTCGCGTCTTTGAGGTCACGGGCGTTACTCTTCGTGTCGGCAACCCGGTCCTGGCGCTCCGTTTTGATGCGCTCCGATAACTTGTCGATTTCGCGCTTGGCGTAGTTATTGAGGCGCTCGACGCGCTTTTCAAACTCAGTGCTCATGCGCTCGATACGCTGTGTGACCTGGTTCTCGAGCTCGGCGAAACGGCCGTCGTAATCGCGCATCTGACCGCCGAAAAGAATCTCGCGAATCTTGTCGACGTTCCCCTCAATTTCATTGCCGGCAGACTTCTGTGCCTGTGTTTGTTTTCTTGCCATTGATCCTGCCTCCTACTTACCCCTGCGCCGCTACCGCTTCGGGCTCGCTCGTTTTTTCGATGCGATACCCGTGTTGGTAGATCGACGACAACTTCCAGCCATTTTCTTCATTCAGTGCCAGTTTTTTTCGTAACCGGCTAATGTGCGTGTCGATCGTTCGCGTCGATACGCCCTCGTTTTCGATGCCCCAGATTTCTTCCAGCAAATGACGTCGTGACATCATCTTGCCCGCATTCCGGAAGAGGAATACTGCGAGCGCGAATTCGCGATTCGTCAGCGATATCTCCTCGCCTCGCAGCCGTGCAATCCGACTGCCCAGGTCCATCTCGTAAGGTGCGGCGTCGAAGACGTTTTTCTTTGACGGCTGCCCAACCGTACGACGAAGTATTGCGTTCGCGCGGGCGACTAATTCGTTGCGTCGAATTGGTTTAACGATGTAATCGTCCGCGCCCGCCTCGAGCGCGCGCACAATGCTTTTCTCCTCGTCTTTGACGGTCGCGACGATAGCGGGCGTTTGATCCTCAAACTCGCCGCGGAGTTTCTCAAGTGCCTCTACGCCACTGATGTCGGGTAATACCCAGTCGATCAGGTACAGGTCGAAGCTGTCCCGACGAATCGCCTGCAGGAAACTGTGCGCATCCGCATACACGAACACGTTGCAACCGGCGTCCTTCAACCAGAGCGATGCTATCTCGGCCTGGTCGGGATCGTCTTCTAGGATCGCGACTCGCAATTGTCCTCCCCGTTGCCGCCAACCACGCGGCGCGCGCCTCTTTTTCATCATCATTGGCGGCAGCGCTACGGCGTATTATACCTTTAATTACGGAGGCTTAGACCTGTTTTGCGGAACTTATGTTGAGCCGGCTGCCGCTCTCAGGCGACGGTTACGCTGCAAATATAGTTTTCCAGCTGATCGACAAGCTGCCGGATGCGGTCCGATTGTCCTGACTGGGCGGCCGTTTCGAGGTTGGCACCCAGTTGCGACACCTGCTCCAGGCCATAGGCGGCGCCTGAGCCTGACAGGTTGTGTCCGGCCAATTCAATACTGGCGAAATTCTTGTCAGCGAGCGCGGCGCGGAGTCGGGCCAGGTCGGCCTTGCGGCGCTCCAGGTATTGGCTCAGAAGCCGGCGGGCGAATGGATCCGCGATTTCTATTCTTTGACCCATTCTACCCGCGGCTTCCAGCCGATGAGTTCCGAGCGCTGCTCAGTTGCCCATCTTGTCCATCAGGTCTTTTTCGAGATCCTCAGCTTTATCCTTGGCTGCGTCCATCATCTCCGCGCCTTCGTCCTTGGCTGCGTCCATCATCTCCGCGCCTTCTTCCTTGGCTGCATCCATCATCTCAGCGCCTTCTTCCTTGGCAGCGTCAAGCATCTCGCCGCCTTCTTCTTTCACGGCGTCCATCGTCGTTGCTGCTTCGTCCTTGGCCGCATCCATGGCCTCATCCATGCTGGACCCCGAGTCTCCTTTATCGCCGCAGGCGCTCAGCGCGAGCAACATCACGAGCGGTAGTCCGATTCTTGCTTTGTACATCTGTTTCTCCCTATGCGTTCGTAAACGCCAGTTTGTGACTCTGATTATTTCTTGCGCAGATTGGACAGCCAGAATTCCATCTGCTTGCCTGCCGCCTCACGACCGCCGAGTCCGAAGGACAGGGCAAAGGCCACGGCGACAGAGCCTAATACTAGCACAAAAGCGAGGTTGACGATGTCA
>Ga0224508_10002401_pt1 | contig 15904 bp, 18 predicted proteins | sample SF_Jan12_sed_USG_4_FD_170157 | JGI IMG/M metagenome (GOLD analysis project Ga0224508, IMG submission 170157) | Sediment microbial communities from San Francisco Bay, California, United States - SF_Jan12_sed_USGS_21 | ecosystem: Environmental > Aquatic > Marine > Sediment | place: USA... | reverse complement strand
ATACCCATTTCCGGCATACGGTTAAGTTCTCCCGGTGGCGTTTCATCTCCCATGCCGTCAACCTGGTTGTCGGTGAACCATAAGCTGCCATCTTTTGGATTAAACGCATGACCAACAGAGTTGCGAATGCCGGTTGCGACAACTTCACGGTCGTCGCCACTGAATCGTTCCACACGGATCATGCCGCCGATTCCGACTTTTCTGTATAAGTCGAGTTTTTCCGCTGGGGTGACGTTAAATGGCTGGCCCATGCTGACATACAGTTTGTTATCCGGGCCGATAGCGCAAACACGGGCTGTGTGGTTGTAGGATTCTTCCTCTGACGGAATTAAATCACCCTGTTTGATAATTGGCACGGCCACCGTGTCGGAGCCTTCCATAAAGTATTCCGCAGCCGGGAACATCAATACGCGATTACGCTCCGCTACATATAAAAAACCATCCTGGCTGTAACAAACGCCGTTCGGGATATCAAAACTTACACTGGGGCTGAATTCCTCTACCGTATCCGCTACATTGTCCATGTCTCTGTCGGTCACAGACCAAACGGTTGTCTTGCGGGTGCCGACCCAAACGGTAGCTTTGTTACGGCTGACTGCCATGTTGCGTGCATCAGGCACTACCGCGAACAGTTCAATCTTGAACCCTTCCGGCATTTTAATATTCGACAATACATTCTTTGAAATGTTAGCGGCGTATTTACCGCCTTGCTCGACACGTTGCATCGCGCCAGTGCCGGTAGTTTGAAAATTGCCTAGCTTGGACAGGTTTTCTTCATCATTAGCGGCGTACGCATTTGTCATCGACAAACCCATACACAACATTGACGAAGCTAGAATAGTCTTTTTCATTGGAGTCCTCCGTTGGTAAAGTGACATCGATTTGATGAAGTCATTGTGTGTTAAGTATCGTCTTGTATTAATCTAACGTTCGCAATGACTTCACTTTTATTTAGCTTCTCTATGTCGAATAGAGATATTATTTATGCCGCGGGAAGCGTACGCACACTCGAATTGACTGTCAAGCCGGGCTTCTTGTGTGCTCGCCCCATATTTGTCTAAAGAAATTTGCGTCGTTTCAGTTAAAGAACTTGTTAAAGTTTACTCATGGTAATTGACGCCGGGTTAGAGCGATCATAGGATTTGTGCGACACTCATTTTTTGTAAATTCGCGGGAAAGCTCGCGACCAATGAACAAACAGCCATGTTTTTAGTACAAAACCCTTGAATTCGAGCCATTCGGTTCTTGGATGACACATATTGTTACCAAATCGCCAGATTGATAGGTGGAGGCTATTCCTGCTATAAGTACATTTCATTTGGTACTTAACCGCCCACCGGCGATACTGGCATGCGTACCGAATTTGAACGGAACACCTATTAACTATAATTGGAGATTAGATCATGTGGACCAAACCTTCATTTGAAGATGTGCGTTTCGGTTTTGAAATCACGATGTACATCAACAATCGATAGAAATTCAAGTAGCAGAGTATGTTAACGACGAGTTTGTTTTTCGGACTGTATCCAATGTGATCAGCTTCGATAAGTTTTAGCATATTTCAAGTTATCCTCCTCAGTTTTGTCATTAATCCCGCCATTGGCGGGATTTTTTTATTCTGCGCGCGTTATCGATAACGCATACAATACTAAGAATGCAAATACACGTTCTCGGGTCAGCCGCTGGTGGTGGATTTCCACAATGGAATTGCAATTGTCGCAATTGCCGTGGTTTACGCGAGGGCAGCCTCAACGCGAAGGCGCGTACCCAATCCTCAATCACTATCAGTGCGAATGGTGAAGACTGGATTTTATTCAATACCTCACCGGATATTCTTACCCAGTTGCAATCTTTCGCGCCGTTGCAACCGGGTCGTGCAATGCGCGATACCGGCATCAAAGCAATTGTATTGATGGACGGGCAAATCGATCACTCGACCGGTTTGCTGATGTTGCGCGAAGGTTGTCCGCATAATGTGTACTGTACAAAAATGGTGCACGAAGATTTGTCTCATGGGTTTCCGATTTTTGATGTATTAAAAAGCTGGAACGGCGGGATTAATTGGCATGAAGTTCCGGTGAACGATGCGAACTTTGTGATTGACGGTATCGATGCATTGAAATTCATTGCAGCATCACTCATCAGCAATGCACCGCCGTATTCGCCACATCGTGATAACCCACAGCCTGGCGACAATATTGGCATGTTAATTGAAGACAAAAACACCGGAAAAAAACTGTTTTACGCCCCCGGTGTAGGGCAAATCGAATCCCAGGTGAGATCGATGGCGGAACAGGCGGACTGCGTCATGATCGATGGCACGGTATGGGTGAACGATGAGATGGCACGCGCTGGCGTCGGCACCAAACTCGGTACTGACATGGGGCACCTGCCGCAAAACGATGAGGGCGGCATGATTGAGTTTCTTGATAGCCTGGATGGTTGTCGCAAAATTCTAATTCATATTAACAATACTAATCCCATACTCATTGAGGATTCGGATGAACGAAAGATATTGGCCGAACACAATATCGAAGTCGCCTATGATGGATTACACATTGATTTGTAAATTGCTATGAGTTCGGAATTAAGTCCCTGGAGTCGTGACGAATTCGAGTCGCATCTGCGCGCTAAGGGTGATCGATATCATATTCATCATCCGTATCATGTCGCGATGTATGACGGAAAATGTTCGCGCGAACAAATCCGGGGCTGGGTTGTGAATCGTTTTTATTATCAGATCAAGATTCCGATCAAAGATGCGAACGTTTTGGCTAATTGCCCTGATCGTGAAGTGCGTCGCCAATGGATTCAGCGCATTCTCGACCACGATGGTTATGAAGGTGACGACGGCGGTATCGAGGCTTGGTTACGTCTTGGCGAAGCCTGTGGATTACAGCGCGATGAAATCGTTTCTCTGGAACACGTATTGCCGGGCGTGCGTTTTGCTGTCGATGCTTATGTTAACTACGCGCGTACAACGCCCTGGCAGGAAGCGGCGTGCTCCTCGCTAACCGAATTGTTTGCGCCACAGATTCACCGCTCGCGGTTGGAAAGTTGGCCACTACATTATCCGTGGATTGATGAGGAGGGGCTGGGCTATTTTCGCAAACGTCTTAGTGAGGCAAGGCGCGATGTCGAGCATGGGCTCAAAGTGACGATTGATTATTTCAAAACGCGTAACGAACAGGAGCGTGCTTTGGATATTCTCCAGTTTAAGCTTGATGTGTTGTGGACTATGTTGGATGCTATGTATATGGCGTATATTAATGAAATGCCGCCATACTTTAATGTAAAGAAGAAATGAACTTGCAACGCGATAAAGCGATAAGTGTCGCCACCGGTTACCGTTACCAATGGGAGCCGGCGCAGAACAATCATGTGTTGTTGTATCCTGAAGGTATGATAAACCTGAATGAATCCGCTGCTACTATCTTGGGTAAAGTTGACGGTGAGGCTTCGACGGATGACATTATTAATAGTCTAAAAATTGATTTTCCTGGTGCGGATCTCGAGAATGATGTTATTGAGTTTCTTGAAATAGCCATTGACCGCGGTTGGATCAATGTCGGTTGAGGCTGAGGCAAAAAATTCCGGCCCGCGCTGGTTGCTGGCCGAGTTAACCTACACTTGTCCGTTGCAATGTCCTTATTGCAGTAATCCGGTGGATTTTTATCGTTATCGCAACGAACTGGATACCGATGGCTGGGTTAAAGTGTTGCGTGAAGCACGTGAACTCGGTGCCGTACAGTTAGGATTTTCCGGTGGCGAACCCCTAGTGCGCAAAGACTTGGAAGACATTGTGCGTGAGGGACGTGAGCTCGGTTATTACACCAACTTGATTACATCGGGTATCGGTATGGATGGCGCGCGTGTCAAGAAATTACGCGATGCCGGTATGGACCATATTCAAATCAGTTTTCAGGCGAGTGATCAAGTTTTGAATGATCGTTTTGCCGGTACGAATGCGTTTAAGCATAAAGTGGAGATGGCACGTGAAGTAAAAGCGCAGGGTTATCCTATGGTGCTTAACTTTGTTTTATATCGTGACAACATTGACCGTATCGCAGACATTCTGGATTTGGCTATGGATTTACAAGCCGATCAAGTAGAGTTAGCGAATACACAGTATTACGGATGGGCTCTCGCTAACCAAAAGCGATTGTTGCCGTCACGCGCTCAGTTGCAGCGTGCGGAGAAGATTGCTCATGATTATCAAAAGCGATATGAAGGTAAATCAAGAATTATTTTTGTAATACCTGATTACTACGAGGACAGGCCCAAAGCCTGCATGGCTGGTTGGGGCAACATATTCTTATCCATAGCGCCAGACGGCATGGCCTTGCCGTGTCAGGGCGCGCGTCAATTACCGGGATTGGATTTTCCAAACGTGCGTGATCACGATATTCGCTGGATATGGGAGGAGTCTGATGCATTCAATCAATATCGCGGTGATAGTTGGATGAAAGAACCGTGCCAAACCTGTCCTGACCGCGGCAAGGATTTCGGCGGCTGCCGGTGTCAGGCGTTTCAGTTCACGGGTGATGCTACCAATGCTGATCCTGTGTGCGGCTTGTCGCCTCATCACTCAATAATTCAGCAAGCAGTAGAAGCCGCTAACAACAATGATGCGTTGGAATCTATTCCACTCATTTTTCGTAATTCTAAGAATTCCCGAAAACATATATCTGGAGAACAACCGATATAGAGGTTGGTCAAATTAGTTTATGGCAATTTCTGTAAGCAATCTTACTCGCGAATTGTAAAATCGACAGGGCAGGGTGCCAGAGTGCGGTCTACCAAGCGAATACGTAGTTCACTAGAAGCTGGTCTTATTTGCATCACCGCCTGTATACGGCGTTATAAAATTATTTCGTTGTCGTTATTTCTTTTGATACCTCCCGTATCAGCAAACGATATGTATCAATATCTGGATTTCAACCGACCGGATATGACCGAATCGGAAATGACCCGCGAAGAGTTGATCGATTCACTGGCGGCAACACAGTGGGATCAACGACCGGATTTGCGTGATAAAAACTTGTCCGGCATGAATCTCAGCGGCATCGATTTTCTTAGTGCCGATATGCAATGGACAAGGCTGAACGGTACGGATTTGCGAGACGCGAATTTATCCGGTGTTAATCTCAACCAGGCATGGCTTATGGGTGCTAACCTCGAACGTGCCAGTTTATTTGGTGCAAGTCTGCTGTCCGCACAAATGCCGGATGCGAACCTGCGCTACGCGAGGCTGGATGGCGCACGCATCAATGCAAATCTTGATCGTGCAGATATGACAGGTGCGTCGTTCGCCAAAGCGAGTTTGGGAGCAGACAGTCGTGGTCGTGCAATCTGGCGCTATGCGACCAGTTTGAAAGGTGTTGTCGCGGATTGGGCGGACTTTCGTCAAGCCGATATGCGCGGCGTTAAAGCAGAGTATGCATCATTACGTGACGCCGTGCTGGACAATGTAGACTTTACCGGAGGACTACTTGGTGGGGCAGATTTAACCGGTGCCTCTGTCGCGGGTTTGAATCTTACCGGTACCGATGTCGATAGCACAAAACTCGTTTCTATGTGTGGTGATTTGATTGGGTTTGATGCGGCGTTAAATGTCCAAAGGGCGGTGATGCGCTAACATAAGTGATATCTCACTAGGGTCATTTATCCTAAAGCGGTTAATAGTTTATCACTCATCCGTTCGACGTGATATTTGGTTTAGTGTAATACCGAAGGATTACGTGATTCTAGACCACTACACACTGATCCCGGAATATTGATATTTTTTGTCGGTGATGTAGATGCCAAAGTCATGTTCAACATCTCAGTAACAACCAAAGCCTAAACGAATTTGATATTTCGATTTCGGTTCAAAAATTATGTCTTCAAGTACCATGTAATCCCACACGTCCATAGAACTATCAATTACTGGGAACTCCTCTCCGTAGCGCTCAAAGCCAAAATCGCCACACTCCACAACGTCTTTCATACCTTCATAGGCTGAAAATGCTTCCTCCGCAGTCAGGTTTTGAAATTGACCTAGATTGCGTTTGATGAAATTTAGTTCTTCGGCTAGTCTCTCCAATGCATTTGTTTTGCGGGATCGTATCGATATCTCTATGTCTTTATAGTTTAGAATATCTATTTTTCCAGTGTAATCAAATAAGTCTCTATTCAATTCTTTAAATTGTGGGTGATTAATTTTCTTAGAAAACATTGTAAATAGTCTGGGTTATGTCGTTGGGAATCAAAGTAGTGTGGTTGTAGGACTTACGCAAAGATTAAGATATAACCATTTCGCCTTCCCCGCTAAAACCAAGATCGCCAACAAATCTTTTATTAAACGTGTTATCGGTAAAATCTGAGAAAGCATCACCGGTTTTTCGGGTCTCAATACCCAGTAATTTCAAGAAACTCAACTCGACGGAATTACTCTCTGCAAAGGTTATGGGGACAAATTTCGGTTCCTTACCAAGCAGCACGCTGCCACGGCGCTTGCGGTGGTGTCTTTGAACATGCGAATGCCCGCATCCCGAAGTGTCTTATCATAGCCATACATATGTAAAACTTCTTTGACGGCCTTGCTGAGGAACAAATCGACATTCTGCGTGAATTGAATAACTTCGATACTTTCTTCAAGAAAGTGGCCGGAACCGGTAATAGCCCATGCAAATCGAGGGGTCGTGCATTTTGGCATTTTCTAGTTCTTGTAAATTTTAATCAATCATTTTACACGTATACATCACTGGATTTTGCTTTGAAACATACACAGTATTGCGACAGATTGGATTATTAGTGAATCAATATCAGTCGTTTGTTAGCGATTGAACTGCCTGCACTATGATTTCGGGTTGTTCAAGATGAATATTATGTCCTGCCTTTTGCGCGACGATGCGACGACTGTGTGAGCTGAGATTCAACAAATCTTGTTGCAATTCTTGCCATATCGATTCTTTACGATTACCCTCGGGAGAATAAGTATTTTCCTGTTTCCCTCGTGACAAAATGACGACGGGGAATTCAAAGCTCCTCTTGTTCTTGCCCGTTTCAATTGCACTTTGACGCATCCACGACAGTTCATTTCGAACGACGGAGTAATTCTTGCGTGTGACAGAAAATCGTTTGGCAAGCGGTTGAATTTGCAAGGGTAAATGTTCTGGAATTGGAAGATGGGGCAGGTAAAACGAATTTTTGGTCGGTAACACCGACTTTCCGCTGCTATCTTCCAGGCGGTCAAACTGTGCTTCGTGTGATGCATCCACTAATACCACCGCTGTAATTTCATTCGGGCGCCTGTTGGCAAAATTGCGCACATTAAAGCCACCGAATGAATGGCCAACTAATAAATACGGCCCACTAACTTGCGCGCTTGTTAGTAGTCGATCCAGTTCATAGGCGATACGTGAACTTAGACGAGGCGATGGCCCGGGGTCACTCCAGCCATAGCCGGCGCGATCGTAAACGCAAACGCGCGTTTGTTTTGCGATTTTCGCTTGCACGGCGAGCCACTCCAGTGAATAACCGCCAAGTCCTGCGTCGATAATGACGGTCGGTTGACCCTCACCTCGGCAATAGAGGTGCAAGCGATGGGTGCCGACGGAAAACCTGTCGCCGGGCGGATGATCAAAATCGAAGTGGTTTTGTGTGTCGGCAGCCATTAAAAAGATCGCGCAGATAAAAAACAGGAAAGATCGTGAAAATGCGGCAGGTGTTATACGCATACTCAATAGTTATAGAATAAATGATCAACTAATGGCAATGATTATTGCGTGAATCACTGATCATTCATGCTTTGGGTCGCGAGAGAAACATATTGGATACACATTGGATAATCTTCTGAGAGGCAGAACAGTTTTTCGCCATGTATTTTTGTATAATTATCCGGTACTTAAATCGAAATTTCACTATCAACAGGAACCAGATAATGAAGAATAAATTAGTAGGAGCGATATTTATACCGCTGTATGCACTTATCTCATTCAATGCTTGCGCACAAGGGTCGCTAAGCACAAGTAAGGAAACCACGTTAAATGCGAGTGCCAGCGATGTTTGGGCGCATATTGGCGAATTTGGTGGTTTGCACACCTGGCACCCCGCAGTGACTGGCACTGAACTTACAGGCAGCGGAATGGACAAAGGTGACATTCGTGTATTGACGCTGGGTGATGGCGCGAAAATTACGGAAGAGTTGCGAGGTCACAGCAATGAAAGTATGAGTCATTCCTATGCAATTCTTGAATCGCCACTGCCAGTAGCAAACTACGAGTCCACAATTAAAGTTGAATCAACCGGCGATAACTCCTGCAAAGTGATGTGGTCTTCAACATTCGATGCCAAAGATGCGATGGACATTGAAGCCATAGGAGCTATTGATGGTGTTTATATCGCAGGTCTGGACGCATTAGTTGCGGAGTTTGAATAACGCATAAGTTGCACCGTTTTTCCAAGGCGGTTTAGTCGCATGATGTATCGTTATATTATTTTATTGGTGGCCTGTGTCACCACGGTGCAGGTCGTTCACGCCCAACAGGAAAAACTGCAAGTTCGCATCGGTTATCTTTCCCAACAAGAGGATGTATTGGCACCGTTGTCATTGCTCGATTTGGAAATCGAAGACAACGGTGTGCCTGGTGCGCGGTTGGCGAATAAAGAAAATTCAACCACCGGTCAGTTCACCAATCAGGCCTTTTCACTGGAAGAAGCCATCGTCGATGAAGATGGTGATGTCGTCATGGAATTCGCCAGGCTGGTGCAAGGCGGTTTATCTCTATTCATCGTTGATTTGCCAGCAGACAAGATTTTACAAATTGCGGATTCGAAGGCCGCAAAAGGCAAGTTGTTGTTTAGCGTGCGTGCACAGGAAGATCGATTACGACAGAACGATTGTCGCGGTAATGTCTTACACATTGCGCCGAGTCGTGTGATGTTGGCCGATGCGCTGGCGCAATACCTGGTTTGGAAACGCTGGAATAAATGGTTTTTGATGATAGGCAAGCATCCGCAAGACGTTGCTTTCGCCGATGCTATTAAGCGATCGTCCAAGCGTTTTGGCGGCAAAATTATCGGCGAGCAACAATGGACATTTGATGCTGGTGCGCGGCGAACAGATAGCGGTCATGTCACGGCGCAGCAGGAAGTACCCGCTGCTACCCAGGTAGACGACTACGATGTCATGATCGTGGCGGATGAGGGCGACGAGTTTGGCGAGTATCTCCCTTATCGCACTTTCCGTCCGCGACCCGTAGCGGGAACTCAGGGTTTGATGCCAACGGCATGGCATCGCTCGCACGAGCAGTGGGGAGGCACTCAGTTACAACGCCGTTTCAAGAAACTCGCTGGGCGAGACATGACACCACGTGATTATGCGGCCTGGGCAGCCGTGCGTTCCATTGGCGAGGCGACCACGCAAATCAAGTCCGCTAAAGCAAACGACGTGAAAGCTTTCTTGTTTAGCGACAAATTCAAACTCGCAGGATTCAAAGGTGTGCCGCTGACTTATCGGGACTGGAACGGGCAACTGCGCCAACCCGTTCTAATTGTGGGGCCACGCATGTTGGTAACTGTGTCGCCGCAAAAAGAATTTTTACATGAATATTCACCGTTGGACACCTTGGGGTATGATCGTCCGGAAAGTAAGTGTAAAGCGTTCTAGCCTGTTTTGTAGAATAAAAATTGATTTTTTTACGTGTTTAAGAGGATAAAAATGGATTCGTATTTAACAAAAAGTGTCACCAGTCGAATCGCGATTGGATTCTCCCTCGCAGTATCGTTTCTTTCGAGTGCGAATGCTTATACGGTTTATGTGTCCAGTGAAAAAGACAACACGATCACTGTGATCGATGGCGAATCGCTGGAGGTACTGGACACCATCGAAGTGGGCGAGCGGCCACGTGGTTTGGAATTGAGTAAAGACAATAAGCAATTGTATATATGCACCAGTGACGACGATCACGTCGAAGTATTGGATCTGGAAACGTTAAAGGTTACTCATACATTGCCATCCGGTCCTGATCCGGAACTGATGACCTTGGGTCCCGATGGAAAACGCTTGTACGTCGCCAACGAGGACGACAACATGGTGACGGTTGTTGACGTGGATACAAAACAAATGGTGGTGGAAATCCCCGTGGGTATCGAACCTGAGGGCGTGGGTATCAGCCCGGACGGGAAATGGCTGGTGAATACGTCTGAAACCACCAACATGGCGCATTTTATTAACCTTGATACATTGGAAATCGAAGCGAATGTGTTAGTGGATACGCGCCCGCGTGTTGCGCAATTTACTCCAGATGGAAAACAAGCTTGGATATCTTCCGAAATCGGTGGAACCGTTAGTGTAATCGATACTGAGTCCAAGGAAATAATTCAGAAAATAGAATTTGAAATTCCAGGTATCCGCAAAGAAGCCATTCAACCGGTCGGTGTAAAAATAAACAGCACGGGTGACAAAGTATTTATTGCCCTTGGTCCCGCCGCAAGAATTGCTGTCGTTAACGCGTCGACGTTTGAGGTGGAAAAGTATCTGCTGGTAGGGCAACGCGTGTGGAATCTTGCATTTTCACCGGATGAAACACGCATCTTTACAACCAATGGTGTTAGTAGCGATGTTTCAGTCATTGATGTAGAAAGTTTAAAAGTGCTGAAGTCGGTAAAAGTTGGTCGTTTACCCTGGGGAGTAATTACCCGACCTTGAATGAATCTGTTGTAAGTGAGAACTTGTCCGCGCTCGAAGTTTCATCACTTAGTTTTCGTTTTCCCGGCAAACTGGCTTTAGACAATGTGTCGTTAAGTGTACTGACCGGCACGTTTAGTGTGTTGTTGGGTGCAAATGGCGCGGGCAAGACTACCTTGTATTCTTTGGTAACTCGTCTGTACAACACTAATCAAGGCGATATAAAAATACTGGGTCACGATCTTTATCGCCATTCGTCACAAGCGCTTAAACAGATCGGCGTGGTGTTTCAGCGTCCGACACTCGACCTTGATTTAACCGTATTGCAGAATTTGAACTATCACGCGTCCTTGCACGGTTTGGGTGGGAGTGAAGCCGGTCAGCGCATCCAGTCAGCCTTGGCTCGACATGATTTAAGCGACTTTTCTGGCAAGAAAATCAATCAGTTAAGCGGGGGTCAGCGACGCAGAGTTGAGCTGGCACGAGCATTGTTGCACCAACCCAAATTACTGCTGTTAGACGAAGCAACCGTCGGTCTGGACATTCAAAGCCGCAAAGATTTTATAAGTCACGTGCGTAAGCTATGCAGCGAAGAAGGTGTTGGCGTTTTATGGTCTACGCATTTAGTCGATGAAGTGCAGAATTCCGATCATCTTGTGGTGCTGGATAACGGTAAGGTATTGAAAGCGGGTGTAGTTGGTGACGTTCTCGCAGAACTTGATGTGGACAATGTTGGTGATGCGTTTTCGATACTAACGAATAAGCATTAGCGAACGAATATGAGTGCATCACATTACTTTCGTTGTCTTTATGGAATTATCGTGCGCGAAGGTTTGCGTTTTGTTAACCAACGCGGTCGTTTTTTCTCCGCGCTGGTGCGTCCGCTGGTGTGGTTGTTTATTTTTGCCGCGGGATTTCGCTCAGTGTTGGGTATCTCCATCATTCCGCCATACGAAACCTATATTTTATATGAGGAATACATCACTCCAGGTTTGGTGGGTATGATTTTATTGTTCAACGGTATGCAAAGTTCCTTGTCTATGGTTTACGACAGAGAGATGGGTAGCATGCGCGTTCTGTTGGTCAGTCCATTACCGCGTTGGTATCTTTTGACCTGCAAGTTACTGGCTGGTGTCAGTGTTGCCATATTACAGGCGTATGTGTTTCTGGCAATTGCCTGGTTTTGGGAGATACGCCCGCCATTGATGGGTTATATCGCCGTGTTTCCGGCGTTGTTATTAGCAGGTCTGATGTTGGGTGCATTGGGGTTGCTGTTATCGTCGTTCATAAAGCAACTGGAAAATTTTGCAGGTGTAATGAATTTTGTGATTTTTCCGATGTTCTTCGCTTCGTCTGCTTTGTATCCATTGTGGAAAATCCGCGATGCTAGCATCCCGTTATTTAATGTCTGTTCCTACAATCCATTTACTCATGCGGTCGAAGTCATACGTTTTGCCTTGTATGGCGATTTCAATTTGTATGCGACTGGTTTTGTTGTCGTGGCATTGATTATATTTTTGGGTGCGGCAATTTTTGGCTACGATCCCGCGCGTGGCTTGATGGTGCGCAAAACTGGTGGTCCTGCGTGATGCGATACGTCGGATGGGGGCTAGTTTGTATCGCGGCGTTGCAAGTCTTAGTGATAAATCATGCGCTGGCTCAGTCTGCCAACAATACCGATTGGCCTTGTGTTCAAGCGCTGGTGCCCGAGATATCCGCCAGTACGATATGGGCTGGGCCATTGCCTGAATCAATAGAAAAAAACTGGTATGACGATCAAGATGTGGCGGACGGTGTATATGCAATCGCCAGTCGCCGAATAAAGCTTGATCAAGCTACCGCGATCATCGATGAATTTACGAATAATCTGGATGCGAGAACAAAAAACGAACGATTGACACTGCTATTTGCAGGTGTATTGGAACGACTGAATAAACGGCGTTCTGGCTTTATCGATGGAATCAAACGTTTTACCCGTCATCAGGACGAAGTTGCCAAGAAAATTGAAAATCATCTAAACGGGTTAGCGAAACTGAAAGGAAAAACCGATGAGGCGTCCAATGCTCAGAGAGCGGAACTCGAAGAAACGATAAAATGGTCAAAACGAATGTTTGAAGACCGTGAAAATTCCATTAGGCTGTTGTGTGAAAAGCCGGTGCAAGTAGACGAATTGGCTGGAGAATTGGCGCGATCAATTGCGAATCATCTTGATTAGGAATCATTTTAATATCCTAACCCCGTTGAGTTACTCGGGTACCTCGTCTCGAACCCGCAGAAATACGGGAAAGCGTGGGATCCCGTTTTTGGTTAAGCCTTGATGTTTGAATGTAACCTGGGTACCTAATGCGGGTGGGTGAAGCCGCTGCGCATCGGTTGAACCACTGCCGATGAAAAACTCCTTACCTTGTCGGTCACGTACTTGCAGTGATCCCGTCATAATCTGGTATTTCCCCGTGCCGGGGCGATATCCGATGACGACCGCTTCGGCGTCATCAAATAATTTGAACTTCAATAGATCGTTACTGCGACCACTGCGATAAAGGGCTGTTCCTCTATGCAACATAATTCCTTCGCCATTCTTTTCATCAACTAATTGCTGCAGCAACTGTTTAAGCTCAGCATGGGATTTGACTTTGAATTGTTTAACTGTATCGAGATAGGGTGAGTCCGAGTTTGCGATTGATTTCTGCATTTCGCTCAGGCGTTGATTAAATGTTCCCGCATGCGCAGGAAGATCGAATACCATCAACTTTACAGATTTCCAGCCCGAATGCGCCCGCTGTTTTCTGACTACTGACGCAGTTTCTTCATAGCGACCACGTCCTATCCATAATTCTCCGTCTAATTCAACCACAGGAAAGTTCTATATAAACCAATCGGGAGCTGCAAACGTGTGTCCGCCTCTGGATATGAGTTTGGTGCCGTCCCAACGTGCGCGCACGCCGTCGAGTTTTTCGCTGATCCAGTATTTCGTGACATCGATATTGTCCTGATAAACCGTCGCCAGTGAGACATCCAGTTTGACCTCCGCGACCACGGCATGCGCAACCATGCAGGCGGTAAATAATAGCGCCCGTGACGGAGATATAGTCTGCGTGAACAGAAATATTGCTAAAACGAATAATCCGAGTGTTGTCTGTTCAAAGTTCCTGGGGAGCATAGGTGTGTTTCGCGGCGCTCTGGCGAGCGAGTGCCGGATTGTTATCCTTTCGTCCAAGAAATACATGCCGGTATGAAACGTATTGATACGTTCCGAACAACGGTAGTAAAAAAATACTCAAAAACAAGCTTAGCTCGCTAACCAGCGAAGCGGCCACGATGACAAATAAAGGAGCATAGGATGCAACATAAATAACCAGTGCATTCTTGCTTTCGCCACGCCGGGCTAATGAGGTTGCTTCACCCAGCTTCAATTCGGTCAGTGAAATAATTGGTGTGAGAAACCAGAAGGTTGTTATGGTGACACCCAGATATAGAACTTTAAATGCGAAATCACCGTATATCAGTAGCGTTATCAAAGACAACACGGTTTCACTTGTGTGAGTTGTGGATGGAGCGTCGAACTCGATAAATTGCGTTACAAGAAAAATCGCGACATAAATCATCGCGTATAACAATGTCAGCAAAAGGAGAGACCAAATGACATTACGCGTCATTCTATAGATCGCACTGAGTTTTACAGTCTTCGAAAGATCGGCGGCTTCAGCAAATACAACCAGAATACAAAGCGTTATCTGACAAAGCAGAATGGTTAGAAGAAACCCTAATGCGCCAACAGACATCATCCGGTAGCCTAATAAAAAGTAAACGATGGACAATCCGCTGAAAAGAACAGGTCTTCTTTTGAATAGATCAAACGATTCCCGCAACCAGCTCTTAATATCTCTGATTTCGACTCGCCGTGGTTCCAGGATGCCAGACATGAGACCGATTTTAAGCGCTTATGGAAACGGATGAACAGAAGGTTATCGCAATCTAACAACTCGTGGCATTCAACGACAAGAATTACCGGAGAATGTGGTGTTGATCGACAAAATCGTTTAGATCAAATCCGTTGGTTTCAAATGTTCTATTGATTCAAGGGATATGGTATCCCGCAACAGGTTCTGATTTTTTCAAATCAAATCCGGCTTCTGACCAGCCGTCCGTGCCGTCAGGGAACCAGTACATGTGGGTGTAACCATGGTTTATCGCCCGTTTTGCTGCGTTCCAGGACATCCAGCAGTCCGCACGGCAATAAATTAGAATATTTTTGGATTTATTATCGTTGGTTAAGTCTTGAAGATTTGTTTTGAAATAGTCTTCCATTGCATCGGATATCACACCAAAACCTACATCGGGTAACCACGCCGAGCCTGGGATATTTTTATGTGGTTTAGGTAACCAAATATCGGTTTCCTGCAGTCCTTCCGGTTTGCGTTGAGCTGGCAATACATCAATGAAAATAGTAACGCCATTTTCATGCAGCGTTTTTGCGTCCAGCACATCAACTACGGTTGCGCCTTGCAGTGTCGCGGGTACTGGAGAACGGTAATCGCTCATGCGATAGTCGTCGGGTTCCGCTACATTGTCAGCGTTTATATAAGACCAGGGCAGGGTGATGGCAACGATCACCCAAAAAGAAACGAAATTACGAATCCGCCGCAATGAGCTGACCAAGATCGTTTAACAGGGGAACGCCGTATTGCCGCAGAATCTTGTCGATCTCAGGTTGCAGATCGTTTAAAACATCGTTGATAGTGCGTTTCCATTCCGTTTCGTTGTAACGCACAGCCATGGATACACGGTAATCGAGGCGTACGTCTTTTGGTTCTTCAAGCAAGGGGACGATTCTCAAATCCAAGTTGGATTGTTGTACGTGGTAGCCCGCGATTGGCCCCCACAAGAGCGCGACATCCGTCGTGCCGTCCACCATATCTTTGATGGCTTGGGCGCCAGTGGAAAAATGCCGAGTATCGACGGTGAGATGATAAGGTGTGATTTGCGCTAATAGTCCGTAGCGCGCGAGCAATGTTGCGGGTGGCGTGCCAGCAACCACACCAATACGTTTATCCTTAAACACAGGATCAGATAGTTGGGTCGCGTCGATGTCAGAGTCCGAGCGATATACCATCGTATAAACCGAATGATAATAAGGGTTGGTGTTTTGTACGAGCTGGCTGCTGGTGGAAATGCCAGAGATAAGATCGCATTCCCTGATACGTAAAGTGTTGCGCACAAAACCGACGGTTT
>Ga0224508_10002400_pt1 | contig 15908 bp, 14 predicted proteins | sample SF_Jan12_sed_USG_4_FD_170157 | JGI IMG/M metagenome (GOLD analysis project Ga0224508, IMG submission 170157) | Sediment microbial communities from San Francisco Bay, California, United States - SF_Jan12_sed_USGS_21 | ecosystem: Environmental > Aquatic > Marine > Sediment | place: USA... | reverse complement strand
AGAGCTGGACCTCCGCGCAGCCGGCCCGGGCGCCCCGGGCCGGCTGGGCTTCTGGCCGCGGCCTGCGGCAATTCGCAAAATACCCGATCAGTTCACGCTAAGGGCTTGAAATAGTGCCGTTTTTTTCCATATTGTGGTACCCTGCGCGCGGTTTTTGTCGATACACCGACTGCGAATGTTGCGACAGCGCACCTTAAAGACGGCCATCCGGGCGACCGGCGTTGGTCTGCATACCGGCGAAAAGGTCTACATGACGCTGCGCCCGGCGGCAGAAAACTCTGGCGTAACGTTTCGGCGCATCGATCTCGATCATCCGGTGGATGTCCCTGCAGACCCGGAACTTGTGGGCGAAACGATGCTGGGCACGACGCTGATCAAGGATGGTGTCAAAGTCGCGACCGTTGAGCACCTGATGTCCGCGCTGGCCGGACTCGGTATCGATAACGTCTATGTCGACCTTTCGGCGCCCGAAGTTCCCATAATGGATGGCAGTGCGGGACCCTTCGTATTTCTGCTGCAGTCGGCCGGTATCGAAGAGCAGCAGGCTGCCAAACGATTTATTCGCATCAAGAAGAAGGTACGTGTCGAAGACGGCGACAAATGGGCCGAGCTGCTGCCATTTAATGGTTTCAAGGTCAGTTTCGAGGTGTATTTCAATCACCCCGTCTTCAACAAGATCAAGCAACATGCGACGATCGATTTTTCGTCGACATCGTTTCTTAAGGAAGTCAGTCGCGCACGCACTTTCTGCTTCTTGCGCGATGTCGAAGCGCTGCGCGAACGCAATCTGACGCTGGGCGGCAGCATGGATAACGCCATCGTTCTGGATGACTATCGGATATTGAACGAGGACGGCCTGCGTTACGGTAACGAGTTTGTTATCCACAAGATTCTCGATGCGATCGGCGACGTATATCTGCTCGGGCACTGCGTGATCGGCGAGTTTCGTGCCTACAAGTCGGGCCACGATCTCAATAACAAATTACTGCGGGCCTTGCTGGCCGAGCAGGCCGCCTGGGATGAAGTCACATTTGACGATCCGAAGAAGGCGCCCGTCTCTTACGCAACACCGTCCTACGCTTGACGCACGTCGTGCAACAGGGCAGCGCTGGTGGCTGTGACAGGCAGGGCGGGTTCCAGCATGATGGCTAAGTAGCAGGCCGCCGTGGCGACAAGCTGATGATGACTGAAGAACTGTTCCGCGAAGACTCCTATCTGAAAGGGTGCAATGCGACCGTTATCGCCGTCGCAGACGGCGCCGTCATTCTCGATCGAACCGTGTTCTATCCGATGGGCGGCGGCCAGCCGGGCGATACGGGTTCAATTAGCTGGAGCGGTGGCAGCGCGGCGGTTATCGATACACGCTATGACAAGGATGGCGCCATTTGCCACATCGTCGACGAGGGAGCATCGGTTCCTGCGGTCGGGGACGAGGTTCACGCGACGCTGGACTGGGAACGCCGCTATAAACACATGCGCATGCATACAGCCATGCATCTGCTCGGTTCTGTTCTGCGCTACGGGGTCACCGGAGGCAACATTTCCGCGGCAAAGAGCCGCCTCGATTTCGATATGGAAGACAGTGTTGACAAGGACGCGGTCGGGGCCGCACTGGCCGCGCTCGTCGCCGCGGATCATGCGGTGAGCTGCCGCTGGATCACCGACGCAGAACTCGATGCACAGCCAGAACTTGTCAGGACGATGTCAGTGCAGCCGCCGCGCGGCAAGGGCAAGATACGCCTGCTCGAGATTGAAGGTGTGGATCTGCAGCCTTGCGGTGGTACGCACCTCTGTTCCACGGCCGAAGTGGGCCACGTGCGTATCGGCAAGGTCGAAAAGAAGGGCAAACGCAACCGGCGGGTGAATATTCATCTCGACGATTGAGAGCGCCACAGGCGAAGCCGGCAGGGCGTTGTTCGTAGCCTTGGCTCGCTGTGCCGCCTTTACTTCCTCCGAGACGCGCCCTGACCCGAATCGCTCGCACCTCTACTTACTCGCACGGAGCATGTGGACACGTCAACGCCCGCATTGCGGGCCGCTTGCATCAGCGCCTCGGTCTCGAAGCGCAGACGGGATGCCCAGGCGGACGAACTGGCGAGCACAACAAGCTCGCCATCATCGCGAACATTTGCGGCGATGATGTTGTCGCCCTGATCGGCCGCCAGTGACGACCGCAAGCTGTCAAGCAACTCGCCCATGTCCCGGGCGTGCCGGATAATCTCGCCTAAGCCCGCGTCATTACTGGAATTTAACAAATTTTCGAGGCGTTTTATGGGCATGGAAGTGTGACGTAGTTGGCGGTTGTTGGCGGCTCGGAGTGACCGAAATCACCGTTCGCAGAGAGCAATCTTGTAATAAAAACCTGCATTATGCATATTGTCCTCCTCGACAAGGGCAAACTCGTTGAAAAGCGGGGGCGCAAATCCACCGGTCTACGGGAACTGATCCTAAGGCAGCGGGGCTACCGAATTGAAAATGGACGGCAGGACCCGAACAAAAATAGTGCGCCAGATATGGCAAACTGCCTGCGCGTCGACGCAAGACGACAAGATCAATAACAGTTCGACTTCAGCGCACTCGGGGCTTACTCGATGAATGTAGTCATTTTTGGCAAGGGCTTTGGTAAGCCCAGACAGTTGAATTTATCCGGTATTTCGGCAGGCTCGGTGGCCGTCGTAATCGCGGCCGTGCTGTCGGCGGCAGGATTTGCCGGCGGTTACTGGTACTCGTCGGCAACGGGTTCTGGCGTGAGTACGAATGAGGTGGCAGGTCTTTCGCGCGAATTGCAGATGCAGCGAGACGAGATCAGCACGATTCGGCAGACCAACGAGGACACGCTCGACGCGCTGGCTATCCGAATTGCTCAGATGAACGCGCGCGTTATTCGACTCGACGCGCTGGGCCGGCGGCTGACGAATATGGCGGATCTCGAGGACGGTGAATTCGACTTTGATTCCGCGCCCGCGCTGGGCGGACCCGAGGAGCCGGTAGCCACTGGCTCGAACGTAGCGATTCCCGACGTGGTCGGAGCAATGCGGTCGCTCGACAATCAACTCGACAATCGCGAAGCGCAGCTCGGCGTGCTCGAAAGCGTATTGATGAAGCAAAACCTCAACGAGCGAGTTTATCCACAGGGTCGCCCGGTGAATAAGGGCTGGATCTCATCATATTTTGGCAAGCGTACCGACCCGTTCACCGGTAAGCCCGCAAATCACACGGGTATTGACTTCGCTGGTAAGCTCGGTGCAGATGTTGTCGCGGTCGCGGACGGGGTCGTCACCTGGTCGGCGGATCGCTACGGCTACGGCGTCATGGTCGAGATCAACCACGGCAACGGCTACTCGACACGCTATGCCCACAATTCCGAGAATCTCGTCGACGTGGGCGACGAGGTCAGGAAAGGCGAGACGGTTGCCCTGATGGGCGAGACGGGTCGGGCGACCGGTCCGAATCTGCATTTCGAAGTGCTGCGAAATGGCCGCCGCGTCAATCCGGTGAATTTTATTCGCGAATCCTCAGAGTAAGCGCCCCAGCCCCACCTCGCCATCGGGCTCCTTGAGAACCCGGAAATCACCCTTACGTCACCAGTTTCGATAGAATAGCGGGCTTTGCTCGCTCGCTTCGGCCGGGCGTCAACCCGAATTCCATGCAGGAGCCTCCGTGGCCAAATTTCTGACTCGCATCTTCGGCAGCCGCAATCAACGGCTATTGCGTGAGTATTCCCGGGTCGTAACGCAAATCAACGCGCTTGAAGAGGGCCTGCAGGCGCTCGACGATGCTGCATTGCGCGGCAGGACCGATGACCTCAGGAACCGCTATTCGGAGGGTGCAACCCTTGACGATCTGCTCCCGGAAGCATTCGCGGTGGCCCGTGAGGCGGCGTTACGCACTCTCGGCATGCGGCCGTTTGACGTGCAGCTGGTCGGCGGCATGGTGCTGCACGATGGCAATATCGCCGAGATGCGCACCGGTGAGGGCAAGACCCTGGTTGCAACACTGCCGGCCTATCTGAACGCCCTGAGCGGCGACGGCGTGCACATTGTAACTGTCAACGAGTACCTGGCGCAGCGCGACGCCGACTGGATGCGACCCGTGTACGAGTTTCTCGGCCTGACCGTCGGCGTTTCCAAGAGTGGTCAGACCCAGGACGACAAGCGCGAGGCGTATAACTGCGACATTACCTACGCGACCAACAACGAGCTCGGCTTCGATTATCTTCGCGACAACCTTGCGTTTTCGCTGGAGGACAAAGTGCAGCGAAAGCTGAACTTTTCCATTGTGGACGAGGTTGACTCCATCCTGATTGACGAAGCCCGCACGCCGTTAATCATCTCGGGACCAGCGGAGTCGAGCACCGATTTGTACGCACAGATCAATAAGCTGATTCCCAAACTCACATCCCATGAGGATGTCGGCGAAACGGCAAACTTCAACATTCTCGCCAAGAAAGTCACTCTCATTGACGAGTCGGGCAAGGCGGTGACCGTTGCCGGAGGGGACGCTGCTGGCAGCGAGATTATGAGCCTCGAGCAGGCTGTGGACATCGGCGAATCGCGTCAGGCGGATCTCGTCCTCGTCGATGACAGCAGCAAGATAGCAGCCTGCAAGCTCGTGAAGCGCGGCGATTACACGATTGACGAGAAGGCCAAGCAGGCTTACGTCACCGAGGAGGGACATCAAAAAGTCGAATCGCTGATGGTTCGCGCCGGCCTGCTGGAACAAGGCGAAAGTCTTTACGATCCGGGCAACATTCGTTTGCTCCACCACCTCAATGCGGCACTCCGCGCCCACGTTATCTATCAGAAGGACGTGGACTACATAGTCAAAGATGGTGAGGTCGTAATTGTCGACGAGTTCACCGGGCGTACGATGCCGGGACGGCGCTGGTCGGACGGTCTGCACCAGGCCATCGAGGCCAAAGAGGGCGTGGCCATCAAGCAGGAAAACCAGACTGTCGCGTCAATCACATTTCAGAACTACTTCCGCTTATACCGTAATTTGTCGGGAATGACCGGTACCGCAGATACCGAGGCGTTTGAGTTCCAGCAAATTTATGGGCTTGAGGTTGTCGTCATACCGACGCACCGACCCATGATTCGTGAAGATCACGCGGACCTGGTTTACCTGACGCAGAAGGACAAGTTCGAGGCAATCGTCGAGGATATCAGCGACTGTCGTGATCGAGGGCAGCCCGTGCTTGTTGGTACGACGTCGATCGAGACCTCGGAATTGTTGTCGTCTTTTCTTAAAAAAAAGAAAATCGATCACGAAGTGCTGAATGCCAAGCAGCACGAGCGTGAGGCCATCGTCGTCCAGCAGGCCGGGCGGCCGGGCGGCATCACCATCGCGACCAACATGGCGGGCCGCGGCACTGATATCGTTCTCGGCGGCAACCTCGATGCGGAGATCGTTGCCGCTGGCGACGGTGCCGATGTCGAGGCGATCCGCGCCGATTGGCAGCAGCGACACGATGCGGTTATTAAATCGGGCGGCTTGCATATTGTCGGTACCGAGCGCCATGAATCGAGACGCATCGATAACCAGCTCCGCGGTCGCTCGGGGCGGCAGGGAGATTCGGGTTCGTCGCGATTCTACCTGTCGATGGAAGATACGCTGATGCGCATATTCGGTGACCCGGATCGCACCAAGGCGCTGCTCGCGCGCGCAGGTATGCGCGAGGGCGAGGCGATAGAGAGCAAGCTGCTGTCGCGACAGATCGAGCGTGCGCAACGCAAAGTCGAGGCGCACAACTTCGACATTCGCAAGAACCTGCTCGAATACGACGACGTTGCCAATGACCAGCGCAAAGTCGTCTATCACCAGCGCTCGGAACTCATGGAGGCAGACGAGGTCGAGGAGTCCATTGCTGCGATTCGTGAAGAGGTCATCGCAAATACCGTAGCGCAGCACATTCCGCCAGGCAGTCTCGAGGAACAATGGGATCCCGAAGGACTTGCGCAGGCCCTCGAGTCGGAGTTTGGTTTACGCGCGGATGTCGCGCGCTGGGTTCACGAGGACAAGACACTTAACGACGATGCCATCGCCGAGCGCTGCATCAAGGAAGCAGATCTTGCGTACAAGAACAAAGAAGCCACGGTTGGCGCCGAGCTGATGCGCAATGTCGAGAAACAGGTCATGCTGCGCCAGCTCGATCACCATTGGAAAGAACATCTTGCCGGGATGGACCATTTACGGCAGGGCATCGGTCTGCGGTCTTACGCGCAGAAAAACCCCAAGCAGGAATACAAACGCGAAGCCTTCGAGATGTTCGGTGCGATGCTCGAACAGGTGAAACACGACACGATCAGCATCCTTTCCCGCATACGCATCCAGGGCGAGCAAGACCTGGACGATGCGGCAGAGCGCCGCAGAGCGGCTGCCGCGATGCGCTTCCAGCATGCCGAAGCGTCGGCACTCAGCGGCGGACCGCCGCCGGACCGGCCACAGGCCCTTGGCCAGGCACAGCCCGCTGCTGCGCCGCCACGCCCTGAGCCGGTTGCACCGTTTGTGCGGGACGGCCGCAAGGTCGGGCGCAACGAACCATGCCCCTGCGGTTCGGGCAAAAAATTCAAGCAGTGCCACGGCAAGCTTACCTGAGTCACCCGTAGCGATGATGCGATTGCACGTGGCTGCGGGAATTCTTCGCGATCGGGCTGGCCGTGTGCTGATTACCGAGCGTATCTGCGATGGGCCGTTCAACGGTCTGTGGGAATTTCCGGGCGGCAAGATTGCCCGTGGAGAAACGCCGCTGGATGCGCTGCGGCGCGAATTGGCCGAAGAACTCGGTGTCGCAGCCACCCACGTTCAGCCTTTCATGGAATTGCGGCACAAGTACCCGGACCGTGCCGTGGAGATCGAATTTTTTGTCGTCAGCGCCTGGCAGGGGGAACCTGCCGGCCTCGAGGGTCAACAAATCCTCTGGGTCCACCCCACCGACCTCGATGCCGAGCAGCTGTTGCCGGCCGATGCCCCGGTCGTGACGGCGCTACGTGGGAGCGGCTTCTAGCCGCGACTCGATCACCTTCGGCAGGCCGCGACCGGGATAGTCCTCTCCCTCATGGCTTGCTTGTATGGTCGAGAAACATCCCGCCCTCGGCCCGCCCGGTGCCGCCCGAGGGACGTGCTGTCGGGTGCCGCTGGAGGGGCGTGGTGTCGGGTGGTTGCTCGCGCGTCGTGCCGAACCGAGCGACGCAGGACGCCAAAGCCGGTGAGGCCCGATCTGAGCTCGCCAGGGATGGCGAGCGAAGTTAAGTGCGAGCAACTACCCGGCAGCGCGACCCGGGCGCGGGATTACGGATCGTGGCTGAAGTTGCTGCTACCGGAAGTCTGAGAATCTAGCAGATACTGAGTTGGAACGGGACGTCGTGGCCGGTTTGTACGGCGCGACGCTCGATTGTCGACCACTCGAGGAACCGTACTGTGAAGCGATGCTGGCTGCCGCTGATCTCCGGATACAGCGAGCTGCCGTTGTCCAGCTTTACGCGCAGCAGGCGGCATTGCGCATCTTTTTGCATGTTGTGCTGGTACATGCCGTTGATTGCGACTTTCTTGACGGGCTGGGCGCTTTCACGAATAAGCCACAATACCTCGGTGACCGCATCGCAAAGCGGACGTATCGCACCGATCCAGGTTGTCAGATCCTGTTCGCGGCGCGCAAAAGGCTGACGCAACCAATGACTGTATTCTGGCAGGTCGAATTCGCAGGTACCACCCGGTATGGCGCTGCGATTCTTGATGGAACTCAGAAATTCGCAGTCCTTGAGCGGCTGCAGGAACTGCGTCCCAATTCCGTCGACCTCGGCGCGACTTTCGATCAGGTTGCGTATCAGCGTCTCGAGTCGGCCCGTATCGACGTGTGGCTGGCTCTGGAAGCGCTGCAGGACGCCGAGATGGTGGTCGAGTTCTTTGTGGACCTCGCTGCGAACGTCGCCGCGTGACAGGATGGCCATGATCTCGAGCAGGCCTGCTACCGTCGCGCGCGTCGCCCAGGTGCTCTCCAGTTCACCGTAGAAAAGCATCTGCTGGTAAAGAAATTCAAGTCGCATGAATGTCCGCATGCGTTCCGAGACGGGCTGCTCATAGTGGGGCGGGCCCTCACGGGCTGTCTGGGTGGCAATCTGGCTAGCGGGCTTTGACATGCGCGTATTCTGCGCCTCCGTCTTCGAGCAGGCAAATGTCGCTGAACGGCAACAACGGCCCGCAGGCAAGACAATTGCCGCTCACCCGGGTTGCGCTGCTGTTTCCTACCCGCCTCAACTGACGGCTCGACCGCGAGTACGCAACTTCAGGTAGTGCTTGTGCAGTTCGTCAACCTGCCGTCGGGTGGCGTCGAGGTCGCCGTCGTTGTCGATCACATCATCGGCGATCGCCAGGCGCTCTGCGCGGCTTGCCTGGGCGGCGAGAATCCGGCGTGCCTGCGCTTCCGACTCGGCGTCGCGTCGCAGCAGTCGCTGAATCTGCGTGTTTTCGTCGCAGTCGACGACGAGAACGCGATCGACAACATCGCGGAGTGCCGATCCGACGAGCAAGGGCACAACAATAATCTGGTAGTCGCCGCCTGAGGTCTTCGCCTGCCTGAGCGTCTCGAGTTGGATCCGCGGGTGCATGATCGCCTCGAGAGTCTTGCGCTGTTTATCATCTGCAAAAATTACCTTGCGCATTGCAGCCCGATTCAGCGACCCGTCGCCGTTGAAAACCTCGTCACCAAAGGACTCGCGAATCTCGCCAAGCGCGGGCTGACCGGGCAGAACGACCTGCCGTGCGATAAGATCAGTGTCGATCACGGGGACGCCGTGTTCCGCGAACAGGTGTGCAACGGTCGACTTTCCGCTCGCGATACCGCCCGTCAGGGCGACACGCAGCGGTGCGTCTCCGGCTTTGCGATCGTCGGCAGACACTTACAGGAACGCGTCCAGGTAGGCGTTTCTGATCGTCTCGCCATACAGCATGGTTATCCAGCCGGCTGCGGCGAGATACGGGCCGAACGGAATCGGCAACTGCCGGTCGCGCCCGCGCAGTACGATCAATCCGATGCCGACAACAGCGCCCACGATTGCCGACATCAGGATGATCGTTGGCAGCGCCGGCCAGCCGAGCCAGGCGCCGAGCGCAGCAAGTAGCTTGAAGTCACCGTAGCCCATACCTTCTTTGCCGGTAACCAGTTTGAATAGCTGGTAGACACTCCACAGGCTCAGATAGCCGACGACGGCCCCGAAGACCGCGTCCTGCGGCGAGATGAACAGGGTGTTGGCACCGGCCAGAGGATGGAACAGGCTCATGACGAGGCCTGTCCACAGCAGCGGGATGACGATCGAATCCGGAATCAGCTGGTGATCGATGTCTATCATGCTGATCGCAATGAGGGCAAAGGTCATCAGCACCGCCATCACGGCTTCCCAACCGGCGCCGAAGTGCCAGGCCGCGACCGCAGCAAGGATCGCTGTCAGGAACTCCACGATCGGGTAGCGGACCGATATGCTCGACCGGCAGTTGCCGCACTGGGCGCCGAGCAACAGGTAGCTCAGCACCGGGATGTTCTGCCACGCCTTGATTTCCGTACCGCAAGACGGACAGTGCGAGCGCGGCACGAGCAGATTGAAACGGCCCTCCGGGATATCCGGGCCCGGCGTCTTGAGAATCTCTTCAGCCTGCTCGCGCCATTCGCGCTCCATCATGATCGGTAGCCTGTAGATGACTACATTGAGAAAGCTGCCGATGACCAGCGCGAATGCGAATACCGTTGCAATGAAGACCGCGGGGGATTGGTCAAACAGCTCAACCATGTTTGTCTCCAGGCACTTCGTCAGGCGAGCATAAACGAAAAACGGCGTTCGGAGTTACCGCCGAACGCCGTAACAGTCGCTGCCGGTCGCGCGATTTTAGATAACGGCGCCCATCTTGAAAATCGGCAAGTACATCGCGACCACGAGGCCGCCGACGAGCACGCCGAGAATCGCCATGATCATCGGCTCGAGCAGGCTGGACAGGTTATCGACGGCATTGTCCACATCCTCTTCGAAGAAGTCAGCGACTTTGGCCGACATATCGTCGAGAGAGCCGGATTCCTCGCCGACGGCGATCATCTGGATAACCATGTTCGGGAACAGATCCGTATTTTCCATTGCCTGCTGCAGGCGCTGGCCGGTTGCGACCTCATCGCGCATCGCCATGACAGCGTCTTCATAGACGATATTGCCGGTCGCACCGGCAACCGACTCGAGCGCCTCCACCAGCGGTACACCTGCCGCAAACATTGTGGACAGCGTGCGCGCATAGCGTGCTACGGCAGCCTTTTGCAGGATTGGACCAATGATGGGAATCTTCAGCGACATTCGGTCGAGAAAATGCCGCATCTTTCTCGAGCGCTTCTTGAAGTAGAAAAACGAGCCGATTGCAATACCGATCATGATGGCAATGTAAAAGCCTTTGGCGCGCACGAACACCGACAGGTCGATAACCATTCGCGTGAAGGAGGGCAGGTCCGCGCCAAAGCCCTTAAACAGGTCTTCGAAAGCCGGGATGACGAAAATCAGGAGTATCGTCGTGACGACGAATGCGACCACGAGAACCGCTGCCGGATAAGTCAGCGCCTTCTTGATTTTCTTCTTCAGCGCCTCGGTTTTTTCCTTGTAGGTCGCTATCTTATCGAGCAGCGTCTCGAGCGCACCGGCCTGCTCACCGGCCTCGACCAGATTGACGAACAGGTCATCGAAATACAGTGGATGCTTCGCGAGGCTTTCCGCCAGTGCGCTACCACCTTCGACATCGGCCTTGATCGCCATGATGAGCTTCTGCATGGCCGCGTTTTCGTGGCCGTTGCCAACGATTTCGAACGACTGTACCAACGGAATACCGGCCGAGAGCATCGTCGCAAGCTGACGACTGAAAATCGCGATATCGGCTGGCGTGATCGTGCCACCGCCCGCAAACAGGCCCTTGCTCTGCTTTTTGATGCGGCTGGGCACGACGCCCTGGCGGCGCAAGTCGGCGCGGACGGCCGCCTCATTCGTCGCCATGCTCTTGCCCTTGACCTTTTTACCTTTCCTGTCCGTACCTTCCCAGAGGAACGGCGTGGTTGTCGCAACTGCTGAATCAGCCATTTTTCCCGTCCGTTAGCGCGGTCGAAAACCTATTCAATTGTAACCCGATTGATCTCTACGAGGCTGGTGACTCCTTCCTTGACTTTGTTCAATCCAGCCCGTCGTAGATCAATCACCCCTTCTTTGATCGCCTGGTCCGCGATCTGCATGGCGTTGCCGCCTTCCATGATGATACGGCCCATCGCATCCGATACTTCCATGACCTGGAAAATGCCGACACGGCCCTTGTACCCGTCGTTGCAGCTCTTGCAGCCTTTGGCGGCGAAAATCGTCAATCCGCTCTCGAGATCGGCTTCCGTAAAACCCTCTTTCTCGAGCGCTTCCCGCGGTACGTCCTGCGCCTCTTTGCAGTTATCGCAGAGCCGTCGCGCCAGGCGTTGCGCGATGATCAGGCTGACCGAGGTGGCGATAGCGTAGGGCTTTACGCCCATGTCGACGAGCCGCGTCAGCGTGCGCGGTGCGTCATTGGTATGCAGCGTCGACAACACGAGATGGCCCGTCTGCGCAGCCTTGATCGCTATTTCCGCCGTCTCGAGGTCTCGAATCTCGCCCACCATGATAACGTCCGGATCCTGGCGCAGGAACGCTTTGAGCGACGAGGCAAAAGTCAGTCCGACCTTTGGGTTGACGTTGACCTGATTGATTCCCGGCAGGTTGATTTCGGCCGGATCTTCGGCCGTCGAGATATTGCGGTAGTCGGTATTGAGAATGTTGAGGCCCGTATACAGCGATACGGTTTTACCGGAACCGGTGGGTCCGGTAACGAGGATCATGCCATACGGCTTGTTCAGGTGTTTCTCGTAAAGTGTTCTTTGCTCATCGTCGTAACCGAGCACCTCGATGCCCAGCTTGGCCTGGGAAGGATCGAGAATACGCAGCACGATCTTCTCGCCGAACAGCGTGGGGCACGTGTTGACACGAAAATCGATAGCCCGGTTTTTCGACAGGCGCATCTTGATGCGGCCGTCCTGCGGCACGCGGCGCTCAGCTATGTCCATTCGCGACATGACCTTGAGGCGTGCGCAAACCTTGTTCGCCAGCACTACTGGTGGCTGCGCGACTTCGGACAGCACCCCATCGAGGCGCGTCCGGACGCGGAAATATTTTTCATAAGGCTCGAAGTGAATATCGGAGGCGCCGCGCTTGATGGCGTCGAGCAAGATCTTGTTGACGAAGCGAACGACCGGCGCATCTTCAATGTCGTCACGGGCAATGTCGTCATCTTCGTCATCGTCACCCGCGATGTCGAGGTTCTCGAGATCAAAATCGTCATCGTCGAGACCCTCCATCGTAGTATCGACGGCTTCGATGGCCTTGGTGATGCGCTCTTCCAGCTTGTCCTGTTCGACAACCACAGGATCGATCCTGAGGCTCGTCTGAAACTTGATATCATCGATTGCCTGCAGATTCGTCGGGTCGGATATCGCCAGAAACAGGCGCTGTCCCCGCTTGACGAGCGGCAACACGCGGTGCTTGTTGACCAGCTTCTGATCAACCGCGCGAACGACGTCCAGGTCGATCTCCAGGGCGTCAAGATCCAATAGCGGGACGCCGAACTCGTGCGCGGCCGCGACGGCAATGGCCCTGGCATTCGCCAGCTCATTACTGACCAGATAGGGAACGAGCGGTTGCTTCTCTTTTTTCGCGGCTTCGGTCGCCTCGATGAGCGCCTGCTCGGAAATCAGGCCGTCCTGGACGAGACGCCTTGGCAATCCAGCTAGATTGGTCTGTGGTGCAGTCGCTGCCATAGGGTGAAAAGCCGCTCAAACGTTATTCTCAGCACCACAGTCTCACTGATCCAAGTCCTCGGATCAACTGCATTTTGTGCGCCCGGTCACAGTTAGCGAATTTGATTAAGTCAAACCCTGAAAAACGCCGCTATGTGCCGAAAAATATGGCTTCTGGAGCCGCGATCAGCGGCAGCTCGATGGCAGGTACCGGTCGTCGAAGGTGGGTGCGATATGCACGGCGTCAATTCCACCGCCGCTCAACTCCGTGGCACCGCCACCAGGAGCCGGCGCAGCGCCGCATCGCCATAGAACGCTGCCCGATCCGGACTGATACGGTGTAACGGACAGCGTCTCGCCAAAAATGTGCTGGTGGGCCATGTTGCCGAACTTGATGTCGAGACGGCCGTTAACGACATTCACCTCGGCGACATAGCTGCCTTGCGTGTCAGTTACATTGGCCGTCATGCCAGCTGCGATCCGGTCTGCCGGGGGCGTGCCGGTCTGATTGTAGGCGTCGACGATGGGTGTTTTTGCCGAGGCCGCCATGCTCACGGCTTCCGCGACCTGGGCACGTACGGTGTAGGTCTGGTAGGCAGCGATTGCGATGGAAGCCAGAATGCCAATGATCGCGACAACGATCATCAGTTCGATCAACGTGAAGCCTTTGTTGATTCTCTTCATCGATTCATCCTGCTGAACCCGCACGCGAAATACCTTATTGGACACAATGCCGCGATAATTCTTGCTCAAGCGGCTGCGAATTGAAATCAGCTCTATTGGTGAATGTGACTAAGTTCACATTATTGTGTCGTTGCAGCGGAGCAAAAAAGCCCCGGACGAACCGGGGCTTCGCTGACTCTTGCCAAAGCAATAAGCCTTGCCGTTACTGGCCTACGAACGGCAAGCGGCTGGCAGATGCTTGTTGTTCATACCGCTGGTGCAATTCCAGTCGACAGACCCCGGGTTCGTGGTGTCGGGAGACAGCGTCAGGGTGGCACCATCGATGGCCATATTGGCCTCCTGCGAGCCATTGTCGCCGTCATACGTTACCGTTATCACACCATTGGCGCCGACCGCGACCGACGCAACATAGTTGCCCTGAATGTCAGTAGATGCCGCAAGCCCGGCCTCTGTATTATCAGTCGGCAACACGCCGCGATCCTGGAAGTACTCGGTGACGGCTGTTTTGGCGCCGCCAGACAGGTTGAGGCCTTCAGAGACCTGGGCGCGGATCGTGTAGTCCTGGTACGCAGGGATAGCGATTGCGGCGAGGATGCCGATGATCGCGACAACGATCATCAGTTCGATAAGCGTAAAACCTTGTTGCTTCTTCATTTCTCTAGTCTCCATGAATGAGAGTGATTCGAATACGGCGAAATCGCCTGTACCCAAATAAAAGCAATCCTCGTGCCAACTCGCGATGCAACAAAATAACTGCCTGTTTCCAATAAATTTTTATTTGATAATCAAGGTGTTAAATCGCTGCAATGCGTATCGTTAATGCGACAAATGTGCACGGATTGTCACAAGGTGACAAAAATCGTCAGTCGCGTCGTCGCATCACGACGCTATTTATGACAAGCGTTGGTGAGTCAGGATTCGATGCCGAGCTTCTTGATGCGATAACGCAGCTGCCGAAACGACAGCCCGAGCAGTTTGGCCGCCGCAGTCTTGTTATAGCGCGTTTTTTCGAGCGCCTCGATAATGGCTTGCCGCTGCACATCCTCCACCTGATCACCGAGGTCCGCGTGCGTCGAAATGGCAGGCTCATCGTGGTCGTTGCTGGCTGGTCGTATGTGCAAGTCGGATTTGCCGATCGTACCGCTGGTGCAAAGTGTGACCGCCCGCTCGAGCATGTTCTCGAGTTCCCTGACATTACCCGGAAAGGAGTATTCGGTAAGCGCCATTCTGGCGCTTTCGTCGAGTCGCGCGCTGGAACCGAGTTTATTTAATATGTGATCAGCAAGCGCCAGGACATCGTCGCCGCGATCACGCAGTGCCGGCACGTGCAGCTCGATCACATTGATTCGGTAGTAGAGGTCCTCCCGAAACTCTCCTGCCTCGACCATCTTGCGCAGGTTCTTGTGCGTCGCTGACAGAATGCGCGCGTTTGTCGGTTCTTCCCGAGACGAGCCGACCGGGCGCACTGTCTTTTCCTGAATAACGCGCAGCAGCTTCACCTGCATTGCAAGCGGCAGGTCTGCGATTTCGTCGAGAAACAGGGTCCCGCCGGCAGCGCTCTGCACCAGGCCGACCTTGTCGCTCACAGCGCCGGTGAAACTACCTTTGCGATGGCCGAAAAACTCGCTCTCCATCAGTTCGGCGGCAATTGCACCGCAGTTGACGGGCACGAACGGCCCCTCCGCGCGCGGGCCGCTGTCATGTATGAGCCTCGCAACCAGCTCCTTGCCGGTCCCTGACTCGCCTGAAATATGCACCGGTGCCTGCGATCGCGCCACCTTGTCGACCATTTCACGGAGTTCGTGCATAGGGGCCGAATCGCCCAGGAGACGAGACGCTTTGGCCCCAATGTCAGCTTCTACTTTGAGCGCGCTCTCCACGACGTTGCGCAGATGATCGAGGTCCAGCGGTTTCGAGATAAAGTCGAAAGCGCCCAGCTTCAACGCCTGGACGGCGGTTTCGACGTTGCCATGCGCGGTGATGACGGCGACCGGGACTCCCGCGGCGTGCGTTTGCATCCATGCGACGAGTTCCAGCCCGTCCCCGTCCGGCAGGCGCATATCTGTCAGGCACAGGTCGAACTGCCGGGAACCCAGCAAATTCTTGGCGCTGGCGACGTCGGCGGCCGATTCGGTCTGAATATCCATACGCCCGAGCGTGAGCGTCAACAGTTCGCAAATATCCGGCTCGTCGTCGATGACCAGTGCGTTTGGCCGGTTCATGCGGAATCACCTGTATCCCATCGGTCAGGGTCGGCAAACACTATGCGAAAGATACTGCCTCCGCCCGGTCGGTCAAGGTGTAGTAGCGTCGCACGATTCAGTTCGCAGAGTTCCCGCGAGATATAAAGACCGAGACCTGTGCCGCCCGACCGCTCAGTGTAAAAAGGTTCGAACAT
>Ga0224508_10002399_pt1 | contig 15913 bp, 15 predicted proteins | sample SF_Jan12_sed_USG_4_FD_170157 | JGI IMG/M metagenome (GOLD analysis project Ga0224508, IMG submission 170157) | Sediment microbial communities from San Francisco Bay, California, United States - SF_Jan12_sed_USGS_21 | ecosystem: Environmental > Aquatic > Marine > Sediment | place: USA... | reverse complement strand
TGGAGAGCTTGCGCGCGGTTTACGGCGAACAGTTGAGCGAGACTCAGCAAGATAGGGTACAAAAATGTCGTGGTGGCAGCGGTGAGGTTGCCGACTGTGCGGTACAGATGCGGCGGGTGGAGTTTGTGGGCCCCCAAGTCGGTAAGGAACTGACCGAGGATGGTGGCTTGGCAATGATTTATGCTTTGATCGGAATCCTTATTTACGTGGCCTGGCGTTTTGAGTGGCGCTTTGCAGTAGGGTCCGTCGTGGCTCTAGTTCACGATGTAGTGGTTACCATAGGCATCTTTTCGCTGCTACAGATGGAGTTCTCACTACCGGTGTTGGCGGCGGTACTGGCTGTGATCGGCTATTCACTGAACGATACCATAGTGGTATTTGACCGAATCCGCGAAAATTTTCGTAAGATACGCAAGGGAACCACCGTCGAAATCATGAATAAGTCGATCAATCAGACCTTGCGTCGTACGCTGTTGACCTCGCTCACTACATTATTGGTGTTGATAACACTATTCTTGCTTGGCGGTGAAGTAATTCATGGTTTTGCGGCCGCGCTTATGATTGGCGTGGTCGTCGGTACCTACTCATCGATATTTGTGGCTAGCCCGACGGTGTTGTATCTCGGTGTATCTCGCGAGGATATGATGCCTGTTAAGAAAGAGGGGGCAGAACTTGACGCGTTGCCGTAAGGCGTTGTGTTTAGAGAGAAGATATTGCGTTAGTTATTGGAGTTAGCTCGTGCAGTGCCCATTTTGTCAAAATGAAGACACCCGGGTGGTAGATTCTCGATTGGCGGATGAGGGTGATTCTGTTCGTCGACGACGTGAATGTCAGGCCTGTAGTGAACGCTTCACTACATTTGAGCGCGCTGAGCTGCGGCTGCCGCAGATGATCAAGTCGGATAATCGTCGAGAGCCATTCAGCGAGGAAAAATTAAGAGCTGGTATGATGCGCGCCTTACAAAAGAGGCCGGTGGACACTGACGCGGTGGAGGAGGCGATACACAGAATTTTGCACAAGGCGCGAGCCAGTGGTGAACGTGAGCTCTCCACCCAGCAGATTGGTGAGTGGGTGATGCAGGAGCTTAGTGACCTGGATGAGGTGGCCTACGTTCGTTTTGCGTCCGTTTACCACAGTTTTCAGGATTTAGACGCCTTTAGCGAGGAAGTAAAGCGACTGAAGAGTCAGCCTTCGCCCAGCGTAAAGCGTAGGCAACTCTCTCTGTTGTCGGGGAAAGAGGAATCTGGATCCGGGAACTGACTACAAACTAACCGATTATCTTCTCAGTGTCGGTAGAATTGCCGCCACGAACACCTATCCTTATTAAGTGAGTTGTCGTTGAGCTTGAGTGCATCCTAACGGCACAGTTTCGCTCTCGGTTTGATCATACTCCTGTAATGTTCACGGCAGATGACCATCGTTATATGGCTCGTGCGCTGCGGCTAGCAGAACGAGGGCGCATGACGGCGGACCCCAACCCATGTGTAGGCTGTGTCATTGTGTACGAGGGACAGATCGTAGGGGAAGGGTGGCATGTCCGTGCCGGCGAGGACCATGCGGAAATCGTGGCGCTACGACAGGCAGGAAGCAAAGCATGCGGTGCAACAATTTATGTGACCTTAGAGCCTTGTTGTCACTTCGGTCGCACACCTCCGTGTACCCAAGTCATCATCGCGGCGCGCCCACGGCGTATTGTCGTAGCCATGGTAGACCCGAATCCAAAGGTGGAGCACGGCGGCATTGATGCGCTGCGCACAGCAGGGATCGACGTGCAAGTCGGCCTAATGGAGCAACAAGCGTACACACTAAACCAAGGATTCATACAAAGGATGAAATCCGGGAGGCCTTGGGTCACCATCAAGCTTGCCGCCAGCATTGATGGGCGCACGGCTATGGCATCCGGGGAAAGTAAGTGGATTACAGGACACTCCGCTAGACGGGATGTGCAGCGTTTGCGTGCGGGCAGTTCGGCGTTGCTCACTGGGATTGGAACCATTCTCGCAGATGATCCCTCTTTGACCGTCCGTATAGCTGAGTGCAAACGCCAACCAATACGGGTAATAGCGGACAGCCAATTGCAGATACCGGATACGGCTAAGCTTTGGGGAGCAGGCGGCCAGGTGATTGTGGCCACCGCCGTGCAGGGGGGCACGAAGTTTGAGCAGGTTCGAGCGCGGGGCGCCGAGGTGGTGGCACTACCTGGCCAAGGGGGTCAAGTCGATCTCGGCGCGCTGATGGATAACTTGGCAGGGCGCGAAGTGAATAGTTTGCTGGTGGAGGCAGGTCCGACTCTCGCAGGTGCCATGATTCGGGCAGGTTTGGCGCATCAGGTGGTTTTGTATCTCGCTCCCAAACTGCTAGGCGATGATGCACGCGGTATGTTGCGTCTGTCTGGACTTGAACGGCTTGTCGACCAAATCTCGTTGCGGCTTGAGGACGTGCGTGTGGTGGGGGATGATTTGTGTATGCGGCTGCGAGTCGTAAACAATGATAGTGTGGAACAATACGGATGAGGGGTGAGTGATGTTTTCCGGTATTGTGCAAGCCATGGGGAAGGTTGAAGACATTCGACATTTTGATGAGGATTTGAGTCTCACCATAAATGTGGGCCAGCTCGACCTATCGGGATGTCGCGTCGGCGATAGTATCGCCGTCAGCGGTGTCTGTTTGACTGCGGTTAACATCGTGGACCAACGAATCGATGTGGACGTGTCGGCAGAGACTCTGGCAAGAACATTAATTGGCAGTTGGTCGCCCGGAATCGGGCTAAATCTGGAACTCGCTGTCACCCCTAATACCGTGCTGGGCGGACACCTTGTAACCGGTCACGTCGATGGTATCGCAACGTTGGTCTCGAGGCGTGATTTAGGCCGCTCAGTGGAGATGACATTCGACGCACCAAGCACACTGGCGCGTTACATCGCCAGCAAGGGCGCGATTTGCCTCGACGGTATCAGTCTCACTGTGAACGAGGTCAAGGACAGTGAGTTTGACGTCAACATAGTGCCGCATACGTCGAAAGCGACGACTTTGTCGAGCATCTCCAATGGAGACGGGGTACACTTGGAAGTCGACATCATTGTGCGGTATTTGGAAAGGTTAATGAGTTTCAGTGCAGAGAGTGTCGCATAGGGCGATGTCTTGCGGGACATGCTTGCTCGATAGCGATGGGCTGGTGCCAAACGGATGAGTGAATTATCCCAAAAATTCGTAAAGTCGGATGAGTCATCGACTCTTCGATCTGAATCCAAAGACGACGAAGGGCGTGGCAGCAGGGGATTGAATTCCATAGAGGAAGTAATCGCCGATTTTGGTCAAGGCAAGATGGTCATCCTGGTGGACGAAGAATCTCGTGAAAACGAAGGGGATCTTTTGATCGCTGGTGAGAGCGCACGAGCTGAGGACATTAACTTCATGGCTTGGTATGGCCGTGGTCTGATCTGCCTGACCTTGACGGAAGAACGCTGCAGGCAGCTCGGGCTGTCGTTGATGGTAAATGATAACAACGCTCGTTATGCCACCAATTTTACCGTGTCTATTGAGGCGGCACAGGGTGTGACCACCGGCATTTCAGCGGCCGATCGTGCAACCACCATAAGTGCTGCGGTTGCACCCGACGCCAAGCCCAGTGACTTGGTTAGCCCCGGTCATATTTTCCCCCTGATGGCGCTGCCGGGCGGTGTCTTGGTTCGAGCCGGGCACACCGAAGCCGGTGTCGACCTAGCCACGCTTGCAGGGAAGGAGCCTGCCAGCGTGATTTGCGAAATTCTAAATCGAGACGGCACCATGGCGAGGCTGCCGGATCTGTTAGAGTTCTCGCGGGTTCAAGGGCTTAAGATTGGATCCATTGCGGATCTGATTCGATATCGCATGCAGCACCAGCCTACTATCCAGCGGGTTGCCGAAAGCAAACTTTCGACCCCTTTTGGCGAATTCTGCGTGGTTGCTTATCGTGATATCGTCGATGATCGGACGCATCTTGCATTGATATGTGGAGATATTGATCGCGACCAGCCTACATTGGTGCGTGTCCACGTGTATAAGGGGTTATACGAACTGCTCGCCAATTTAGGACAAGAATACTCATGGCCGGTATCATCCGCGATTGAACGCATTGGAACTGAGGGCAGGGGTGTAGTTGTCCTGCTCAAGTATGACGAAGCGGACGGGAGTTTGCTTGACCAAGTGCGCAGTGCCCAGATTCAGGAATCTGGCCTAGAGTTTCCAGACGAAGATCCGGGTGGCGAGCTCAGAATGCTCGGTGTAGGGGGGCAGATCCTTGCCGACCTTGGGGTTGGAAAAATGCGCGTCATGGGAACCCCAAAACGGGTACATGCGCTATCAGGATTTGGCTTGGAAATATCAGAATACGTGACATCAGTAGAAAGCTGAAGCCGGGTGGACAACGTGACTGTTTTAGAAGGTGATCTCACAGGTGGCAACGGGAGTTTTGCCGTTGTTGTGTCGCGCTTCAATAGTTTTATTACCGAGCGACTGCTGGACGCCGCGGTGAACACTTTGGTTCGCCACGGGGTCGATGGCGATAAGGTGCAGGTGGTTTGGGTGCCTGGTGCATTCGAAATACCTTTGGCGGCAAGAGCCCTGGCACAAACCGGGACATTTGATGCCATTGTGGCCCTGGGTGCGGTGATCCGTGGTGCTACCGCGCATTTTGACTATGTGGCGGGCGAATGCGCCAGAGGACTTGCCCAGGTTCAGCTTGAGTGTGAGGTGCCGATTGGGTTTGGCGTATTGACTGTCGACACGGTGGAACAGGCTATGGAAAGGGCGGGGGCCAAGGCCGGAAATAGGGGAGCCGACGCTACGCTAGCGGCCTTAGAAATGGCGAGTCTGCTCGCAAAGGTGAAGAATCATTGAGGGGGATGAATGGCCGGGGGCAGTCGACATAGTGCGCGAAGAACTGCGGTGCAGGCACTCTATCAGTGGGATCTAACTGAGCAATCCCCGGATCAAATCGAGAATCACTTCATCAACGAATACGACCTCAGCGGCACCGATCTCGAGTATTTTCACAAGCTGGTTCGTCAAGTGCCGTTGTATCGTCAAGAACTTGACGAGAATCTGAGACCGTTTTTGGATCGGGACCTAGACGCTGTTGACCCCGTTGAAAAGGCGATATTGCGGTTGGGCGCGTACGAGCTTGAGTACGAGCCGACTATTCCCCACAAGGCTATTCTGAACGAGGCGGTGGAGCTGGCAAAGACGTTCGGCGCCGAGCACGGTTACAAGTTTGTCAACGGGGTGCTGGACAAACTGGCCCTCAAACTGCGTCCCCACTCGGACTAAAGCTCGCCGACGTGTCTGGTGGACGAGTTTTCTCTGATCCGTCGTTTCTTTTCCCGATCTAAGAAGTCCCGTACCGATGTCACCTTGGGGATCGGTGACGATGCCGCCATTCTGCGTGTTCCTGACGAACACGAGCTAGTTGTCACCACCGATATGTTGGTCGCGGGGGTGCACTTTCCAAACGATACTGCGGCAGACGCGATTGGCTACAAGGCGCTCGCGGTTAACCTGAGCGATCTCGCCGCCATGGGGGCAGACCCGGCGTGGGCCACGGTGAACTTGTCCATGCCACAGGCTGAAGCCGAATGGTTGGAAGGTTTCTGCAACGGTTTCTTTGAGCTCGCGGATGAATTCGGTGTTGCGCTGGTGGGCGGTGACACCTGCCGTGGACCGGTGACTATTGGTGTGCAGCTATGTGGATTTGCCCCGACGGGAAAGGCGTTGCGACGATCCGGTGCGAAACCCGGAGACGCTATTTACGTCACTGGCACTGTTGGGGATGCGGCACTGGGATTGCTTCATGCTGAGGGAAAGTTGCAACTCACGCAAGCGCAAGCGTCGTATGTTCGGGCGAGACTTGAGCGCCCTACACCACGTGTTGGTGTGGGCCGAGCGTTACGGGGGCTCGCGTCAGCGGCAATTGATCTGTCGGACGGGCTTGCAGCGGACCTGGGACATATCCTCGAGCAAAGCAACGCAGGCGCGCGTATCGAGCTGGCCGCGCTACCGTTGTCCCCAGTGTACTCGGAGCAATTGCAGAAAACTCTAGGCTGGGATCTGGCAGTGACAAACGGTGACGACTATGAATTGTGTTTCACTGTCCCGCCGATACAAGAGCAGCGCGTCACATCCGCACTGGCTGGTCTGGCGGTCGATTTTCGTCGAGTTGGAGCGATAGAGTCCGAACCCGGATTAAGGTTTTACGGTGTGGATGGGGTCCTATGTGAGTTCCCCGATTCTGGCTTCAATCACTTTCAGGGGTAATAAATATAAGAGCCTTATGAACGTGATGCCTACCTAGTTCCGGTTGGCATAGAGCTCATGCAATGCCAGTACTGTTTTGACATAGTTTTGAGTTTCATCGTAAGGCGGTACCCCACTATAGCGAATGACTGCATTTTCTCCTGCATTATAAGCAGCGACAGCGAGGCGCACATTTTGGCTGAACATCGTTAAAAGATCTTTGAGGTAGCGAACCCCCCCGTCGAGATTTTGATGAGGATCCCCACGATCGGTTACGCCGTAACGTCGGGCCGTGTCCGGCATTAATTGCATCAGGCCTTTAGCGCCCTTGTGAGATATGGCGATCGGGTTGAATGACGATTCAACTTGAATCATTGCTTTGACTAGTGCTGAATCTACACCGTGCAATGACGCTTGTTCGACGATCAGTGAGTCGTAGCTTGATTTGATCGTTCGCAATGATCGGCTCGCCGAAGATCTGGTGCTTTCGAAGCCGTCGATGCGATACACTTTAATGAGTCGGTAGCCCGCGTCGGAACGAGGCACATCCGTAATAAGACGAGAGCCCTTGCCATATTCGTAAACGTACACGCTTTCCGCATTGGCGGTCTGAGACATCGCGTCGAGACTGAGCCACGTTGCCATGATGGCCCCAATCATCGCAATTCTGGGGGCAAGCTTTGGTGCAGTCCGAAGCAGGGATTTCATCTCGACACGTGGTGGGAGATCAACTGAGTGTTTGTGTGTTGCCCATATGGAATTATTGTTGACCGCCTTTGGCGGTCACCTTTTGTGTATTATAGACTAAGAAATGTCTATCAGTATGTTTCGTAAGGCATTAGTGAGTCTAGTACTGATTAGTCTCGCTGCCAGTGCAGCCTGCGTCGGCCACAACAGTTCGGCGCGAGTGCCCTCACTGGCTGAGCTGCAGGCGGCGCGCACCCAGGTTCGCATAGAAGATAATGACTACGTGCTGGAGGGATACCTATGGCGGGATTTCATGCCCAGCGCGCCGCCCGATGGTCGTCCTCTGCAAGTGGTGATTATGTTAGTTGATACCGATGGGCGCCAGATTCCAGAGGATTTGAAGATGATGCGTCTTTGGGTAATTCATGACGAAGAGGTTTGGGAGACGAGGTTCTCTGATGAATCTAGACCGGACGCGGGTCGAGGCCGGTTAGAAAAGATCGCCCGGGATGGCCCGAAGTGGAAGCCGGGAAGTGTTGTCGATGTGGTAGTAATGCTCGGCACAAAAAAAAGTGAACAGTATTTGCTTAGTGCCCGGGAGCTAACGATTGAGCAGACTAACTAAACTATGATGGAGATGAAAACAGTCTACCAGTTTACAGGCCGTTGACCAGACGGCGGTGCAATCGTGTAACAGACAACACATAAGATGTATAATCTAATCAATGTCGAGTTAGGTTGCGGGAACATTAGGCCTTGATTAAGTCCAAATCGGAAGATTGAGAGCATGCCGTCCTTTGATGTCGTCTCTGAGGTGGATTTTCAAGAAGTACGCAACGCCGTGGATCAGGCCAATAGGGAAATACACAACCGCTATGACTTCAAGGGCAGTGATGCCAGAGTGGAGCAATCGGATAACCGACTGACATTGTGTGCCGATGATGACTATAAGGTAGGACAAGCAATGGACATTCTGCAGACCAAGCTTGCGAAGCGCAAGGTCGATCTTGGTTGTCTAAAGATATACGACATTGAACCTTCCCAGGGCGGTAAGGCTAAACAGGAAGTGTTGATTCGACATGGTGTCGATGTGGAGCTAGCACGCAATATCGTCAAACAGATCAAGAACTCAAAAATGAAAGTTCAAGCGAGTATACAGGGTGATAGAGTGCGTATATCGGGGAAAAAACGCGACGATCTCCAGAATGTGATTTCAATGCTGAGGGGAGAAGATCTTGATCTTCCCCTACAGTACATTAACTTCAGAGATTGACAATTTTATTCTGGAAATTAACCTTTAGATCGAGTTTTAGGAGTTCACTGATTTGGTGACCAAGATGAAGAAATTTTTACTCTGTGGATTTGCTTTGTTACTGCCGTCCCAATTGTGGGGGGACGAAGTGAAGGAGCGGATCGCTGCGAAACTCAGCAAACACGTTCCGGGAATTACTGCAGATTCTGTACGCGAATCACCCATGCCAGGCATCTATGAGGTGGCGGCCGGAACCCAGATAATTTATGTGTCAGCCGATGGCGCCTATGCCATTCTGGGCGACATGATCGATCTTGAACGGCAACGCAATGTCAGTGAGACTCGGAGAGCTGAGGCAATCAAAGGGTACCTTGCTCGCTTCGAGAAGAATGAGATGCTGGTCATCGCCCCGGAGGATCCTAAACGTTTTCTAACAGTGTTTACCGATGTGGATTGTCCCTATTGCGCACAGTTCCATCTCGACGTGCCGAAGCTCAACGAAGCGGGAATTGAGGTTCGCTACCTAATGTTTCCTAGAACCGGTATCGGTACACGAAGCTATGACCGAGCCGTTTCGGTATGGTGTGCGGACGACAGGATAGAAGCCATAGGAGTCGCGAAGGCTGGTGGTGAAGTGGGGGCTCGAGAATGCACAAATCCGGTAACTGACCATTTTAATCTTGGTCAGGAGATCGGAATTCGTGGTACACCGACGATTATTCTAGATGACGGTCGCACCCTTCCTGGCTATGTACCGGCAGCCAAGCTGATCGCCCAGTTAGGACTGGAAGGCTCATCGGCGCAGTAAGAAAATCGGCCGACCATAAGAATTGGTGCTGGGGATGAGGTATGCGTCTACGTCGACGCATAGGTCAACGTTCTAGATACTGCAGTTTCGCGGGTTTGTCTTCCCACTGCGCTGCGTCCGGCGGGGCTGGCTTTAGCTCAGTGATAACAGGCCATTCTTGGCTCAGCTCTGCGTTCAGCTCCAAGAAGTGCTGTTGATCTGGGGGAACGTCGTCTTCCGCAAAAATGGCTGTGACTGGGCACTCGGGCTCGCAAAGGCTGCAATCAATACACTCTTCAGGATCGATCACCAGAAAGTTTGGCCCTTCGTGGAAGCAATCGACAGGGCAAACCTCCACGCAATCGGTGTACTTACAGCGAATACAACTTTCCGTGACCACATAGGTCATATTTCATCTCCACCATTGACTCTTGAAGTTAAGCCCCATATCGCCACCGACGCCAGTCATTTACGAAGGCCGGGCGGCCATATTGTAGGGGCTTCGACCTGGGTGGTAAACGAGCCTGATTGCACTGCGTCTGCCAATTCCGGCACCCACTTGGCTAGTGGGTTTAGTCCCGGCAGTGCTACCATTCGTCCGGTCCTCGCAGCCTAAGGGTTTACCGCAATCGGGTGGTTCTGGGTGTTGTTGCAATGGCCCGAAATCATCATATAAAACAGCTAACAACGGCTAATTCCGCTGGATAAGCGGCGTTACATAATCTATCTTGAAACTGTTAGAAGGGATCGTGGCGGTTAAAACACTATGGCAGCGATTACCGTACCTAAGTTAAGAAGAGACCATACCGTTGCTGAGGTGAGACCTCGACGGGTTGCGGAGTGGCTACGGTCACTTCCTCAGGCGGACGCGCGTTACAGTGCACAACAGATTCATCAGGCATTGTTTGCACAGAACCGCATTCGCCTTGATCAAGAAAATCGCTTGAGCCTGATGGAGCTTTACTGTGAACCTGTAGCTGCCGCGGTTGAGACGATGCGCCAAAGCTATATCGGGATGGCTCTGCCGTTATCTGCTAAGACTCAAAAGCTGGTGGGTTTTATCCAGCGTCTTCTGACGGAGATGGCCAATGGATACAAGATTGTCGCCAATGATATGGTGCAGGACGGCGTGTCTGGGTCGACGCATTCCGATGTGGTGATGGCATTGCGGCGCGCGTCAGGTCTCGTTGGTGAGTTGATGTTGACGGCTTACGAGATATACACGCCACCGCCTACGGGCACATGGCGTCAACTACACGAGATCTATCAGTTCGCCGAATCCAATGGTTTCCTAGACTCTAAAATTAGTGATAAGGCCTCCTCTGATGAGGGTGGCACCACGGTGGAACAGGACTGTCTTCGCATCTTCCTATTGGGTGCGTGCAGCCCGCTTGGTTTGCTGCCCGGCGAATGCAGGCGCGTACACGAACTGTTACCCAGGTGGTGCGACGACGTGGAATTCGGCGAGATTGAAGATCTCGGTCATCCAGAAGGGCGATTTCTTGTCAGTTTGCGCTCCGACGTTGCACCCATCCCTTTGTGCAAGGTGGCCGATGTCAAAAACGAACCTCACTTACGGATATTGGATACGGTTGAGGCGATGCGCATGCTTCATAAGCTTTTGCGTGATCTGGAACAAGGTAATGAAGTGTCCGTCGGGAATCAAGCTAATGGAGAATTGGATTCCGGCGATACAGCGATGGTGCGTCGAGTGGGCCGACTGCTGGCCGGTGTTGGTACCCGGCGCCACTCCACTCGGACCGGAGAAGCGTCAGGCGTGAGTGTCTGCATCGGACTAAATTCCATTCACTACTTCGCTAACGGCGAGCGCAGGTTCGAATCGGCGAAGATGAAGTCGATTGGGGAAGATGGGAATGAGGGTGAGGGTGATATCGAGCAATCTGACGGAGATGTTAAAGACCTAGTGTGTCTTGATCCCAGCGACCCCAACTTCGGAGACAAAGTCACAGATGTGCCGGAAAAGGGCGAAGTTTTTGTGCGCTGGCAAGACGCAGGGGATTACCGTCTGCATTCATTTGATGTGGTGAATGAGAGTGCAGGGGGCTTAGGGCTGCGCAGCGGGGCCGCAACTGATATTCAGTTTCGTGTCGGAGAGCTTGTGGCTATGCAGTACGCAACACTAGACGGTTGGCACTTAGGCGTGGTCCGTTGGGTGCAACAGACGCTTGATGATAATTTGGAGTTTGGGGTACAGATGATCGCGCCTGAATTTCGCCCTATAGCGGCCAAGAGCGTGTCAACGGATGCTGACTCATTTGTTAGGGCGCTCCTTCTTTCACCGAATGCGGCACTTCGACAGCCGGAGTCTTTAGTACTGCCGCGGGGTGTATACCGACAAGACCAACAACTAACGTTGACCGTAGAGGGCGAGGAGTTGGTGATCGCGCCTGGCAGACTGCTTGATCGCACAGGCAGTTATGATCAACTTCTGTTGAATTCAAGCTTAAGTGGCCAACAGTAGTTACTTGTCTGAACGGCTAGCTGCCTTGAGCCGGTAGAGTATGTCGAGGGCTTGTCGTGGGCTTAGTTCGTCTGGAGTGATTTCGTCTAGCAGTTCTTGCAAATTATTAGTGTGAGATTCCGCACCAAAGATAGCTAGTTGACCCGAATTCGCGTTTCCGTCATTCGAGTGCTGAGACAGACGAGTATACTCCTGCTCCAGTAACCGCAGCCGGTCCCGAGCTGAGGCGATCACCTCTTGTGGTATGCCGGCAAGCCTTGCAACCTGCAGCCCATAGCTCTGATTCGCTGGGCCCTCTCTCACGGAATACAAGAAAACAATGTGCTCGCCATGCTCCACGGCGTCGAGATGCACGTTGCGAGTCGTTGGCAGCTGTTCGCTGAGTGCTGTCAATTCGAAGTAGTGGGTCGAAAACAGGGTATATGAATGCAATCGTTGGGCCAAGTCCTGGGCACATGCCCAGGCTAGAGCCAATCCATCAAAAGTGCTAGTGCCTCGACCAATTTCATCAATTAACACCAAACTCGATGCCGTGGCATTGCGCAGAATGTGGGCCATCTCTGTCATTTCAACCATGAATGTTGAGCGTCCACCAGCAAGATCATCAGCCGCACCGATGCGGGTACAAATACGGTCGATTGGTCCTATAGCGGCGGATTGCACTGGCACAAATGATCCGGTATAGGCAAGAAGGGTTATTAAAGCGGTTTGGCGCATGTAGGTGCTTTTGCCTCCCATATTGGGGCCAGTGATCACCAGCATGCGTCGTTCTGCATCGAGAGTAGTGTCGTTGGGGATGAATGGTTGATCTGAAGATTGTTCAACGACCGGATGGCGACCTTGGATGATTCGGATGCCGGGCTCATCTGTCAGTTCTGGATGGGTCAGATTAAGGGTGTATGCGCGTTCGGCCAAGGTATTCAATACGTCTACTTCGGACACAGCCTGGGCGCAACGTTGCAGATACTCTACATATTGCAATAACTTTCCCAAGATGGCTTGATAGAGCCATCGTTCACGGGCTAGTGCTTTATCCTTAGCACTCAACACTTTGTCCTCGAACCCTTTCAGTTCGGTGGTGATATAGCGTTCGGCATGTTTTAGTGTCTGACGTCGGACGTAGTTGTCTGGTGCAACGTGAGCTTGCGCCCGTGGCAGTTCGATGTAATAGCCGTGGACACGGTTGTATTCCACTTTGAGTGTGTTGATGCCCGTGCGTGCCCGCTCTTCAGCTTCAAGTCTGAGAAGAAACTCCCCAGTATCGCGCCTTAGCTCGTTGAGCGAGTCCAACTCGGCGTCGTAGCCCGCGCGGATTACTCCCCCATCACGCACTACGGCAGCGGGTTCCTCAGTTATGGCTCGTTGCAGCAGATCATACGGCTCAGGGTACGGACCGAGGTGGCGACATAGATCAGTAAGCCGCGGTGACTCAATTTCACCTAATACTGTCTGGAGTTTAGGTAATGTCGCCAGGGCTTCACGTAGGCGTACAAGATCCCTAGGCTTGGCGGTGGTCATCGCTACGCGACCGAGTATGCGTTCCATGTCTCCTACCTGGCGTAGGATCTTGGCGACTCGATCATAAGCATGTGCGTCTAGCAGCACCGATATCGCATGGTGGCGTCTGCGTAACACCTCGTGATCACGTATCGGCCCGCTGAACCAGCGACGCATCAGTCTGGAACCCATCGCGGTTTGGCAATGATCCATTAGGGCTATCAGAGTGTGATCGCGGCCGCCTCGAAAGTTGTGTTCTATTTCGAGGTTGCGTCGACTCTCTCGATCAATGATGACGAAATCGGTGGAATGATGGATCTGGATGTCACCTATGTGAGACAGCGTGCTGTACTGCATGTCACTTGCGTACTGCAGTAATGCACCAGCCGCAGATACAGCGACGGGAAACGGATCAAGGCCGAACCCTGATAGACTATGAGTGCCGAACTGATCTGTCAGCAGACGTGCGGCCCGATCTAGATCGAAATACCAATCAGGCACACAATGTAATTCACGTATCTTGTCATCGGTTAGCCATTGGTCGGCGCCTTCGGCTGCGAGGATCTCGGCGGGTCGCAGCCTGGCGAGCTCGCTTTCTAGATGACTGAGTTGTTGCAGCGGCTGGGCGACGAATCGACCGGTGGATAGTTCTAATGCTGCCAAGGCAATGATTTCTCCAACCCGGTGTACCGCCACGAGTATATTATCGTCGTTGGCATCCAACAGTTCCTCGTCGGTGAGTGTCCCCGGAGTAATGACTCGCACGACTTTACGCTCAACCGGTCCTTTGGATGTGGAGGGATCGCCGATCTGTTCACAGATAGCGACGGACAACCCTAGCTTCACCAGCTTGACGAGGTATTGTTCCACGCTGTGGACCGGCACGCCTGCCATGGGAATGGGTTGGCCGGCAGATTTGCCCCGCGCGGTGAGCGCGATATCGAGAAGCTGAGCCGCCTTTTTCGCGTCTTCATAGAATAGCTCATAAAAGTCGCCCATGCGGTAAAGCAGCAAGTTGCTTGGATAGTCGGCTTTGATCCGAAGATACTGCTGCATCATCGGCGTGTGGCCCGAGCAAGCCGGTCGTGTGTTGCCCTTGAGAGGTAGTTCCAAGTTCACTTACTAGGCCAGACTAGATAAGGCAGAAGTTGCGAGCGACTGCTTTGCACTTGGATCCAACTTGGCTATTACCCGCAGTACCGACCCTGTCACCCAGGAGCTCAATCACGGTTGAGATCTTGGTGGCAGGTGTTTGGCGTCAACTAATTTTTTGATGATGTCATGCATTTCGTTATAAATGTAAGAATTTGCCGCAACGATATTGCCGTTTTTAAGATAATTAGCTTCACCATCGAAATCACTCAGTAGTCCACCGGCTTCCTGGATTAATAGACAACCCGCCGCGAGATCCCAGGGACTCAGATCCATCTCCCAGAAGCCGTCGAACCGACCTGTGGCAACGTAAGCGAGATCCAATGCGGCTGCTCCTGCACGACGGATGCCACTACACCTTGGGAATAATGCGCGAAATGTCAGCAGCCACAGATCGAGTTTTGACAGCGCGCGGAACGGAAATCCTGTGCCGAGTAATGCATCCTCAAGCTGCGTTACCTTGCTGACTCGAATTCGACGATCGTTCAAGTATGCGCCGTTGCCCCTCGATGCGGTGAATAGTTCATCACGCAATGGATCAAACACCAGGCCATGTTGCAATTCACCTCGGTACCTGAGTGCAATGGATACCGCAAACTGTGGAAATCCGTGAAGATAGTTCGTGGTTCCGTCCAGAGGATCGATGATCCATTCGTAGTCGTTCCCTTCTTGTGCGCCGCTTTCTTCAGCGAGAATTGCGTGGTCTGGATAAGCGTGACGCAGAACCTGGATGATCTCGGTCTCCGCCAGCCGGTCCACCTGACTAACAAAGTCATTCTTACCTTTGCTTTCGACCTCAAGGCGATCCAAACGATCGAGGTGACGTACAATCACATTGCCGGCCCGGCGCGCTGCCCTGGTGGCGATTGTTATGATCGGGTGCATAAATTTAACCCTGATTACACGATGTCCCGCTGAACATCGCGAATGTTCCATGATGCCAATGGGTATAAGCAATTCCCGCAAGTTGATCAAGAATTACCACTCGGCACGTCGCTCTATTTTTGTATTGATTGACAGACAGTCTGTTCACACTGTGATATATCCCCGACCGGCAGGACTGTTGTGAAGTCGGTCTGCCAGGAGTTATGCAGGTAGCTTAGATATCGTTAGCATTGTATCGATGCGCAGAGTGGATTGAAATGCGGCTTGGGTCGCAGCATTAGGCAAGGGATCTAGTTGAGATCGCTACACAATACTCGAGTCGTTCTGATCCGACCGACCCACCCGGGAAACATCGGTGGGGTGGCGCGGGCAATGAAGAATATGGGTCTTAGTTCACTTTATCTGGTAGCGCCTAGTGACTTTCCCAACGAGCTTGCAACGGCACGGGCGGCTGGCGCGGATGATGTGCTGCGCTCCGTGCGGGTGGTCGATAGCCTTAATGAAGCCATCGCAGATTGTCGTTTGGTGATTGGCACTAGTGCGCGCCAGCGCGCAATTAGCTGGCCCCACTTGTCACCCAGGGACGCGATGACTAAATGTTACGCTGAGAACTCATTCGGGCTGACCGCAATGCTATTCGGCCAAGAACGCAGTGGATTGACTAATCAGGAAGTGGATCGCTGCCAGTTCCTAGTAACGATACCGACTAACGACGGATTTCCGTCGCTCAACTTGGTGAGTGCGGTTCAAATCATGACGTATGAGCTCCGACTTGCTTATTTGGGGGGCATGGAATCGGCCGAAACCTCGCACCCAGAAGGCGGGGACTCAGCCACTGCGGAAGAGCTAAACGGTTTTTTTCAACACCTGGAGCAGGTGCTGGACGAGTTCGAGTTTCTGA